>FWWL01001710.1_pt1 | contig 50366 bp, 46 predicted proteins | sample 2228331 | NCBI WGS metagenome assembly FWWL01 (sample SAMEA103939775, study PRJEB20133) | metagenome | reverse complement strand
ACCACTTCCTGCCGCTGTTCGGGCATGTGTTCCTCCTGTTAATGCAGTGATGCGTTCTCAGGGGTGGCCAAGGGACCGCCGGGCGCAATGGCCCGGCGGCGCTGACCGCATGCGATACGATGCTAGCACCGGCCGGGTTGCGCCAGTCGCACGTTATATTTCGACAAGTGGATTGGGGGAAAGCGGTGGCGCCGGCGGGGAAGGGGGCTTGGCGGAGGGGGGGGGGCTACCGATAGCACGTCGTTCCCGCGTACGCGGGAACCCATGCTGAGCGCAATGCTCCAGCGACGCGTGGGTTCCTGCGTACGCGCGAAGTCGTTTCCGCCAGTGGCGGAAACGACAGAGCTTATTTCATCGCGCGGACATGGTTCAGCACCGGCTGCAGCACCGCCGCGCCCAGGCGCGCGCTGCGCGTGCCGTCCCAGCCCACCTGCGGGTCGGGATCGTTGGCGTTGTCCTTGAACGGCAGCTCCAGCGTCAGCGACAGGCAGCCGAAGCGGTGCGTGACATGCGGCGAACCCATGGTCAGCACCTCGTCGGTGAACGGCTCCTTCGGGTAGCCGTACACGTCCTGGAAGTCGGGGCTGGCGATCTTGAAGTCGTCCGAGAAGCGCTTCTGCCAGGCGGCCTGTTCTTCGGTGAAGTCCGGCAGTTCGTCGCTGCCGGCGATGAACACGTAGGGCAGGCCCTCGTCGCCGTGCACGTCGAGGAACAGGTCGACGCCGGTTTCCTTCATCTTTTCCAGTACCAGGTAGACCTCGGGGCTGCGCTCCAGCGACGGGTTCATCCATTCGCGGTTCAGGTTGGCGCCGGCCGCGTTGGTGCGCAGGTTGCCGCGCACCGAGCCGTCCGGATTCATGTTCGGTACCACGTAGAACACCGTCTCGTTCAGCAACTGGCGGCCGAACGGATGCGACGGGTCGAGCAGGGCGTCGAGCATGCCCTCGACGAACCATTCGGCCATCGTCTCGCCCGGGTGCTGGCGCGCGATCACCCACACCTTCTTCTTTTGCGGCGCCGGCTCGCCGATCACCAGCATGTTCAGGTCGCGCCCGTCCACGGTGCTGCCCAGGTCGACCATCCGCACGTGTTCGGACATCTGCGCGCGGTCGAGCAGTTCCAGGTGGCGCTCCCACGAGTAGGGCTCGAAGTAGGCGTAGTAGACGCTGTCCATGCCCGGGGTGTGCTCGATGGTGAGCACCTGGCCGTCGTAGCGGGTCGGGACGCGGAACCAGTTGATGCGGTCGTAGCTGGCCATGGCCTGGTAGTCCTCCCAGCCTTTCGGGTAGGCCGACTTGCCGGCGTTGAGCAGGCGGATCGTGCACGCCTGGCCCTGCGCGCCCTGCAGGCGGAAGTAGAACCACTGGGTGATGTCGGCGTGCGAGTCCTTGCGGATGTTCAGGTCGATGGCGTCGGCGCTGGTGGCGTTGACGACTTCGATGGCGCCAGCGTCGAACTGGCTGCTGATCTTGATAGACATGGTGCGTCCTGTTATTGGTGTTTGCTTGAGGCTGGGATGATAACGGTTTTGCTCGCTTCCGGGATGGTGGGCACGAGTGCCCACCCTACGACTCGCTTCCGGGATGGTGGGCACGAGTGCCCACCGAGTCGGCGCCGCCTAATCCGCCGAAGCGCTGGTGGAAAGCCTCGTCGGCCGCCGGCGCCGCCTCGTCCTCGCGCCGCAGCAGTGCCATCACGTGTTCCTCGGCGCGCTCCCAGGTGAGCAGGTAGATGGCGCGCGCCAACTGGTAGGCGTCCGAGCCGGGCCAGGGCTGCGGCAGCAGCTCCACCGGCAGCATCGGGTCGTGCAACTGCACCCGCCGGTAGGCGTGGACCAGCAGTGTGCGGATCGCGAAGGCGTCGGCCGGCGCCACCCGGGCGTCGGCCTGCAGCAGGGCGTGCAGCGGCGCGAAGACCTCCTGGAACTGGCGGTAGCCGTCGGCCACGCCCGCCAGGTCCCAGCCTTCGCCCACCAGTTCGTCGAGCGCGCGCCCGCCCGCGTCCGGCAGCGCGTTCGCGCCACAGGCGAACACCTTGCCCTCGGCGCCGGTGCGGGCCAGGATCTCGCGCAGGCTCTCCAGGTCGGGCGCCGGATGCGCCAGCACGCCCGGGGCCGGCATCGCGAAGCCTTCCCATTGCAGTTCCTTGCGCAGCGCCGAGCGCAGGTCGCTGCCGAGCGTGCCGTTCGGCGCCAGCAGCAGCGTCCAGCGCCCGTCCCAGTGCAGGCCGGGCTGGGAGTAGATGCGGCGGTTGGCGCGCGCGAAGCGCGGCAGCGCGCGCGGCTCGAAGGCGTAGCGGCTGCGCCGTCCTTCGCGGCTGGCGACCAGCCAGCCCTCCTGCGCCAGCCGGAACACCGCCGTGCGCACCAGCCGGTCGGTCACCCCGAGCGGGGCCACCAGCTCGATCAGGCTGCCCAGCCACACGGCGCCGCCGTGCGGGGCGATGGCGTCCCCCAGCACGGTCATGACCAGCGACTTCGAGCGCGGTGGATCGGTGGCGAGGAAGTGGGCGATCCACTCACTGCTGGTCATTCTGTTCATGGTGTCTTCGCAGTTGGTGGAGGCACAATATGATTCAAAAATCTTGTGTACAGCTCGTTTTTTGTATCGTATTATGGATTTAAAACGATTGCAATTGGAGACGAGCATGTATGCACAGATGGTGGAGACGGGCCTGAAGAAGGTGCAGACCGCCGAGGACATGAGTGCCGAGGAGCAGGCCTTCCAGGCGCGCATCGATGCCGGCGTGAAGATCGAGGCCAAGGACTGGATGCCCGAGGCCTACCGCAAGACCCTGGTCCGGCAGATCTCGCAGCATGCGCACTCGGAGATCGTCGGCCAGCTGCCGGAAGGCAACTGGGTGACGCGCGCGCCGACCCTGCAGCGCAAGTCGGTGCTGCTGGCCAAGATCCAGGACGAGGCCGGCCACGGCCTGTACCTGTACAGCGCGGCCGAGACCCTGGGCGTGTCGCGCGACGAGTTGCTGGCCGCCCTGCATTCGGGCAAGGCCAAGTATTCGAGCATTTTCAACTACCCGACCCTGAGCTGGGCCGACATGGGCGCGATCGGCTGGCTGGTCGATGGCTCGGCCATCATCAACCAGATCCCGCTGTGCCGCTGCTCGTATGGCCCGTACGCGCGCGCGATGATCCGCGTGTGCAAGGAGGAATCCTTCCACGCGCGCCAGGGCTACGACATCATGATGGCGCTGGCCCGCGGCACCCCCGAGCAGAAGGCGATGGCGCAGGACGCGCTGAACCGCTGGTGGTGGCCGTCGCTGATGATGTTCGGGCCGTCCGACGCGGACTCGGTCAACAGCGCGCAATCGACCAAGTGGCGCATCAAGCTGTTCTCCAACGACGAGCTGCGCCAGCGCATGGTCGACCAGACGGTTCCGCAGGCCGAGTACCTCGGCCTGACCATCCCCGATCCGGACCTGAAGTGGAACGAGGAGCGCGGGCATTACGACTTCGGCGAGATCGACTGGGCCGAGTTCCACAACGTCCTCAAGGGCAATGGGCCGTGCAACCGCGAGCGCCTGCGCACGCGCGTCAAGGCATGGGACGACGGCGAGTGGTTCCGAGAGGCGCTGGTGGCGCACGCGGACAAGCAGGCTGCGAAGAAGGCGGCGTAGGTCGTCCCCGCGAACGCGGGGACCCATGCTGAGCCTCAGTGCAAGGTCGGCATGGGTTCCCGCTTTCGCGGGAACGACATCGATGAGATGGTTCCCTGGCCGTCGAGGCCTGTGCGGAACGACCCCTGGGTTTTGGAGACAAGATATGAGCAAAGAATGGCCGCTGTGGGAAGTGTTCATCCGCAGCCAGCATGGGCTGGCCCACAAGCACGTGGGCAGCCTGCACGCGCCGGACGCCGAGATGGCGATCAATAACGCGCGCGACGTGTACACCCGCCGCAACGAGGGCGTCTCGATCTGGGTGGTGCGCGCCGCCGACATCGTCGCCAGCAGCCCTTCGGACAAGCAGGCCCTGTTCGAGCCGGCCAACAGCAAGGTGTACCGCCACCCGACCTTCTTCCCGATGCCGGAAGAAGTCAAGAACCTGTGAGCGCGCCCGTGGACCACAAGTTCGAATACCTGCTGCGCCAGGGCGACAACGCGCTGATCCTGGCCCAGCAGCTGTGCCAGTGGTGCGGCAAGGGCCCCGCGCTGGAAGAGGACATGGCGCTGTCGAACATCGCGCTCGACCTGCTCGGGCAGACCCGCCTGTGGCTGACCTACGCCGGCGAGCTGGAGGGGCAGGGCCGCGGCGAGGACCAGCTGGCCTTCCTGCGCGACGCCCACCAGTTCCGCAACTGCCTGCTGGTCGAGCAGCCCAATGGCGACTACGGCCAGACCCTGATGCGCCAGTTCTTCTTCGACACCTGGCATTACTTCCTGCTCGACGGGCTGGCCCGGTCGAGCGACGCGCGCATCGCGCAGATCGCCGAGAAGTCGCTCAAGGAGGTGACCTACCACCTGCGCCGCTCGGGCGACCTGGTGGTGCGCCTGGGCGACGGCACCGACGTGAGCCGCGCGAAGATGCAGGCCGCCGCCGACGAGTTGTGGATGTACACCGGCGAGATGTTCCTGTACGACGAGGTGGACGAGGCGATGGCCGCGCAGGGCGTGGCGCCGCCGGCGTCCGCGCTGCGCCAGGCCTTCCTGGACCACGTGGCCGAGGTGTTCGGCCAGGCCACGCTGGCCATGCCCTCGCCCGAGGCCTGGATGCAGCGCGGCGGCAAGCAGGGGCGCCACAGCGAACGGCTCGGCTACATCCTGGCCGAGATGCAGTTCCTGCAGCGCGCCTACCCCGGAGTGACGTGGTAATGTCGGCGCCCGACGTCGGCCAGGTCTGGTCCTGGCTCGGCGAGGTGCCCGATCCCGAGATCCCGGTGATCTCGGTGGTGGACCTGGGCATCGTGCGCGATGTCGCCTTCGAGGACGGCACCTGCGTCGTCACCATCACGCCCACCTACTCGGGCTGCCCGGCGATGCAGGTGATCGCGGAGGCGGTGGACGAGGCGCTGCGCGCGCGCGGCCTCGAGCGGGTGCGCGTGGCGACCCGCCTGTCGCCGGCCTGGACCACGGACTGGATGAGCGAGGCCGGCAAGGCCGCGCTCAAGGGCTACGGCATCGCGCCGCCGGTCGAGCGGGCGGTGGACATCAGCGGCCTGCACGCCGGCATCCGCCGCCGCGCCGAGCCGGTGGTCGCCTGTCCGCTGTGCGGTTCGGTCCACACCCAGCTCACCAGCCAGTTCGGCTCGACGCCGTGCAAGGCCCTTTACAAGTGCCTGGACTGCCGCGAGCCTTTCGATTACTTCAAGTGCCATTAGGGCGAGCATGAGCAAATTCTATCCATTGACCGTGGCCCGGGTGAAGCAGGAGACGCGCGACGCGATCGCCGTCACCTTCGACGTGCCCGAGGCGCTGCAAGCGGCCTTCGCCTACCAGCAGGGCCAGCACCTGACGCTGCGCGCGCTGATCGACGGCGAAGACGTGCGGCGTTCGTATTCGATCTGCTCGGCGGTGCAGGACCGCCAGTTGCGCGTGGCGATCAAGCGCACGCCGGGCGGACTGTTCTCGAACTGGGCCAACGCCAACCTGAAGGCGGGCGACACGCTCGAGGTGATGCCGCCGATGGGCCACTTCAACGTGCCGCTCGACCCGGGCAGCGCGCGCCATTACCTGGCCTTCGCCGCCGGCAGCGGGATCACGCCGGTGCTGTCGATCGTCAAGACCACCCTGCAGGCCGAGCCGGACAGCCGCTTCACCCTGGTGTACGGCAACCGCGCCTCGTCCTCGGTGATCTTCCGCGACGAGTTGACCGACCTGAAGGACACCTATCTCGAGCGCCTGAAGATCGTCTACGTGATGAGCCGCGAGCAGCAGGACATCGAGCTGTTCAACGGCCGCATCACGCGCGAGAAGTGCGAGCTGTTCCTGCGCCACTGGATCGACGTCGCCGACATCGACGTCGCCTTCGTCTGCGGCCCGGAGGACATGATGCACGGCGTCTCGGCCGCGCTGCAGGAGGCCGGGCTGCCGAAGGAACGCATCCGCATCGAGCTGTTCGCGGCCAGCATCCCGAAGCACGCGCACAAGCCGCGCCGCTTCGACACCGGCGCGTCGCACCAGACCGAGGTGACGGTCATCATGGACGGCACCGCCGCCAGCTTCACCATGGACCAGGACAAGGAGTCGCTGCTCGACGCCGGCCTGCGCGCTGGCCTGGACATGCGCTATTCGTGCAAGGGCGGGGTGTGCTCGACCTGCCGCTGCAAGGTGGTCGAGGGCCAGGTCGAGATGGACGTGAACTACGCGCTCGAGGACTACGAGGTCGCGCGCGGCTTCGTGCTCAGCTGCCAGAGCTTCCCCCTGACCGAGCGGGTGGTGGTCGATTTCGACATCGCCGAATAAATCAACCGAGCATAGTGGAGAGCACATGAGCTACGAAACCATCCAGTTCACGCTGGAGAACGGCATCGCGGTCCTGACCCTGAACCGGCCCGAGCGCCTGAACAGCTTCACCCAGGCCATGCACCTGGAAGTGCGCGACGCGCTCGACAAACTGCAGGCCGACGGTTCGGCGCGCGTGCTGGTGCTCACCGGCGCCGGGCGCGGCTTCTGCGCCGGCCAGGACCTGGGCGACCGGGCGGTGGCGCCGGGCGCGCCGGGCGTGGACCTGGGCGAGTCGGTCGAGAAGTTCTACGCTCCGCTGGTGCTCACGCTCAAGAACCTGCCGATGCCGGTGATCTGCGCCGTCAACGGCGTGGCCGCCGGCGCCGGCGCCAACCTGGCGCTGGCCTGCGACATCGTGCTGGCGGCCAAGTCCGCCAGCTTCATCGAGGCCTTCTGCAAGCTGGGCCTGATCCCGGACACGGGCGGCACCTGGCACCTGCCGCGCCTGGTCGGTCCGGCGCGCGCGGCGGGCCTGGCCATGCTGGGCGAGAAGCTCAGCGCCGAGAAGGCCGAGCAATGGGGCCTGATCTGGGCCTGCGTGCCGGACGAGGCGCTGATGGACGAGGCGATGGCCATGGCCGAGCATTTCGCCAGCGCCCCGACCAAGGGCCTGGCCTTCACCAAGCGCGCGCTGCAGGCCAGCTACGCCAACACCCTGCCCGAACAGCTCAAGCTGGAAGGCGAGATGATGCGCGAACTGGGCTACAGCCACGACTACCGCGAGGGCGTGGCCGCGTTCATGGCCAAGCGTCCCGCCCACTTCAAGGGGGAATGAGGATGCAGGCACTGGCAAAGGACAGCGTGGTCGCTGTGGTCGGCAGCGGCGCGATGGGCTCCGGCATCGCCCAGGTGGCGGCGGCGGCCGGACACGAAGTGCGCCTGTTCGACGCCCGCCCGGAGGCGGCCGACAAGGCGCTGGCGGCGATCGGCAAAGCGTACCAGAAGCTGGTCGAGAAGGGCCGGATGGACGCCGGGGCGGCCGAGCAGGCGCGCGCGCGGCTGCGCCCGGTCGCCGCGCTGCGCGAGCTGGCCGGTGCCACCCTGGTGGTCGAGGCCATCGTCGAGGACCTGGAGGCCAAGCGCGCCCTGTTCCTCGAACTCGAGGGCATCGTTGGCGACGACGCGATCCTGGCCACCAACACCTCGTCGATCTCGGTCACCGCGATCGCCGCGCCGCTGCGCCGGCCGCAGCGCCTGGTCGGCATGCACTTCTTCAATCCGGTACCCGTGATGGGCCTGGTCGAGGTGATCAGCGGCGTGGCCACCGACGGTGCGGTCGCGGCCGCGGTGCACGCGACCGCCGAGGCCTGGGGCAAGAACCCGGTGCATGCGCGCTCCACCCCCGGCTTCATCGTCAACCGCGTGGCGCGGCCCTACTACGCCGAGGCGTTGCGCGTGCTCGGCGAGCAGGGCGCCACGCCCGCCACCATCGACGCCATCATGCGCGACTGCGGCGGTTTCCGCATGGGGCCGTTCGAGCTGATGGACCTGATCGGCCATGACGTGAACTTCTCGGTCACGCAGTCGGTGCACCAGGCCTACTTCGGCGACCCGCGCTTCACGCCCTCGGTGCTGCAGCAGGAACTGGTCAACGCCGGTCATCTCGGCCGCAAGAGCGGGCGTGGCTTCTACGACTACGGCGAAGGGGCCGCCAAGGCGCTGCCCCAGGTGGAACCCGAGCAGCCGCGCCCGAAGGCGGTGGGCATCAGCTTCGTGCAGGGTTCGGGTGAAAAGCCGACCGATCCGATCGAGGCGCGCCTTGCCGCCGCCGGCTTCACCGTCACCCACCGCGACGTGCTGGAAAAGGCGGTGGCCGACACCGCTCCGGCCTTCCACTGCAACATGGCCGCGATCTATCTGACCGACGGACGCACCGCAACCGAGCGCGCGGCCGCGAACTCGCACCCGGACACCGTGCTGTACGACCTGATGCTCGACCCGGCCGGCGCCACCCGCATCGCCCTGGCGCGCGCCGACCAGTGCAGCGACAGCGCCTGGGAATCGACGGTCGGTCTGTTCCAGGCCGCCGGTTTCGCCGTCACCCGCGTGGACGACGTGCCGGGCATGGTGGTCATGCGTACGGTCGCGATGCTGGCGAACGAGGCGGCCGACGCCGTGAACCAGGGCGTGTGCAGCGCGCGCGCGGTGGACACCGCGATGCAGAAGGGCGTGAACTATCCGCGCGGGCCGCTGGCCTGGGCCGACGCGATCGGCCTGCCGCAGGTGGTCACGGTGCTGTCCAACCTGGCCGCCACCTACGGCGAGGACCGCTACCGCGTGTCCCCGCTGCTGCGCCGCAAGATGGCGGCCAATGCGACGGGGGCGCGCTTCCATGCTTGATCCACAGGCGCTGGCCGAACTGGCCGGCCGCACCATGTACGAGCGCGACCCGGCCAGCCAGGCGCTGGGCATGACGCTCGACGAGATCCGTCCCGGCTACGCGCGCATGTCGATGCCGGTGCGCGCCGACATGCTCAACGGCCATGGCACCTGCCATGGCGGCTACATCTTCATGCTGGCGGACAGCGCCTTCGCTTTCGCCTGCAACTCGCACAACGCCGTCACCGTCGGTGCCGGCTGCACCATCGACTACCTGGCGCCGGGCCGGCCGGGCGACCTGCTCACGGCCGAGGCCATCGAACAGTCCCTGCTGGGCAAGACCGGGGTGTACGACATCGCCGTGACCGACCAGACGGGGCGCAAGATCGCCCTGTTCCGGGGCAAGTCGCATCGCGTGAGCGGCCAGGTGGCCGAGCTGCCCGAGGCGGCGCAAGAACTGAAAGAGGAGACCTGCAAGTGAACGACGCATACATTTGCGACGCCGTGCGCACCCCGTTCGGGCGCTATGGCGGCGCCCTGGCCGGCGTGCGCGCCGACGACCTGGCCGCGCTGCCGATCGCCGCGCTGATCGAGCGCAACCGCGACGTCGACTGGGCCGCGGTGGACGACCTGTACTACGGCTGCGCCAACCAGGCGGGCGAGGACAACCGCAACGTCGGCCACATGGCCGGCCTGCTGGCCGGCCTGCCACCCGAGGTGCCGGGCAATACCATCAACCGCCTGTGCGGATCGAGCCTGGATGCGGTGGGCCTCGGCGCGCGCGCCATCCGCGCCGGCGAGGCCGGCCTGATCATCGCCGGCGGCGTCGAGAGCATGACCCGCGCCCCGTTCGTGATGGGCAAGGCCGACAGCGCGTTCTCGCGCGCCGCGAAGATCGAGGACACCACCATCGGCTGGCGCTTCGTCAATCCCCTGATGAAGGCGAAGTACGGCATCGATTCGATGCCCGAGACGGCCGAGAACGTGGCGACCGAGTTCAACGTGAACCGCGCCGACCAGGACGCGTTCGCGGTGCGCAGCCAGCAGCGCTGGGCGCGCGCGCACGCGGACGGCCTGTTCCGGGACGAGATCGTGCCGGTCACGCTCACCGGAAAGAAGGGCGAGTCGCGCGTGTTCGACACCGACGAGCATCCGCGCCCGGACACCAGCGTCGAGGCGCTGGCCAGGCTCAAGGGCGTGGTGCGGCCCGACGGCACGGTCACCGCCGGCAACGCCTCGGGCGTGAACGATGGCGCCTGCGCGCTGCTGATCGCCTCCGGCGAGGCGGCGAGTCGCTTCGGGCTCACGCCGCGCGCGCGCATCGTCGGCATGGCCACCGCCGGCCTGGCGCCGCGCATCATGGGCTTCGGCCCGTCGCCGGCCACCCGCAAGGTACTGGCGCTGACCGGCCTGACCATCGGCCAGATGGACGTGATCGAGCTGAACGAGGCCTTCGCCGCGCAGGGACTGGCGGTCATGCGCGACCTGGGCCTGCCGGACGACGCCGCGCATGTGAACCCGAACGGCGGCGCGATCGCGATCGGGCACCCGCTGGGCGCATCCGGCGCGCGCCTCGTGACCACCGCGATGTACCAGCTGCAGCGCACGGGCGGGCGCTACGCGCTGTGCACCATGTGCATCGGCGTGGGGCAGGGCATCGCCCTGGTCATCGAGCGGGTCTGAGCCTGCCATGGTCAAGGTCTATGAGATCGACGGGGTGCGGCCCGTGGTGCATCCGAGCGCCTTCGTGCATCCCACGGCGGTGCTGATCGGCGACGTGATCGTCGGGCCGCGCTGCTATGTGGGGCCGCTCGCCTCCCTGCGCGGCGACTTCGGCCGGCTGGTGCTGGAAGAGGGCGCGAACCTGCAGGATACCTGCGTGATGCACGGCTTCGCGGGCGAAGAGACCGTGGTCGGCGTCGATGGCCACATCGGGCACGGCGCGGTGCTGCACGGCTGCCGCATCGGACGCAACGCGATGGTCGGCATGAACGCGGTGGTGATGGACAAGGCGGTCGTGGGCGAGGAGGCGATCGTCGCCGCGATGAGTTTCGTGAAGGCGGGGATGGTGATTCCACCCCGTAGCCTCGTGATGGGCGCGCCGGCGCGCGTGGTGCGCGAGTTGAGCGACGAGGACGTGCGCTGGAAGAGCTTCGGCACCCAGCAGTATCACGAGCTGGCGGTGCGCTCGCTGCGGACCATGCGCGAGGTGGAGGCCGACACCGAGGTGGCGCCCGACCGGCGCGGGATCGTGTTTGGTGGCGATGTGCACAGACCGAAGGGCTGATGAGTTTGTTGCAGTGCGTAGGGTGGGCACTTGTGCCCACCATGGCGCGATGACCGAAACGGTGGACGCCTGCCTTGCGCGGCCCGGCCCACCTACCACCGTGGTTCGATGACAGAAACGGTGGGCACAAGTGCCCACCCTACCGGGCAGCTGATGACAGATAATGGAGACAGAGATGGGTGACGTGTTGACTTTGCAGAGCTTGATTGGGGGACGCTGGCTGGGGGAGCAGGCGCATATGCCGCTGCACAGCGCGCTGGACAATCAGCTGATCTTCCATACGCACGCGGAGTCGATCGACTTCGACGAGGCGCTCGGGTACGCCCGCAAGACCGGTATCCGCGAGCTGATGAAGCTCGACTTCCAGAAGCGCGCCCAGCGCCTGAAGGCCCTGGCGCTGTACCTGATGGAGCGCAAGGAGGAGTTGTACGAGATCTCCCACCTCACCGGCGCCACCCGTCCGGACAGCTGGATCGACGTCGAGGGCGGCATCGGCACCCTGTTCGCCTATGCCAGCATGGGCGGGCGCGAGCTGCCGTCGTCGAACGTGCTGCATGAGGGGCCGGCTATCCAGCTGGGCAGGAACGGCGGCTTCTCCGGCACCCACATCCTGGTGCCGCGCGGCGGCGTCGCTGTCCACATCAACGCTTTCAACTTCCCGATCTGGGGCCTGCTCGAGAAGTTCGCGCCCAGCTTCCTGGCGGCCATGCCCTGCATCGCCAAGCCGGCCACCGCGACCAGCTACCTGACCCACGCCGTGGTGCGCATGATGATGGAGTCGAACCTGCTGCCGGAGGGTAGCCTGCAATTGGTCATCGGCAGCACCGGCGACCTGCTCGACCGCCTCGGCGGCTTCGACGCCGTCACCTTCACCGGCTCGGCCGAAACGGCCGCCAAGCTGCGCGCCAACCAGAACCTGATCCGCCAGTCCGTCCCGTTCACCGCCGAGGCGGACTCGCTCAACGCCGCCATCCTCGCCCCCGACGTCACCCCGGACGACCCGGAGTTCGACCTGTTCGTGAAGGAAGTGGCGCGCGAGATGACGGCCAAGGCCGGCCAGAAGTGCACCGCCGTGCGCCGCATCATCGTCCCGGAGGACCGCGTCGATGCGCTCGGCGAGCGCCTGCGCCAGCGCCTGTCGAAGATCGTCGTGGGCAATCCGCGCGTGGACGGCGTGCGCATGGGTGCGCTGGCCTCGATGGACCAGCACCGCGACGTCAGCGAGCGCGTCGAGATGCTCGCGCGCGGCAACGAGGTGGTGTTCAGCGCACGCGACGGCTTCGCCCCGGTGGGCGAGGGCTGCGAGCGCGGCGCCTTCTTCGCGCCCACGCTGCTGCTGTGCCGTAACGCGATGATCAACGACGCCGTGCACGACATCGAGGCCTTCGGCCCGGTCAGCACCATGATGACCTACCGCGACATCGACGAGGCGCTGGAACTGGCGGCGCGCGGCCGCGGCAGCCTGGTCACCACCATCGCCACCAAGGACCCGGCCATCGCCGCGCACGCGGTGCCGGTGGCGGCCGCGTCGCACGGCCGCGTGCTGGTCCTGGACCGCGAGGCGTCGGTGGACAACACCGGCCACGGCTCGCCCCTGCCTCAGCTCAAGCATGGCGGCCCGGGCCGCGCCGGTGGCGGCGAGGAGTTGGGCGGCATCCGCTCGGTCAAGCACTTCCTGCAGCGCGCCGCGGTGCAGGGCTCGCCCACCATGCTCACCGCCGTCACCGGCGAGTACGTGCGCGGCGGCGCGGTCAAGGAAAGCGACCTGCACCCCTTCCGCCGCCACTTCGAGGACCTGGAGGTGGGCCACTCGCTGTTGACGCATCGCCGTACGGTCAGCGAGGCCGACATCGTCAACTTCGGTGGCGTCTCGGGCGACTACTTCTACATGCACTTCGACGAGATCGCGGCCAAAGACACCCAGTTCGGCAAGCGCATCGCGCACGGCTACTTCGTGCTGTCGGCGGCGGCCGGCCTGTTCGTCTCGCCGGCGCCGGGTCCCGTGCTGGCCAACTACGGCCTGGACAACCTGCGTTTCGTCGCCCCGGTGGCGATCGGCGACACCATCCGCGCGCGCCTGACCTGCAAGCGCAAGGTCGACCGCAACCGCACCGACGAACAGGGCCGCGGCCAGGGCGTCGTGGCCTGGGATGTGCAGGTGACGAATCAAAACGATGAACTCGTGGCGAGTTACGATATCCTGACGCTGGTGCAAAAGCGCGGCTGACCGTGGGCAAGGTCGGCGCGGCGCCAGCCTCGTCCGACCAACCCAATGAGGAGCAAGCGATGTCCAGGCTCGACCTGAGTAGTATTCCCGTATTGACCGGCACCGGATACCCCGAGCCGTTCGCCGAGGCGGTGGACGGACGCAGCCGCCAGGCGCTGGGCAAGGCCGGCGGCCTGAGCCAGTTCGGCGTCAACCTGGTCGAACTGCAGCCCGGCGCCTGGTCATCGCAGCGGCACTGGCACTCGCACGAGGACGAATTCGTGATGATGGTGTCCGGCGAACTGGTGCTGGTGACCGATGCCGGCGAGACGCTGATGCGGGCCGGCGACTGCGCCGCTTTCCCCGCCGGACGGCAGGATGGCCATCACCTGGTCAACCGCAGTTGGGCGCCCGCCGTGTTCCTGGTGGTGGGCGGGCAGGTGCCGGAGGACCGTGCGGTCTATCCCGACATCGACCTGGTCTGTGAAGGCCCGAACAGGACCTTCACGCACAAGGACGGACGTCCCTATCCGCGCAAGGGCGGGTAGCTCGCTGTCTCCCCGGCCGTGGGTGCGGCGCCCCTGCCGCACCGGCCCCTTCCGCACCGGCCCATTCCGCGCCGGCCCCTTCCGCACCGGCCCCTCCCGCGCCGGCCCCTCCCGCGCCGGCCCCTCCCGGCCCTGCCGTGCCAGCTGACGCGCCGCATTTCGCGCCTTCACGTCACCGGTCTGCGACTGGCCCACCGTTGAGCCCGCCTGCGTCCGCCTGCGGCTTTTCGAAGCGGGGGATTCATGTCCACGTCCGTGCGGCATCCTGTCTCGTTTGGGGTGCGCATCCTGTCTCCTTCTGTCGAATTTGAACTCATCGGCCAGAGCACGGTCAAACAGGCAGGATGAGACAGGATTAGACAAAACGCGCGGCGAAACGAGTATGAATGCCACACGACTTCTGGCGGCAAACGCCCGCAGCGCGCGCCCTCGAGTTGTGCCTTCAGGAAATTGGCAGCCGCCTGAGCGTTGCCGAGGCCCTCGACGCCGCGATTCGCCGTCGGGTCCAGGCGCTCCGCCTCCCTTGACGCTGGAGCGGCATGCTGCCAGACTGGTCATCCCATTCACCGACTCGAGGAGACGCCGCATGTTCCAGCCTGATACCGTCCTCCGGTCGGCCGCCTGACCCGCTCTTCCAGCACGACGCGCGCCTCGACGCGCCTGACGATGATGGGCTGAGCGCGCCAGCGCCCGACCTTCCAAGCTTGATGTTGCCGTACCGCTGGTGCGGTTGCCTGCGCACGCCTCTTGCGCGTGTCGCGTCATTCAATTGGAAAACACATCGTCATGATCGACATCGATTTCCCGACCCTGCACGGGATCGGCTTCAAGCAGCATTTCGTTTCTCAACTCGCGGCCGCCCCGCCGCAACACCGCCTCGCCCGCGTGACTGCCGTCCAGCGCGACTGGCTCACGCTCGACGACGGACGCGAGGCCTTCCTGGCGCGCAGCGCGCGTTTCCTTGGGTCCGGCCAGCCCGTGGTAGGCGACTGGGTGCTGGCCACCTACGGTCTGGGCGACTGGTGGATCGAGCACACGCTCGACCCCGTCACGAGGCTGTCGCGCAGGACCGCGTCGGGAAGCCAGGTCCTCGCCGGCAACGTCGATACCGCGCTGCTGCTCATGGGCCTGGACAATGACTTCAATCCGCGCCGCATGGAACGCTACATCGCGCTGGTGCGGGCCTGCGGCGTCGAGCCGGTGATCGTCCTGACCAAGTCCGATATCGGCAGCGAGGTCGAGGACAAGATCGCGCAGCTGCGCCGCCGTATCCCGATGGATGTGCCGTTGCTGCACCTGATTCCATCCGAGCAGACCGACGCCGGCATGTTGGCACCGTGGTTGGCGGCAGGGCAGACGCTGGTGCTGCTCGGTTCCTCGGGCGTGGGCAAGTCCACGCTCACCAATGCCCTGACCGGCAGCCTGCAGGCAACCGGCGGCACGCGCCATGGCGACGACCGCGGCCGCCACACGACCACCGCGCGCTCCTTGCACCGGTGTCCGGGCGGGGCCTGCATCATCGATACACCCGGCCTGCGCGCCTGGCAGCCGGATGCCGACGAGGACGAGCTGGAGCTGTCCTTCACCGATATCGCGGCGCTGGCGGACCAGTGCCAGTTCCGCGACTGCCGCCACGAGAGCGAGCCGGGATGCGCGGTGCGCGACGTGGTGGACGCGGATCGCCTGCGGAACTATCGCAAGCTGTTGCGCGAGGTGAGGAGGGCGGAGCAGACGGCACTGGAGCGGATTGCCGAGCGCGGGAAGTGGAAGGTGCTGATGAAGGCTGCGAAGCAGCGCGGCCGCGACAAGCGCGGCGGGTAGGTCTTGGGGGTGATCCGGTCCGGTGGCCCGGGTCACCCCTACAGGAATCACTCTGCCAGTCGTGTGCGCACGCGCTCGATCGCCTTGCGCACCTGGTTCGGCGCCGTGCCGCCCACGTGGTCGCGCGCCGCCACCGAGCCTTCCAGCGTCAGCACCGCGAACACGTCCTGCTCGATCAGCGGCGAGAACTCGCGCAGCTTCTCCAGTGGCATCTCCGACAGGTCGCACCCGGCGGTATCGCAGGCGCGCACCGCGTGCGCCACCGCCTCGTGGGCGTCGCGGAAGGGCAGGCCCTTCTTGACCAGGTAGTCGGCCAGGTCGGTCGCGGTCGCGTAGCCCTGCAGGGCGGCGGCGCGCATGTTCTCCGGCTTGACGGTGATGCCCGAGGCCATGTCGGTGAAGATGCGCAAGGTGTCGAGCACCGTATCCACAGTGTCGAACAGCGGTTCCTTGTCTTCCTGGTTGTCCTTGTTGTAGGCCAGCGGCTGCCCCTTCATCAGCGTGAGCAGGGCCATCAGGTGGCCGTACACGCGCCCGGTCTTGCCGCGCGCCAGTTCCGGCACGTCCGGATTCTTTTTCTGCGGCATGATCGACGAGCCGGTGCAGAAGCGGTCCGCGATGTCGATGAAGCCCACGCGCGGGCTCATCCAGATCACCAGTTCTTCCGAGAAGCGCGAGACATGCATCATCAGCAGCGAGGCGGCGGCAGTGAACTCGATCGCGAAATCGCGGTCGGAGACGGCGTCCAGCGAGTTGTGGCACACGTCCTCGAACCCGAGCGTCCTGGCCACGCGCAGGCGGTCGATCGGGAAGGTGGTGCCGGCCAGCGCCGCGGCGCCCAGCGGCAGGCGGTTCACGCGGCGGCGCGCATCCTGCATGCGCTCGGCATCGCGGCCGAACATCTCCACATAGGCCAGCATGTGGTGGCCGAAGGTGATCGGCTGCGCCACCTGCAGGTGCGTGAAACCCGGCAGGATGGTGTCGGCGTGGCGCTCGGCCAGGTCGACCAGCGCCCCGCGCAGGCTGCCGATCAGGGCCAGCACGTCGTCGATCGCCGCGCGCAGGTACAGGCGGATGTCGGTCGCCACCTGGTCGTTGCGCGAGCGCCCGGTGTGCAGGCGCTTGCCCGCGTCGCCCACCAGTTCGGTCAGGCGCTTCTCGATATTCAGGTGCACGTCTTCCAGGTCGAGCAGCCATTCGAAGCTGCCGGCCTCGATCTCGGCGCGGATCTGCGCCATGCCGCGCTCGATCTCGTCGCGGTCATGGGCGCTGATGATGCCCTGCGCCGCCAGCATCTCGGCATGGGCGAGCGATCCTTCGATGTCGAACAGCGCGAGGCGCTTGTCGAAGAACACCGAGGCGGTGTAGCGTTTGACGAGGTCGGAGACGGGTTCGGAGAAGCGTGCCGACCACGCTTCGGATTTCTTGGAAAGTTGTGCGGTCATGGTGGATCCAGGTTTGGTTTATCCGATTATAAACCGGCGTCCGCGCCACCCCTTGCCGCCCGCCGCGCGGGTGGTGACAAGGCGCCGCGAATCGTGGATGATGAGCAATTGCAAGATATCAACAAATCCACGAAGGAGACATGCATGAAACGATACGCTTCGCTCGGCCTTGCCGCCGCCTTGATCACGAGCACCGGCGCCGTGCTGGCCCAGCAGGCGGGCGCCCCGGCAGCCCCGGCGTCCCAGGCATCCCAGGCTGCCCCGGCCCCCCAGGCCGCCCCGGCCGCGACGCTGGCCACCGCGAGGCCCGCCGCCCGTCCCGCCGACGTGGCGTCGATCGACGCCATCGTCGCCGCCGTCTACGACGTGATCTCGGGCGAGGCCGGCGCGCCGCGCGACTGGGACCGCATGCGTTCGCTGTTCGCCCCCGAGGGGCGCCTGATGGCAGTGGGCCAGCGGCGCGACGGCGGCTATGCGATGCGCACGATGACGGTGGACGACTACATCGCCCGCAGCGGCCCGTCGTTCCAGAAGATGGGCTTCTTCGAGACCGAAAAGGCGCGCACCACCGAGGTGTTCGGCCAGATCGCCCACGTGTTCTCGACCTACGAGGCGCGCCACGCCCCGTCCGACGCCAAGCCCTTCATGCGCGGCATCAACAGCATCCAGCTCTACAACGACGGCCAGCGCTGGTGGGTGGTCAACCTGCTCTGGCGTGCCGAGGACGCCAAGCTGACGCTGCCTGAGCGCTACCTGGAAAGCCGCTAGGCGCCTTTCCATTCCCCGCATCAATCGCGCGTTGGACCTCGTCCAACGCGGCTAGAATGCGATTTTTGCCAGAAGCATCAGGCCATGACTACCAACGATTCCAGTTTCGAGGTCAGCACCGACCGGACGCGGCTTGACCTGCCGATGATTCACCGCTACCTGAGCGAGCAATCGACCTGGGCGGTCGGTATTTCCCGGCCGCTCGTCGAGCGGTCGATCGAGAATTCGCTGTGTTTCGGCGGCTACGTCGACGGGCGCCAGATCGCGTTCGCGCGCGTGGTCACCGACTACACCACCTTCGCCAACCTGGTCGACGTGTTCGTCATTCCCGAATACTGCGGCAAGGGCTACGGCAGGCAGTTGATGGCGGCGGTGATGCGCCACCCCAGCCTGCAGAAGCTGCGCCGCTTCACCTTGAACACCAGCGACGCCCACGGCTTCTACGAGCGCTTCGGCTTCGCCGCGCCGGCCAAGCCCGAGACCCAGATGGAACGCTATTTCCCGAATATTTACCTGACCTGAGCGCGCTCAACACGGCGACCCCTTTCCCGAATCAGGCTTAGAATTGTTGCATTCGAGAAGGGGAGCCGATGTTCCATAACCTAGCCAGATACCTGGCCCGGGTTGCGCTTGCCCTCGCCTTGCTGGCGGGCGCGCATGTCCAGGCCGCGCCGTCCGACCCACCCAAGGGTTCGCTGGTGATCGTCGGCGGCGCGCTACGGCCCGACAACGCCGCCATCTGGGAGCGTATCGTCAGCCTTGCAGGCGGCAAGGGCGCGCGCATCGCCGTGTTTCCCACCGCCTCGGGTTATCCGGGCCAGGTCGGCTGGGGCCTGGTCGAGCGCCTGGACCGCTACGGCGCGGATGCCTTCTTCGTCCCCATCGCCATCAAGCTGGACGGCACCGACTACCGTGCGGCGGCCGACGATCCGGCGCTGGCGGCGGCGGTGCGCAAGGCCGGTGGCGCCTTCTTCTCGGGCGGCGACCAGGCGCGCATCACGCAAGCGCTGCGCCGGCCCGACGGCAGCAACACCCTGGTGCTCGACGCGCTGTGGGAGATGTACCGGCGCGGCGGCGTGATCGCCGGATCGAGCGCGGGCGCGGCGATCATGAGCAGCACCATGTTCGGCCACCCGAAGGCGGTGCTCACCACGCTCAAGCTGGGCGTGCGCGAAGGCCAGGACATCACCGAGGGGCTGGGTTTCATCGGCGAGGACGTGTTTGTCGACCAGCACCTGCTGGTGCGCGGGCGCTTCGCGCGCATGCTGCCGGCGATGTTCAAGAAGGGCTACAAGCTGGGCCTGGGCATCGACGAGAATACCGCGATGATCGTGGGTCCGACCCGCGAGGTGGAGATCGTCGGCTACAAGGGCGCGCTGCTGGTGGACCTGTCGCGGGCCACGCTGCACGACGGCGCCTTCAAGGCCAGCGATATCCGCTTGAGCTACCTCGACAACGGCGACCGTTTCAACCTTGCCACGCGTCGCTTCACGCCCGGCCTGGACAAGCCCGACGGCAAGCTCGACCCGAACAATCCCTACTACCGCTATCCGCTGTTCGCGCCCGACATCCTGGGCAACAGCACGGTGGTGGACCTGATGACCAAGCTGATCGACAGCGACCAGTCCAGCGCGACCGGGTTGACGCTGGGCAGCGCGAATGGCGTGCAGCCCGAGCTGGGCTTTGAATTCAAGCTCTCGCGGGTGCCGGAGAGCGTGGGCTACATGTCGCCGCTGACGGAGACCTACTCGGTCTACAACGTGCGGCTGGACGTGCGGCCCGTCCTGATCCGCCGGCCGCTGTACGAGTACCGATAAACCCTTGCCCCGGCATTACAATGCGTGTTCCGCAATAAAGGACTCCCGCGCATGACACGCACCCTGCTTCGCCTGTTCACCCTGGCCCTGCTGCTCGCGAGCGGTCACGCCGCCGCCGCCCAGCCGGCGACCCTGCGCGTGGATTACACCCACAGCGGCAACGCCCTCAACGAACACTATGCGCTCGACCGCGTACTGGTCGAACCGCTGCCATGGCCGGGTCATCCCGCCCGCAACCTGGACGACACCAACCGCGGCCAGCACAGGGTCGAGGTGGCCGATGCCGCGACCGGCGAACTGCTGTACTCGCGCGGCTTCTCCACCATCTTCGGCGAATGGCGCACGACGGAAGAAGCGGGCCGGATCAGCCGCAGCTTCCACGAATCGGTGCGCTTCCCCAAGCCCGAGCGTCCGGTGCATGTCCGCATCCTGCGGCGCGACGAGCGCAACGGTTTTTCCGTGGCCTGGAGCGTCACCATCGACCCCAACGCGCATGACGTGGTGCGCCGGCAGCCGCCCGCGCCCGCCCGGCCGATCCCGATCCATGTCGGCGGCCCTTCGCCCGACAAGGTGGACCTGCTGATCCTGGGCGACGGCTACACCGCCGCCGAGCTCGGCAAGTTCGAAGCGGACGCGCGCCGCCTGACGGCCCACCTGTTCACCGTCTCCCCGTTTCGCGAGCGCGCCGCCGACTTCAACGTCTGGGCCATGGCCGTCCCCACCCAGCAGTCGGGCGTGTCGCGCCCGTCCACCGGCGTGCACCACGCATCCGCGCTCGGCACCCGCTACGACATCTTCGGCAGCGAGCGCTATGTGCTGACGCTGGACAACCGGGCCCTGCGCGAGATCGCCCAGCACGCCCCCTACGAGTTCATCGAAATCCTGGTCAACAACGAGACCTACGGCGGGGGCGGCATCTTCGGCCAGTTCAGCACCGCCGCCGCCGGAAACGCCTGGGCTGACTACCTGTTCGTGCACGAGTTCGGCCACCACTTCGCCGGTCTGGCCGACGAGTACTACACCTCGCCGGTGGCCTACCAGGCCAGCGCCGCTCGGCCCGAGCCCTGGGAACCGAACGTGACGGCGCTGCGCGACCCGGAGCGGCTCAAGTGGAAGCGGCACGTGCGCTCCGGCACGCCCTTGCCGACCCCGTGGCCGAAGGCGGAGTACGAACAGGCATCGCGCGCCTACCAGAAGGAGCGGGCGGCGCTGCGCGCGGCGAACCGCCCGGAAAGCGAGATGGACGCGCTGTCGCGCAAGGACCTGGCGGCCACGCGCGCCCTGTTCGAGGGCAAGGCGCACCGTCACGCGGTCGGCGCCTTCGAGGGCGCCAACTACGAGGCGCAGGGCTACTACCGTCCGGCGATGCAGTGCCTGATGTTCGACCGCAGCGAGAAATTCTGCCACGTCTGCCAGGACGGCATCAGCGAAATCATCGACCTGTACGCGGGCGGCAAGGAGGAAGCGGCAACAAGGTAACAGGCCGTGGCTGACCAGTGATCGACCCGCGATTCACCGGCGGACTAGGTGGGTCCCGGGGCTTCCGGTTGATCTCCGTCTCTTAGGTTTTTGACTCGTGACAAGCTTGTGCCCGTGCAGCCGCGCAAGAATAGCCATTGGACCCTACACCGGAGGAACGAATGGCGAATGACGCGTACTTGCACATCGAGGGCATCAAGGGTGAGTCCCAAGACGAAAAGCACAAAGGCTGGATCGAGGTTCGGGACGTGGATTGGAGCGTGAACCAGCCGCGCGCTTCTGCCGTATCCACCGCTGGTGGCCATACCAATGGCAAAGCCGATCTCTCCGAAATTACCTTTTCCAAGCTTGCTGACCTCGCCTCTCCCATCCTCTTTCAGCACTGTGCGATGGGCAAGACCATTCCCAAGGCTCTTTTTGAGTTCATGCGCGCCGATGGCGATGGGAAGCCGATCACCTACTTCAAGATCGAACTTCAGAACGTGATGATCTCGAACGTCCATCCAAATAGCGGCGAGGGGGGTATCTTGACAGAGCAGATACACATCGCCTACTCCCAGATCAAGGTATCGTACACACAGCAAAGGATTGCAGGGGGCGCAGGTGGGAGCACCAGTGGCGGGTGGGATGCTGCCGCGAACAAGGTCTGGGCCTGACAGGAGGTCCTATGACACACTCGGTTGTCTATCGTGGCGACATGGCCGCGCTGGTAAAGGAATGGGAAGCGAAGTATCGCAAGGCGTGGTACGAGAGCGGCCATGCCGGGATACGGAGTCTGAAGATCGCAAACGGGCAGTGCGCAAGGCTGCCACAAGAACTCACAAGTGTCGGGCACACTAGCCGATGGCAACCGGGAGAACGCGTTGTGGACGTAGCCAGGACGCTTAAAGCGGGTACCGTGATCGCAAACTTTCTGTTTGAGTACGATAAGGCCTGGTACCCGAACTCGCAAGGTTGGCACGCTGCGCTGTTCGTGAGGGGGGAGGCGTATAGCCCTGGCACAGGCAAGCCGAACAGGATCATCATGTTCGACCAATGGACGGGGAAAGCGCCGAATCTCCGCCCAGTCCACAACTGGACTCCCGACGTTGCCAAGACGAAGGATCCTTGCAACAACGCCGAGGAATTCTTCGTGGTGATGGTGCCGTGAGAAGTCTTTTCCTCGCATTTCTGATTGGCCTGCAGTCGGCCCCCATCAGTGCCCAGATGACCTACAGGTGCCCCCCCGTGTACCCGGGCAAGGATGCGCCGCCGCTCCCCTTGACGAGTGCATTCATGGATTCAGGGGAAGTGGCTGACTTGCGTACATATGCGCCTCCAAGGGGCGAAGCGGCCGAGGAGGGCTACGATCTACCCTATTCGTTTTCTGACGAAGAACAGGCATGGCTCGTCTGCTCTTATGGAGGCAAGGAACGTATCAAGGGGCGTTTTCATGATGGTCATGAATGGAATCAGCGTGTGGAAGGGAGCGTTGCGGACTGGTGGATTGAACTGCCGCCCCGCGCGGGCATGTGTTTAGTTCAGGTGCGGGAGGGCAAGGCACGCGACCCGAAAAAGAGCCGCTGGATGGCCACTGCTACGTGCGGGAAAGGGTAACGACGAGAAGCATAAAGCAGAGCGGTTCCCGGGTGCTGTTAGCGGAAGCCAAAGGAACAAGGTAACAGGCTGTAACCGGCGGGTGTTTCGGTGCGCTGTCGCACGGTTCGGGGGAGGACGCGTGCCTAATCTGGCGTGGCTCCCACCAAGAACAAAGGAAACGCCATGAACAAACTGCTCGCCACGCTGGTGGCCGGCCTGCTGGCCACCTCGGCGCAGGCCCAGTCGAACGCGACGGCAGCTGCCATCGTGAAGGCCGAAGCCAAGGCCGAGAAGGAAATCGCGCAGGCCGAGGCGCGGGAAGCGCGGGCGGCGGCCAAGGCCGACGAGCGGGCCGCCGACGCGCTGGCCGACGCGGTCGAGACCAAGGCCGCGCTACAGGAAAGGGTGGTGAAGGCCCAGGCCAACGCCGCCGAGCGGGTGGCCGACGCCGACCCCGAAGACCGCGCGCGCGAGATGGCGCGCGCCGAGGAAAAGCTGGCCAGGACAACCGTGAAGGCCGAGAAGGCGATGATCAAGGCCGAGGAAAAGGCGCTGAAGGCGCAGATCGACGCGGCCGCCGACAAGGCGCGCGCGGCGGCCGACACCGAGCAGGTGAGGGCGGAAGCGACGGCCCAGGTGCACCAGGCCGCGGCGCAGCGGTGACGCGACAAACCGGCACAACCGGTCGTTCCCGCGAAAGCGGGAACCCACGCGCCCTCCCAGAGGCCACTTCTCCGGACCTACCCGCGCGACCCAAAAAGAACATACATTCTGGAGTCGGCATGGGTTCCCGCGTACGCGGGAACGACATTTGCTGATCTTGCGAATGAATATCCGGACCCTACGCCCGCTCCCCTTCGGTCGTGCGCATCGCCAGGTCCTGCGCCTTCAGGCGCGCCGACAGCGGCTTGCCCTTGCGCGCGCGCTTGCCGAAATGCGGCTCGAGTCCGGACGCGAACAGCTCCACGACGCGAGGCTTGGATCCGGCCCAGGTGCCGATCACGTTCACGCCCTTCTGGCTGATCGGCTGGGCGGCCAGCAGCTTCTCCTTCGGGTCCAGTTCCATGAGCGTGACACCGCGTCCGCCATTGGTCAGCGTCTTCATCTCGTCGATGCCGAACACCAGCACCCGGCCACCCTCGGACAGGCAGGCGATCGCACCGGCATTGTCGGCAACCACGCGCGGCGGCAGCGGCAGCGCCCCCTCGTCGAGCGTGATGAAGGATTTGCCACCCTTCAGGCGGCTGACCATGTCCCCGGCGCGCGAGATGAAGCCGAAGCCGTTCGTCGAGGCCAGCAGCAGGCGCGTATCGGCACTGCCCGCGAAGTAGTGCAGGATGCGTACCGGCCGTCCTGCCACGCCGCCGGACAGGTCGACCAGCGTCGTGATCGGCACGCCGTCGCCGCGCGCGCCAGGCAGCGCCGCCACCGGCACCGAATACACCTTGCCGTTGTCGCCGATACCCAGCAGCGTGTCCACCGTGCGGCACTCGAAGGCGCCGTACAGCGAATCGCCCGCCTTGAAGGTGAACTGCGCCGGGTCGTGCCCGATGCCGGTGCGCGCGCGCACCCAGCCTTTCTCGGAGACGATCACCGTCACCGGTTCGTCGATCACCTTCTGCTCGGCCACCGCCTTCTGCGCCTCCTCGATCAGGGTGCGGCGCGCGTCGCCGAACTGCTTGGCGTCGGCCTCGATCTCGCGGATGATCAGGCGCCGCATCGTCGACGGATTGTCGAGCACGTCCTGCAGCTTGCCCTTCTCGTCGCGCAGCTCGGCCAGCTCCTGCTGGATCTTGATCGCCTCCAGGCGTGCCAGTTGGCGCAGGCGGATCTCGAGGATGTCCTCGGCCTGGCGGTCGGACAGGCGAAAGCGCGCGATCAGCGCCTCCTTCGGCTCGTCCGCGTTGCGGATGATGTGGATCACCTCGTCGATGTTGAGCAGGACCGTCTCGCGGCCCTCCAGGATGTGGATGCGGTCATTCACCTTGCCCAGCCTGAACTCGGTCCGGCGGCGCACGGTGACGAAGCGGTAGTCGATCCACTCCTGCAGGATCTCGCCCAGCCCCTTCTGGCGCGGACGGCCGTCGCCGCCGATCATCACCAGGTTGATCGGCGCCGAGGTCTCCAGCGAGGTGTGGGCCAGCAGCATCAGCATGAATTCGAGCTGGTCCTGGTTCTTCGACTTCGGCTCGAACACCAGGCGCACCGGGGCGTCGCGCCCGGACTCGTCGCGCACCGTGTCGAGCGAGCCGAGGATGGTCTGCTTGAGCGCCAGTTGCTCCGGCGTGAGCGCTTTCTTGCCCAGCTTGACCTTCGGGTTGGTCAGCTCCTCGATCTCCTCCAGCACGCGCTGGGCCGAGCAGCCCGGCGGCAGCTCGGTCACCACCGCCTGCCATTGGCCGCGCGCCAGTTCCTCGATCTTCCAGCGCGCGCGCACCTTCATCGAACCGCGTCCGGTGGCGTACATGTCGGCGATGGCCGAGGCGGGAGTGATGATCTGGCCGCCGCCGGGGAAGTCCGGGCCCGGCATGTGCGTCATCAGCTCGGCGTGGGTGATCTTCGGATTGCGGATCAGGGCCACGGTGGCGTCGGCCACCTCGCGCAGGTTGTGCGAAGGGATCTCGGTGGCCAGGCCGACCGCGATGCCCGAGGCGCCGTTGAGCAGCACCATCGGCAGGCGCGCCGGCAGGCTGCGCGGCTCGTCGGTCGAGCCGTCGTAGTTCGGCTGGAAGTCCACCGTGCCCATGTCGATCTCGTCGAGCAGCAGGCGCGAGATCGGGGTCAGGCGCGCTTCCGTGTAGCGCATCGCCGCCGCGCCGTCGCCGTCGCGCGAGCCGAAGTTGCCCTGGCCGTCGATCAGCGGGTAGCGCAGCGAGAAGTCCTGCGCCATGCGCACCAGCGCGTCGTACACCGACTGGTCGCCGTGCGGGTGCAGCTTGCCCAGCACGTCGCCGACCACGGCCGCGCACTTGCGCGGCTTGGCCGTCGGACCCAGGCCCAGTTCGTTCATCGCGTACAGGATGCGGCGCTGGACCGGCTTCTGCCCGTCCGATACGTCGGGCAGGGCGCGGCCCTTGACCACCGAGACCGCGTAGTCGAGATAGGCGCGCTCGGCGAAGGTGGACAGCGTCAGCGTCTCGACGTCGTCGGACGGCTCGCTGGCTTGTTCAAAGAGGCTGGCTTGTGTAGACATAGTTCAAATTGTTCTTTCCTGTTGCGCGTCGTTCCCGCGAAGGCGGGAACCCATACAAGAGCTCCGAAGCCGTGTCTCTTGACTGCGACTACGACAGCGAGTACGGATTTTCTTTACTCAGCATAGGTTCCCGCTTACGCGGGAACGACAGCTGACTTCCCGAAGTCGGTCTCCGGGGCTCACGCTGGGCGCTGGCTGAGCGGAATCCTGTTGTTCCAGTGAGCGGCTGCCGGGCCCGATCAAATATCCGCCTCGGTCTCGTTCCCGTGCTCCTCGATCCAGGCGCGGCGCGCCGCGGCCTCGCCTTTACCCATGAGCATATTGAAACGCGCCGCCGACTCGCCCTGGTTGAAACCGCCGAAGGCCACCGGCAGCAGGCGCCGCGTGTCCGGATTCATCGTGGTCTCCCACAGCTGCTCGGCGTTCATCTCGCCCAGGCCCTTGAAGCGCGAGATGCTCCACGCGCCCTGCTTCAGGCCTTCCTTCTTCAGCTTGTCCTCGATCGCCAGCAGTTCGCCGTCGTCCAGCGCGTACAGCTTCTGGATCGGCTTCTTGCCGCGCGCCGGCACGTCCACGCGGTACAGCGGCGGGCGCGCGATGCAGATGTGACCGTGGCGGAACAGCGCCGGGAAATGGCGGAAGAACAGGGTCAGCAGCAGCACCTGGATGTGCGAGCCGTCCACGTCCGCGTCCGACAGGATGCAGATCTTGCCGTAGCGTAGGCCGGTCAGGTCCGGGCTGTCGTCCGCGCCGTGCGGATCGACCCCGATCGCCACGGAGATGTCGTGGATCTCGTTGTTGGCGAACAGGCGGTCGCGGTCGGTCTCCCAGGTGTTGAGCACCTTGCCGCGCAGCGGCAGGATGGCCTGGAACTCCTTGTCGCGGCCCATCTTGGCCGAGCCGCCGGCCGAGTCGCCCTCCACCAGGAACAGTTCGTTGCGGGTGATGTCGGACGATTCGCAATCGGTCAGCTTGCCCGGCAACACCGCCACGCCGGAGGATTTCTTCTTCTCCACCTTCTGCAGCGAGCGCAGGCGCGACTGGGCCTGCTTGATGACCAGTTCGGCCAGCTTCTTGCCGTACTCGACGTGCTGGTTCAGCCACAGTTCGAGCGGCGGCTTGGTGAAGGTGGACACCAGCTTGACCGCGTCGCGCGAGTTCAGGCGCTCCTTGGTCTGGCCCTGGAACTGCGGATCGAGCACCTTGGCCGAGAGCACGAAGGACACGCGCGCGAACACGTCCTCCGGCAGCAGCTTGACGCCCTTGGGCAGCAGGCCGTGCAGCTCGACGAAGTTCTTCACCGCGCCGAACAGGCCCTCGCGCAGGCCCGACTCGTGGGTGCCGCCGCTCGGGGTCGGGATCAGGTTCACATACGACTCGCGCACCACCGCGCCTTCCTCGGTCCAGGCCACCACCCAGGCCGCGCCCTCGCCCTCGGCGAAACCTTCGTCGCCGGCGGCGGCGAACTGCGCGCCCTCGAACAGCGGGATCAGGGTCTGGCCGTTCGACGCCTGCGCCAGCGCCTCGGTCAGGTAGCCGCGCAGGCCCTCGTCGTAGCGCCAGGTCGTCACGTCGCCGGTCTTGCCGTTGGTCAGGGTGACGGTCACGCCCGGCAGCAGCACCGCCTTCGAGCGCAGCAGGCGCTGCAGCTCGGCCAGCGGGATATTCGGCGAATCGAAGTATTTCGGATTCGGCCAGGCGGTCACGCGCGTGCCGTTCTTCTTGCCCGCCCGTTCGAACGGACGCGAGGCCAGCGGCTCGACCACGTCGCCGTCGGCGAACGCCATCTCGTGCAGGCCATTGCCCTGCTCGTCGCGGCGCCAGACCGTGATCTCCAGGCGCGAGGACAAGGCGTTCGTGACCGACACGCCGACCCCGTGCAGGCCGCCGGAGAAGGCGTAGGCGCCACCCGCGCCCTTGTCGAACTTGCCGCCCGCGTGCAGGCGGGTGAACACGATCTCGACCGTGGGGACGTTTTCCTCGGGATGCAGGCCGACCGGGATGCCGCGCCCGTCGTCCTCGACCGTGATGGAGCCGTCCGCGTTGAGCGTGACGCCGATGTTCTTGCAGTGGCCGCCCAGCGCCTCGTCCGAGGCGTTGTCGATGACCTCCTGGATGATGTGCAGCGGGTTCTCGGTCCGGGTGTACATGCCCGGACGCTGTTTGACCGGTTCCAGGCCCTTCAGGACCCGGATCGATGATTCGCTATAGTCGGTTGCTGGTTTCTTGGTCGCCATGCTGGTTGTCGTTTGTTCGTTGCCTGCGCATTCTATCTTGTCAGACGGAAATTTCAGAATCCGGGCACGAATCAGCTTGTCATGCCGTCCATCTGTGCTAGATTCATACGCATGGCGCCCGTCGTGGGACGCCAGGGAAGAGGTTGGTTACCAATGCTCGCACCGACAAAACAGTTTGCCGTGCGCCTGCTCGGTTTCGCGCCTGCCGAGCGCGCCCGTATCGAGGCCATCCTGGCGCGCGCCCCGGACGGGCGGTCGTATTCTTGCTTGCAAGACGACAGTTTGCAAGAGGCCGACCTGACCATCGCCGACGCCGATTGCGCCGGCGCCCGCGCCCGCCTGCGCCGGGCGCGACCTGGCGTGCTGCAGCCGGCCCTGCTGGTGGGCAGCCTCGGTTGCCCCGGCATCGCGCGCCTGCCGCGTCCCGTCGGCGTGTTGCAATTGCACGACGTGCTGGCCGAACTGCTGGAGCGGCGCGACCAGGCGCTGGCCCTGCTCGCGCAAGGCGCGCAGCCCCCGCCCGAGCGGCGCGCGCGCCAGGCCGGGGCCGTCCTCATCGTCGACAAGGGGGGCGCCTTCCGCGACCACGTCGCGCGCGTGGTCGGCCCGCGCAAGCTGGCGGTGGAATGGACCGACTGCCCGCGCACCGCGATCCGCCTGTGCGACGAGACCCCGGTCTCGGTGCTCATGATCAACACCTCGACCCCCGGCGTGGACCCGTACGCGGTGAGCCGCGCCATCAACGAGCAGGACGGGGCCTTGCCCACCGCCGTCGTGTTCCTGCTGGGACCGGCCTTCCATTACGACAGCGCGCGGGCGCGCGACGCCGGCGTGCGCGGCGTGCTCGACAAGCCGGTGGCGGACCGACAACTGGTGGCGACGCTGGACAAGCTGCTCGCCCCGGCCGACTAGGCGCCGCCGGATGGCATTTTGTTACAAGTTCGAATCGTGCGCGGCCGTGGTGACGTTATATTGACACTATGGCAGAAGATATCGAGAAACCACCGGAGGTGACGCGGCCAGGCCCGCCTGTCGAAAAGAATCCCGATACCCCTTCCCGCGCCCCGGAGCGGCGCGCCGGCAGTGGGGGATCGGCGCGCTACCTGCGCCAGGACGACACGCCGCTGGCGCTGGCCGGGCGGGTGATGCGCTCGCGCTGGCGCGCCATGCGCGAGCGCTTCGGCCGCGACTTCATGAAGCGCACCCTGCGCATCGGCATCTCGGCCCGCATCTACCACCCCGGTCCCGGCGCCACCGGGCTGCTCAGCAAGAACCTGCAATACCTGGAGGAGTCGATCGCCCAATGGGTGATGTCGCGCGACGCCCTCGTGTTCATGGTCCCCACCGTCAACACCAGCGGTCTGCTCCACCCCAGCAACATCACCCTGCGCCACTACGCGCGCCAGCTTGACGGCCTGGTGCTGCAGGGCGGGGCGGACGTCTCGCCGTTCAGCTACGGCGAGGAGCCGGCGCGCCCGGAGTGGAGCGGCGACCGTGCGCGCGACCTGTACGAACTCGAACTGCTGCACGAATTCATCAACGCCGGCAAGCCGGTGCTGGGCGTGTGCCGCGGTTGCCAGTTGATCAACGTGGCCTTCGGCGGCACCCTGCACCAGGACGTCGCCACCAACGTGCCCGAGGCGATGGCCCACGTGCACGACCTGTACGACGCCCACCGCCACGCCATCGTCTTCCCGCCCGATTCCACCCTGGCGCGCCTGTTCCCGAACGAGCGGCGCCCGATCGTCAACTCGATCCACCACCAGGCGGTCAAGGAACTCGGGCGCGACGTGAAGGTGGAGGCGGTGTCGGACCCGGACGGCATCGTCGAGGCGATCCGCTACCAGCGCGCCGATTTCGTGATGGGCCTGCAGTGGCATCCCGAGTTCCACCGCGCCGGCGGCGTGGACCTGCTCGACTGCACCCCTGTGCTCGACGAGTTCCTGCGCGCCGCGCGCGAGACCCGCTTCTGAGACCTCGCTTCCAGGACCTCGCTTCCGAGAACTCCGCTTCCGAGACCTCCACTTCCGAGACCTCCGCTTCCGCCCCGCGCGAAAACGCTTGCCTTCCCTCCCAGACCGTAGAATAATAGAAATGAGAATCATTCTCATTCACGGCGCCGGCGACGGCGCGTATCTCCGTCACTTCACCGCCATTTCATGAGGGATCGCATGGAAGACCGTTTCACGCACGACACCCTGGCGCAGGGTAGCGGCCAGCAGCCGGTGCTGCTGGTGGCGTCCCTGCTGCACCTGATGTCGCACTACACGGCGCACACGGCCGACTCACCGCCCTGCACCAAGCTGGCCTCGGTCATCGAACGCCACCTGACGGCGCTGTCACGCCTGCCGGACGCCGATCCGGTGCTGCGCGCCACCTGTGAGCAACTGAGCGAAAGGTGGGCGGCGCTGGTCGACGCGCGCCTGCCGCAACCGGAAAAGCGCGGGCTGCTGGCGCGCATCATCAAGGGCCCGCGGCGCGAGGCCTTGCCGGCCTGACCGGCGTCATTCCCGCAAAGGCCCGGCGGCCCCGCAGCCCGTCATTCCCGCGAAAGCGGGAATCCATGCTGAATTTGCGCAGCCCGCCGGTATCGCTCGGCCGCAGCGCCCAGGCTAATCCGCGTCAGCATGGGTTCCCGCGTACGCGGGAACGACAGGTTTTACCTGATGCATACCTCGGGCGCTAGCGCGGCTTCACGGGAACGACCGCCCCCACTACTTTTTTGCCGCCCCCCCGCGGAAGGCGTCGATCGCCGCATTCACCACCCCTTCCAGGCTGCCTTCGCGCTCGTAGTGGCGACGCAGGATGCCGGCATCGCTGGAGCTGGACGCGGCCGCCGCCAGGTGCTCCAGCGCGGCGCTGCTGCCCAGGGCGGCGGCGTGTGGCGCCACCTTTTCCAGCGTGTCGAGGATGTCGCCGCGCAGCGGCAGGTTGGCATAGGTCTTGGGGTGGGTCACGGTCCCATCCAGGCCGAAGCGGCAGGCCTGGAAGCGGTTGTAGTTGTACACGAGATAGTCATCCTCGGCCGGCGCCTCCTCGCGCCGCTCCAGCAGGTGGCTGCACAGCGCCTGCAGGTAGGCCGCGAGCGCCGCCGCGCGCTCGATCGTGAGCGGCGTGTCGCACACGCGCAGTTCGATCGTGCCGTACTCCGGCTTGGGACGCAGGTCCCAATAGAAGTCCTTCATGCTCTTGATGATGCCGGTGCGTTCCATCTTCGAGAAATACGCGTCCCCGAATTCCTTCCAGGACAGCACGAAGGGCGCGCGCCCGCTCATCGGGAAGGCGAACACGGAATTCAGGCGGGCCGAATCGAACAGGCTGTCCTGGCCCTGGACGAAAGGCGAGGAGGCCGACAGCGCGATGAAGTGCGGGATGTAGCGGTTCAGCGAGTGCAGCAGGAACAGCGCGTCGTCGCCGCTGGCGCAGCCGATGTGCACGTGCTGGCCGAACACCGTGAACTGCTTGGCCAGGTAGCCGTACAGCGCCGACAGGTGCTGGTAGCGCGGCTTGGCCGAGATCCTGCGATCGGCCCACTGCTGGAACGGGTGGGTGCCGCCGCCGCAGATACCGATGTTGAGCGTGTCGGCGGCCGCCTCCAGCGTGTCGCGGATCTGGCCCAGTTCGGCCAGCAGGGCGCCGTAGTTGTCGTGCACGCTGGTATTGATCTCGATCATGCTCTCGGTGATCTCCGGCGTCACGTTGCCGGGGAAGGGCTTTTGCGAAAGCAGGTCCATCAGGTCGGGGCTGACCGGGGTCAGGTCGTAGTCCGTCAGGCTGATCAGTTGCAGTTCGAGTTCGACGCCGAAGGTCAGTGGCTTCGAATGGGCGAAGGCTTCAAGTGGCATGTTTTGGTTCCTCCGGTGCCTCGTGCGCCCAGACGAGGGCGCGCTGGATGATGATGGGTCCGAATACTTCAAGCAGCATGGTGACCGCCGCGACCGATCGCAATTCGTCCACCACCAGCACGCCGGCATGGCGGGCATGCTCGAGCAGGAGGATGACGAACACCGACAGCGGGGCCAGGGCCAGTCCGGTCAGGGCGCCCTTGCGCCAGGATACGCCGGACAGGCGGGAGAACGCGGTCACGCCCAGCGTCTTGGTGAGCAGGCGCGCGCCGACCAGTACCAGGGCCATGGCGCCGCCGGCGGCGACCTCGCTCCAGGCCAGGGTGGAGGCGGCGAACACGAACAGCAGGACGGTGAGCACCTCGCCCAGCGCGTCGAAGTTGCGCTGGGCCTGGGTGAAGGCGACCCGGCGGTGACGCGCGACCAGGCCGAAGGCGAGGGTGGCGACCACCGGCGACAGGCCGGCCATGTCGCAGATCGCGACCAGCAGCACCACGCTCAGCGCGAAGGCGACCGTGAGGTTCTGGCGCGGGTTGCCGATGGCGCGCAGCAGGGCCGGCACCAGCAGGCCGAACAGCGCGCCCGCCAGGGCCGAGCCGAGCAGCAGCACCAGGCTGTTCCACACCGCATGTCCCAGGTCGTCCGAGGTATGGAAGATCCACAGGCCGACCACGGCGTTGAAGGCGAACACGGCGAAGATGGTGTTCAGTGCCGACAGGTGCAGCACGCGCTCGGTCACCTGGCCGGCGCTGCGTTGCTCGTTGACCACCCGTACGACGGTGGCGGGCGAAGTTGCCATCGACAGCGAGGCCAGCATCAGCGCGGTCATCTGGCCGGCCTCGAAGGCCAGCGCGAGCAGGTAGACGACGACGAAGGTGAGCAGGGCCTCGGCCACGCCGGCCGCGCCGATCCACGGGTTGTTGCGCAGCCAGCGCAGGTTGATCCGGTGGCCCAGTTCGAACAGGATCAGGCCGAAGGCCACGTCGGCCAGCAGCGCGATCGGCCCGGCGTCCGGCTCGGGCAGCACGCCGAGCTGGTAGCTGCCCATCAGGAAGCCGACCAGGCCGTAGAAGCTGATGCGCGGCAGGCCGGTCCAGCGCTGTCCCAGTTCCCCGGCGAGCCAGGCGATAGCCAGCGTGAACGGCCAGGCGAGACTGGTGAGGATCGACAGCAGGTCCTGCATGCGCTCTCCCTCGAAGAAATAACGGTTTCCACCAGGACCGGGCGGTGCTGATGTTTTGCCAATTCTACAAGACCTGCCGATGCGCACGATTGGGGTGGGTCTGCGGTGCGTACCTCGCTCCGCCCCCGTCGCTCGCCCGCCGCTCCCGCGAAGTGGGAGCCCATACGTCGCGTGATTGCAGGCTCGGCATCGATTCCCGCTTTCGCGGGAATGACGGTGGCGTGGCGGAGATGACCGGCGCCGGTGGGCACGGGTGTTCACCCTACCTCAGCAGCCGCATGTCCGCGCCGGCGGGCACGAGTGCGCCCCCTACTTGCTCAGCAGGCGCATCGCCCGCTCCAGTCCCTCGATCGTGACCGGGAACATGCGGTTGTTCATGATCTGGCGGATGACCGCGATCGACTGCCGGTACTGCCACAGGCTTTCCGGTTCCGGATTGAGCCACGCGAATTTGGGGAAGGTGTTGACGAAGCGGGCCAGCCACTCGGCCCCGGCCTCGTCGTTGTTGTACTCGACCGAACCGCCCGGCGCCAGGATCTCGTACGGGCTCATGGTCGCATCGCCCACGAAGATCACCCGCGTGTCGGCCGGGTACTTGCGCAGCACGTCCCAGGTCGGGAAGCGCTCCGAGTGGCGGCGCCGGTTGTTCTTCCACAGGTAGTCGTACACGCAGTTGTGGAAGTAATAGAACTCCATGTGCTTGAACTCGGCCTTCGCCGCCGAGAACAACTCCTCGGTGCGCTCGATGTGGTCGTCCATCGTGCCGCCCACGTCCAGCAGCATCAGCACCTTGATCCGGTTGCGGCGCTCCGGCTGCATCCGGATGTCGAGGTAGCCGGCGTTGCTGGCGGTGGCGCGGATGGTGTCGTCCAGCGCCAGTTCCTCCGCCGCCCCCTGCCGCGCGAAGCGGCGCAGGCGGCGCAGCGCCACCTTGATGTTGCGCGTGCCCAGCTCGCGCTCGGTGTCGTAGTCGCGGTAGGAGCGCTGGTCCCACACCTTCACGGCCGTGCGGTTGCGGCTCTTGCCGCCGATCCGGATGCCTTCGGGATTGGTGCCGCCATTGCCGAACGGCGAAGTGCCGCCGGTGCCGATCCACTTGCCGCCGCCCTCGTGGCGCTCCTTCTGTTCCTTGAGCAACTCCTGCAGGCGCGACATCAGCCGGTCGTAGCCCAGCTTCTCGATGGCCGCGCGCTGCTCCGGCGTGAGCTCGCGCTCGAAGCGCTTGAGCAGCCAGTCCAGCGGGATCTCGCCCCGGGTGTCGAACACCGCGTCGATGCCCTTGAAGTAGGCGCCGAAGGCCTGGTCGAACTTGTCGAAGTGGGCCTCGTCCTTGACCAGGGTCAGGCGCGCGAGGAAGTAGAACTCGTCGAGCGAGGGCGCGATCACGCCCTTTTCCAGCGCCTCGAGCAGCGTCAGGAATTCCTTGATCGTCACCGGCACCCGCGCCTGGCGCAGGGCGTAGAAGAAGTCGATCAACATGCTAGACCCTGGCGTGCTCGCTCAGCTTGTAGTGCAGGTGCGACTTGATCTCGGGCCACTCGCCGCGCACGATGCTGTACATCACCGTGTCGCGCACCGTGCCGTCGCGGCGCCGGTGGTGGTGGCGCAGCACCCCGTCCTTGCGCGCGCCGATGCGTTCGATCGCCGCCTGCGAGGCGAAGTTGAAATTGTCGGTGCGCAGCCCGACGACGGCGCAGCCGAGCGTGTCGAAGGCGTGCGAGAGCAGCAGCAGCTTGCAGCTCGTGTTCACGTGGCTGCGCTGGGCGCTCTTCGCGTACCAGGTGAAGCCGATCTCGACCCGGTCCACCGCCGGCACGATGTCGTGGTAGCTGGTGGTGCCCAGCACGCGCCCCGAGGACGAGTCGAGCACGGCGAAAGCCACCCGGTCGCGCGTCTCGAGCGCCGTGGCGATGTACTGGTCGACCTGGTGCGGCTCGGGCACGCTGGTGATGCGCAGCCTCCACAGCTCGCCGTCCGCCGCCGCCGCCCGCAGCCCGTCGGCGTGCACCGGCGACAGCGGTTCCAGCCGCACGCCGTTGAACTCCAGTACCGTCGGCTCGACGCGGATCATCGGTTGGTCCTCGCCATCTGCACCAGGCGCTCGAACAGGTGCACGTCCTGCTCGTTCTTGAGCAGGGCCCCGTGCAGCGGCGGCACGATGCTCTTCTGGTCCTGGCTGCGCAGCGCCTCGGCCGGGATGTCCTCGGCCAGCAGCAGCTTGAGCCAGTCGAGGAATTCCGAGGTCGAGGGCTTCTTCTTGATCCCGGGGACCTCGCGCACCTCGTAGAAGCTTTGCAGGGCCGCGGCCAGCAGGTCCTGCTTCAGGTGCGGGTAGTGCACCTTGACGATCTCGGCCATCGTCTCCCGGTCGGGGAACTTGATGTAGTGGAAGAAGCAGCGGCGCAGGAAGGCGTCCGGCAGCTCCTTTTCGTTGTTCGACGTGATGATCACCAGCGGGCGGTGCTTCGCCACGACCATCTCGCGCGTCTCGTACACGTAGAACTCCATCCGGTCCAGTTCGCGCAGCAGGTCGTTCGGGAACTCGATGTCGGCCTTGTCGATCTCGTCGATCAGCAGCACCACCGGCTCGGGCGCGGTGAAGGCCTGCCACAGCACGCCCTTGACGATGTAGTTGTGGATGTCGCGCACGCGCTCGTCGCCCAGTTGCGAGTCGCGCAGGCGCGAGACCGCGTCGTACTCGTACAGGCCCTGCTGGGCCTTGGTGGTCGATTTCACATGCCACTGCAGCAGCGGCATGTCGAGCGCCGCCGCCACCTCCTCGGCCAGCATGGTCTTGCCGGTGCCCGGCTCGCCCTTGATCAGCAGGGGGCGCGCCAGGGTCAGGGCGGCGTTGACGGCCAGTTTCAGGTCGGCGGTGGCGACATAGCTGTCGCTGCCTTCGAAGCGTTGGGATGCTTGCATACGCGTCAGGGAAATGAGTGGAATTCGTTCGAGTATATGACAAACGGGCAGGGGTGTGACGGCTGGCACGGTTTGTAGACTGGTGCCAAGTCTTCATATAGAATCGGCAGGTTGGTAGCCAAATACTAACGGTTTTGTGCGGTTGTTTTTTGTCGGTAGCGGTACTCGAAATACAAACTATACGAATGCCACCATGAAAAAATATTTAGCACTACTCGCGCTGGCGGCCCACGCCGGCGCAGCGGCCGCGGCGGGCGTCGTCGGCAACCCGAAAGCGGCACCGGGCAAGATCGAGATGTGCATCGGCTGCCACGGCATCCCCGGCTACAAGGCTGCCTTCCCGGAGGTGTACCAGGTGCCGATGATCGGTGGCCAGTCGGCGAAATACATCGAGTCGGCGCTGAACGCCTACAAGAAGGGCGACCGCAAGAATCCGACCATGCGCGGCATCGCGATCAGCCTGTCCGAGCAGGACATCGCCGACGTGGCTGCCTACTACGCGCAGCAAAGCCCGCAAACCCCGAAGAAATAAGGACGAGGCCATGAACAAACTGATCGCGGCGCTCGTATTGGGCGCGGTTTCCCTCTCGGCCTCGGCGGCCAGCAGCACGCGCGGCGAAGCGCTGGTCAAGAAGTACAACTGCGCCGCCTGCCACGGCGCCGACTACAACACGCCGATCGACCCGACCTATCCGAAGCTGGCGGGCCAGCACGCGGATTACCTGGCCCACTCGCTGCGTGCCTACAAGCGCGGCGCGGGCACCAACGGCCGTGTGAATCCGATCATGGCGGCGCAGGTGCAACCGCTGTCGAACCAGGACATGGCCGACATCGGCGCCTACCTCGCGCGCCTGCCCTCGCAGCTGGTCGTACGCAAGTAAGCGCGGCCCGGGAGCCGGCGGTGGGCACGGGTGCCCACCGACCCCGGCATCCGCAAGCGCCACGCGCCGCTCAATCCCCCAGCTTCGTGTACGTCAGCTCCGGCGTGGTGCAGTTCGTTCCGATCTTCGCGTCGATGGCTTTCACCTGCTCCGGCTGGGCGTGCGCCCTGTGCCAGTCACCCATCGCGGCCAGCGCTTCGCACAGGCGCTCCTTCCCTTCGCTGCTGCCACCCGCCGCCTCGGCCAGCAGTTCGTCGCCGGACATTTCGCCGAGATAGAACTGGCCGATCGGCTTGGGCCATTCCCCGCTCCCTGTCCGTCCGAAGATCGTCGCCAGTTCCGACTTCGCCAGCCCGGCCTGGCCTGCGCGCACGCGGGCCAGGTACAGCCACAGGGCACCGTGGCGCTCTGCTGGCAGCCTGTCGAGTGCCGCCCGCAGGCGCGTGGCCGCGCCGGCGTAGTCGCGCTGCGCGAGCAACTGGTGCCCCGTGTGCAGGTTGGCATGCCCGCTGCCGCCCCGCGCCGCCTTCTCCAGCCATTCCTGCGAGCGTTCGTCGTCGTGCGCAACCAGCTTGCCGTGGCGGTAGGCGCGGGCCAGCACGAACTGGGCATCGGCGTTGCCGCCCTCCGCCTCGGCGATCATCCATGGCTCCAGCTTGCGCCGCTGGCCGAACGGTTCGCCGCCCACGTAAGAGAAGTACAGCTTGTCCTGGCTCAGCGCGAACAGCACGCGGTGGGCCCGCAGGAAATCGGCGCCGAGCACCACGTCGGCCATGTTCAGGCCCGAGTTTTCCACGCCCATCTCGGCGTTCTGGACGATTTCCTCGCCGATCTGGAAAGTCGTCCTCACATGCCAGCGCGAGGCCGTGTAGTTGCCGATGCCGATGATGTCCGTGCCGCGCGTGGCCCCGGGGCCGTCGAGCGAGATGCCCGCGCGCCGGGCGGCGTCAGCGGTGATCATGGTGAGCGTCGCTCCCGTATCGATCATCGCCTCCAGTTCCTTGCCGTTGATGCGGACGAAGAACTTGGGATTCTTGTGGTGCTCGTTGTGGCGCCGCAGCGGGACCGCCTGCACCTCCTTGCTCCAGTAGCCCAGCCAGGTGCTGCCGCACCGCTCGGGGACGAAGAAGGTCAGCTGCTTGGACGCCAGCGAGATTTCCACGTCGGTCTGGAACAGGAATGGCGCGCCCAGGATGGCGTCGTAGGAGGGCGTGTCGCCGAAGCTGCCGATCACCGGCATGGTGCTGCGCCCCGTGCGGACCGGCCCGACGACGAATTCGTGGGCCAGGGAGGAGTAGATCGGCGAGGTGCCACCGAAGCCCTGGGCGCGCTCGCCGGTAGGGTACAGCCGTATGCCGCGCCGTTCGGTGCCGGTGCGCGTCAGGACGGTGGCGAAGGAACCGGTATCGACCAGCATCTCCGCGGGCGTGCCGTTGATGCTGCCCTCGGTGGTGATTTCCAGGCCGGGCCCGCTATACTTGAGCGGCAGCTTGGCGATCGGGGTGTAGGTGCACGTCTGGGCAAGGGCGTGGGCGAGGGGGGCGAAGGCGAAGGCCGCGCCGAGCAGGCGGAGGAGTGGTTTCATGCACAAAATACTATCAGCCGGCTTGCATCTCCGGCAATTCCATATGCATGAATCGACGCGGAATCCGACGATGGGCTGGTACTATTTTTTGACCTGTCGCAAACATGCGGCATACGCCGCAAGCTGGCGGCCTCTGCCGCCCGGTCAGCGCGTCGCGCGTTGCCGCACGCACTCGATGTAAGCCTCGGTATCCGGCGGCACGCCCCCTCGCTGCGACTTCCAGATCATCTCGCCCAGGCATTCCATGATCTCGTGGTGCGCCTCGTGCTCGCCGTGGCGCGCGACGAGCCGGTCGTGCGCCGCCTTGATGCCGCGCGGCTGGTCGGTCGACACCTGCTCGACGATGGACAGGTGCATCGACAGGTGCAGGAACGGGTTCGGCTGCCCGCCCTCGACCGAATAGTCGCGCGCGATCGCTTCCTCGACATCGGCCAGGGCCTCGTGGTATTCGGGATGCTGGACGATCCAGTCGGCCGCGATGGCGTCCATCGGCGTCAGGATTTCACCCGCGCGGTGTTTGCGGAAGGCCTCGCAGAAGAAGCGCCGCACGTCGTGGGAGGAGGGTGTGAACATGGTAGTGCTCGCAAAGAAATGGCAGGCGCCATTGTAACGCCTGCGTTTTGCGCGCGTGGCCGGCTTCAGCCGGCGGGAGCGGCCCCGGCTGCGCCACATCGCCGGCCCGCCTGCCGGCTCCCGGCCTCGCCCGGGCGTTCCAGCTCCGCCATGTAGGCGCGCGCCAGGCACTGGCGCAGGACGCCTTGCTCGGCATGACCGGCGGCCCGCTCGAGCAGTGTCGCGGAGTCGATCCGGCCGAGGAAATACTCGGCCACGGGAGTCGGCCAGTCATCCTCGGCGCTGTCGTCCGCGCGCGCGAGGCTCGCTTCCAGTTCGCGCCGCGCCTGTTCCGCCTGGCCCCCGTGCAGGCGGGCGAGGTAGAGCCATACCGGGCCGATGCGCGAGTGCGGCAGCCGCTCGACGGCGGCCTGCAGGCGGGCCGCCGCGTCCGTGTACTGGCCGGCCAGCAGGAGCTGCCGGCCCAGGGTCAGGCTGGCGTGGCCGTTGCCGCCGTCGGCCGCTTTCCCCAGCCAGCTCGCGGCGAGCGCGTCGTCGCGCGGCACGCCGGCGCCGCTGTGGTAGCGTTCAGCCACCGCGAACTGGGCGTCGGCGTTGCCGGCCTCGGCTTCTTGCCGCATCCACGGCTCGAGTGTGTCACGCTGGCCGAACGGCTCCCCGCCCACGTAGGAGACATAGAGCTTCTTCTGGCTCATCGCGAACAGCACGCGGTGCGCGCGCAGGAAGTCCGCACCCAGCAGCACGTCCACCGGCAGTTGCCCGTTCGTGTCGATCACGGCCAGGCGCGCGTTGCGCACCGTCTCCTGGCCGATCGTGAACGAATCGACGATCGCGATCCAGCGCGCGACCCGGTCCTCGCCCACGCCCCTGACCTCGCCGTGGCGGCGCATCGCGGACCCATCCTTCTTCAGGCCCGCGCGCTCGGCTGCCCGCAGGTCGACCGAGGTGGTGGTCGCGCCACTGTCGATCATCGCGAGCAGCTTGTGCCCGTTGAGCATCACCGTGAAGAAGGGGTTGTCGCGCTGCTTGCGGTGGTACTCGAACGGGATCACCATCGTGTTCTCGTCCCAGTAGCCCAGGAAGCTGTCCTCGCAGCCGCGCGGGCGGAAGAAGCGCAGCGTCTTTTCGGCCAGCGAGAACTCCAGGTCGGTCTGCAGGAGGAAGGGCGCGCCGACGATCGCGTCGTACGACGGCGCGAAACCCATGCGGTCGATCACGGGCATGTAGCCCTTGCCCGGGCTGGTCGGCCCGGCCGAGAATTCCTTCACGCGCAGCGCGCGGATGCGCGACGATCCGCCCACGCCCTGCGCCCAGCGGCCGGTATGGCGAAGCGCGGCCCCCTGGCGCGCGACCCAGGTCCTCGTCAGGAAGGTCTCGCCGGAGCCGGTATCGACCAGCATGCGCACCGGGATGCCGTCGATCCGGCCCGGCATCGTGATGTCAAGCGAGGACCCGGTGTATTCGAGCGCCACGCTGGCCGCCTCGACATAGGTGCAGGCGGGCGTGCCGGCCGCGAGGGTGGCCGGGGACTGCGCGAGGGCGCAGCACAGGAGGAGGTGGCGAAGGAGAGGGCGCATGGCAGGGATTGTATATCCTGCCATTGCCATCGTTGCAATATTTTGAGTGTGCGAGACCGCCCCGCCGGCTGGCGGGGCGGTGCGGCGCGCCGCCGGGCGGCGACACGCCTACTTGTCGGGCGCGACCAGCAGCTGGGCGTCGGCCACGGCCGGCACCGCGCCCGCCACCTTCGCCACCACCGCGGCTGCCTGCGCGGTCTTCTGTCCGCCGCCCTGCGCGCGCGGCTGGCGCAGGTAGCGCGAGCTGTGCCGCCTTTCAGGGCCGTGGCCGTTGGCGGGCCAGCTGAGAAAGCGCGACAGTTCCTGCAGGGCGCGCTGGTAGACATCGCGCTTGAACTCGATCACCACATCCAGCGGCACCCAGTAGCTGTGCCAGCGCCAGGCGTCGAACTCGGGATGGTCGGTCAGGCGCAGGTTCACTTCGTTGTCGCGGGCGATCATGCGCAGCAGGAACCAGATCTGCTTCTGCCCACGGTAGTGGCCGCGGATCTCGCGCTTGATGAAGTGATCGGGAACCTCGTAGCGCAGCCAGTCGCGCGTGCGCCCGATGATCTTCACGTGTTCCTGGCGCAGCCCGATTTCCTCCTCGAGCTCGCGGTACATCGCCTGCTCCGGCGTCTCGCCGTATTTGATCCCCCCTTGCGGAAACTGCCACGAGTGCTCGCGCACCCGCTTGCCCCACCATACCTCGTTGTTAGCGTTAAGCAGGATGATGCCGACGTTGGGACGAAACCCTTCACGATCGAGCATAAGTGCACCTCGATACTTTCTGCCGGTGCCTGGGTCCTATCCTTATCGTTTTACCCACGAAAGCGGGCGTGCGCCGCGGCGTCGCGACGTCACACCTCGTGTTTCGGGTCTGTTTGTACAAAGATTGGACGCATCAGCCGGCTAATCCTTTAAAATTAAGGTTGATTATAACCCTCTCTTTTTAAAAAGAATTCACCGATATGCGCGCCTCACGATTTTTTATTTCAACTCTTAAAGAAGCGCCGTCCGATGCGGAAATCGTCAGCCACCAGTTGATGATGCGCGCCGGGATGATCAAGCGGCTTGGCTCCGGCATCTACACGTACATGCCGGTGGGCCTGCGCGTGATCCGCAAGGTCGAGTCCATCATCCGCGAAGAGATGAATCGCGCGGGCGCGGTGGAACTGCTGATGCCGCTGGTGCAGCCGGCCGAACTGTGGCAGGAGACGGGGCGCTGGGACAAGATGGGTCCGGAGCTGATGCGCGTCAAGGATCGTCACGGCCGCGACTACGCGATCCAGCCGACCTCGGAGGAAGTGGTGACCGACGTGGTGCGCAGCGAGCTCAAGTCGTACCGCCAGCTGCCGGTCAACTTCTACCACATCCAGACCAAGTTCCGCGATGAGCGCCGCCCGCGCTTCGGCCTGATGCGCGGCCGTGAGTTCACCATGAAGGACGCGTACTCGTTCGACCGCGACGTCGAAGGCATGCAGAAGTCCTACCAGGCGATGTTCGAGGCCTACCAGAAGATCTTCACCCGCTTCGGCCTGAAGTTCCGCGCGGTGGCGGCCGACAACGGCGCCATCGGCGGCACCGGTTCGCACGAATTCCACGTCATCGCCAGCACCGGCGAGGACGCGCTGGTGTATTGCCCGACCTCGGACTACGCCGCCAACATCGAGGCCGCCGAGGCGCTGGCCAGCGGCAGCCGCGGCGCCGCCACCCAGGACCTGGTCAAGACCTCGACCCCGGGCAAGACCAAGTGCGAGGACGTGGCCGCCTTCCTCGGCCTGCCGCTCGACCGGACCGTCAAGACCATCGCCCTGACGGTGGAAAAGGAAGTGGACGGCAAGCCGGTCAAGGAACACTGGATGCTGCTGCTGCGCGGCGACCATGAACTCAACGAGATCAAGGTCTCCAAGGTGCCCGGCCTGTCCACCTTCCGCTTCGCCACCGAGGCCGAGATCCTGGAAGCCTACGGCACCGTGCCGGGCTACCTTGGCCCCATCAACACCAAACTGCCGGTCAGGCTGGTGGCCGACCGCACGGTCGCCAACATGAGCGATTTCGTCTGCGGCGCCAACGAGGCGGACTACCACTACACCGGCGCGAACTGGGGCCGCGACCTGCCGGAGCCGGCCGTGGCCGACCTGCGCAACGTGGTCGAAGGCGATCCGTCCCCGTGCGGCACGGGCGCGCTGGCGATCGAGCGCGGCATCGAAGTGGGCCACGTGTTCCAACTCGGCACCGCCTATTCGGCCGCGATGGACGCCACCTTCCTGGACGAGAACGGCAAGCCGGCGCCACTGCAGATGGGCTGCTACGGCATCGGCGTGACCCGCATCCTGGGCGCCGCGATCGAGCAGAACTTCGACGACAAGGGCATCGTCTGGCCCGACGCGATCGCGCCGTTCGAGCTGGTGCTGTGCCCGATGGGCATGGACCGCAGCGAGATGGTCAAGGAGCAGACCGAGAAGCTGTACGCGCAGCTGCTGGACTCGGGTGTGGACGTGATCGTGGACGACCGCGGCCTGCGTCCGGGAGCCATGTTCGCGGACTGGGAACTGATCGGCGTGCCGCACCGCATCGTCATCGGCGAGCGCGGCCTGAAGGAAGGCAACCTGGAATACCAGGGACGCCGCGATGCCGCCGCGACGGCGGTGCCGGCCGCCGAGATGGTGGCCTTCATCAAGGGCAAGCTGGTACGGTGAAAAGCGGGACCATGACCGGCCGGGCCGCCGCCTGGCTGGCAGCATTGCTGCTGGCCGGCGGGCTCGCCGCGGCGAACCCGGCCCAGGCCGGCAACCAGAAGGAAGAGGCGCTGGCCGATTCGGTGCGCGTGGCCCTGGCCAACGCGATCCGCGATGGCCGGCCGCCCAAGCCATACTTCCGGGACGAGGCGGCGCGCGTGCGCTACCAGCAGTGGTTCACCGACATGTCGGCGCGCCTGAAGCGCCGCATGCCGGACGAACTCACCCGCACCGAGTTCCTGGAAACGGCGTGGTACGAAGCCACGCGGGCGGGGCTCGATCCGGGCCTCGTGCTGGGGCTGATCCAGGTGGAGTCGGCCTACCGAAAATACGCGGTGTCGATCGCGGGAGCACGCGGCTACATGCAGGTGATGCCGTTCTGGACGCGGGTGATCGGCGACGACGACCGGCGCAAGCTGTTCCACATGCAGACCAACCTGCGCTATGGCTGCTCGATCCTGCGCATGTACATCGACATGGAGCGCGGCAACCTGTTCCTCGCGCTGGGGCGCTACAACGGCAGTCGTGGCAAGGCCAAGTATCCGAACGCCGTGCTCGCCGCCTGGAAGAAGTGGCAATGAGCGGCGCCGGACGCGGTAATACAATCCTGCAACATAACGATCCCATCATGCGCTCCCGCGCGGTGTAAACTGATCCCTTCCGCTTTTCTTGTTTTAAGGCTCGACATGCGATTGACCACACTCGCCGCCGCCAGCGTACTGGCCGCGCTTGCGGGATGCGCCGCCACGGGACAGGCCCCCGGTCCACTCCAGACTTCGCAGGCCCACCACCGGACCGATGTGGCGCAGGCCGCCCAGGCGGTGGACACGCGCGCGAAGAACATCATCTTCTTCCTCGGCGACGGGATGGGCATCAACACCCTCACCGCCGCGCGCATCTATGCGGTGGGCGAGGATGGCGAGCTGGCGATCGACAAGCTGCCCGAGGCGGCCTTCGTCAAGACCTTCTCCAACGACGCCCAGGTGACCGACAGCGCGGCCTCGATGGCCGCCTACATGACCGGCGTGAAGCACAACAACGGCGTCATCTCGATGTCCGGCGGCACCCGCTCGGTCGCGCCGGGCAAGGACGCCAACGGCAACAGCCTGGTCGGCCGCTGCCAGGACGGGCAGCCGGTCCCGACCCTGCTCGAACTGGCGCGCCGGCGCGGCATGGCGGTGGGCGTGGTGACCAACACCAGCCTGACCGACGCAACCCCGGCCGCCACCTATGCCCATGTCTGCCACCGCAAGATGGAGAACGACATCGCGGCCGCGATGGTGCCCGGCGGCGCCGGCTACAACGCGGCGCTTGGCGCGCGCGGACTGGACGTGGCCTTCGGCGGCGGCGCCCAGTTCTTCACGCCTTTCGACAAGGGCGGCAAGCGCGCCGACGGTCGCGACCTGGTGGCCGAGCTGTCGGGCCAGGGCTGGCGTGTCGCCACCGACAGCGCGCAGCTCGACGCGCTGGAGCCGACGCTCGCGCGCCCGGCCATCGGCCTGTTCGCGCCCAACCACATGGGCTACGACGCCGAGCGCGACCCGGCCCGCCAGCCCGGCCTGCCGCGGATGGCGGCCAAGGCGATCGATATCCTGTCGCAGGACCCGGACGGGTTCTTCCTCGTCGTCGAGGGCGGGCTGATCGACCACGCGCTGCACGCGACGCTGGGAAAACGCGCGCTGCAGGAGACGGTGGCGTTCAACGCCGCGCTCCAGGCCGCGCTCGGGAAGATGAACGCGATCGATCCCGGCCTGAAGAACACCCTTGTCGTGGCCACGGCCGACCATGACCACACGCTGCTTCTCAATGGCTACACGGCGCGCACCGGCAAGACCACGCCGACCAATCCCGGCGTGCTGGGACTGGTGCGCGGCGTGGACGGCAAGCCCAAGCTGGACAAGGATGGCATGCCCTTCACGATCATCGGCTTTGGCACCGGTGAGCACCGCGTCGCGGGCAGCCGCGCCAGCCAGGGGCCGCTCACCGACGAGATCGTGACGCGCGACGACTACCACCAGGAGGCGGTGGTCCGGGTGCGCAAAGGCGCCGGGACCCACGGCGGCACCGACGTGTACCTGGGCGCGACGGGCGCCGGAGCCGAACTGTTCCGCGGCACCATCGACAACACCCGCGTATTCAGCCTGATCAAGGCGGCGGCCGGCCTGTAGGGGCGGCACTGGAGATACACATGACACCGAAACGACTCACCGCGCTGCTGCTGGCGGCGTGCTGCACCCTCGGCGCCCAGGCGGCCGGCGCCGCGCCGCAGGCGAAGAACATCATCTTCTTCCTCGGCGACGGCATGGGGCCGACCACGATCACCGCCGCGCGCATCTACCAGCACGGCGAGGATGGGCTGCTCAACTTCGAGCGTCTGGAGCGCACGGCCCGCATCAAGACCTATTCGAACGACTTCCAGACCACCGACAGCGCGCCGTCGATGGGTTCTTACATGACCGGCATCAAGATCAACAACGACGTGATCTCGATGAAGGACGCGAAGCCGGTCGCGCCGGAGCGGGACGCGAACGGCAACCGCAGCATCGACCGTTGCGGCGCCGGCAACGGCAGCCCCGTGCCGACCTTGCTCGAACTGGCCAAGGCGCGCGGCAAGGCGGTCGGCGCGATCACCACCACCGAGTTGACCCACGCCACGCCCGCATCGACCTTCGCGCACGTGTGCGACCGCGACATGACCTACCAGATCGCGCAGCAGATCGTGCCTGGCGGCGCCGGCTACAACAGCGCGCTGGGCGACGGCGTGGACGTGCTGATGGGAGGAGGGCGCAACCACTTCACCCCGTTCGACGCGAAGACCAACCCGAAGGGGCGCGCCGACGGGCGCGACCTGATGGCCGAATTCGCCGCGCGCGGCTACGCGGTCGGCAAAACCCGGGCCGACATGATGTCGGCCAGGCCGGGCCGCAAGTTCGTCGGCATCTACAGCGCCGACGACCACCTGGACTATGCGCTCAAGCGCCGTCCGGAGCAGCCGACGCTGGCGGAGATGACGCTCAAGTCGATCGAACTGCTGTCGAAGGACCCGGATGGCTTCTTCCTGATGGTCGAAGGCGGCAAGATCGACCATGCGCTGCATGACGTGAACGCGAAGAACGCGCTGGTCGAGACGGTCGCGTTCGACGAGGCGATCCAGGCCGCCATCGAGCGCATGCGCGCGATCGATCCGGGCCTGGAGAACACGCTGATCGTGGTGACGGCGGACCATGACCACACGCTGGTGTTCAACGGCTATCCGAAGCGCGGCAATCCTGTGCTGGACGTGGTGCGCGACTACGCCAGCGGCGAGCCGAAGAAGGACGCCGACGGGAAGACCTTCACCACGCTCGTCTTCGGCAATGGCCCGAACCGCCCCGACCACCGCGAGGACGTCGCGAGCGGGACGGCGCTTGCCGACGGCTACAGGCAGGAGTCGGGCGTGCGCGCGGCATGGGAATCGCACGGTGGCGGCGACGTGAAGTTGTACGCGACGGGCGCCGGATCGGCGCCGTTCAAGGGGACCATCGAGAACACGCAGGTGTTCCACCTGATGAAGGCCGCTTTCGGCTGGTGAACCACCACGTTCGATGGTGTGCGTAGGGTGGGCTCTCGAGCCCACCGCTTCAACGGCCGATCCGTCCGCGCAATGGCGGGCACGAGCGCCTTGCGCGGCCCGGCCCACCCTTCCGGCGGCCGGTCAACCGCGTACCACGGCAAAAACAAAAAGCCCCGGCACGACCGGGGCTTTTCGCATCAAGGCTTCTGACAGCCAGCCAATTCTTATTTCAGGTGGTCCGAAATCAGCTTGGTCATTTCGAACATCGACACCTGGCTCTTGCCACCGAAGACAGCCTTGAGCTTGTCGTCGGCGTTGATCATGCGGCGGTTCTGTGCGTCCTGGAGGTCTTGCTTCTTGATGTAGTCCCAGACTTTCTTGGTCACTTCGGTGCGCGGCAGCGGCTTGTCGCCAACGACGGCGGCCAGTTGCGGCGACGGGTTCATCTCTTTCATGAACGCGGCATTCGGCTTGCGTGCCGCTGCCGGTTTTTTATCTGCAGCGGCCTTGCTTGCTGCCTTGGCCGGTGCTTCCTTCTTAGCCGCCGGCTTCGCAGCCGCAGCCGGCTTTGCAGCGGCTTTCTTGGCTGGTGCTGCTGGGGATTTCTTGGCTGTTGCCATCTTCGAGCCTCCTGAACGAACACATGGAAAATTGCGATTTCTTCGCACCGGCTTATATTGGTGTCGTTTTAGCGTTCGTGCAAGTCTTTTTCTAAATTTTTTCACTCTTGTAAGCACTAAAATGCGGCTTGGCGCACATGGCGGCCTCCCAGAGTGAAAATCCACGCATTCCGGGCGAAAAAAAACCGCGTCCGGCGTAGCGCGCGGCGCGGTTTTCGGCGGACCGGCACGGTGGCCGGAGCGGTCATCGCATGCCTGGCATCATGCCCTTCATCCCGCGCATCATCTTCATCAGGCCACCACCCTTAAGCTTTTTCATCATCGACTGCATCTGCTCGTACTGCGACAGCATGCGGTTCACTTCCTGCACCTGCACGCCGGCGCCGGCGGCGATACGGCGCTTGCGCGCCGCCTTGATCAACTCGGGCCGCGCGCGTTCGGCAGGCGTCATCGAGTCGATGATGCCCACCATGCGCCGCACCTGCTTGTCGGCCTGGTCCATGTTGGCGTTGCCCGCGGCCTGCTGGAACTGCGCCGGCAGCTTGTCCACCAGGCCGGCCATGCCGCCCATCTTCTTCATCTGCGACAGTTGCGCCTTGAAGTCGTTCATGTCGAAACGGCCGCCGGACTTGATCTTGTTGGCCATGTCGGCCGCGGCCTGCATGTCCACGCCCTTGCGCGCTTCCTCGACCAGGGCCAGGATGTCGCCCATGCCCAGCACGCGGTTGGCCATGCGCGCCGGGTCGAAGGCTTCCAGTCCGTCCAGCTTCTCCGACACACCGGCGAACTTGATCGGCTTGCCCGTCACATGGCGCACCGACAGCGCGGCACCGCCCCGCGAGTCGCCATCGAGCTTGGTCAGCACCACGCCGGTCAGGGGCAGCGCGTCGTTGAAGGCCTTGGCGGTGTTGATCGCGTCCTGGCCCAGCATGGCGTCGACCACGAACAGCGTCTCCACCGGCTTGACCGAGGCGTGCACCGCCGCGATCTCCTGCATCATCGCCTCGTCGATGCCCAGGCGGCCGGCGGTGTCGATGATCAGCACGTCGTGGTAATGCTTGCGCGCCCAGTCCAGCGCGTTCTTCGCGATGTCCACCGGCTTGTCGTTCGCCGTCGACGGGAAGAAGTCGGCGCCGGCCTGCTTCGTCACCGACTCGAGCTGGGCGATCGCGGCGGGACGGTACACGTCGGCCGAGACCGTCAGCACCTTTTTCTTCTTCTGCTCGCGCAGGTACTTGGCCAGCTTGCCGACGGTGGTGGTCTTGCCCACACCCTGCAGGCCTGCCATCAGGATGATCGCCGGGGGCTGCTGGGCGAACGACAGCTGGGTCGCCTCGGGGCCGAGGTCGGCGCCCATCAGCGCCGCCAGTTCCTTCTGCACCACGCCGACCAGGGCCTGGCCCGGCGACAGCGAACCGATCACCTCCTCGCCCAGCGCCTTCTCCTTGACGCGGGCGATGAATTCGCGCACCGCCGGCAGCGCCACGTCGGCCTCGAGCAGCGCCAGGCGCACCTCGCGCAGCATCTCGGCGGTATTCGATTCGGTGAGGCGCGCCTCGCCGCGCATGGTCTTGACGACCTTGGCCAGGCGTTGGGTTAAGTTATCTAGCATGTTCTACCTGACTATATATAAGACGGCATACGGACAAACCGCCATTTTACCCCATGTGCGCGCGGGTTTTCCGCCCCGGCTGCCCATCCCGCGGGCGCTTGCCGGCCTGTCATGCCGCGCGCCCGCGGCCGGAACCCGACCGCGCCGGCCGCGCCGGGCGCCGGCAGAAAAAGCGGGCACCCCCCGGTCCTTGTGGTTTGCCGATGGTGTAGACTTGGCGTATGCAGAATTCCCTATTCCTTGCCGCGGCCTTCCTGTACGCGGTGTGCGCCCTGCTGCCGTCGCGCCAGGGCGCCGTCATTTCCGGTGTCACGGCACTGGCGTGGCTGGTGCACGGCGGCGCCCTCTGGCTCGACATGGGCGAGCCGGGCAGCCTGCGCGTCGGCTTTGCCATCATGCTATCGGCGGCGCTGTGGGTCTCGGTCGCCGCCTACTGGCTCGAGAACCGCAATTTCGCGCTCGACGGCCTGCGCCGGCTCGTCATGCCCTGCGCCTTCGGCGCCGCGCTGCTGCCCGTGCTGTTCCCGGGCAGCCTGGTGCCGATCGACGGCCAGTCCGCCGCCTTCGGCTGGCACATCGTGGTGGCGGTGCTGGCCTACAGCACCCTGACCATCGCCGCCTTCCACGCCGTCCTGATGGCGCTGCAGGAAGCGCGCCTGCACACCAGTCCTGCCGGCGGTGGGTGGCTTGGCAGCACCCTGGACCAGTTGCCGGCGCTGCTGACGATGGAAAAACTGCTGTTCCGCGTGATCTGGATCGGTTTCATCCTGCTCAGCCTCACGGTCCTGTCCGGGATCGTGTTCTCCGAGCAGGTCTTCGGCCGCGCGCTGCCCTGGAACCACAAGAGCGTGTTCGCGCTGATGTCCTGGATGCTGTTCGCGGCGTTGCTGGCCGGCCGGCGCTGGCGCGGCTGGCGCGGCAAGACCGCCTTGCGTTTCACCCTTGCCGGCTTCGCCACCCTGGCGCTGGCCTATGTCGGCAGCCGCTTCGTGCTCGAAGTCGTGCTGGGCAAGGGGGCCGCATGATGCGCGTGCTGTTCTGGATCGCCCTGATCGTCCTGGTCGTGATGGCGGTGCGCAGCAAGTTGCGCGCCGCCGCACGGCGCGGCGAGGCCGCGCGCCGCGAGGCGCGCCGCGAGGCC
>FWWL01001709.1_pt1 | contig 50449 bp, 51 predicted proteins | sample 2228331 | NCBI WGS metagenome assembly FWWL01 (sample SAMEA103939775, study PRJEB20133) | metagenome | reverse complement strand
TGGAAGCCCTCTTAGGGGGCTGGTACCTGGAGGCCGCCCTCGCCCTTTTGGAAAAGGGAGCGGAAGGCCTGGGGGAGGCCCTGGCGCGGCTAGGGGAAGGGCTTGGGGTGGACCGGGCCTACCTCTTCCGCCTCGAGGCCCAGGAGGGCGCCTGGTACGCCACCCAGCTTTCGGAGTGGACGCGGGAAGGGGTCACGCCCCAGCTGGGAAACCCCCTCTTAACGCGCGTTCCCATGGCCCAGGGGTACGGGCGCTGGGTGGAGCGCTTCCTGGAAGGGAGGCCCATCCAGGGGGCGGTGCGCACCTTTCCGGAGGAGGAACGCCCCCTCCTGGAGGCCCAGGACATCCAGGCCCTCCTGGCGGTGCCGGTCTTCCTGGAAGGGCGGCTTTGGGGCTTTCTGGGGGTGGACGCCTGCCGGGGGGTGCGGGCTTTCCGGGAAGACGAGGTGGAGCTCCTAAAAGGCCTGGCCCGGGTCCTGGCCCTGAGCCTGAACCTGCTGGAGCGGGTGCGGCGCCTGGAGGGCCTCCTGGAGAAAACCCCCCTTTACGTCCTCCGCTTTAGCCCGGAAGGGGCGCTCCTCTACGCCAACCCCGCGGCCCGGGGCCTGCCCTTGGCCCTGCCCCTCGAGGCGGCCCTGGAAACCCCCGGGGAGGCGGTACGGGTCCACGCCCTGGGGGCGGAGTGGACCCTTCTCGCCGTGCCGGGACCCGGGGGGGAGGTCCTGGAGGTTCTGGCCCTGGGGCTGGATGTGCGGGAAAAGGACGAGGCACAACGGCGGGAAGCCCTCTGGCAGGCCTTCCGCACCAACCTCCTTCGGGTCTACGAAACCCTGATGGCGGAGGGGCTTTCGGAGTCGGTGTACGGGCTCATCCTCGAGGCGGCCATGGCCACCATCCCCAACGCCCAGGCGGGGAGCGTGACCGTCTTGAAGGAGGACGGGTACTACCACTTCGTGGCCGCCAAGGGCTACGACCTGAAGGCCCTCCGCCGGGTGCGCCTCTCCCCCGAGGAGCCCCTTTCCCTCACCGGCCACCGGGAGGCCCAGGTGTTCACCCAACAAGACCTCGCCCGCTTCAACGCCCGCCTGGACCCCAAGAGGCGGCAGGTCATGGAGGAGGCGGGGCGGGTGCGGGAGATCCGGGCCATCCTTTCCGTGCCCGTCTTCCTCTCGGGGGAGCGGAAGGCCTTCTTGTACCTGGACAACTTTGAGCGGGAGGAGGCCTTCAGCCCCCTGGAGGTGGAGCTGGCCCAGGCCTTCGCCAGCCAGCTGGGGCTTCTCTTGAGGCGGCTTGAGCTGGAGGGCCGGGTGCAGCACCTGGCCTACCACGACCCCCTCACGGGCCTGCCCAACCGGCTCTTCTTCCTGGAGAAGCTGGCCCAGGTGCGAAAAGGGGCGGTGCTCTACCTGGATCTGGACGGGTTCAAGCTGGTGAACGACCTCTCGGGCCACAGCGCGGGGGACCAGGCCCTCATGGCCCTGGCCGCCCGCCTGCAGGGGGCGGTGCGCCCCCGGGACCTGGTGGCCCGCCAGGGGGGGGACGAGTTCCTGGTTCTCCTCACGGACCTTAGGGGCCCCGAGGAGGCGGTGGCGGTGGCGGAAAGGCTTCTAGAGGTGGTGCGCCTCCCCTTGCCCGTGGGGGGGCGGATCTACCACCTCTCCGTTTCCATCGGCATCGCCCTGGTGGAGGAGGCCTTAGGCCCGGGAGAGGTGCTGAAGCGGGCCGATTTGGCCCTCTACCGGGCCAAGGCCGAGGGCAAGGACCGGATCGCCTTCTACGAGGAAGGCCTTCAGGAAAAGCTGCGGGAGGAGTTTGACCTCCTGGAGGCCCTGAGGGAGGACCTGGCCGCCCGGAAGGGGTTCTGGCTGGCCTACCAGCCCATCGTGGATCTGGAGCGAAAGGAACCGGTGGCCCTCGAGGCCCTCCTCCGCTGGCGGGTCTCCCCTGCCCTCTTCATCCCCCTGGCGGAGCGGCACCGGCTCATCGGGGCCCTGGGGGAACTGGCCCTGGGGCTGGCCCTAGAGGAGCAATCCCGCCACGGCCTGCCCGTGCACGTGAACGTAAGCCCGCAGGAGCTTCTGGACCCCGGCTACCCGGGGCGGCTGGCCCTTCCTTTGGAAGAGGCGGGCCTACCCCCAGAGGCCTTGGTCCTGGAGGTCACGGAAACCGCCCTGGCCCCCGACGAGCGGGGCCGGGATGCCCTGAAGAGCCTGGAGGTCCTCCGCGCCCTGGGGGTACGGGTCTACCTGGACGACTTCGGCTCGGGCTATTCCAGCCTGGAGCGCCTGGCCTCCCTTCCGGTGGACGGGCTCAAGCTCGGCCAGCGCTTCACCAGCGCCCTAGGAAACCCCCCAGACCCCCAAAGCCCCGCGGCCCGGGTGGTGGCCGCGGTCTTGGCCCTGGGCCAGGCCCTGGGGTTGCCGGTGGTGGCCGAGGGGATTGAGCACAAGGCCACCCTGGCCTACCTCCGGAGCCTGGGCTTCCGGCTGGGGCAGGGGTTCTTGCTGGGAAGGCCGGAGGTGCTAAGCTAGGGGCGTGCGGTTCCGGGGAAGCCTAAGGGTGACGCTGGGGTACGCCGCCTTCGCCGTTTTTTGGATTTACTTCTCCGACCGGCTTGGCCTGCTCCTCTTCCCTGCCTCTGAAGCCCTGACCCAGTTCCAGACCGCCAAAGGGTTGGTCTTCGTTTTGCTGAGCGGGCTTCTGGTTTATAGCCTAGCCCGGCGAGAAGAGAACAATCTTCTCCTTTCCCGGCGCTTTTTTAAGGTCATGACCGAAAACAGCCGGGAGGTGATCTACCTCCTGGACGGGAAGGGGTACCTCCGCTACGCCTCCCCCAACGTGAGGGCGGTCCTGGGGTACGACCCGGAGGGCTACCGGCGGGCACCGATCCACGCCCTGGACTTCGTCCACCCCGAGGACCGGACCTACGCCGAGGCCGCCCTGGAAAACCTCCTCCGCCATCCCGGGGAGACCCAGGAGTACCGCCTGCGCATCCTGGACGCCTGGGGCCGGGTGCGCGCGGTAAGGGTCTGGGGGCGGAACCTCCTGAAGGACCCGGCGGTACAGGGGGTGGTGCTGAACCTAAGGGACGAAACGGAGCTGGAGGAGGAACGGGCGCGGCTCAAAGGGGTTCTGGAAGCCCTTCCGGGCCAGGTGTACCAGGCGCGGGTGGAGGAGGGGCAGGACCCCGCCTACGCCCCCCTGGTCTACGCCGCGCCAAGGCAGGCGGAAACCCTCCTGGGCTACCCCGCGGAAGCCCTCCTCCAGGACCCCGCCTTTTACTTCGCCCAGGTCCACCCCGAGGACCGGAAGGGTCTGGAAGAGGCCGTTCGCCGGGCGGTGGCGGAGCCGGGAAGGCTTCAGGTGTGCACCTACCGCTTCCGCCACGGGAAGAAGGGGGCGTGGGTCTGGCTCCGGGACACCGTGAGCTACGATGCCCAAACCCGCCTCCTCACCGGCTACACCTTTGACGTGACGGGGGAGGTGGAGAAGGAGGAACGCTTCCGCCTCCTCTTCCAGGCCCACCCTCTCCCCATGTGGGTCTACGACCTCCAAACCCTCCGCTTCCTGGAGGTGAACGAGGCCGCGGTGCGGAAGTACGGCTACACCCGGGAGGAGTTCCTCTCCATGACCCTCCTCCAGATCCGGCCTGAGAAGGAGCGGCTAAGGCTTCTGGAGGACCTGAAGCGCCCCAGGCCCCCCCTCCAGACCTCCGGACCCTGGACCCACCGGCTGAAGGACGGGCGGGAGATCCAGGTGGAGATCCACTCCCACCTCCTCTCCTACGCCGGGCGGGAGGCGGCCTTGGTGGTGGCCCTGGACGTAACGGAAAAGCTCCGGGCCGAGGCCACCCAAAGGCTCCTGCAACGCGCCCTGGAGACGGCCTCGGAGGCCGTGGTCCTCACGGACCGGGAAGGGCGCATAGAGTGGGTGAACCCCGCCTTCACCCGCCTCACGGGCTACGGGGCGGAGGAGGCCCTGGGGAAGACCCCCAGGATCCTGAAATCCGGCCTTCACCCCCTGGAGTTCTACCAGACGCTTTGGGCCACCATCCTTTCGGGGAAGGTGTGGGAGGGGGAGATCATCAACCGGCGCAAGGACGGCACCCTCTACACCGAGCGCATGTCCATCACCCCGGTGACGGAAGGGGGGGAGATCCGCCACTTCGTCGCCGTCAAGCGGGACGTCACGGAGGAAAAGGCCCGGGAGGAGGCCGTAAGGGAGTCCGAGGCCCTCTTCCGCACCCTGGCGGAAACCGCCCCCGCCCTCATCCTCCTTTGGCAGGAAGAACGCCTGGTCTTCGCCAACTCCATGGCCGAGGCCCTCACTGGCTACACCCGGGAGGAGCTCATGGAGAGGCCCATCTGGGAGTTCGTCCACCCCCTGGACCGGGCGCTGGTCCGGGAGCGGGGCCTGGCGCGGGTGCGGGGGGAGGCGGTGCCGGGCCGCTACACCTTCCGCATCCTCACCAAAGGGGGAGGGGTGCGCTGGCTGGACTACTCCGCGGCCCGGGTGGAGGTGGGGGGGAAGCCCGCGGTGCTGGGGGTGGCCCTGGACATCACCGAGGACCGGGAGCGGCAGCTGAGCCTCGAGGCCTTCGCCCGGGTGTCCCTGGCCCTCCGGCAGAGCGAGGAGCCCAAGGAGATGCTGGCCTCGGGGCTTAAGGCCACCCTGCAGGCCATGGAAGCCCCGGTGGGAAGCCTCCTCCTCTACGACCCCACCACGGGCCACCTGGAGGAGGGGGCCAGCGAGGGCTGGCTTAGGGAGATCCCCATCCCGCCCCGGGTGGGCGAGGGGGTGGAGGAAGGGCTGGTGAGCCGGGCCTTGCGGGGCGAGGTGGTGGTGAGCCCGGACCTGAAGAACGACCCCCGGGTCCGCCCCGGGGCCCGGGCCTTGGTGCCCGAGGGGTGGAGCGGGCTTGCGGTGCCTCTCCTCGCGGGGAGGCAGGCGGTGGGGGTCCTCGCCCTGGCCTGGCCCCACCCCCACACCCCCACTCCCCCTGAGGTGGAGCGGGCCGCCCTCCTAGGGGAGGCCATCGGCAACGCCCTGCGCCGGGCCACCCTCCGCAAGAAGCTGGCCCGGCGGGTGGAGCACCTGGAAAGCCTCCGGGCCATAGACCAGGCCATCGTGGCCTCCTTGGACCTCAGGCTCACCCTGGAGGTCTTCCTCAACGAGGTCTTCCGCCTCCCCGTGGACGCGGTGGCCCTCTTCCTCTACCGCAAGGAGGAGCGGGCCCTCTTCCTGGAAGGGGCCAAGGGGTTCTTGAGCCCCAAGGAGAGGCTTCCCCAACGGGTGGGCCTGGGGGAGGGGCACGTGGGCCGGGCGGCCTTGGAAGGGAAGGAGGTCCACGTCCAGGACCTGGCGGAGAGCCCCGGCGCGCACCCCCAGTTCACCCTGGAAGAGGGGCTTGTCTCCGAGCGGGCCTACCCCCTCTTCGCCAAGGGCCGGCTCCTTGGGGTCCTGGCCGCCTTCACCCGCCGGCCCTGGGACCTGGCCCCGGAGGAGGAGGAGTTCCTCGAGGCCCTGGTGGGCCAGGGGGCGGTGGCCTTGGACAACGCCCTCACCTTCCAGGAGCTCCAGCGGAAGAGCCTGGAGCTCGAGGCCGCCTACGACCTCACCCTCTGGGGCTGGGCCAGGGCGGTGGAGCTCCGCGACCAGGAAACCGCCGGGCACACGGAAAGGGTCACCAGCCTTACCCTCAGGCTGGCCCGGGCCCTGGGGGTGCCGGAGGAGGAGCTGGAGCACCTCCGCCGGGGGGCCATCCTGCACGACGTGGGCAAGATCGCCATCCCCGACGCCATCCTCCTGAAACCGGGGCCCCTGACGGAGGAGGAGTGGGCGGTGATGAAGCGGCACCCCGTCTACGCCCACGAGTGGCTTTCCGGCATCCCCTTCCTGCGGAAGGCCTTGGAGATCCCCTACGCCCACCACGAGCGCTGGGACGGCTCCGGCTACCCCCGGGGGCTTAAGGGGGAGGCCATTCCCCTTTCCGCCCGCATCTTCGCCGTGGTGGACGTCTACGACGCCCTCACCTCGGACCGCCCCTACCGCAAGGCCTGGCCCAAGGAAAAAGCCCTGGCCTACCTGGAGGAGGAGGCGGGCCGCCTCTTTGACCCGGAGGTGGTGCGGGCCTTCCTGGAGCTCATGAAGGGAGAAGCCTAGGCCCAGCCCAAAAGCCGCCTGGCCTCGGGGGAAAGCCGGGCCGGGGTCCAGGGGGGGTCAAAGGTGAGCTCCACCGCCACCTCCTCCACCCCGGGCAGGCCGGAGAGGGCCCGGCGCACCGCCTCCCCCATGGAATCGTGCAGAGGGCATCCCGGGGTGGTGAGGGTCATGAGGACGTAGGCCCGGGGGGGCTCCACCCTGAGCTCGTAGATGAGGCCCAGGTTCACCACGTCCAGGCCCAGCTCGGGGTCGTACACCGTCCGCAAAAGGTTCCAGGCTTGTTCTTCCAGCGTCATCGGCGCATCACCTCCCAAAGGGCATAAAGATGGGGGAAAACCCCAAGAAGCCACACCCACCCCCCAAAGGGCGTGAGGGGGAAAAGGAGAGCGCCTAAGGCGAGGAAGACCATGGAGACCTCCCCCGCCCCTTCGGGGAGCATCTCCTTGAGGAGGGGCACCCGGGCCTTCCCCGCCAGGGGAGCGTAGCGGTGGGTCCAGACCAGGAAGGGCAGGATCTTGTAGAGCATCCCCGCCACCACCACCCCCAAAAACCCCAGGCCGAACCAGGCCACGGCCCAGGCCGGGCGGAAGGGGAGGGCAAGGAGGGCCAGCCCCAAAAACCCCAGGGCCAGGAGGTAGTGCCGCACCCCCAGGTCCAGGGCCCGCTTCATGCGGTGGCGGAGGATGAAAAGCGCATCCCCCAGGGCCAGGGCGTAGGCCACGAGGAGGAGAAGGTAGCCCAGCCGCTCCCTAAGGAGAAGGCCCAAAAGGCCCAGGTTGGCCGCAAAGAGGAAAAGCCCCAGGAGATCCCCCCGCTCCCCGTGGCTTAGGGTGAACATCCCCACCAGCTTGTGCCCCACCCCCACCACCGAGAGGAGGAAGACCCCAAGGAGCCCCGCCCCCAGGTGCCAGTAAAGCCGTTCCGGGTCGTAGAACCCGAAGCGCAGGGCGAGGGCCTGGAGGAGGCCCAGGAGGGGGGTGAGGACCAGGTAGAAGACGGTCCAGGCCAGGGCGGTGCCCACGGGGTTCCAGCGGGGGGCGGCCCGGAAGGTGAGGAGCATGTGCAGGGCGAACCAGAGAAGGGCGAGAAGGGCCAAGGCCCCGCCCAAGGGAACGAGCCCCGGCCAGCCCAGGAAGCCCAGGACCAGGAGAAGGACCCCCAGGCCGAAGAGGAGGAGGACGGGGTAGCCCCAGCCCACCCGAAAGAGGGGCACCTCCAGGACCACCGGCACCAGCTGGTGCATGGCCCCAAGAAGCACCCCCACCCCGAACCCCAGGAAGAGGGCGTGGGCCGCGGCCAGGCCCAGGGGGTGGCGGGGGGTGAGGACGGCCTCGGGGTGGAGGGCGAGGAGGAGGCTCGCCAGGAGGAAAAACCCCTCCCCCACCAGGAAGAACCCCAGGGGGAGGCTTAGGGGGACGGTGCGGTTCTTGGCGGTGACCAGCACGCCCTAATCCTGATTTGTCCGCTCGGGATTAGGCCATGACCTGGGTCATGGCTCAGCGCCCCGGGGGAAGCAGGGTGAGCCGGTCCCCCTCCTGCAAGGGGGTGGAGAGGCCCTCGAGGTAGCGCACGTCCCGGCCGTTTTTCAGGACCGCCCAGCGGGGCTTTAGGCGCCAGAGGGTCTTGCTCTCCGTCCAAAGCCCCACCTCCTCCTCGGCGAAGAGGGGCTCTAAGGCCAGGTCCCGCAGGGCGGGGTTCACCGCGAAGACCTTGGCCAAGGCCTCCCCCACCCCGCCTTCCACCCGGAAGGCCAGGGGCCCGGGCTGGGCAGGGTGGGCCAGGCCCAGGGCCTGGAAGGCCACGGCCACCCGCCCAGCCCCCAGGGCCAAGGCCGCCTCGTAGCCCTTGCGCATCACCTCCTCCTGGGCCGAGAGGTAGACCAGCCAGGGGCGCACGTCCCGCACCCTTTCGGCCACGTACCGCCCCACCATGGCGAAGGAAAGGCCCACGTACTCCGGGGGGATGTGGGCCCGCTTGGGGCCCAGGCCCCCGTGCCAGAGGCCCGCCCGGTACACCTCCCGGGCGAACTCAGAGGAGGTGTCCACCCCGATGGTGCGGGCGAGCCAGGCGGAGAAGAAGGCCCGGCGCAGGTAAAGCTCCTCCTCCGGCACCCGGCCCTCCCAGCCCAGGGCCCGGGCGGTCCCCGGGTGGCGGGAGAGGTGGTCGTACACCCCGGCCACGAAGGCCGCGGCCCCCTCCAGAAGCCGTTCCGCGTCCAGGCGCATGCCCCTTTGGACCTCCTCCGAGAGCCCCCCGAAGGCCAGGAGGTCGCGGAAGACCTCCTCGGGCAGGGGAGGCAGGTCCAGGACCAGGGTTTCCTCCTGCACCTTCATCCTTTCCTCCTTTCCCGCTCTTCCCGAAGCTTCCTCAGCATATCCGCGGTCACCACCCGGCGGTGCATGGCGTAGGCGAAGACGAAAACCGCGAGGAGCTGGAGCACCCCCGAAAGGGCCAAGGGGGCCCTAGGGAGGAGGCCATAGGCGGAAAGGGGCTCCAGGAGGAGCCTGAGGAGAAGGCCGGCGTTCAGGAGGAAAAAGGTGAGGGCCTCGAGGCCCTCCTGCTTCAGCCCCCCGGGCCGGGGCATCATCCAGTAGGCCACCCCCATGACCATCTGCAGGAAGAACCCCACCAGCCCCGCGTGCACATGGCCCAAGCGGAAAGGCCCCACCAGGGCGGGAAAGAGGTAGAAGAGGGTCCCGAGAAGGGCGGTGTAGAGGAGGTAAAGGAGGGCGGCGCGGATGAAGAGGGCGTGCCAGCGGCCCATTACTCCAGCATGTGCACGTTGGGCAGGGTGGCCGCCCAAACCCGGTTCTTCTCAATGTAGCCCCGCCACTCCTCGGGGACGTCCTCCTCGGGGTAGATGGCCGAAACCGGGCAGGCGGGCACGCAGGCCCCGCAGTCAATGCACTCGTCGGGGTGAATGTAAAGCTGTTCCCCCGCGTCGTAGATGCACTCCACGGGGCAGACCTCCTGGCAGCTCCGGTCCTTTACGCCGATGCAGGGCTCGCAGATCACGTGCGGCATCCTCAACCCTCCAAGCCCCACCTTGCACCCCCTAGGGGGCGTGGGGCCATGACCGGAGTCAAGGGGAAGGGGGGCCGCCTGCGCGGCCCCCCAAGCGGCCTAAGGCTCAGGGCTTTTCTATGAGGATCTCCACCCGCCCAGGGCCCAGGTCCTTCAGGGCGTAGCGAACCCCCTCCTCCTCCAGCCGGGCCAGGAGGTGGATGGGGCGGCGCACGTGGTGGACGAGAAGCCTCTGGCCGGGCTTGAGCTCGGCCAGGGCCTCCAAAACCGCCTGCATGGGGAGGGGGGGTTCCCAGTGGGGCTCTATGGTCACCTCCTTGTGGGGGTTGGCCCACGCCTCCTCGGTGAAGGGGGCCTCCCGGGGCACCCCCGCCTCCTCCCCCTGCCCCTTCCGGTAGAAGTGGGCCCGGTAGTGTCGCTCCCCCACCCTCTCGCACCAGGCGAGGAAGCCCTGCTTGGCCAGGACCTTGTAGAGGGGGATGGGCTCAAAGAGGACCTCTAGGACGAGCCTCTCCCCCGGCTTCACCTCCTTGGCCGCGGCCATGATGGCCTGGAAGGGCTCCCCGCCGGCCTCGAGGATGGGGCGCACGTCCAGGTGGAAGCCCAGGGGGGCGGAAAGCCAGGAGGGGGGCGGGGCCTGGAGGAGGCTTTCCCCCTCCCCGGAAGGCGCTTGGGGGAGCTCCTCCACCCCCAGGGCCCGGTTGAGCCGGGCCACCAGGGTCCCGGGCTCCAGGCCCCCCATCCGCTCCGCCTGGGCCACGGTGACCAGGTTGGGCATGGTGCGGCGGAGGAGGGGGTTCTTGAGCTTCTGGAAGGCGGGGCTCGCCTCCAGGAAGACCTCTAGGAGGTGGGGCCAGCGCCTTAGGACCTCCCCCACCTTCGTCTCCGGGGTCACCTTTTCCCGATCCTCACCCGCCATACCGAAGGCCCCTCCTCCAGGTAGGTCCAGTCCACCTGCCCCGGGCGCTCGGCCTGGAACTGGTAGTAGAGGGGCTTGGGATCGTGGTCGTTGACCAGGACAAAGCCCTCCCCCGGCTTCAGGGCATCAAAGAGGGCGAAGATCCGGGGGTGCCGCTCCCGTGGGGGGATTTCCCTGACGTCCAGCTCCATAGCGCCCCCACTCTCCCCTACCCGCACGCCGCCAGGCCATGACCTGGGTCAAGGGCCGCCTCCCCCTCCAGCCGGAGAAGGCGGTGGTCCTCCACCCGGTAAAGGAGGGGCACCGCCCGCACCCCAAGGCGGGCCTCCAGCTCCCGCGCCTTCCGCACCACGAAGGCCGCCGGGTCCCCCACCGCAAGGCCAGCGATCCTCGGGCGGTAGAGGGCCTCCAGCCCCTGGGGAAGGGTCCGGAGGGCCTCGAGGTCGGGGCGGCTCATGGCGCAGTCCGTGTGCCCCACCAGGGCCACGGTCCGCACCCCGCTCCGGGCCAGGGCGTAGACCAGGTAGGGCTCCACGGGGTCGGGGTTGGCCCCCCCGGTGCGGAGCACGAAGGCGAAGTTCTCGGGCAGCCTTAGGGCGATGCGGGGATCCATGCAGGTGACCAAAAGGAGCTCCGGCTTGGCCAAGGGGGGAAAGGAGCGGCCCTCGTTGTGGCTTTCCAGAAGCAAGGCGATGGGATCCATCCCGCACCCTCAGCAGGGTTTTTCCGCCCCCCTACGGGCGTAGTAGTACCAGTTCAGGAAGAGGTTCAGGGCGTAGAAGACCATGAGCCCGTAGAAGAAGGCCGTGAACCCCCCCGTGGCCTTTTGGGTGTAGGCGGCCAGGGTGGAGAAGAGGAAAGGCCCGTAGGCCGCCACCGCCGCCGTCCAGCCGATCACCCCCCCCGCCTGCCGGGGCGGGAAGATCATGGGCATCTGCTTGAAGGTGCTGGCGTTCCCCACCCCGCTGAAGAAAAAGACCAGGAGCATGGAGACCACGAACATCCCGAAGGAGTCCAAAGAGGTGGGCCGGGTGTAGAGGGTCACGAGGAGGGCGGAGAGGAAGATGCCGAGGGCGGAAACCTGGGTGACGATGGCCCCCCCGAAGCGGTCGGAGATGGGCCCCGCGATGACCCGGGCCAAGGAACCCACCAACGGCCCTAAGAAGGCGTACCTCAAGGGGTCGGGGGCCCCTTCAAACCGCCCGTAGACCTCGCGGATGAGCAGGGGGAAGATGGCGGAGAACCCGGAGAAGGAGCCGAAGGTCATGATGTAGAGGCTGGTCATGACCCAGGTGTGCTTGTCCCGGAAGATGTCCAGCTGCTCCCGGAAGTTGGCCCGTACGGGGACGCTTCTCAGGTAGACCCAGGCCAGCAAAGCCCCCAGGAGGACGAAGGGGATCCAGACCGCGGTGGCGTTCTGCAGCCAGATGGGCTGGGACACCCCCGGCTTGGGGGTGAAGGTCTGGGGGCCGCCCAGGAGGGAGCCGAAGAGGGCGAAGCCGATGATCCAGGGGGTTACGAACTGGACCACGGACACGCCGAAGTTGCCGATGCCCGCCTGCAGGGCCAGGGCCGTCCCTTGGAGGCGCTTGGGGAAGAAGTAGCTGGTGGAGGGCATGAAGCCGGAGAAGTTCCCTCCGCCGATCCCCGCCAAAAAGGCCAGGAGAAGGAGGACCCAGTAGGGGGTAGAGGTGTTCTGGACGGCAAAGGTCCAGCCCAAAAGGGGGATGAGGAGGAGGAGGGTGGAGAAGGTGACCAGGTGCCTCGTGCCCAGGATGGGGGGCAGGAAGGTCCAGACGATGCGCAAGGTGCCCCCCGCCAGGCCAGGCATGGCCGTAAGCCAGAAGAGCTGGGTGGAGGTGAGGTCAAACCCCACCTTGGGGAGGCGCACCACCAGGGCGCTCACCACGAACCAGGTGATGAAGGCCAGGGTGAGGTTGAAGGTGGTGATCCAGAGGGTGCGCCAGGCCAGGCGGGCGTCCCAGCGCTTGGGGTCCTCGGGGTTCCACTCGGAAAGCCAGGTGCCGCGGGCGATCTTCAGCATGGGCGGTCTCCTTTGAGCTCAAAGTCGTCCTTGAGGTGCTTGGCCTCCTGCTGCAAGAGCTGGATCACGGTGAGGTGCATCCAGAGGAAGGCCACGGCCGTAAGGGCAAAGAGCACGAAGAAGGTCATCTGGGGCAGGCCCGTCCAGGCCTGGGCGTAGGCGAAAAGGGGCGGGAGGAAGAACCCCCCCAAGGCCCCCAGCATGCCCACCAGCCCCCCCACCGCCCCCACGTCCTGGGGGAAGTAGGTGGGGATGTGCTTGTACACCGCGGCCTTGCCGATGCCCATCCCCACGCCGATGAGGAAGACCAGGAGGGTGAAGAGCCAGACGTTCATGGTGAACTGCATGACCTCCTTGGTCCCCTGCTTGGTGTAGAGGACGATGTGCCCCTCGGGCATCATGAGCACGGCCGAGGGCAGGAGGATCATCCAGAAGGTCCAGTACATGACCCGCCGCGCCCCCAGGCGGTCGGAGAAGTAGCCCCCCACGGGCCTTAGGAGACTGGCCGGGAAGATGAAGAGGGCGGTGAGGAGGGCCGCCTCGTGGAGGGGCAGGCGGAAGACGTCCACGTAGTACTTGGGAAGCCAGGCGGAAAGGGCCACGTAAGCCCCGAAGACCACCACGTAGTAAAGGCTGAAGCGCCAGACCCGGACGTAGCGGAGGGGCCTGAGCATCTCCAGAAGGGGGCGGCCCTGGCCCGGCTTCTTGTCCTGCCTCGGCGTGCCAAACCAGAGGAGGAAGCCCATCAGGACCAGGAGGACGGCGTACAGGAAGGGGATGAACCGCCACCCGCCGGGGATCAGCCCCCCCAGGTAGCCGGAGGCGGGAATGCTGGCGATGAGGGCCGGGCCGATGAACTTGGTGACGCTGGCCCCCACGTTCCCCGCCCCGAAGACCCCAAGGGCGAAGCCCTGCTGCTCCTTGGGGAACCAGGCGGAGTTCCAGGCGATGCCCACGCTGAAGGCGTTGCCGGCAAAGCCCACCAGGAAGGCGTAGAGGAGAAGCTCCTCGTAGCTGCCCGCCCGGGAGACCAAATAGGCGGGGATGGCGGTGAAGAAGAGCATGAGGGTGAAGACGAGCCGCCCCCCGTACCGGTCCGCAAGGATGCCGGCGAGAAGGCGCCAGAGGGAGCCGTTAAGGATGGCCACCGCGGAGATCCAGGAAAGCTGGACGTCCGAGAGGCCGAACTCCTTGCGGATGGGCACGCCCAGCACCCCGAACATGAGCCAGACCGCGAACATGAGGGTGAAGGCCAGGGTGGAGAGGATGAGGACCCGGATGCGGGCGGGCCGTTCCTGTTCCAACAGACGGGGATCGGTGGTCATGGTTCACCTCGCCAGCTTGCGCACCCAGATGACGATCTGCCAGGGCCTGAGGAGATAGCCCAGGGGCACGGTGACGATGTGGATCAGCCGGGAGAAGGGGAAGAGGGCCAAAAGGAGCCAGAAGTTGAAGACGTGGAGCTTGGTCCAGAAGGGGAGGTCCTGGAGGAGCTCAGGCCTCGGGTTAAAGGTGAGGACGGACCAGAGGTAGGGGGTCATGACCGCGGGGAACCAGTAGCTCCCGTAGCGGTAAAGGAGGGCGGTGAGCACCCCGCTAAGGATGGAAACGAAGAGGAGGACCAGGACGAGGTAGTCCATGGGGGTGGAGGCCGCCCGCACCCGGGCCACGGAGAGGCGCCGGGCGAAGAGGATGTAGACCCCAAGGAGGGCCCAAAGCCCGAGGCCGAGCCCGGTGATCTCCAGGAGGTAGAGCCTTAGGGGGACGCTATTCCAAAGGAGGAGCCCCTTGGGAAGGAGGAGGGCCAAAAGATGGCCCAGGAGCACGATGACCAGGCCCCAGTGCATGGCCACGGAGCCGAAGAAGAGGCGCTTCTGCTCCAGAAGCTGGCTGGACTGGGCCGAAACCGAGAAGGGCCGGTAGACCATGCGGTAGGCGGTGACCGCCACCGCCAAGGCCAGGGCCACGTAGGGGAAGTAGGCGAAAAGGGCCAGGTTCCAGTTCATCCTTCACCTCCTAACCAGCCCCGAAACCGCCTCGCCCGCCGCTTCCAGGAGGAGGAGGTAGGGGCTTTTGGCGTCCAGGGTCTTCAGGGTCTTGTGCATCTCCGCAAGGGCCTTGGGGAGGATCTCCAGGAGCTCGGGGAGGGGGCGCTTGGCCCGGGCCAGGTAGCGGAGGACGTTGGCCAGGTGGTCGGGCAGCTCGCTCCCCGGGTCCACCCCCTCCTCCGCGAAGGCCCGGACCAAGGCGGCGAGGAGCTCGCCCCGTTGGTAGCTCTCCCCGTAGACCGCGAACCCCACATAGGGGGCGGTGGTGGGGGTGAGGTCCAGGGTGCGGGTGTAGAGCTCCTCCCACTCCCCAAGGGAAAGCTTTTCCACCTCTTTAAGGAACTGCTCCAGCTTCTTTTTGGGCTGGCCCCGGGGGCACTCTATCCAAAGCCGCCAGAGGGTTTCCAGGCGGCCCGGGATGGGGTAGTCCAGGGCCAGGGCCAGGGCTTCCAAGAGCTTGTCCATACCCCCCTCCTACTCCCCCCTCTGGGGCGGCTGGAGGTAGCCGAAGCCCACCTCGCCCTTGTGGGCCAAGGGGTCGTTCCAGACCTCCGCGGCCATCTCCCGGTGGTAGGGCGGGAGGACGAAGCGCTCCTCCACCGTGGGCAGGGTGGTGAGGCGGTAGATGGCCTCGGCCTCCTCCAGGGTGAGGCCGGCCTCCTCCAAGACCTTCAGGGCCCGCTCCGTCACCCGGCCCTCGAGGCTCTCCTGGCGCTTCAGGATGCGCACCGCCAGCATCTTCTTGAGGACGGGCAGGATGAGGGCCTCGTTCCCCGCGGCGAAGAGGTTGGCCAGGTAGCGGATGGGCAGGCGGGCCTTCTCCAGGTCGGCGAAGACCTCGAAGTCCAGGTCGGTCTCGGGCAGGTCCAGCCGCACCAGGGCCCCGTCCGGGCGGGGGGTCCTCAAGGCCTTCTCCAGGGTGGCCACCACGGGGGAGAGGGGCGGGACGTAGAACATCATGGCCAGGGTACGGTACTCGGGGTGGAGGGGCAGGGCCAGGCGCCAGACCTTGACGAACTTGTAGATGGGGGAGTTCTGGGCGGCCTTGATCCAGCCCTCGTCCAGCCCCTCGGCCTTGGCGGCGGCGATGACCTCGGGGTCAAAGGGGTCCAGGATGGCGGAAAGCTGGGCCTCCACCAGCTCCTCGTCCGGCACCATGGCCGCCTCGGGGATGCGGTCCGCGTCGTAGAGGAGGACCCCCATGTAGCGGATGCGGCCCACACAGGAGTGGGCGCAGGCGGGGGCCTGGCCGGTCTCGAGGCGGGGGAAGCAGAGGATGCACTTCTCGCTCTTCCCCGTGGCCCAGTTGTAGTAGACCTTCTTGTAGGGGCAGGCGGCCACGCACATCCGCCAGGCCTTGCACTTGTTCTCGTTGACCAGGACCACCCCGTCCTCCGCCCGCTTGTAGATGGCCCCGCTGGGGCAGGCGGCCACGCAGGCGGGGTTCAGGCAGTGGTTGCAGATCCGGGGAAGGTACTGGAAGACCACCCCCAGGGTCTCCTCCAGCTGGGCCCGCACCTCGGGGTCCAGGCCCTCCAGGTTGGGGTCGTTCTTGGCGTAGAGGGGGCTTCCCGAGAGGTCGTCGTCCCAGTTGGGGCCGGCCTCGGGGGTCATGGGCTCCCCGGTGACCATGGACACGGGGATGGCCGTGGGCTGGTCGTCCCCTTCCGGGCTGGTGAAGAGGTCGCTGTAGCGGAAGGTGAAGGGCTCGTAGTAGTCGTCCAGGCTGGGCAGGGCGGGGTTGAAGAAGAGGCGGGTGAGGGCCTGGGCGCGGCTGTGGAGGCGCAGGTCCAGGCGGCCGTCCTGGTAGACCCACCCCCCCTGGAAGCGGCCCTGGTCCTCCCAGCCCGTGGGGTAGCCCGTCCCGGGGCGGGTTTCCACGTTGTTCCACCACATGTACTCCGCGCCCTTACGGTCCGTCCAGAGGTTCTTGCAGGCGATGGAGCACGTGTGGCAGCCGATGCACTTGTCCAGGTGGAAGAGCATGGACATGTGGGCTCTAACCTTCATGGGCATCCCTCCTTACCACTCAGGGGCTTTCTCCAGCTTGCGCACGTAGACCCAGGTGTCCCGGTTCACCCCCACGGGGCCCCAGTAGTTGAAGGCGTAGGTGAACTGGGCGTAGCCGCCGGACATGAGGACGGGCTTCAGGCGGGCCCGGGTGATGGAGTTGTTCATCCCCGCCCGCTTGCCCCTCAAGGGGCTCTTGGGGATGCCCACCGTGCGCTCGGTGGCGTGGTAGACGAAGACCGTACCCCGGGGGATGCGGCTGGAAACGATGGCCCGCTGGACGAAAACCCCGTTGTCGTTGTAGAGCTCCACCCAGTCGTTGTCCTTGATGCCCAGCTCGGCCGCGTCCTTGTCGTTGAGCCAGATGGGGTACCCGCCCCGGGAGAGGGTCATCATGCGGTGGTTCTCGGAGTAGGTGGAGTGGATGGACCACTTCCCGTGGGGGGTGATGTAGTTCATGAGCTTGCCCTGGGCCTCCTTGAGGGAGAGCTCCGTTTCCTGGAGCATGGCCACGTCGGGCCGGGGCTTGTAGGTGGGCAGGTGCTCCCCGAAGCGGAGGTAGTTGGGGTGGTCCAGGTAGAAGTGCTGCCGGCCCGTGAGGGTGCGCCAGGGGATCAAGCGCTCCACGTTCAGGGTGTAGGGGCTGTAGGCCCGGCCGTGGTTGATGATGGCGCTCCAGGTGGGGGTGGTGAGCTGGCGGCGGGGCTGGGCCACCAGGTCCTTGAAGGAGATGCGCACGTGGCGGTTGCCCTCCGCCAGGTCGGTGAGCCGCACCCCGGTCTTCTTCTCCTCGTCCAGGAAGGCCCGGTAGGCCAGCTCCCCGTTGGACACGGGGTCCAGAAAGAGGATGGCCTCGGCCACCTGGCGGGGCTCCTCGAGGCTCGGCCGCTTCTCCCCGTCGTAGAGCCGGGGCTGCCGTTCCGCCAGTTCCCGGTAGAAGTCCTCCGCGGGGATGGTGAGGCCGTGCATGCCCACCCCGTTCTTCTCCACCCCAGGCCCCAAGGTGACGAACTTCTCGTAGAGCTTGGTGTAGTCCCGCTCCACCACCCGGAACTTGGGCATGGTCTTGCCGGGGATGGGCTCCACCTCGCCCTTCTTCCAGTCCCGGTCCTCGAGCTGGGCCAGCTCGTCCGGGGTGTCGTGCTGGAGGGGGATCATGACCAGGTCCTTCACCGGGTGGGGCAGGTGGATCTTGGCCAGCTCGGAGACCTTCTTGACGATGGCCTTGAAGATCTCCCAGTCGGGCTTGGACTCCCAGGTGGGGGGCACCGCGGCCTGCATGGGGTTAATGAAGGTGTGCAGGTCGGTGGTGTTCAGGTCGTCCTTCTCGTACCAGGTGGCGGCGGGCAGGACGATGTCGGAGTAGAGGGCGCTGGTGTCCATGCGGAAGTTGAGGTCCACCACCAGGTCCAGCTTCCCCTCGGGGGCGGGCTTGCGGTAGACCACCTCCTGCACGTGCCCCTCGGCCTTCTCCTCGGCGATGGCGTTGGTGTGGGTGCCCAGGTAGTGCTTGAGGAAGTACTCGTGCCCCTTGGCGCTGGTGCCGATGGCGTTCCCCCGCCAGATGAACCAGACCCTGGGCCAGTTCTCGGGGGCGTCGGGGTCTTCCACCGCGAACCTGAGCTCGCCCCGCTTCAGGGCCTCCACCACGTACTGGACGATCTCGGCCTCGGTCTTGGCCCCCTTGGCCTCGGCCTCGCGCACCACCTCTAAGGGGCTTTTGTTGAACTGGGGGAAGAAGGGGAGCCACCCCTTGCGCACCGCCCGCACCTGGTGGTCAATGGTGTGGTCGGAAAGGGGTTCCGCCGCCTTGTCGTAGGCGGAGAAGCCCCGCTCGTAGCGCCACTGGTCGGAGTGGACGTAGTGGAAGGAGGGGGTGTTCTGCTGCCTCGGGGGGTAGCCCCAGTCCGTGGCGAAGGCGATGGGCCCCCAGGAGGCCTGGTTGGCCAGCTTCTCCTGCCCCACGTAGTGGGCCAGGCCCCCGCCGTTCACCCCCACGCTCCCCGTGAGCATGAGGGCCACGATGCCCGCCCGGTACATGAGGTTGTTGTGGTACCAGTGGTTGATCCCCGCCCCGATGATGATGAGGTTCTTGCCCCCCGTCTTGGCCCCGTTCTCCGCCCAGGCCCGGGCGTAGCGGAGGAGGGTGTCCCGGTGGATCCCGGTCCACTTCTCCTGCCAGAGGGGGGTGTAGGGCAGGTCGTCCTCGTAGCCCGTGGGGTAGTCCCCGGGCAAGCCCCGGCCCACGCCGAACTGGGCCATGAGGAGGTCAAAGACCGTGGCCACCGCCACCCGCCGGCCGTCCTTGGTGGTGACGTACTTCACGGGCACGCCCCGCTTCAGCTTCCGATCGCTCGCGAAGTCGTCAAACTCCACCAAAAGCACCTCGTCCTCGGCCCCCAGCAGGGTGAGGCGGGGGTTCAGGGGCTCGCCGGTCCGGGGGTCTTCCAGCTTCAGGTTCCACTTCCCCTTCTCCTTGGCCCAGCGGAAGCCCAAGGTGCCGCCCGGCATCCTGGGGCCCTTCTCCTCGTCCCAGATGAGGAGCTTGAAGGCCCCGTTCTCCTCCTCGGCGTAGGCCGCAAGCTGGTCCGCCCGCAGGTAGCGGCCCGGCCGGCCCTCCTGGATCTCGATCAGGAAGGGGGCGTCGGTGTAGCGCTTCAGGTAGTCCCGGAAGTAGGGCACCTCCCGGTCCGCGTAGTACTCCTTGAGGATCACGTGGTTCACCGCCATCCAGAAGGCCCCGTCCTGGCCGGGGTGGATGGGGATCCACCAGTCCGCGTACTTGGACACCTGGGAGAAGTCGGGGCTGAAGACGGTGAGCTTGGCCCCCGCGTGCCGCACCTCGGCGATGAAGTGGGTGTCGGGGGTGCGGGTCATGTTGAGGTTGGAGCCCATGACCGCGATGAAGCGGGCGTTGTACCAGTCCGCGGACTCGTGGACGTCCGTCTGCTCGCCCCAGATCTCAGGGGAGGCGTTGGGGAGGTCGCAGTACCAGTCGTAGAAGCTCATGGGGACCCCCCCGAGGAGGGAGAGGAAGCGGCTCCCCGCGGCGTAGGAGATCTGGCTCATGGCGGGGATGGGCGAGAAGCCGATGACCCGGTCCGGACCGTAGCGGCGCACGGTGGAGACCACGGCCGCGGCGATGAGCTCCAGGACCTCCTCCCAGGAGGCGCGGCGGAAGCCCCCCTTCCCCCGGGCCTTCTGGTAGCGCTTGCGCTTGTGGGGGTCGTTCTGGATGGACTCCCAGGCGGCCACGGGGTCGGGGTGGGCCTTCTTGGCCTCCCGCCAGAGGTCCAAAAGGGCCCCCTTGGCGTAGGGGTACTTCACCCGGATGGGGCTGTAGAGGTACCAGCTGAAGCTGATGCCCCGCTGGCAGCCCCGGGGCTCGTAGGGGGGCAGGCCGGCCTCGAGGCTGGGGTAGTCCGTGGCCTGGAGCTCCCAGGTCACCACCCCGTCCTTGACGAAGACCTCCCAGGAGCAGGAGCCGGTGCAGTTCACCCCGTGGGTGGTCCGCACCCGCTTGTCGTGCTGGAAGCGGTTGCGGTAAAACTCCTCCCACTTCCGTTCCGCCGGGCTTTCAATCTCCTTGATCCAGTCCTTCATGTCTACCTCCTGAGCTCTTTACGGATGCGCTCGGCAAGGCTTTGCGGACGGAGCTGCCACAGGGCGGCCTGGTAGAGGAGGAGCACCCCAAGGAGGACCAGGCCGGCCACCAGGAACCGCCCCAGGTAGAGGGAGGAAGGCCTGGGCGCCTCCTCAGAAACCTGCACCAAAAAGGCCGCCAGGGCGCTGGCCTCGGCCTCGGTGAGGGGCTTGCCCTGGTAGGCGGCCCGCATCACCGGGAAGGCGGGGTTTTGCAGGAGGGCGGTAAGGCCCGCCTCGCCCCCTAGGCGCTGGGCCGCGTCCGTGAGGTCCTTCCCCATGGACCCCCCACCCAGAAAGCCCACCCCGGCCACGGTGTGGCAGGCCTGGCAGGGGGCACCCCCGTTCTGGAAGGCCTTCTGGCCCAGGTAAAGGGCCCGGCCCAAGGCGGGGTCCCCGGCCAGCTGGGGCTTGGGGGCGGCCTCCCTTGGGGTTGGGGCTCCCCCCAGGCCCGCCAGGTACCGGGCGATGGCCCGGGCCTCCCCTTCGGAAACCTGGGGCATGGGGGGCATGACCCCGTTGTAGGCCGTCCCGTTCACCTCCAGGGGCCCGGAAAGCCCCTCCCGCACCACCTTGACCACGTAGGCCTCGTCCTGGACCCGGGGGTTCCCAGCCAGGGGCGGGATGGCCCCGGGAACCCCCTGCCCCGTGGGCCCGTGGCAGGCGGCGCACTGCCTTTCGTAAAGCGCCTTCCCGTCCTGGGCCAGGCCTAAACCCAGGAGGAAGGCCAGGGCGATAAGGGCTCGCTTCATCCTCACCTCCGCCTTCAGGGTGAGGGGGAGGCCTTGCACAGGCTGGCGGGCGCTGGGACATCTGTCCTACCGGAAGGGCCTAGGCTGAGGGCAGATGGAGCCCTTAGCCCGCCTGCGAGTGGACGCCCGTGGCCTGGCCACGGTCCTCCAGGCCGACCCCAGCCTGGGCCTGGAAGGGACGAAGGTCCCCTGCGCCCTCCTGGTGGAGGGCAAGGACCCCTTCGGCCGGCCCCTCTGCCCCCGCTGTCCGGTGCTCCGGGAGCTCCGGCGGGGGGCCTACCGGGCCAGCACCCCCCTGGTCCGGCAGGGCCGCCGCCTCCGGTGCCAGGGTTACCGGGAGGGGGAGGGGTTTTTGGTGGAGCTCTTCCCGGAAAAGGGGGCTCCTCCGGACCTCCTCCTGGAGCTTTCGCGGCTGGCCCAGCACCTCCTGAAGCACCCCGAGGAGTTCCCTAAGAACATCGAGGTCTTCCTCGGGGTCCTGCGGCAGGCCCTTTCCATGGAGGCGGCGGAGCTTTTCCTTTCCGACCCCGAGGGGCACCACTTGATCCTCACCGCCTACGAGGGGCTCCACCGGGAGGCTTTCCTGGAAAGGCCCTGGTTCCAGCTGGGGGAGGGCTACCCGGGGATCGTGGCCCTGAAGCGCGCCCCCCTCTTCACCCACGCCCTAGGGGAGGACAGCCGGTACCTCCGGCAGAAGGTCAAGGCCCTGGGCTACCAGACCTACATCTGCTACCCCCTGGAGCTTCCCCACGGCCTCATCGGGGTCCTGAACCTGGCCTCCCGCGACCCCGGGGTGCGCCACGAGGAGGTCCTGGAGGCCCTGGAGCGGATCGGCCCTCTCCTGGCCAGCACCCTTTACACCCTCCTCACCCGCCTGGGGGAGGAGGGGCTCAAGGCCGCCACCCGCCTCCTCCACCGGGGGGTGCCCGCGGAGGGGGTAAGGGCCCTTCTGGAGGGGGTCCGCCGCCTGAGCGGGGCCACGGGGGTGCGGCTCGTCCCCAAGGAGGGCCCCCCCTTGAGCCTGGGGCCGGTGCCCCCGTGCACGATGAAGGACTGCCCTGCCTGGCGGGGGGAGGTGGTGGGCTTCAAAAACGGCCTCCCCGACTGCCCCGAGGCCGAGGGGCGGCCCCGGATCTGCCTGCCCCTTTGGGCCTGGGGGGAGGTGGTGGCGGTGGAAACCCTCTTCCACGCCAGGCCCCCCAAGCCCCCCACCGGGCCTGCGGCCTTCGCCCTTTGGCTCCAGCGCCTGGCCGCCCCCCTCCTCTTCCCCGAAAAGCCCAAGGAGAGCCGCCTCGAGGTCCACGCCCTGGGGGGCTTCCGCGTCCTCTACCAGGGGCGGGAGCTCAGGCCCGAGGACTTCGGAAGGCGGAGCGCCTGGCGGCTTTTCAAGCTCCTCCTGGCCAACAAGGACCGGGCCCTCTTCGCGGACGAGCTGGCGGAAAGCCTCTTCCCTGGCCTTCCCCCGGAAAGGGCAAAGCAGGAGCTCTACACCGCGGTCTACCACCTGCGCAAGACCCTGCCGGGGATCGTGGAGCGGGAGGGGGAGTACTACCGCCTCCACCTGCCCGAGCCCCACTACCTGGACTTCGCCCATTTTGAGGCCCTGATGCGCAGGGCGGACCTGGAGGAGGGGCTTTCGGCCTTCAAAACCCTTAGGGAAGCCCTGGAGCTCTACAAGGGCCCCCTCTTCGGGGACGACCCCTACGGGGAGTGGGCGGAGGCGGAACGGGCCTACCTGCAGGAACGGGCCCTTTACGGCCTCCTCCGCCTGGGGGAGATGGCCGAGGCCCTGGGCTACAAGGAGGTGGCCCGGGAGGCCTACGCCCGCGCCCTCAAGCTGGAACCCCTCTTTGAGGAGGCCCAGACCCGCCTGGAGGCCTTAAGGTAAAGGGTATGGACCCCAAGGGCGCTCTGGCCCAGGTGCCCCTCTTCCGGGGGCTTCCCCCGGAGGGCCTTAAGGCCTTAGAGAGGGCGGCCCATTTCAGGACGCTAGCCAAAGGGGAAACCCTCTTCCTGGAGGGCGACCCTGTGACCCACCTCTACGCCGTCCTAAAGGGCCTCATCAAGGTCTACAAGCTGGACCCGGAGGGCCGGAAGCAGGTGGTGCTCCACCTGGAGGGCCCCTACCGGGTCCTGGCGGAGGTGGCCCTATTCCTGGAACGCCCCACCTACCCCGCCAGCGCCGAGGCCCTGGAGGAAAGCCAGGTCCTGGCCATCCCCAAGGAGGTCTTCTTCGGCCTCCTGGAGGCAAGCCCCCCTCTGGCCAAGGCCCTCCTCCGCTACCTGGCCCGGCGGCAGGGGCAGCTCCTCCACCTCCTGGACCGACTGGTCTTCCACGAGGTGGGGGAACGGCTTTCCGAGTACCTCCTGGCCCGCCTCGAGGCCGAGGGGCAGGGGTTCAGCCTGCCCACCAACCCCGAGCTCGCCGCCCTCCTCGGCACCGTCCCCGAGGCCGTCTCCCGCAACCTGGGCCGCCTCTACCGCCAGGGGCTCATCCGGCTTGCGGGCCGGCGGGTGGAGATCCCCGACCCCCAGGCCCTCAAGGGGAGGATCCGCGAATGAGTACTGTTTTTATCTGCCAAAACCCGACCCACTTACTTGACTTTCCTCAGGACCCCCCGGTAGCCTGAGGGCGAGGAGGGTTCCATGGCGACCCTGGCCCACCTGCCTCCAGGCCGTCCGGCCCGCGTCCTAAAGGTTCCCCCGGAGCACCGTAGGCTCCTCGCCCTGGGGGTGCGCCCCGGGGTCTTGGTGGAGGTCCTCCTCCGAGCCCCCCTGGGGGACCCCCTGGAGGTGCGGGCGGGGGAAACCCTCCTCCTTCTCCGGCGCACGGAGGCCCACGCGGTCCTGGTGGAACCCCTGGAGGGATGATGGCCTGCCCCCGCTGCGCCTCCCCTGCCCCCGTTCTCACCAAAGACGAGCGCTGGGCCCTGGTGGGCAACCCCAACACGGGCAAGTCCTCCCTCATCAACGCCCTTGCGGGCAGCCGGCTGGAGGTGGGCAACTGGCCGGGAACCACCCTAGAACGGCTCTCCGCCCCCCTTCTTCTGCAGGGCAAGCGGGTGGAGCTGGTGGACCTGCCGGGCACCTACAGCCTCCTGCCCACCTCCCCGGAGGAGGGCCTGGTCCTAAGGGAGCTCCTGGAACACCCCCCCGACCGGGTGGTGGCGGTTCTGGATGCGGGCAACCTGGAAAGGAGCCTGGTCCTGGTCCTGGAGCTCATGGAGCTGGGCCTGCCCTTGGCTTTGGTGGTCAACCTCCTGGACGAGGCGGAGGCCAAAGGGCTAAAGGTGGACCTCTTGGCCTTGGAGGAGGCCCTGGGCCTGCCCGTGGCCGGGGCGGTGGCCAGCCGGGGCCGGGTGGAGGGGGTTCTGGACAAGGTTCTGGAGGCCCGCGTCCCCCCCCCCGCCCCCCCTCTCCTACCCCGCCCCCCTGGAGGAGGCCCTGAAGGCCCTGGAGGGGCCCGTGCCCCGGGGGGTGGTCCTCCTGGCCCTTCTGGGGGAAGAGGCCCCCCTACCCCAGGGGATGGGGGCAAGGGCCGCCCTTTGGCGCCGGGCGCTTTTGGAAAAGGGGCTTGACCCCTACCTCCTGGCCCTGGAGGGCCGCTACACCAAGGCCCGGGAGGTGGCCGCCCGGGCCCTTAAACGGGTGGGAAGCCCCTCCGGCCTCACGGAACGGCTGGACCGCCTGGTCCTCCACCCCCTTTTGGGGCTTCCCCTCTTCCTCCTGGCCCTCTTCCTGGCCTTCCGCTTCACCTTCGCCCTCTCCACCCCCTGGGTGGACCTCCTGGGCCAGGTGCAGGAGGTCGCGGCCCGCTGGATATGGGGCCTGCCCTTCCCCGGCCTCCTGCGCTCCTTCCTGGCGGAGGGGGTGGTGGGCGGGGTGGGAACGGTGCTGGCCTTTACCCCGGTGCTCTTCCTCCTCTACCTAGCCCTGGCCTTTTTGGAAACCTCCGGGTTTATGGCCCGGATGGCCTTCGTGGCCGACCGGCTGATGCAGGCCCTGAGGCTCCCCGGGCAGGCCTTCATCCCTCTGGTACTGGGGTTTGGGTGCAACGTGCCCGCGGTGTACGCCACCCGGGCCCTGGGCCACCCCCTGGACCGGCTCCGGGTGGCCCTGGCCATCCCCTTCCTGGCCTGCTCCGCCCGGCTTCCCGTCTTCAGCCTCTTCGCCTTCGCCTTTTTCCGGGACCAGGCGGCCTGGGTGGTCTTCGGGCTCTACCTCCTGGGGCTGGGCGTGGGGCTCCTCACCGCTTTCCTCCTGGGGCGCCTCCTCCCGGGGGGCGGTGGGGAGGGGGCCATGGAGCTCCCCCCTTACCGCTTCCCGCCCTGGCGCCTCCTCCTCCGCCTGAGCTGGGGCAGGACCTTAAGCTTCGTCCAGGGGGCGGGCGGACCCATCCTCCTGGCGGTGGTGGCGGTCTGGGGCCTCCTCCACCTTCCGGGCCACCCCTACGAGGCCCTGGCCCAGGGGCTCACCCCCCTGTTCGCCCCCTTGGGCATCGGGGACTGGCGGCTGGTGGGGGCCCTGATCCCGGGGTTCGTGGCCAAGGAGGTGGTGGTGGGCACCCTGGGGGTGAGCCTTCTGGGTGGGGAGGCCCTGGCCCCCTTGGGGCTTGGGGAGGGGCTTAGGGCCTTAGGCCAGGGGGCGCTCCAGGCCCTTTGGGGTACCCTTCAAGGGCTAGGGGGCCTCCTCGCCCCGCCCAGCCTGGCCCTGGAAACCCCGCCCACCCCCCTGCAGGCCGCCCTCCCGGGGGTGGTGGGCCCCCAGGGGGCCCTGGCCTACCTGGTCTTCGTCCTCCTCTACACCCCCTGCGTGGCCACCCTAACGGCCCTCAGGCAGGTGGTGGGGCCAAGGTGGGCGGCCTTCGCGGTGGCCTACCAGCTCCTTCTGGCCTACCTCCTGGCCTTCCTGGCCTCCCGGCTATGGTAGAGCAAGCCCTGGAACTCCTCGCCACCCCCAAGGCGCCCCAGGCCCTCGCCCAGGCCCTGGGGTTGAGCGAGGCCGGCGCCCTTCTCCTCCTGCAGCAGCTGGAAAGGCGGGGGTACGTGGAGGCCCTGGCCTGCGGGGCGGGGTGCGGGCGCTGCGCCTTCCGGAGCGGCTGTTTGAAGGAAGGAAGTGTCCACTATGTACGAAAGGCCCGTGTACCCTGAAGGTATGATCCGCCTCCGCCAACCCCTTCCCCCCTGCACCCTGCTCCGGCCCGGGGGGGAGAGGGTCTACCTCCCCGACCTCAAGGGCAAGCCCCTGGTCCTGGTGCGGGACGAGGCCCTGGCGGAGGCCCTCGCCAAGGAGGCCCTCGAGGCCCACGCCTTCCTCCTTGCCGAAGGGGAAAGGCCAAGCCCCCTTCCCCTCCTCCTGGACCCGGAAGGGACGCTCCTCCGGGCCATTCCCCCGGGGGGCGCCTTGGTGGCCGACCCCTTCCTGGAGGTCTACCACCTGGGGGAGGTGGCGGGGGCGGAGGAGGTGCGGGCCTGGCTCGCCCTCCTCGAGGCCCAGTGCCCGGAGTGCGTGGTCCCGGAGGGGGAGTGGTTCTAGAACCTGGGTCATGGCCTCCCCGGAAGGGGCCAGGCTAAAAGGAGGTGGCGATGAAAGAGCGCTTCGTAGGCAAGGCCCTGGTCCGCCCCGGCGGCCGGGCCGAGGTGCTGGAGTGGTCGGGGGAAGGCGCGCTGGAGGTGGCCCAGAGCGAGGACGCCCTCCTGGCCTGCCTGGAGGGGGAGGTGGGGGTAAGCCGGTGGGGCAGGGGCTTCCGCCTCGAGGCGGGGGAGGTGGTCCGCCTGCGACCGGGGAGCTACGCCCTGAAGGGCCAGGGGCGGCTTTTCCTGGTGCGCTTTGGCCTCTCCCCCGAGGCCCTTTCCGGGGACCACGAGGCCCTCATGGCGCTCCTGGAGGCCCTTCCCGCCAAGGAGGCCGCGGAAGCCCTGGCCCGGCTCTTTGAGGCCCACGCGGCCAAGGAGGAGGCCCTCTTCTACCCCCTCCTCTCCCCCGGCGCGGCCCGGGAACGGGCGCTGGAGCACAGGCTCCTGCGGGAGCTCATCGGGGAACTCCTCAAGGCGGTCAGGGAGGGGCGGGAGATCGCGGGCATCGTGGCCCGGCTCAAGGGGGCTTTAGAGGCCCATATGGAGGCGGAGTTAGGATAACCCAGGCCGGGGCAGGCCCTCCCCCAGGAGCACCCGCACCCCGGGTTCGCGGAAGAGGTAGGTGTACCCCCAGTTGAGGAGCACCAGGAGGCGGTTGCGGAAGCCGATGAGCTCGCGGATGTGCACGAAGGCCCAAAGGGCCCAGGCGGGAAAGCCCGTGAAGGCGAGGCCCCCGATCTCGGCCACCGCCTTGTTCCGCCCGATCACCGCCAGCTGCCCCCGGTCGCGGTAGCGGAAGGGGATGGGCTCCTGCCCCCGAAGCCCACGGAGGAGGTTTTCCGCCGCCAGGCGGCCCTGCTGCAGGGCCACCGGGGCAAGGCCCGGAAGGCCCAGGCCGTTCACGTCCCCCACCGCGTAGACCTCGGGGTGGCCCGGAAGGCGCAGGAAGGGGTCGGTGGGCACCCGTCCCCGGGGGTCGGTGGGGAGGCCCGGCAGGGGGTTCCCCCTCACCCCCACGGCCCAGAGGACGAGGTCCGCGGGGAGGAAAGCCCCCTCCCTAAGCCGCGCGCCCCCTTCCTCCACCCCCACCACCTGGGCCCCAAGAACCACCCGGACCCCCATCCCCTCCAGGGCCCTCTTGGCGTAGGCCGAAAGCGCAGGGCGGAAGGAGGGGAGGAGCCTCTCCCCGGCCTCCAGGAGGAGGACCTCCGCCCCCCCGACCTCCGGGAAGTCCCGGCGGAGGGCGTAGCGCAGGAACTCGGCCAAGGCCCCCGCCAGCTCCACCCCCGTGGGCCCGCCCCCCACCACGAGGAGGCGCAGGGGCCTTTCCCCCCTCGCCGCCCCTTCCAGGGCGAGGAGGAGGCGCTGGCGGATCCTTTGGGCGTCCTCGAGGCCCTTCAGGAAGAGGGCGTGCCGCCCCACCCCGGGCACCCCCAGGTCGTGGGGGCGGCTCCCCGTGGCCAGGATGAGGTGGGTGTAGGGCAGGGCCTCGCCCCCCTCCAGAAGGAGCCTCCGCCCCCTTAGGTCCACCCCCTCCACCCGGGCGAGGAGGAACCGGCCCCGCCCGAGGAGGGGGCGCAGGGGGTGGGCGATGGCCGGGGCCTCCAGGTACCCCGTGGCCACCTGGTAGAGGAGGGGCTGGAAGAGGTGGTGGTTCCGGGCGTCCACCAGGAGGTAGGGGACCCCCGCCCGGTCCAGGGCCTTGGCCGCCGCCAGCCCCCCGAAGCCCCCGCCCACGATCACGATCCCCGTTTCCCGCACGCTTGTCCTCCTTGGGACAAAAGTCCCTTCTCGTGATGATTTTCCCTTATCTTACTTGTGAAGACAGGAACAAAAAGCACAATCGGGGGCGCCCCCCGCCCCCGAGCCGCAAAAGGCCCCTCCCCTAGGCCGAACCCCCGGCCACCTTGCCCACCCCCGCAAGCCACGCGGGGGGCACGTAGCTGCACCGGGGCTCGCTGGCCAGGTAATCCCCGGTCTCCGCCCAGGCCCGGGCGCGGCTTCCCCCGCACACGTAGCGGTACTCGCACACCCCGCACTTGCCCTTCAGGCGGTCCTTGTCCCGGAGCTCCCGGAAGAGAGGGCTGTTTTGGTATATATCCAGTAAACTCCTCTCCCGGACGTTCCCCGCATAAAGGGGCAGGAAGCCGGAAGGGGCTACGTCCCCCGTGGCCGAGACGAAGACGAAGCCGTTCCCGTCCGTCACCCCCAGCCGGGAGTGCTCCATGCCGTCCTGGAAGTACTCCCTATGGAGGCTCTCCCCCGCGGCCAGGGCGCGATCCCTCGCCCCCTCCTCGGCCCTCCTCTGCAGGACCACCCGGCGGAAGTGATGGGCCTCCGTGGTCTTCACATGGAAGGGGTAGGTCTTGGAAACCTCGTAGAGCCACCGGAGGACCTCCTCAAAGGCCTGGGCGGAAAGCTGCTTCAGGAGGGCCCCCCGGCCCACGGGCACCAGGAAGAAGAGGCTCCAGAGCACCACCCCCATCTCCTTGAGGAGGTCGGGAAGGGCCCGGATCTCGGGCCAGGTGTCCCGGGTCACCGTGGTGTTCACCTGGGTGGGGAGCCCGGCCTCCTTGGCCCAGGCGAGGGCCTTTAGGGTCCTCTCAAAGGTCCCCTTCTCCCCCCGGAAGGCGTCGTGGGTTTCCGGGGAGGCGCCGTCTAGGGAAAGGGCCAGACGGGTGACCCCGGCCTCCTTGAGGCGGAAGACCATCGCCCGGGTGAGGAGGGGGGTGGCCGCGGGGGTGAGGCCCACCTTGAGGCCGAGGTCGCGGGCCCTCCCGAGGAGGAGGAAGAGGTCCTCCCGGGCCAAGGGGTCCCCCCCCGTCAAGAGGAGGAGGGGCTTGGGGCGGTAGGTGGCCACCTCCTCGATGAGCCTTAAGCCCTCCTCGGTGGAAAGCTCCCCAGGGAGGGGGTGGGCTTCCGCCGAGGCCCGGCAGTGGCGGCAGGCCAGGAGGCAGGCGTGGGTCACCTCCCAGGCCACCAGGTAGGGGTAGCGGGCGAAGTCGGGGCGTTCCATGGGGTTATCCTTTCTGGCTTCCGAGGGAAAGGTCCATGACCGGGGTCAAGGCCGGGGAGGAGCCTCCCCGGCCCAGCTCCTTCTCAGTAAATGTCGTAGGCGGTGTTGTACACGTTGAACTTGCCCGTGGGCGTGCGCACCCAGTCCCCGGTGATGCGGGCCTTCTCCTTGAGGGTCAGGGCGTCGTAGACCACGATGAAGGTGGGGGTGTCCTTGGAGCCCCAGGCGGAGACCCAGATCTCCGTGCCGCCCTTGTTGAACTCGGGGTGGACCATCCGCGCCTTGAGGTCCTGGGCCCCCGGCACCTCCCAGCACTTGGCCACCTCCAGCTTGCGCTTGTCAATGGCGCACAGGCTGGCCGCGGCCTGGGGGCTTGGGCTCATGGGGAAGTCCACGATGACCCAGGGGCTGTTGGGGTGGGTCTTGATGAAGAGGTTGCCGGTGTAGGGGAGCTGGATGCGCTTGATCACCTTCCAGGCGTGCTGGGGGTGCTTTTCCGGGTCCACCCCCACCACGGTCACCTCGGGGCTGCCGATGTTCCCCGTGGCCCAGACGGGCCCGTAGGTGGGGTGGGTCCAGTTGGAGCCCCGGCCCGGGTGGGGCCTGACCCCGGCCTCCACCTCCGCCACGAACTCCCGGGTCTTGGTGTCGATGACGATGAGCTTGTTCACCGCGTTGGCCGCCACGATGAAGTAGCGCTTCAAGGCCCAGCCCCCATCGTGGAGGAAGCGCTCGGTGTCGATCATGGTGATGGGCAGGGGGCGGCCCTTCTGGTTCAGCTTAGAGTAGTCCACCAGCCAGGTCTGGCCGGACTCCTTCAGGTTCACGATCCACTCGGGGTTGAACTGGCTGGCCACGATGGCCGCCACCCGGGCCTCCTGCACGAACTCCCCCGCCCCCTTGGTGTAGGACATGGTGGACACCATCTTGAGGGGCTCGAGGGTCAGCCCGTCCAGGATCACCATGGTGGGGGGCCAGTAGCACCCCACCACCGCGTACTTGTCCTCGTAGCCCTTAAACTTGCTGGACTCAATGGAACGGGCGTCCACGCAGGGCTTGGACTCCGCCACCACCCGGGGCGGGTTCATCCAGAGGTCAATAAGGCTGGCCTTGCCGTCCCGGCCGATGGCCATGAAGTAGCGCCCGGTGGCGGAGGAGCGCAGGATGTGGGTGGCGAAGCCGGTGGGCACGATGGTCACCAGCTCCTTCTTGTCCCCGTCAATGATGGCCACCTGGCCGGTGTCCCGCAGGACCTGGCCGAAGAAGTTCTGCCAGTTGCGGGTGTGCTCGGGCTTGGTGGGCCGCTTCTCCGGTGGCACGTAAACCTTCCAGGTCCTCCGGATCTCCTCGTAGGTGGGGATGGGTGGGGCCGGGGGCTCCTCCAGGAGGAAGCGGGCCATGAGTTCCGTTTCCTTCTCGCTCAGGATCCCCTGGCGGCCCCAGTCGGGCATACCCCCGGGCAGACCCCCGAAGATGACCGCCTTCAGGTACTCCAGACCCCGCTCGGCCATCTTTTTGGGGTCCAACGCCGGACCCGTGGCCCCTTTGCGGAGCACCCCGTGGCAGCCCGCGCACCGGTCAAAGTAGATCTGGGCCGCCTGCTCCTTCTCCCCAGGGGAAAGCCCCTGGGCCAAGGCCCCGGCCAAAAGCAAGAACCCCAACGCAAGCCCTAACCTCCGCATGGCTTTACCTCCCAAAACAAGGATAAAGATGTCCCAATAGGACATGTGTCCTAAGACAAACGTCCCTACCGCCAAAATCCCCCGGGCCTTCGGGCCCGGGGGGGGCAAGGAGGGCCTCAGTGCCCCTTATGGGCCTCCTGGGGGGTGGGGGCGTAGACCCGGATGATCCCCCGCATGTAGGGGTGGATGCTGCAGATGTAGGTGTACTCCCCCGGCTGGGTGAAGGTCACCCGCCACCTCTCCCCGTGGCCCAGCTTGGGGGAGACGAAGGGCTCCGGGCCCTTCACGTCCACCACCACCGCGTCGTGGCGGCCGGTCCGCTCCCCTTCCAGGAGGTCAAACACATCCTCGTTCACGAACTCCACGGTGGTGCCCACGGGCACCTCCACCACCTTGGGGTAGAAGGAGTTGCCCACCATCTGGATGGTGACGGGCAGGGGGTCCAGCGTCCTCTCCCCCACCGCCACGGGCTGGAGCAGGGCCGGGTCCGGGGCCTTGCGCACGGTGTGCTCGTGCGTAGGGGTGCCCAGGCCGTAGGGGTCCAGGACGCGCTTGGCCTCCTGGGGCACCTCCTTAAGGGCCTTGGGGCCTTCGGCGCGCACCTCGGCCACCCGGGGGGCGTCCTTCTTGGCCCGGAGGATGCCCAAGGCCCCCTTGATGGCCGTCCCGAACACGTGGGTCACCAGGGTGTAGTCCCCTTCCACAGGGGGCACCCGCCACTCAATCACCCAGGAGTCCGAGGGCCCCGCCAGGGCGGTCTGGCTCCCCTTCACCACGTTGTCGGGGTTGCCCTGGTAGTACATGTACTCCCAGACGCCCCCCACCACGTGGAAGGTGCTGGTCAGGTTGGGGCCCGCGTTCAGGAAGTAGATGCGGATGTAGTCGCCGGGGCGGACAGGGATGGGCTCCTTGACGTAGCGGAAGTTCTGCCCGTTGAAGACCACGTAGGTGGCGCGGCCGTCAAAGAAGTCCCGGCCCGAGGCGTACCATTCGCTCTGGACCAGGTAGAGCTTGAGGTCGGGGGCCCGGCCCAGCTCGGCCTCGAGGCGGTACTTCTTCTTGGGCTCCACCACGATCATCCCGTGCTGCCCACCCATGGTGTGGGCCATGATGCCGTGGCCCCCGGGGGCGCAGTGGTACATGAAGACCCCGGGGAAGTCCGCCTGGAAGCGGAAGACCCGTTCCTCCCCCGGCTGGACGTTGCCCAGAAACTTGGAGGTCTGGGTGTTGGCCGCGTGGATGGAAAGGCCGTGGGCCACGAAGTCCTCGTTCCTCAGCACGATCTCCACCGTGTCCCCTTCCTCCACCACCAGGAGGGGCCCCGGGCTCATCTCGTTGAAGGAGAAGCCCTTGACGTACACCCCCTGGTCCACGGGGAAAACGCTGGAGTGGGTGGTGAGCTCAAAGCGCTTCACCGCCGCCAGGGCTGGGAGGCTTAGGCTAAGCACCAGAAGGGCCGCGATCCGTTTCCACATCGTTCCTCACCTCCTTGGGAAGCCAAACTCGGACTTCCCTATCCGAGATCAACCCTAGCGCAAGGGGGGCAGGACAGGTGTCCTTGTGACATTTGTCCTAAGCAGAGCCCTCCCCCCAGGCGCTACCCTGGAGGGAGGATGCGGCGGTTCACCCTGCTCCTAGGGCTCCTCTTCACCGGGCTGGGGTTTTTGGGCAGCTTCCTGCCCGTCCTGCCGGCCACCCCCTTCTTCCTCCTGGCGGCCTACTTCTTCTCCCGCTCTAGCCCGCGCCTCGAGGCCTGGGTCCTGAACCTCCCCCAGGTGGGCCCCGTGGTCCGGGACTACCGGGCGGGGCGGGGCATCCCCCTTAGGGCCAAGGCCCTGGCCACCGCCCTTGCCCTTTTGGGGGCCTTCCTCAGCCTCCTCCGCCTGCCCCACCCCCTGGCCCAGGCCCTGGTGGTGGGCCTCATCGCCTACGGGGTGTACTTCATCTGGAAAAAGGTGCCTACCAAGACGCCCTAACGAACCCATCCTCTCCAAAACGCTAGGCCCACCAGGCCCTCCCAAAGCACCAGAAAAACCCCAAGCCCATCGGCAGGGGCCGGACCTCCCCACACCCATCCGTAGGGGGTGGGGAGGGGCAGGCCCCAAAGCCGGGTAATCCCGTACAGAACCACCAAGAAAAGGGCCAGGATGAAGAAAAGGCGTCCAAGCCAATCCCCCACCCCCCTAGAAGCCTCGGGCAAGGCCCAGTAAAGAAAGAGGAGAACATACCCCACCCCCCCCTGGAGGATGAGGCCCAAAAGGAGGAGAAGCTCATACACAAAGGCCTCGGCCTCCCCTCCATAGGCCCTGCGGCCCAGGCTGGCCAGCAGTTCCCCACAAAACCCCTGATAGCCCAAAGCCGCGCCGAGGCCTTGGAGGTGGACCGGAACCAGGGCCAGAAGGGGGGGTAGCCAACGGGGCATGGCCCCAGGATACCCATTGAGGATGGGACATTCGTACTTGACAGAGGGAACAGGTAGGGTTCATGCTTTTTACGGATAAGAATGTCCTAGTTTCGGAGGTGGGCTATGCAGGGAAAAGGGCACTGGCTTCTGGACAACCCCTGGCTTCTCCTTCTCCTCCACACCGTGCTGTTCGTGGGCCTTTACCTGGTGTGGGGGTGGTTGGACATCGCCCGCGTACCTAGGGGTTAAAGGAGGGGCGTATGGCCTTGCACACACCACCCAAAGGCTGGCTACAAGAAAAGGTGGCCTCAGAGGAAAGGGTTTGGCTTACCCTGGCGGCGCTTTTCGCCATCGTCTTCCTTTCCGCCTTCATGGGGTTCTGGCACCTTACGGGCACCCAGACCACCCATGGGGCGGCCTACCAGGTGGACCCCGCCGCCTACCGGGAAAAGGTGCTGGCTTTTGCCGAACAGCACCGGGTGGGGGAGCTCAACGGGATCCCCGTGGTGGCCCCACCCCCTGGGGACGTCTACCTGATGGCCCAGACCTTCACCTGGTACCCCGTTCTCAAGCTTAAGAAGGGGGAGACCTACCGGCTCCACGTGGCCTCGCTGGATGTGCCCCACGGGTTCAGCCTCTACCCCCACGAGTGGAGCATCCAGCTCTACCCGGGGTACGAGTGGGTCTACACCTTCACCCCCACCAAGGCGGGAGAATACGCCCTGGTCTGCAACGATTACTGCGGTCTCGGCCACCACACCATGGTGGGCCGGATCCTCGTAGAGGAGTGAGGAGGTCCTTATGGCCCTACCCCTGGAACGCACGTGCCCGGCCACGGGCTTAAGGCTTTTCAGCGCAGCGGAAACCCTAGTCAAGTGGAACGCGGTCACGGCGGTGGTCTTTCTCCTCCTGGGCTTCCTCTGGGTCATCCCCAGCACCCTCAACCGCGTCCTGGGCCCCGAGGCGGTCTCCCCCAACCTCTATTACCAGGCCACCTTCCTCCACGGCTGGAACATGCTCATCTTCTGGATCCTCTTCTTTGAGGTGGCCCTCCTCTACTTTGCCGCCTCGGCCATCCTCAAAACCCCCCTGGCCTGGCCAGGCCTGGCCTGGGCCGGCTTCTGGCTCATGCTGGCCGGGGCCCTTCTCATCAACTACCTAGGCATGGCCCAGCCCCTTACCTTCCTCCCCTTCACACCCTACGTGCCCCTGAAGGCCCCGCCCCTTTTCTACCTGGCGGTGATCCTCTTCGCCGTGGGGGCCATCCTGGGGGTCCTGGTCTTCTTCGGCACCCTGTACCGGGCCTGGAAGACCAAAACCTACGGCGCCACCATGCCCCTAGCGGCCTTCGGGGCCCTCACGGCCGCCATCCTGGCGGTGACCACCCTGCTCTCCGGGGCCATCGCCTTCATCCCCGCCTTTTTCTGGTCCTTGGGGCTTCTTCCTAGCCTAGACCCCCTCTGGTGGCGGCACACCTACTGGGGCTTCGGCCACGGGGCCCAGCAGGTCAACCTGGCGGCCATGGTGACCGTCTGGTACCTCCTGGCCCTTTTCACCGTGGGGGGCACCACCCCGAGCGAGCGCCTTTCGCGGATCGCTTTCTTCCTCTACCTGCTGGGCATCAATCTGGGGTCGGCCCACCACCTCCTCACGGAACCCACGGGGGCGCTTTCCAGCGCTTGGACCTGGGTGAACACCGGGTACCTCATCCACGTGGCGGTCCTGGGGAGCCTGATCCACGCCTTCTCCGTCCCCGCGGCCGTGGAACGGGGCCTGCGGCTCAAAGGCTTCGGCCAGGGCCTGTTCGGCTGGCTCCTCCGGGCCCCCTGGTCCAACCCGGGGTTCTCCGCCCTGGTCCTCTCCGTGGTCCTCTTCGGCTTCCTGGGCGGGATGAGCGGGGTGACCATGGGGTCTTACGACGCCAACCTCAAGTGGCACAACACCCTGGCCGTGGTGGGCCACTTCAAGGGCACGGTGGTGGTGGGGACCAGCCTGGCCTTCATGGGGATCACCTACTACCTGCTGCCCCTCCTCTTCCGGCGGCAGGTGGTCTTCCCCAGGCTGGCGAGCCTGCAACCCTGGCTCTTCGGCCTAGGCATGGCCCTCCTCTCCCTGTCCATGATGCGCCTCGGGGTGGTGTACGGCCTGCCTCGGCGCTTCGGCGACACCTTTAGCTTTGGGGGAAGCCCCTTCGGCTTCAGCTATCCCCCGGAGGCCTCCACCCTCCTGGCCCTCATGGGCATCGGCGGGACGCTAAGCCTCCTGGGGGGCCTGGCCTTTGTGCTGGTGGCGGTGGGCACCCTCCTCGCCGGAAAACCCTTGAGCGAGGGGGAGATCCGCACCGCCTACGAGGTGAAAGCCCAGGAAGGGGACGTATCCCCCAAGGGGGTTTACACCCTAGCCCTGGTCTTCCTGGGGGTTTTCCTACTCTACTACCTCTACAATCACTGGTTCCTGTCCAAGGCCTGGCTCATCGGAGCCCAGTAGGCCTCTCTCCCCAGGGGGGTGGCCCTTTTCCCAGGGCCACCCCCCTTTTAGAGTGAAGGAGATGAAGCCGCGCGCGCTCCTCAAACGCGAAGAGTCCTACGCCCTCCACGCCCTTTTGCTCCTGGCGGAGGAGCCTGGGCTTTCCGCCCAGGAGGTGGCGGAAAAGCTGAAAGCCCCCCCCGCCTTCATGGCCAAGGTGTTGCAGAAGCTGGCCCGGGCGGGGCTCGTGGAAAGCCGGGTGGGGCGTAAGGGGGGAGTATGGCTCAAGGAGCCCCCGGAGGCCATCAGCCTCCTCCGGGTGATGGAGGCCCTTTCGGGGCCGGTGGCCCTGGACCTCTGCGCCACCTTAAAGCGTTGCCCCACGGAGGAGCGGCGCGGGTTCTGCTACCTCAAGCCCAACCTGGTGCGGATGAACCTCGAGCTCCGGAAAACCCTGGCCGGCCTCACCCTGGCCGAGCTCCTGCCCCAAAGCGCCCCTTGACCTGGGTCATGGCCCCACGGGAAGGCCTAGGGCCACCCTAGGGGCATGGCGCTGGACCGGAAGACCACGGTCAACGAGGTCTTGAAGGCCCACCCCGAGGCGGTGGCCCTCCTCAACCGCCTGGGCCTGGACACCTGCTGCGGGGGGAGCCTCCCCCTGGAGGAGGCGGCCCGGGAGGCCGGGCAGGACCCAAAGGAGGTCCTTAGGGCCCTGGAGGAATTCCTAAAGGAGGGGCGGTGAACCTCCTGGAAAAAGCCCGCTACGGAGCGGTGCGGGGGGTGGAGCTCCTGGCCGACCACCCTGAGGTCCGCCTGGTCCTCTTCAGCCTCCAGGAGGGGCAGGAGGTGAAGGGGCGGGGGGAGCCCCGGGTTTTCCTCCTGGCCCTCGAGGGGGAAGGGGTCCTTTGGGCCGGGGAGCGCTCCTTGGAAGCCCGGGCGGGAACCTTGCTCATGGCCGAGCCGGGAGAGCCCCACGGGGCAAGGGCGGGCCAGGGGCGTTTCCTGGTCCTCGGGATCATCGCCCCCAGGCCATGATCGCCGCCAGCCGCCTGGCCCTCACCACGGCCCTCTTTTGGCTGGCCGCCGCCGGCCTGGTGGGGCTCCTTCTGGGCCTTGGGCTTCTCCCCTACGCCTGGCGGCCCGCCCACGCCCACATGAACCTGTTGGGCTTTGTGGGGCTCATGATCTACGGGGTGGCCTACCACGCCCTGCCCCGGTTCCGGGGGGTGGTCTTCCGGAGGCCCGGGGTGGCCCTTTTCCAGGTGCTCTTGGCCAACCTGGCCCTCCTGGGCATGGCCCTGGCCTGGGGGCTGGGCCTGGTGGGGCTTTGGGGCGTTTTCGCCCTCCTGGAGTATGCGGCCCTCCTCCTCTTCGTCCTCCTCATGCTGGAGGTTCTCTGGCGTTAGGGACACCTGTCCCGCGAAGCTTTCCCTAAGGTGAAGCCATGCAGAAGACCGCGCCCGTACCCCTAAGGAGCGTGGCCCTCCCCACGGAGCACGGGGGATGGGGGTTCACCCTGGAACCCATCCTCCTGGGCCTTCTCCTCGCCCCGGGAGGCGCCACTTTCGGGCTTTTCCTGCTAGGGCTTTTCGGCTTCCTGGCCCGGCACCCCCTCAAGCTCGCCTACCAGGACCTGAAGCGGGGCAAGCGCTACCCCCGCACCCTCTTGGCCCTCAAGGTGGCCTCGGCTTACCTGGCCCTGAGCGCCCTGGGGCTTCTCCTCGCCCTCCTCACCGCCAAGGGGCCCTTCCTCCTCCCTCTCCTCCTGGCCCTCCCCTTGGGGGCCTACACCCTCTGGGCGGACGTGGAGAACCGCGCCCGGGAGCTCTTTCCCGAGGTGGCCGCGGCCCTTTTCATGGCCAGCTTAGCCCCCGCCGGGGCTCTGGCCGGGGGGCTGGGTGGGGAGGTGGCCCTGGGGGCCTTCCTGGCCTTAGCCCTAAGGGACGTGGCCGCGCTCTACTACGCCCGCACCCAGGTCTTAAGGGCCCGGGGCCAGAACCCGAAGCGCCATCCGGCCCTTATCGCCCTTTTCCTCTCCGCCCTCTTGGCCTTTGCCCTTCTCCCCTGGACCGTGGGCCTGGCCTTAAGCCTCCTCGCCCTTTACGGCGCCCATGCCCTTTTCCGACCCCCCGTGCCCGCCCGGGTCATCGGCTGGACGCAGATGGGCTTCGGCCTCCTTGTGGTGTTGGCCACGGCCCTGGGCTTCACCCTGGAGGGCCTCCCCACCGCCCTCCTAGGGGTGCCCCTCCTCCACCGCGCCTTGGGCTTCGGCCTCATCGCCCTGGCCTTCCTCGCGGGGGGGTACCTCTTCTTCCGGAAAGAGGTGCCCCGGAGCGTGCGCATCCTGGTGGGGCTTTACGACCTGAACGCCCTTCTTGGCCTTCTCTACCTGGCCTTCGCAGGGAAGTTCCTCCCCCATCCCCTCCTGGCCCTTCTGGGGGTGGTCCTCCTCCACCTGGCCCTGAGGCGGCCCCACCCCTGGCCCGCCCTGGGGTTCTGGGGCCTGGGCCTGCTCCTTTTGGTCCACTAGGGGCATGGATTTGCGATATTTTTCACGATTTTACCCGCTCGTGCCTAAAGTCTCCCCTATTAGTGGCCAAACCCACACCCCACCCCCCACCCAAGGCCCCATCCTGGGGATATGGCGCGAACCCTCCTGTGGCTTTCCGCCCTCCCCTTGGGCCTGACCCTCTGGCTCCTCCTCAACCCCCCCACGCCCACCCGCTGGGCGGAGCCCATCCAGGCCCCCCCCGAACGGCTGGAAGAGGTCTACCAAAAGGCCCACCCCGCGGTGGTCCTGGTCCAGGGGCCGGAAGGCGGCCGGGGCACCGCCTTCTTCTACAGCCCCACCCTCCTCCTCACCGCCTACCACGTGGTGGCGGAAGGGGGGCCCCTCACCCTCCTCCTCCCGAGCCGCAAGGAGGTCGGGGCCCGGGTGGTGGGGTTCCACGAGCCCTTTGACCTGGCGGTCCTCGAGGCCGAAACCCCCCACAGCCGCGCCCTCCCCTTGGAGTTCGCCCGCGCCCCCCGTCCCGGGGAGGCCCTCCTCCACATCGGCAACGGGCGGGGCCAGTTCATCGCCCCCCGGTACGGCCGGGTGGTACGGCTCGGGGTGAACCCCTCCCCCTTCCTGCCCCAGGGCCTGGTGGAGACCTCCCTGCCCCTGGCCCCCGGGGACTCCGGGGGGCCCGTGCTGGACGGGGAAGGAAAGGTGGTGGGGGTGGCGGTGGCCATCGGGCAGACGGAGGAGGGCTTCCGAAGCTTCTTCACCCCCCTCTTGGGGCGGGAAGGGGTGGTGCGGGGGCTGGAGCGGGGAGAAAAGGCCTACTGGCCCTACCTGGGCCTGAGGGGCCCAAGGGCCCTCACCCCGGAGCTCGCCCGGGAGCTGGGCCTCCCCCCTGGGGGGGTGACGGTGGGGGAGGTGGTGCCGGGCGGGGCGGCGGCCAAGGCGGGGCTTAGGGGCCTCGAGTCCGGAGGGGTGCCGGACGTGATCCTGGAGGTGAACGGGGTGGCGGTGGGGAGCTTTGAAGAGCTCCTGCGGGAGGTGCGCCGCTACCAGGTGGGGGACCGGGTGGCCCTCACCGTGCGCCGGGGCGGGGAGGTTTTGCGGGTGGAGGTTCTCCTAAGCCCCTTCCCCGGCCGCTAGGGCCCGGTAGGTGGGAAAGCCCAGGCCCTCCGCGAGGAGCACCGCGCGGGCGATGGCCCGGGCCAGGGCGTCCGCGGCGTAGGCCCCAAGGCGCAGCAGGAGGGGAAGCCCCACCCCGCGCCCGTCCCCCAGGGCCAGGGCGAAGACCAGGTCCCCGTCCAGGGGGGTGTGGGCGGGGCGGAGGGCCCGGGCAATCCCGTCCTGGGCCATGATGGCCAGGCGCCGGGCCTGGGCCTTGGTGAGGGGGGCGTCGGTGAAGACCGCGGCCAAGGTGGTGTTCCCGCCCAGGAGGAGCGGGTACCGGTACTCCTCCCGCCGCCCCCGGTAGCGGGCGAGGTCGGGAAGGAGGGCCCGCTCCGCCTCCTCCAGGAGGCCTTCCGCGTAGAGCCTTCCGGTGAGGGGGTCAAAGGGGCGGCCCAGGCTGTTCACCGCCGCCAAAGCCCCCACCCCAAAGCCCTCCTCCAGGGTGTACCCCGCAAGGCCCACCCCGCCCTTCACCCCGCCCGCCAGGGCCCCCGTCCCCGCCCCCACGCTCCCCTCGGCCACCCTCCGGCTGGCCTCCTGGCAGGCGGCGTACCCCGCCTCGAGGCCTGGGGGCCGGAAGACCGCCCCCCGGCCGAGGTCGTAAAGCACCGCTCCCGGCACGATGGGCACGGGGCCCGCGGGGGTGGGAAAGCCCCTCCCCCGCTCCCAGAGGAAGCGCACCACCCCCTCCGCCGCCCCCAGGCCGAAGGCGCTCCCCCCCGTGAGGAGAAGGGCGTGGACCCGCTCCACGGTGTTCTCCGGGGCCAGGAGGTCCGTCTCCCGGGTCCCCGGGGCCGCCCCCCGCACGTCCGCCGCGGCCACCGCGCCCTCCTCCAGGAGGAGGACCGTACAGCCCGTCATGGCCTCGAGGTCGGTGTAATGGCCCACCAGAAGGCCCTTAAGGGGAATCTCGTCCCCCCTCCAAGCTTCCGCCATGCCCCCAGTATGGTGTAGCCTATAGGCCAAGACAAGGGAGGCGGAAGATGTGGACCTACCTCATCCACGGTGACCCTTCCCCCAGCGTCCAGGCGTTCTTGGAAGAGCTCGGCAAAGCCCTGGAGGCCCAGGGCTTCCGCCTAGAGCTCACGGAGGAGGCCCCCAACCTGGTGCTGAACGCCATCCGCAAGGAGGCCCCCAGGCCCTACCGCCGGAAGGCCCAGGCCACCTTCGTGGCCTCGGTGCTGGAACTCCCCCAAAAGCCGGAAGACCCCATCCGGGAGCTCTACCCCTACCTGGTGCGGGCCCTCTCCAACGTCCTCCTGGCCTACGTGCCCGGGGATGGGGTGACGTTCCTCACCCTGGAGCTCGGCCACTACGAGGAGAAGGAGGGGGAGGGGTTTTATGAACGGGTGGCCGCGCGCCTTAGGCCCATCGCCTGCAGCCGCCTCGTCCTAAACAACGTCTTCATCCCCGACCTGGAGCCCGAGCTCTGGCAGGGGGACGAGCTCACGGAGAGCATGCACCGCGCGGGGAAGAGGCTCAAGGAGTGGGACCTCCTCCCCGCCCCCTTCCCCATCGAGGAGATCCTCCCCCCTGAGGACCTACGGCACGTGAAGCGCCTCTACGGCATCGGGGGGCTCTCCTACGGGAACCTCTCCGTGCGCAAGGACGAAACCCGCTTTTGGATGTCCGCCAGCGGCGTGGACAAGGCGAACCTACGGGAGATCGGCCGGGACATCCTCATGGTGAAGGGCTACGACCCCGAGCAAAACGCCATCCTCCTCTCCGTCCCCCCCCACGTGGAGCCCAGGAGGGTGAGCGTGGACGCCATAGAGCACTGGATGATCTACCGGGAGCACCCCGGGGTGGGGGCCATCCTCCACGTGCACGCCTGGATGGAGGGGGTGCCCGCCACCCCCTTCAACTACCCCTGCGGCACCTACGAGCTGGCCCAGGCGGTGGCGGAGAAGGTGCGGGAGGCGAAGGACCCCACCCGGGCGGTGGTGGGCCTCAAGAACCACGGCCTCACCATCACCGGCCGGAGCCTGGACGAGATTCTGGAGCGGATTGAGGGGAAGCTCCTCCGCACCGTGCCCATGACATGAAGGCCCTCCTCTACACCCCCTCCCTCCCCCGCTTCTTCGCCGCCCGCGCCCTGGGCAAGCGCTTTCCCGTCAGGGCCCTGCCCCTTGCGCTAAAGGAACTGCCCCCGCCGGAAAGGCCGGGCTTCCGGCGGGTGCGGGTCCTCCTAAGCGGGGTCTGCGGCTCGGACCTGGCCCTCCTCTACGGGAAAAGCCCCCCCTCCCTAAGCCCCTTCTTCTCCTTCCCCGCCGTCCTCGGCCACGAGATCCTGGGGGAGGTGGAAGGGGTGAGGGTGGCGGTGAACCCCCTCCTGGCCTGCCTCGAGCGCGGCCTTCCCCCCTGCCCCATGTGCCAGCAGGGGGAGGAAGGGCTTTGCCAGAACCTGGCGGAAGGGGCCCTGGCCCCGGGGATGCTGGGCTACAACCGCGACCTCCCGGGGGGCTGGGGGGAGTGGACCCTGGCCCGGGAGGAGCGGCTTTACCCCATCCCGGAAGGGGTGCCCGATGAGCGGGCCGTTCTCGCCGAGCCCCTGGCGGTGGTCCTAAGGGGGCTAAGGCGCTTCCAGCCCTGGCCCGAGGAGGTCCTCCTCCTGGGCATGGGCACCATCGGCCTCCTCACCCTTAGGCTCCTCCGGGCCCTAGGGTACGGCGGCCGGGTGTACGCGGTGGCCAAGCACCCCCACCAGGCGGAAAAGGCCCGGGCCTTCGGGGCGGACCGGGTCTTTGGGAGCGCCAGGGAGGCCCTGGAGGAACGGGCCCGGCGCTACCGCTACCTCCTCTTTGAGGGGCACCGGGGGGGGTACAGGGGGGTGGTGGAGGCCTCGGGCAGCGGCCGGGGCTTCCGCGAGGCCCTGGCCCTGGCGGCGGAAGGGGGAAAGGTCCTCCTCCTGGGGGCCCCGGGGGTGGAGTGGGCGGACCTCTCGCCCTTCTGGTTCAAGGAGGTGGGCCTGGTGGGGAGCTACACCTACACCCGGGAGGAGTTCCGGGAGGCGGTGGCCCTCCTGCCCGAGCTTTCCGGGCTGGAAGGCCTGGTGGGGGGGGTCTTCCCCCTGGAGGCCTGGCCGGAGGCCCTTTTGAGCAAGGGCAAAGCCCTCTTCCGCCCAAATGTGGCCTAGGGCAGGGCGGGCAGGAGGCCCCCTGGGCTAGGCTCTACCCAAGAGCCGAAGGAGGGTCTTATGCGGGAGGAAGGGGAGAACCCCTTTGAGGGGGCTAAGGAACGGCTTCAGGAACTCCTGAAGGAGGTCAAGCGGGTCATCGTGGGCCAGGACCTCCTTTTGGAGAGGATGCTGGTGGCCCTCCTGGCCGGGGGGCACCTCCTCATCGAGGGGGTGCCGGGCCTGGCCAAAACCCTGGCGGTGAAGACCCTGGCCGAGGCCCTGGGGGGGCGGTTCAAACGGATCCAGTTCACCCCGGACCTGGTGCCCGCGGACCTCCTGGGCACCCGGGTCTACAACCCCAAGGAAGGGACCTTCTCCACGGAGCTTGGGCCCATCTTCGCCCACCTCCTCCTGGCGGACGAGATCAACCGCGCCCCCGCCAAGGTGCAGTCGGCCCTCCTGGAGGCCATGCAGGAGCGGCAGGTGACCATCGGCCGGGAGACCTACCCCCTCCCCAAGCCCTTCCTGGTGCTGGCCACGCAAAACCCCATTGAGAGCGAGGGCACCTACCCCCTGCCCGAGGCCCAGCTGGACCGCTTCCTCCTCAAGGTGGTGGTGGACTACCCAGCCTTCCACGAGGAGCTCCAGATCGTAGAGCGCATGACCCGGGGGGAGGCCCCGGAGGTCCGGGAGGTCCTCTCCCTGGAGGAGCTCCTGGCCCTTTCCCGGCTCTCCCGCCAGGTCTACGTCCACCCCAAGGTGGCGGAGCACGCGGTGGAGCTGGTGCAGGCCACCCGGAAGCCGGAAAAGGAGCTTAGGCCCTACCTGGCCTTCGGGGCAAGCCCCAGGGCCTCCCTGGCCCTAGTCCAGGGGGCCAAGGCCCTGGCCCTCCTCCGGGGCCGGGCCTACGCCCTTCCCGAGGACGTGCGCGACCTCTTTAAGGACGCCCTGCGCCACCGCCTGGTCCTCTCCTACCAGGCCCTGGCGGAGGGGGTGGGGCCGGACGCCCTGCTGGAGCGGATCCTGGAGGCCTTCCCCCCGCCTTTTGTGCCCCTAAGGGACCCCTATGGAGACGCCCGAGGCCCTGCTGCGGAGGCTTGAGCTCAAGGTGGTCCGGCCCCTGGATGGGCTTCTGTTCGGGGACTACCGGGGGGTTTTCTACGGACGGAGCCTGGAGCTCGCCGAGATCAGCCCCTACCATCCGGGGGACGAGCTGGAGCGCATAGACTGGCCGGCCACCGCCCGCACGGGCACCCTCCACGTGCGCCGCTTCCGGGAGGAAAAGGAGCTCACCCTCTGGCTCCTCCTGGACGGCGGGCCCACGGTGCGCTTCGGCTCCAGGAGGCGGGAGAAGTACGCCCTGGGCCTCGAGCTGGCCCTGGCCTTCGCCTACATCGCCCTGAGGCACGGAAACCGGGTGGGGGGGGTGGTCTCGGGCCGGCTCCTCCCCCCGAAGGGGGGCCGGGCCCAGGCCCTGGCCCTGGCCGAGGCCGCCCTGAAGGCGGCGGAAGACCCCGCGCCCTTAGGGGAGCGCCTGGACCTCCTGGGGCGGGTGGCCCGGAGGCGGGGGCTTCTTTGCGTCTTCTCGGACTTTCTGGACGAGTTCGCCCTGCCCCTGGGCCGGCTTGCCGCCCGGCACGACCTGGTGGCCGTCCTGCTGGAAGACCCCCTGGAGCGGGAGCTCCCCGAGGGGGTCTGGCGCTTCCGGGACCCAAGGACGGGGGAGGTGGTGGAGGTGGACGCCCTGGACCCCAGGGTGCGCGCCGCCTACCGCGCCCGGGCGGAGGCCCTTAGGAAAGCCCGCCTGGAAGCCCTCAGGCGGGCGGGGGCGGAGGTGGTCTTAGCCTCCACGGAGATGGACCTCGTCCCCCTCATCCTGGGGTTTGTGGAAAGGAGGCGGAGGTGGCCTTCAAGGAGCCGGGGACCCTCCTTCTCGGCCTAGGGCTCTTCCTCCTGGGCCTTCTCCTCCTTGTGCTCCTCCTGCGCGGGGGCCGGGCCCGGTTGGAACGGGCCCTGGAGGCCCCCTTCCGCCCCAGGCCCCCAGGGTGGGAGTGGGCCTACCCCCTGGGCCTCCTCCTCCTCCTCCTGGCCGCGGGCCGGCCGGAGGCCACCCTCCCCTGGCGGGAGAACCGGACCCAGGTGGTGCTGGTGGTGGACACCAGCCACTCCATGGCCGCGGACGACGAGGCCCCAAGCCGCCTGGAACGGGCCAAGGCCCTGGCCAGGGCCTTCCTCCAGGGCCTGGACCCCACGGTGAGGGCGGGGCTCGTAAGCTTCGGCCCCCAGGCGGTGATCCTCCTGCCCCCAAGCACCGAGCGGACCGCCCTCCTCGAGGCCTTAGAGGGGCTTAGGCCCGGCGGGGTGAGCCCCCTGGCCCAGGGCCTGGACCAGGCCCTGAAGGCCCTGGGGGAGGCCCTAGGCCCCGAGTGGGACCTGCCCGAGGCCAAGCCCCCTAGGGCCGTCCTCCTCTTCTCCGACGGGGCGGCCAACGCTGGAGGAGACCCCCTGGAGCGGGCCCCCCGCTTCCGGCAGGCGGGCATCCCCCTCTTCGTGCGCCCCTTAGGGGACCCCAGGGGGACGGTGAGCCGCATCGGGGAAGGGCTTTTCTTCGTGCCCGCGGACCCCGCCCGCCTCCTCCGCCTGGCCCAGGCCACGGGCGGGGAGGCCCTGGGGGAGGACTTCCGGCCCCTGTACCGCCACCTAAGGCCCTCCTGGGCCTGGCGGACGAGGCCCATGGAGCTCAGCCAGGGCCTCCTCGTCTTGGCCTTTTTCCTCCTGGCCTTCGGCGGGTACCGGAGGGTGGCCCTGGAAGGGAGGTTGCCGTGACGCTTTTGGCTCCGGAGGCCCTAAGCCTCCTGCTCCTCGTGGGGTTTTTAGCCCTGGCCCTGTGGAAGGGGCCCAAGAAGGCCCCCCTCCCCCATCCCTTGGCCCGCCTGCTCAAGGAGGCGGCCCAGGAGGGGAAGAAGCCCCTTAGGTGGCTGCCCCAGGCCCTCTTCCTCCTGGCCCTCTTTCTCCTCGTCCTGGGGGCGGCCCGGCCCCTTCTCCCCCTGCCGGGCGCGGTGGGGGACCGGGTGGCCATCCTGGTCATCGACGTGAGCCGGAGCATGATGGCCCCGGACCTGAAGCCGAACCGCCTCGAGGCCGCCAAGGAGGCCGCCCGGGCCTTCCTGGAAGAGGCCCCCAAGGGGCTTCGGGTGGGGCTTGTGATCTTCTCCGGCTCCGCCCAGACCGTCCACCCCCCCATCCTGGACCGGAAGCGCCTTAGGGCCAGCCTGGAGAGCCTCGAGTTCGGGCGCTCCACGGCCATCGGGGAGGGCATCCTCGAGGCCCTAAGGGGCATAGAGGCCGCAGGGGGCAAGGGGGTCATCGTCCTCCTCACGGACGGCCGGAACCGCACCGGGGTAGACCCCCTGGAGGCCGCGGGGGAAGCGGCCCGCATGGGGGTGCCCATCCACGCCATCGGGGTGGGGGTGCCCGGCTGGACCCCCAGCCCCGAGGACCCGGTCATGGGCTTCGGCTTCTTCGCGGGGGCCTTTGAGGTGGACGAGGAGCTCCTTTGGGCCATAGGGGAGCTCACGGGAGGGAGCCACCACCTGGTGACCTCCACCGAGGCCCTGAAGGCCCTCTACCGGAAGCTGGCGGCGGAGATGAAGCTGGAAGTGGTCCGGGTGGAGGCCACGGGGCTTTTCGGCCTCCTCGGGGGGTTTTTGGCCCTCCTGAGCCTGGGGTTAAGGCGCTTCCTCTTTCCCCTCTAGGAGCCGCCAAAGGGGTTGGGGGCGGGCTCCACGGGAAAGAGCTCCTGGGGCTCCCCTCCCGGCGTGGGGAGGAGGCGGAAGAACTCCCCGTTCAGGAAAAGGTAGACCTGGGGCTCGCACCCTTCAGGGGCCTCTGGGAACTGCACGGGGAGGAAGGCCCGGGGAGGGGAAGGGGGAGGGGCCGCGGTGAGCCTGGCCGCCCCCACCCCCAGGAGAAAGCCCAGGAGAAGGCCCAGCGCCAGGGGTTTCACCCCTTCAGGATAGGAGGGCCCCCGCGGGGGGAATGTGAGGCCGGGGGTAATCGGGAAAAGGGCCCTTGGGAGAATGGGGGGCATGAAGGTGGCCCTGGTAAGCGGCGCCAGCCGCGGCATCGGCAAGGCCATCGCGGAGGCCCTCCACCGGGAGGGGTACGGGGTGGGCCTCCTGGCCCGGGACGAAGGGGGGCTAAGGGCGGTGGCGGAAGCCCTGGGGGAAAGGGCCCTCCCCCTGGTGGGGGACGTGCGGAAGGCGGAGGACTGGGCCCGGGCGGTGGCCGCCCTAAAGGAGGCCTTTGGGGGCCTGGACGTCTTGGTGAACAACGCCGGCATCGGGATCTTCAAGCCCCTGGAGGAGCTTTCCGAAGGGGAGCTAAGGGAGGTCTTGGAGGTCAACCTGGTAGGGCCCTTCCTGGGGCTCAAAGCCGCCCTCCCCCTCCTCAAGGAGCGGGAAGGGGTGGTGGTGAACATCGCAAGCCTGGCGGGGAAAAACCCCTTCAAGGGGGGCGCGGCCTACAACGCCAGCAAGTTCGGCCTCCTGGGCCTCATGGGGGCGGCCATGCTGGAGCTGAGGGAGGAGGGGGTGCGGGTGGTGAACGTCCTGCCCGGCTCGGTGGACACCGGCTTTTCCGGGAACACCCCGGGCCAGGCCTGGAAGCTTGCCCCGGAAGACGTGGCCGAGGCGGTCCTCTTCGCCTTAAGGCTTCCCAAACGGGCCCTCCCCTCGGAGATGGAGCTGAGGCCCACCCGGCCCCAGGGGCGGTAGGCTAAGGGTATGGTGCCCCCTAAGCTTCAGGCCGCCTTGGACCTCATCAAGAGCCTCCCCCGGGAGCTCAAGACCCAGGTCCTCCTGGACTACGCCAAAAAGGTCCCGCCCCCACCCCCTGGGGTGGAGCTGGAAAAGGTCCATGAGTGCCAGACCCCTTTCTTCCTGCACGCGGGGGTGGAAGGGGGGAAGGTAAGGCTCTTCTTCCATGTGCCCGACGAGGCCCCCACGGTGAAGGCCTTCGCGGGGCTCCTTTTGGAGCTGGAAGGGGAAAGCCCGGAAGCGGTCCTCGCCATCCCCCCCGATTTCTACCGGGGGGCGGGGCTGGAGGAGCTCCTCACCCCCTTGAGGCTTAGGGGCCTCGAGGCCGCCCTGGAGCGGCTCAAGGCCCAGGTGCGCAGGGCCCTTGACGGGAAGGGGTAAGGCCCCTACACTGGGGCCTAACCGCGCCGGGGCGCGGCGAAAACCAGCCCGTTCTCTTATCCAGAGCGGTGGAGGGTACGGCCCTGTGAAACCGCGGCAACCTCCCGCCCCTTCCGTTCCATGGCCGGATGCGGGCGGGGCTGGTGCCAAGGCCGGCCCGGGCGGGGGAAACGCCCGGGGACGATAAGAGAAGGGGGGAAGCGCCACGCCCAACCCCTTCTTGGCGAGAGAGAACGGTCCCGCCGGGAAGGGGCTTTCTCATGGCCCCTTCCAAGCGCACCCGGCCGGGTCTTGGAAAGGAGGCCAAAGATGCGCTTTGAGACCCTGCAGCTCCACGCGGGCTACGAGCCCGAACCCACCACCCTAAGCCGCCAGGTCCCCATCTACCCCACCACCAGCTACGTCTTCCAAAGCCCCGAGCACGCCGCGGACCTCTTCGCCCTGAGGGCCTTCGGGAACATCTACTCCCGCATCATGAACCCCACGGTGGAGGTGCTGGAAAAGCGCCTTGCGGCCCTGGAGGGGGGGAAGGCGGCCCTGGCCACCGCAAGCGGCCACGCGGCCCAGTTCCTGGCCCTCACCACCCTGGCCCAGGCGGGGGACAACCTGGTCACGAGCCCCAACCTCTACGGGGGCACCTTCAACCAGTTCAAGGTGACCCTGGGGCGGCTGGGGATCGAGGTGCGCTTCACCTCCCGCGAGGAGCGCCCCGAGGAGTTCCTGGCCCTCACGGACGAGAGGACGCGGGCCTGGTGGGTGGAGTCCATCGGCAACCCCGCCCTCACCATCCCCGACCTCGAGGCCCTGGCCCAGGCAGCCCGGGAGGTGGGGGTGGCCCTCATCGTGGACAACACCTTCGGCATGGGGGGCTACCTCCTGAGGCCCTTGGAATGGGGGGCCGCCCTGGTCACCCACTCCCTCACCAAGTGGGTGGGGGGGCACGGGGCGGTCATCGCGGGCGCCATGGTGGACGGGGGGAACTTCCCCTGGGACAATGGCCGCTACCCCCTCCTCACCGAGCCCCAGCCCGGCTACCACGGCCTCAGGCTCACGGAGGCCTTCGGGGAGCTGGCCTTCATCGTGAAGGCCCGGGTGGACGGCCTCCGCGACCAGGGACAGGCCCTGGGGCCCTTTGAGGCCTGGGTGGTCCTCCTGGGGATGGAAACCCTCTCCCTAAGGGCCGAGCGCCACGTGGAAAACGCCCTGGCCCTGGCCCACTGGCTTAAGGAGCACCCCCAGGTGGCCTGGGTGAACTACCCGGGCCTCCCCGACCACCCCCACCACGCCCGGGCGGTGAAGTACTTCCGGGGGAGGCCGGGGGCGGTCCTCACCTTCGGCCTCAAGGGGGGGTACGAGGCGGCCAAGGCCTTCATGGGGCGGCTTAGGCTCATCTCCCACCTGGCCAACGTGGGGGACACCCGCACCCTGGCCATCCACCCCGCCTCCACCACCCACTCCCAGCTCTCCCCCGAGGAGCAGGTCCAGGCCGGGGTGGCCCCGGAGATGATCCGGCTCTCCGTGGGCCTGGAGCACATAGAAGACCTCAAGGCGGAGCTCCGGGAGGCCTTGGGATGAGCGAGATCGCCCTGGAAACCTGGGGGGAGCACGAGGCCCTCCTCCTAAAGCCCCCCCGCTCCCCCCTCTCCATCCCGCCCCCCACCCCCCGCACCGCCGTCCTCTTCCCCCGGCGGGAGGGGTTTTACACCGAGCTCGGGGGGTACCTCCCCGAGGTGCGCCTCCGCTTTGAAACCTACGGCCGGCTGAACGCCAGGCGGGAGAACGCCGTCCTCGTCTTCCACGCCCTCACCGGGAGCGCCCACCTGGCGGGCACCTACGACGAGAAGACCTTCAAGGCCCTCTCCCCCCTGGAAAAGGCCTTCGGAAAGGAGGGCTGGTGGGACGCCCTGGTGGGCCCGGGGCGGATCCTGGACCCCGCCCTTTACTACGTGGTCTCCGCCAACCACCTGGGAAGCTGCTACGGCTCCACCGGGCCCCTCTCCCTAGACCCCCGCACGGGGGCCCCCTACGGGCGGGCCTTCCCGCCCCTCACCATAAGGGACCTGGCCCGGGCCCAGGCCCGGCTTCTAGACCACCTGGGGGTGGAGCGGGCCACGGTCATCGGGGGGAGCCTCGGGGGGATGGTGGCCCTGGAATTCGCCCTCATGTACCCCGAGAGGGTGAAGAAGCTCGTGGTCCTGGCCGCCCCGGCCCGGCACGGCCCCTGGGCCCAGGCCTTCAACCACCTGGCCCGGCAGGCCATCCTCCAGGACCCCGGCTACTGGGCGGGGGAGGCGGCCCCCAAGGGGATGGCCCTGGCCCGGGGCATCGCCATGATGAGCTACCGGGCCCCCGAGGGCTTCGCCGCCCGCTGGAGCGAGGCCCCGGAGGAAGGCCCCTCCTACCTGGACTACCAGGGGGAGAAGTTCTTAAGGCGCTTCCACGCGGAAAGCTACCTGGTCCTCTCCCGGGCCATGGACACCCACGACGTAGGCCGGGGCCGGGGGGGCGTGGAGGCGGCCCTGAAGCGCCTTAAGGAGATCCCAAGCCTCTTCGTGGGGATTGACACCGACCTCCTCTACCCCCCTTGGGAGGTGCGGGAGGCGGCCAGGCTTGCAGGGGCCCGCTACCGGGAGATCAAAAGCCCCCACGGGCACGACGCCTTCCTGATAGAAACCGACCAGGTGGAGGAGATCCTGGACGCCTTCCTGCCCTAAAGGG
>FWWL01001708.1_pt1 | contig 50463 bp, 48 predicted proteins | sample 2228331 | NCBI WGS metagenome assembly FWWL01 (sample SAMEA103939775, study PRJEB20133) | metagenome | reverse complement strand
TCGCCTCGTTGGTGGCATTGCCTCGACCAAGGAAGGTGCTCAAGAAGATATTGGAGCTGGCGTCAGCGCTGGTAAAAGCGTTGAACATGATGCGCCCGTAACCGGTGGGGGGCACCTGAATCATGGCAGCCACCACTGGTTGATCCGCGCTGACCACCGCGCTGCCTTTCCATGGACTGCTCAAACTCAGGCTGCCGACCGCCACCTGAGCAGAGCCATTGGCATTCAGGTTGACCGGGTGCGCCAGCACGAACGTGCCGCTCAGTTCGGGGTAGAAGTTGATCACCGTTGTGGCGGCGGCAGGGTTTGGGTTTTGCAGGAAGATCTGCGTGGTGAAAGGCTGACTGATCGCTGGGGGCTGCGCCTGCGCAGCGCTCAGCGGCGCTGAGGCGACCGAGGCAGCCAACGCTGCCGCCAGCATAGAATGGGAAACACGAGCGTTCATGGCATTTACTCCTTCAACAGAAACGGTAATGAGCTGAAAGCTGAGGGTGAGTATATTCAGCCACGTTCGGTAGCACAATACGCAAAGTGGAGTATATATGTTTTCTGTAGGCTTATCCAGGCTCACCACAGTGGTCAATCGCGCCAGCAGCAATCTTTTCATCCGATCAAACGCATCTCGGGCGCGCCTGCGCTGCTTTCTAGAGCAGGTCGCGGCTCGCGTAACGCCTGAACAGCGCGTGCTCGACGCGGGGGCAGGCGACGCCCCCTACACCGCGCTATTTCAACACGCAAAGCTGTATCACGCCACCGACCTGCGGCTGACGCCTGGCGCATTTCGGCTGCCAGACTATGTGTGCAACCTTCGCGCTATACCATGCCGTTGACGAGAGCTACGACGTGGCGCTGTGTACCCAGGTTCTTGAGCATGTGCCCGACCCCCTGGCAGTGCTGGGTGAGTTACGGCGCATTTTGAAGCCCGGTGGCACGCTGTACCTGAGCGCGCCCTTCTTCTTCGCCGAGCATATGCAACCATACGACTATTACCGCTACACCCAGTTTGGGTTGCGGTGGTTATTGGAACAAGCTGGCTTTGAGGTGTGCAAGGTCGAGCGGCTGGAAGGTTACCTGGGGGCGTTGGCATATCAGATGGGGCTGGCAGCCCGGCATCTGCCGCTACGCCCCTCACGCGAGGGCGGGGCAGCAGCCTGGCTGGTCGCTGGGGCGGCAGTGTTGCTCAAGCCGCTGTTCCTTCTATTGTTCCTGTTCTTCGACTGGGCGGAGCGACGCTACAAAGTTGAACGCAGCCTTTGCAAAAACTATGTCGTGGTGGCAGTCAAGCCGCTGCGCGCTTGATCTGGTGGTAGTGAGCGATCAGCGATTGATAATGCTGGTCAGGGGAGTAGCGCGTTTGCGCGACGGCGCGAGCAGCGCGACCGAGCACTTCCTGCAGAGGCGGCTGGGTGTGAACCTGGACGATCCGCGTTGCGAGCATTTCGAGGTTCTGGGGATCGACGAGATAACCATTGCGCCCATCCACGATCATCTCAACGAAGCCACCATTTGAGGAGGCGATCACGGGCTTCCCCCAGGCAAAGGCTTCCAGGACTACCTGCGGGGCAATGTCAGCCCATAAGGAAGGGGCAACCAGACAGCTTGCCTCCTGCATCTCGCGCTGCATGGCAGCGTAGTCCAGATGCCCTCTCACAGTGACATTGGGCAGGTTTGTAGCGGCACGGCGCACCTCCATCTCCTGAGTCCCTATGCCGACGACGTGGAAGGGGACCTGCGGCAAACGGCGCGCAGCTTCCAACACTTGGAAGACGCCTTTGTACGTCTCCAGCCGCCCTGCAAACAACACATAACGGCCTGGGTAAACAGGTCGGCGATGGTTCAGCTCCACAAAGTTGGGCAGCACATAGACACGCTCTGCTGGCATCCCCCCTTCCACCAGCACCTCGCGCAGAAAGTGCGACGGGGTGAGGAACCGCCGCACATGCCGCAGGTACGTGCCTGCGATGCGATGTACGTACGCCTCGATCGCAATCAGAGCGCTGCTCAGGCGTCCGTAGGAGCCACAATCCATCAAAGCCGCATGGTAGAAACGCCCTCCTTTACAACGAAAGCAAAGCTCGCCTGTGGCGGGCACGTAGCGCTTGGCGTTCGGGCATACAGGCTTATAGTCGTGAACCGTTTGCACCACTGGGATGCCAGCCGCATATAGCTCGGGCAGGATTGAAGGTGTGATTTGATGATAGATGTGATGGACGTGCGCCACATCAGGCTTCGTGTGCGCAATGAGTTGGCGCAACTTGCGCCTCGCTTCGATAGAGTACAGCGCCCTCGCAGCGGAACGAAGACGAGCGCCAATCGAAGCATCTGTGTAATCCACTTGAGAGACGAAATAGCGCGACCAGGACGTTTCGACATTGCGAGGGTGCTGCATCCCAAACAGGATGACCCGATGTCCGCGAGACTCCAGGAGCTCCTTCTCAGCAAACACGATGCGCTCCACCCCGCCAAAGGGGTAGAGGAACTTGTTGATCAAGAGAACCGAAAGTGGCTCACTAAACGACTGCATTGCTTCCGAAGAGTTTCAGCGAGCTCAGCGCATGAAACGAGAGATATCAGACATCTCACTGCTCATTATCAGACAACAAAAGAGTGACGCACCTGACGCACCCACCTGCACATCTAAACACACGACTGCTGGCAGCCCCAGTCCACCAAACTCACCATTCCGCCAGGACTGATAAAGCCGGGCTGGAACACGCTGGAGTTCAACGCTGCCTACGCTGCCCAGCCCGCCCTTCACCTCCCAGACAACCCAGACCAGCGCCACCTCTCCGTCGGCGTCCAGCTCCTTCGCGTCACGTCTGCACGTGATCGCCCTCGCTAGCTCGCCCCGATGCCCGTCTGCGCGAAGAACGCCCAGCACGCCTGCAGCATCACCACGTCCAGCACAAGCATTCCCACAGCCAGCGCGCCAACCACCACTGGTTGCCAGCCCACGCGCACACGCGCAATCCAGGCACTCGTCACAGGCAGAATCGCCGCCATGCCAGCAAACATATAACGCCCCTGCGGGTACCAATTACCCTCAGCAGCGTAGATCAGCATTGGCGCCAGCGTCTGCAAGAGCAACAGCAAAGCACCTAGCGCCATCAAACGCACGCTGCCAGTGTCGTCCGCCCGCATTATGCCTAACGCACCGATCAACATCATCAGGAGTACCCCCCCACTCAGCCACAGCCCCAGCGGGCGGCTGACACATGGGTTTGGCGCGCGAGCGAAGATACCGAAGCATCCCCAAAACGTCGTGGTGATAACGCGCACCATTGTCTCCAGGCGGTGGGGCAGCGCGGCGAGATTCGCACGGTAATCGCGGATTAGTCTTTGCATCTGCGAGCCCACGCCGAACGGCCGCGCCAGTTCCACCAAAACAACCCCCAGCCAGGGCGCGTGCAGCTCCGCCGAACCGTTAGGTAGCGCGACTTCTGCTTCGCCTACCCTCAATCGCAGATCGTCCAGCCAGATCGGCTGGTCTCCCTGGTTAGTCACGCCAACGCTTACACGCGATGTGTCCGCCTGCAAGCGCAGTCGCGTCGCCACTTCGCGCCAGGCGTCGTCACTAACTGGTATTGCAATCTCGCTCACGCCACCCGCGTCATCGCGCAGCCACAACGTGGCTTGAGCATCCATCGGCGCGCGCACGAACGCGCGCAGCACCGCTTCTTGCTCGCCGCCGCCAAGCGGCTTGCGAACCCCCGTGCGCAACGTGACACCCGAACCCACCTCGAACGCTCGCGCGCCGCTGCGCGCCACAGCATCGGTCCAGGCAAAGCGCCAGGGGTGGCTGCTCGTCCAACCTGCGGCTGCCGGACCTGGCAGCGCATACGCCACCGCAGCAAGTGCCGCCCCTGCCAAAGCGGTCAGCGCTCCGATCCTGATCCAACGACGGCGCTGCACAGCCCCCATGCGGCTCAGCCACACCGCAGCCAACACCACCAGAAACCACGGCGCGAGGAACGCCGCCGTGCGCTTCGCCGTCACTGCGCCGACAATCGCAACCGTTGCCACCAACAACGACAGCCCCCACACACGCACTGACTGATGCCGCCACCGCCAGGCGCGGGCAAGCTGCCATATCGCCAGGCTGCTGAACATGATCACGCCGTTGTCGTTGTTCAGCCCAGAGCCGATGTAGACGAACATGGGATGCAGCACAGCAAACGCGCCAGCGCCGACCACCAGCCAGGCGCGCCAACCGAAGAGCTGTCCTGCCGCAAGCACAATGAAGACCACGCCCAGCGCGAAGATCAAGCGCGAATTCAGGCGCAGAAAGTGCAACTGTGCATCCACAGGCAAGTTCAGCGCCAAGCGCTGGGCTGGCGCAAGCAAGGCATAGTACAGCGGCGTGGGGTTTTGTAGCTGGCTGAATGCGCCAACGTAAGCATCGCCAACCACCATCGTATCTGGGATTTCACCGCCGGCTGTCCATCCGCCCGGCAGCACGCGCGTCGGCGGCTGCTCAGGGCGGCGAAAGCCGAGATACTCCCAGTAGTGGTTCTCCCACATCGAGCGCAACATCTCCCGCTGAATGTCTGGGTCAGCATCAGCAGGCACGGGTGGGCGACCCAACTTCGTCAGCAGCCGAACGTACTCATAATGCGCAGCCTCATCTGGGATTTGCCAGGGCGGTATGACCGCTCCCCAGATGTTGGCGTGAAAGAAAGCCAGCAGACAAAACAGGCTCACCAGCCAGAGGCGCGCATTGCCTCGAAGGACCAGATTCATGACTGGCGCAGCGGCATCTCGCAATAAAGACGACTATAGGCTTGTTGAGCGATTACACTGAGGCGGCAGACCGCTCTCTCGCCTTGTCCGCCTTGCTGGGCACATAATCGCCCTCGACCCAGGCGGAGCCATCAGGACGCACTTCGCGCTTCCACACCGGCACGATTTGCTTCAAGCGGTCAATGCCGTAGCGCGCCGCCTCGAACGCGCCATCGCCGCGATGCCCAGCCGCCACCAGCACCGCCACCGTCGGCTCGCCCACTTCCATCTCGCCGACGCGCTGCACCAACGCCACCCCGTGAATGAGCGGGAAGCGCGCGCGCATCTCGTCCGCCACCTGGCGCAGCTTCTCCACCGCCATCGCCTCGTACGCCTCGTATTCCAGCAGTTTGGTCTGCTGCGCGCCCGTCTGACCGCGCACCGTGCCCGTGAACATCACCACCGCGCCATCGCGGGGCGTGGTCACCGCGCGCTGCAAGGCGTTCAGGTCAATCGGGTCGCGCGTGATGCGCAGGATCGTGATCTCGTCCATGCCAAGCTCTAGTTTACCCGCCACTGACCGGCGGGAAGAACGCCACCTCGTCGCCGGGTCGCACCGATTCGTGATCTAGCGCGAACTCGCGGTTCACCGCCACCAGCGCCCGCGCAAACAGCTCGGCAAGCTCTGGGTGTCGCTCCCCCAGCCGCGCGCGCAGCTCGCGCACAGTGAGCGACTCTGGCACGTCGAGGTGCAGCGCGGATGCGCCGACGCGCTCTTTGAGCGTGGCGAACAGTTGCACCGTCAGCGTCATGTCTGCGGCGCATTGTAATCTTCAGCGAACCAGTCGCCCGACTTCCCGCCGCGCTTGCTCAGCAGCCGCACCTCTCGAATGACCATGCTGCGGTCGAGCGATTTCGCCATGTCGTACACCGTCAGCGCAGCCACGCTGGCAGCCGTGAGCGCCTCCATCTCCACGCCAGTCTTGCCCATGCAGGATGCCTGCGCCAGGATGCGGATCGCGCCGCGCGATGGGTCCTCGCACGCCACTGGCTCCAGCGTCACCGACACGTGCGTCAGCGGCAGCGGATGGCACAACGGGATCAGCTCGGCGGTGCGCTTCGCCGCCAGGATGCCCGCCACACGCGCCACGCCCAGCGCGTCGCCTTTTTTTAGATTGCCCTGCAACACCGCCTCGAGCGCCGCCGCGCTCATCTCGACGAGCGCCTGCGCCTCCGCCACGCGCGGCGTGTCGGGCTTGGCGCTCACGTCCACCATGCGCGCCTCGCCCTGATCGTTCAGGTGGGTCAACGCCATCGCTCAACCTCCGATCTCGCTCATGATGCGGTTCATCGGGATCACGCCGTTGGACAGCTCGTGCCCCCATGGCTTGCGCCAGATCGCCTGGCGGATCAGGTCTTGCAAGTCGTCCGCGGTGGCGCCGCGGCGCAGCGGCGCGCGCAGGTCCAGCTCGCCATCTTTCAGCAGGCACAAGCGCAGCTTGCCATCGGCGGTCAGGCGCACGCGATTGCAGCTCGCGCAGAACGGCTCGCTCACTGGGCTGATGAAGCCGATCACGCCGCGCGCGCCAGGCAAGCGGTACAACTTCGCCTCGCCATCTAGCTTGCCGTCGTTTTCCAGCGTCAGCGGTCCGAGCGCCGCCTCGATGCGCGCGATCATCTCCGCGGTGGTGACAATGGCGGCTTGCTGAAACTCAGCCACATCAGCGAACGGCATCACCTCGATGAAGCGGAACTGCCAGGGCTTGTCCAGCGTGAGCGCCGCCAGCGCGGGCACGTCGTCTTCGTTGAAGCCGCGGATAACCACCGCGTTGAGCTTGATCGGCGTCAGCCCAGCGTCTTCGGCAGCCGCGATGCCATCGAGCACATCTTGTAAGTCGCCCCAGCGCGTGATGCGCTTAAACTTTGCCGGGTCGAGCGAGTCAATGCTGATGTTGACGCGCTTCAGCCCCGCGCGCTTGAGCGGATGCGCCAGCTTCGCCAGGCGAATGCCGTTGGTGGTCATGGCGACCTCGCGCGTGGTGGGCAATGCCGCCAGCTCGCGCACGATGTCCACCAAGCCAGGGCGCACGGTTGGCTCGCCGCCGGTCAGGCGAAACTTGTCGAAGCCCAGCGCGCTCATCGCGCGCAGCACGGTGAACAGCTCTTCATCCGTGAGCAGCTCCTCGCTTGGGCGAAAGACGACTTGCTCCGGCATGCAATACACGCAGCGCAAGTTGCAGCGGTCGGTGAGCGAGATGCGCAAATAGTGGATGTGTCGCCCGAAGGCGTCGAAGGTGCGCGTTGGGGCTGCGGCGTCCTGCTCGGCGACGACCGGCTGCGGCGCTGTGTCGAGCGCAGAAATCATCTTCATACGGCGTGACCTTTTGCGAACTTCATCCGTTGCAAGCCTGCGCCGTGAAACGTTGTCTATGCAGATGATTCAAGCTTGCAAACGCACAAAGCATGTTTACAACGGGATAATAGCAGCAGATGAGCAATTCGGCGCGCACCACCCCGCTTTTAAGGCGCGGCAACAGGTTGGCGTCGGCAAAGCAAGTTCTATAATCGCGCCGTCAAGTTGCTGCTATGCCTGTGCGCCTGCTCGCTATCGAGACCTCCTGCGACGAGACCGCAGCCGCTGTGGTGGACGACGGCTGCCGCATTCGGTCCAACGTGATCGCGTCGCAGATTGACCTGCATCGCCGCTATGGCGGCGTCTTCCCCGAGTTGGCGTCGCGGGCACACCTCGAAGCCATCGCCGCGGTGGTGGACCAGGCGATGCAAGAGTCAGGCGCAAGCTGGGAGTCGCTCTCCGCTGTGGCGGTGACCAAAGGGCCTGGGCTGCCAGGCTCGCTCGTGGTGGGCGTGAACATGGCGAAGGGCATCTGCCTGGCGCGGGATTTGCCCCTGATCGGCGTCAACCATCTGGAGGGGCACATCTACTCGCACTGGCTAGACGCCGACGGCGGGCAAACCTCCATCGTGCATCGCCTGGAGGCGCTGGGGTCGCCCTTTCCACTGCTAGCGCTGATCGTGAGCGGCGGGCACACCGAGCTGGTGCTGATGCGCGACCATGGCAAATACGAGCTGCTCGGTCACACGGTGGACGATGCCGTAGGCGAAGCGTTCGACAAGGTGGCGCGCATGTTGAACCTGGGCTATCCGGGCGGTCCGGCGATCCAACGCGCGGCGCAAACAGGCAACCCGCACCGCTTCAAGTTTTCCCGGCCGCGCATCTCGCTCAGCGCCAAGACCGCGCGCGTCGCCAGCGACGCTTTCCTGTTCTCCTTCAGCGGCGCCAAGACCCACGCCATGCACCTGATCCGCGAGACCAGCCGCAGCGCCAACGGCGCCGTGACGCGCTACACGCCCGTGAACGACATCGCCGCCAGCTTTCAAGAAGCAGTGACAAGCTGGCTGGCGGAGAAGACCATCCAGGCAGCTGAGCTATACAGGGTGAAGGCGGTGCTGGTGGGGGGCGGTGTGAGCGCCAACAAACTGCTGCGCGAGAAACTCCAGGCGCATTTCGGCGTGGCGGTGTCCTTTCCACCGCTGGCGCTGTGCACCGACAACGCCGCGATGATCGGCGCCGCGGGCTATTTCGCCTTCATGCGCGGCGCCCGCGACGACCTGGGCATGGACGTTGTGCCAGACCTGAAGCTCGGCATGTGAGTGAACAGAACAATCTTATGACCGACCCCGAATACGAAGTTGTCATCGGCATGGAGACGCACATCGAGCTGGACACCGCCAGCAAGATGTTTTGCGCGTGCAGCGCGCAATTCTTCGGCGCAGAGCCAAACACCCACGTGTGCCCAGTGTGCCTGGGCATGCCAGGCGCGCTGCCCGTCATCAACCGCCGCGCGGTGGAATACGCGATCATGGTGGGCTTGGCGCTCAACTGCCAGATCGCCCGCTTCACCTTCTGGGAGCGCAAGAGCTACTGGTACCCCGACCTGCCCAAGGGCTACCAGATTTCGCAGTATCAATATCCGCTCTGCTACGACGGCTGGATTGACGTGGACGTGCGCGACGTGGCATCGGGCACATGGCAGGAGCACGCCGAGCGCCGCCGCATCCGCATCCGCCGCGCGCACCTAGAGGAGGACACCGGCAAGCTCATCCACGCTGGCAACTACAGCTACGTGGACTACAACCGCAGCGGCGTGCCGTTGCTGGAGATCGTCACCGAGCCAGACATCCGCAGCGCCGACGAGGCATACGCCTACCTCAGCGCATTGCAGCAAATCGTGCGCTATCTGGGCGTCGGCACCGCCGACATGGAGAAAGGCGCGATGCGCTGCGAGCCCAACATGAGCCTGCGCCCAAAGGGCAGCGATACGCTCGGCGTGAAGGTGGAGATCAAAAATCTCAACTCGCTGCGCGCCGTGCGCGACGCCATCGCTTACGAGATCGAGCGCCAGACGCGCATCTTGCGCAGCGGCGGCGCGATCCACCAGGTGACGCTCGGCTGGGACGAGGCGCGCGGCGTCACCTTTGTGCAGCGCGAGAAGGAAAGCGCCCACGACTACCGCTACTTCCCTGAGCCAGACCTGCCGCCGCTGCACGTGGACGAGACATGGTTGGCGGGAATCCGCGCCCACATGCCAGAGCTGGCGCTTTCGCGCTACGACCGCTACCGCCGCGACTTCGGCTTGAGCGCCTACGACGCTGCCGTGCTCACCGCCGACCGCGCCGTGGCGGATTGGTTCGAGGCGGTGGTCGCCGCCCTGCCCGACGGCGCCGCGCGCGCCAAAGCCGCCGCGAATTGGGTGCAAACCGAGCTGTTCCGCTTCATGAAGTCGCGCGGCATCCCCAACCTCGCAGTGAATGCGCTCCCCATCCAGCCAGCGCAGTTGGCAGCGCTGATCATGCTGGTGGAGCGCGGCACGATCAACAACAACACCGCCAAGCAAATCTTCGAGGAGATGTGCGCCACAGGCGCCGACCCGCAGCGCATCGTCGAAGAGCGCGGGCTGGCGCAGGTGAGCGACGTGGACGCCTTGCAGCGCGTGGTCGAAGACGTGATCCGCGCCCATCCCCAGCAGGTGCAACAGGTGCTCGCGGGACAGGAGAAAGTCTTCGGCTTTTTGGTCGGGCAGGCGATGAAAGCGACGCGCGGCAAAGGCAACGCCCAGGTGATCAACGTGCTGCTGCGCGAGGCGATAGAGCGCCAGCGCGCCTGAGAGACGCGCTGGCGCCCCTCACGCCAGATGAATCTCCGCTTTAACCACGCCTTCTTCGCTGTCGAACTTGCAAGTGAAGCCCACCTGCTCGCTCACGCGGATCATGCCGGTGTTCTCCGGCAGGATGTCCGCCGTGATGCGCACCACGCCCTCGTTGCGCCCGATCTGCACCAGCCGCGATAGCAGCTCGCGCCCCAGCCCTTGTTGCTGATAGGCATCGGTGATCAAAATGGCGAACTCAGCCTCCAGCCCGCCGCGCAGCTTGATCAAGCGCCCCACGCCGATGATGTGCGGGTTTCCCTGATCGTCGCGCATTTCCGCCACCAGCGCGATCTCGCGCTCGTAATTGACGAAGCAAATGCGGGTGAGACGCTCGTGCGCGATGCGCTCCGCCAGCGGGATGGGATGGAAGTAGCGTAAATACACGCTCTGCTCGGAGAGCGTCTTGTGGAACTCGACGATCAATGGCTCGTCTTCGGGGCGGATCGGGCGGATCAGCACCTGCGTGCCGTCGTTGAGTGTGAAGGGGGCGATGTATTGCGTGGGATACGGCTGGATCGCCGTGCGCGGCAAGTCGGCTTCATTCAAGCGCGGGTCGTGCAGCACCACGCGCGCGTCCAGCGCGATCAGTTGCTTTTCAGATGCGAGCAACGGGTTGATGTCTATCTCTCTGATCAGCCGCTGGTCCACCAGCAGGTAGCTGAAGCGCACCAGAATCTCCTCCAGCAGCGCCTGGTTGACGGGCGGACGACCGCGCACGCCCTGCAACGCGGTGTAGATGCGCGTCTGCTCCATCAGGCGGCGCGCCAGTGTGGTGTTGAGCGGGGGCAAGCCGAGCGCGCGATCTCTGAGCACTTCGACGAGCTGACCGCCCGCGCCAAACAGCATCACCGGACCGAGCTGCGCGTCGCTGGTGCTGCCGAGGATCAGCTCGTAGCCGTCCAGCTTGATCATCGGCTGCACAGTGACGCCGAGGAAGTCCTCTGGGCGCGCCCGCGCGCTGACCGCCGCCTTGATCAGCCGAAACGCCTCGCGCACGGCTTGCGCATCGCCCAAGTTGAGCCTGACGCCGCCCACGTCGGTCTTGTGGGTGATCGTCTCGGAGTGCAGCTTGAGCACGACGGGATAGCCGAAGCGCTCCGCGATGTCAACGGCAGCGTCCTCGTCTGTGGCGATCTCGGTAGGCACGGTGGGGATGCCGTAGGCAGCCAACAAGCGCTTGGACTCGTACTCGGTCAGCAGCGTGCGTCCACTGGCGCGGACTGCCTCCAGGATCGCACGGGCGTCGGCAGGGCGGATGTCCTCGCTGTGGATAGGCGACGGGGTCTCGTACAGCGCGCGCAGGTTGTCGCTGTATTTCCACATGTAGGTGAACATGCGCGCGGCGGTGTCGGGGTAATCGAAGGTGGGGATGTTCGCCTGATTGAGTAGCGCCACGCCGCCCGCCACTGCGTCGCCGCCCATCCAACTGGCGAGCACTGGCTTGCGCTGGCGACACGCGCATTGTTGCACCAGTTCAGCGGTGGCAGTTGGATCGGTCATTGCCTGCGGCGTGAGGATGACCAGCAAGCCATCGCTGGCGGGGTCGGCAGACGCCACTTCCAGCGCCTGGGCGTAGCGCTCTGGCGTGGCGTCGCCGAGCACGTCTATGGGGTTGTTGTGGCTCCAGGCGGCGGGGAGGAAGCTGTTGAGCTGCTCCACTGTCTTTGGCGAGAGCGTCGCCAGCTCGCCGCCGTTTTGCACCAGCGCATCGGTGGCTAACACACCTGGTCCGCCCGCGTTGGTGACGATGGTCAGGCGCGGACCTTTGGGGCGCGGCTGCTTGCTGAGCACCTCCGCCATGTAGAACAAGTCGCTGATGGTGTTGACGCGCAGCACGCCGCAGCGCTGGAACGCGGCGTCCAGCGCTTCATCGCTGCCCGCCAGCGAGCCGGTGTGCGAGGCGGCGGCTTTTGCTGCGGCAGCGGTGCGCCCCGCCTTGATCACGATGATGGGCTTGTTCAACGCCACCTCGCGCGCTGCGCTGATGAACGAACGGGCGTCGCCGATGGTCTCCATGTACATCACGATGCTCTCTGTGTTGGGGTCGTCGCCGAGGTAGTCAATCAAGTCGCCCCAGCCGACGTCGAGCATCGAGCCGACGGAGATGAAGTAGCTGAAGCCGACGTTCTCACGATAGCTCCAGTCCAGCACGGCGGTGCACAGCGCGCCCGACTGGCTGATAAACGCCACTTTGCCCGGCTTGGCGATGCGATCAGCAAAGGTGGCGTTTAAGCCGATCGTGGTGTTCATGATGCCCAGGCAGTTCGGACCGACGATGCGCATCTGGGCGCGGCGCGCTTGTTCCAGAATTTGGCGCTCCAGCTCCGCGCCCGCCGGACCGATCTCCTTGAAGCCCGCGGAGATGATCAGCGCTGCTTTGACGCCAGCTGCGATGCACTCGCCAATGATGCCCGGCACGGTCGGCGCGGGCGTGACGATCACCGCCAGGTCCACCTTGCGCGGGACCGCGGCGATGTTTGGATAGGCTTGTAAGCCCAACACTTCATCGCGCTTGGGGTTGACGGGGTACACCCGCCCGCGAAACACTTTCAAGTTTTGCATGATCGCCAGACCGACGCTGCCCTCTTTGTCGGTGGCGCCGATCACGGCGACGGTGCGGGGCTTGAAGAGCGCCTCGAACGAGTCACGCGCGCGGCTGGCGGCGTCAATCGAGGTGATCACTTTGCCAGCAGGGGTTTGAAAGGGGGTGGTGGTCATGGTCACAGGAACAAGTCAGGCTGCGGCGCGCAGGCGCCGCAGCGGGGTCACATCAACACTGCTTCGAGCGGGCGGCGAGGCGTGTGCTCCGCCTCTGGCTCCGCGTAGCCAAGCCGAAAGAGCACCTGCGGCGAGCGCGGACCAATCGGCAGCACACCGACCAGGCGCGACTTCACCTCTGGCACTTGCAACGCCTGGTTCATCGGCTGCATACTCAAGCCGAGCGCAGTGGCTTTCAAGTGCACGCGCTCATAGACCTGCCCAGCGATGACTTGCAGGGTGGGCGTGTTTTGCGGAGTGGTGATCACGCCGAACACGGGCGCGCTGAGCAACAGGTCGGCATCGCGCTGGGCGACCAGCGGACCTGCGTTGAGCTGACGGGTGGCGATCTCGCCGAGCTTCGCCAGCAGCCAGGGCGCGCCGTATGCGCCTTCGCCGATCCAGTGCGCCAGCTCGCGGCGGAACTCCGCGTCGGCAAACTGTCGCACGTCCGCCTGGATCACCAGCTCGTCCACCTGGCGGCGCAGCGCGTCGTCGGCGCTGAGGAATAGCTCCATCTCTGGCTCGACCACCACTGACCGCAACGCCGCCAGTGCGTATGGGTCCACCATGCGGCGCTCGTAGCGCTTGTGGTTGGTGTGGCGGGCGGGGATGGCGTCGAACAAGCCCTTGCGGTGCTCGGATGGTGCGCCGCCCTCTGTCAGCCGCACTTGCGCCACCAGCGTCTCGTCCACAGGGCGGGGGAAGTAGGTCACCTGATGGGCAAAGCCGTAGTGCTCCGCGGCGATCAACAGGTTCTCCAGCGCGCAGCCGATGCTGGCGTGCAGCTCGCGCTGGTCGGGGTCTGCCACGTTGAGCCAGCGCGACCAATCGGCGTAGATGAAAATGTCCTCGTGACCGATCGGACCGATGGCAAACTTCCAGGGCTGGGTGTTGTGTGTGGACGGTGCGAGGATAGCGAAGCGCAACAGGAACGCCATCTGCGCCACCTTGGAGGTGGTGGGCAGTGGTTCAGCCTTGACTGTCCAGGGTGTCACTTTCGGGTCGTAGCCGCTCATAGTTCGGTGTTCACGATCTAGGCGGCGGGCTGCTCGGTGGGGCGCGTCATGCCGCTGGCGAGCAGGTCAAACGCCTCGATCCAGGCTTGGCGCACTTCAGGGGTGAACTTGTCGCCCAGCACCTGCTCCAGCGCCCACAGCAGCGCTGCGCCAAAAGTGTGATAGTCTTCCACACGCACGCCGTAGCGCTCGTGGCGGCGACCCAGCTCGCCGACCGCCTCGGTGATGCGCTCGGGTTGATCCAGCCCGCGCACTGCCAGCCCGATCACGGTCATCAGCATCAACGCCTGTCGCTTCATGTCGCCGCGGAAGAGCTGCCGCAGCGCTGGGTCTATCTCGAAAAGCCGGGTGTAGAACAGATCGCCCACCTCCTGGGCAATCGGCTCGACCTGTTTGAAGGTCTCTCGCACCAGCGCGATCTGTTGTTGATTCATTGCAATTCAGCACTCCTGTAGAAACACTCTGACGAGAAGATACGCTGAAGGTATGCTACTTGAATCTGCCCATGCTGGCAAGTTGCCACTGCCCGCTCGGTCAAGCGTGGGTGGCGCATCAGGCGCTTCTCAGCGCATCGCGCGCAGCGTGCTATATTGCCGTTGTTCTGTCCCTACTAGGAGGGAGCATCTCCGCCCCTCTCGTTCTGCTGAGCGCATTGTGAGCATGGCAAGCAAGCACATCGTCGTGCGCGGCGCGCGCGTGCACAACCTGAAAAACATCAACGTGGACATCCCACGCGACAAGCTGGTGGTGATCACTGGTCTGAGCGGCAGCGGCAAATCGTCGCTCGCCTTCGACACGATCTTCGCCGAAGGACAACGCCGCTACGTGGAGAGCCTCTCGGCATACGCGCGACAGTTCCTGGGACAAATGGAGAAGCCCGACGTGGATCAGATTGATGGACTGTCGCCAGCGATCTCGATTGACCAGAAGGGCAGCAGCCACAACCCGCGCTCGACCGTCGGCACGGTGACGGAGATTTACGACTACATGCGGTTGCTGTTCGCGCGGGTGGGCGTGTTTTACTCGCCGGTGACCGGCCAGCCATTACAGACCCAAAGCGCTCAGCAGATCGCCGATCAAATTGCCGCGTTGCCTGCGGGGACGCGCGCGCAAATCCTGGCGCCAGTCGTGCGCGACAAGAAAGGCAACCACCAACAGGTGCTGGAAGAGCTGCGCAAGGCGGGCTTCGCCCGCGTGCGCGCCGATGGCGAAGTCCGCGCGCTCGACGAGGAGATCGCGCTCGACCGCTACAAGCTGCACAACATCGAGGTGGTGGTGGATCGCCTCATCATCCCTCCACCTGACGACCCCGACCGCGCCGCGTTCCTCACGCGCCTCAACGACGCGGTGGAGACGGCGCTCAAGTGGGGCGATGGGTTCGTCATCGCCATGGTGCAGGAACCACCCAGCGCAGACGGCGCACCCTCTGCCTACCGCGACGTGCTCTTCAGCGAAAAGCGCGTGGACCCCGCGACCGGCAAAAGCTACCCCGACCTGGAGCCGAAGCTGTTCTCCTTTAACTCGCCGCTGGGCGCCTGCCCAGAGTGCCAGGGCTTGGGCAGCAAACGCGAGATTGACCCGGCGCTGGTGGTGCCGAACACGGAGCTATCTATCCTGGAGGGGGCGATCAACGCGCCGATCTGGAACCTGAACGGCGACGACGAGCGCTGGGGCGCGCAGGTGTTGCGCGCGGTGTGCGAGGCGTGGAAAATCCCGCTGGACCGACCCTGGCGCGCGCTGAGCAAAGCGCAGCAAGACCTGCTGCTCTACGGCAGCGGCGACGAGCGCGTGCGCGTGAGCTACGTCACGCGCTACGGCGAGCGCCGCACCTACGACATGCCCTTTGAGGGCATCATCCCCGACTTGTGGCGACGCTACAACGAGAGCACCAGCGACATGATCCGCGAAGCCATCGAGGAGGTGATGACCTTTCGCACCTGCGAAGCCTGCGGCGGCAAACGCTTGAAAGAGGAAGTGCTGTGCGTGAAGGTGGCGGGCAAAAACATCGCCGAAGTCAGCGAGATGAGCATCGGCAAAGCGCTGGAATGGTTCAAGGCGCTCGCCGCAGAGGATGGCAGCACCCACGAACATCCCCTCAGCGAGCGCGACCGCCACATCGCCCGCCAGATTTTGCGCGAGATCATCGCCCGCCTGCAATTCTTGGTGGACGTCGGGCTGGATTACCTCACGCTCAGCCGCAGCGCCATGACGCTGAGCGGCGGCGAGGCGCAGCGCATCCGCCTAGCGACGCAGGTCGGCTCGCAACTGACCGGCGTGCTGTATGTGCTGGACGAGCCATCCATCGGCTTGCATCAGCGCGATCAGCAGCGCCTGATCAACACCCTGCTGCGCCTACGCGATCTGGGCAACACCGTGCTGGTGGTTGAGCACGACGACGACACCATGCGCGCGGCGGACTGGATCATTGACATGGGTCCGGGCGCAGGCGAACACGGCGGCAACGTGGTCGCGGTGGGCACGCCTCAGCAGATCGCCAAACACCCCGCCTCGCTCACCGGGGCGTATTTAAGCGGGCGCAAGCGCGTGCCCGTCCCCGCCATCCGCCGCTCTGGCAACGGCAAGGTGATTGTCATGCGCGGCGCGCGCGAAAACAACCTTAAAAACGTGGACGTCACCATCCCGCTGGGCAAGTTCGTCGTGGTGACCGGCGTGAGCGGCAGCGGCAAATCCTCGTTGGTGGTGGAGTGCCTCTACAAGGCGCTCGCCAACCGCCTCAACGGCGCGCTGGAGCGACCCGGCGACCTCGACGACGTGGAAGGGCTGGAAGCGCTGGACAAGGTGATCATGATTGATCAGCAGCCCATCGGTCGCACGCCGCGCAGCAACCCCGCCACTTACACTGGGCTGTGGACGCCGCTGCGCGAGCTATTCGCCAGCCTGCCCGAGAGCAAAGCGCGCGGCTACAAGAGCGGGCGTTTCTCATTCAACGTCAAGGGCGGTCGCTGCGAAGCGTGTGAAGGTCAGGGCGTGTTGCGCATTCAGATGCAGTTCATGCCCGATATTTACGTGACCTGCGACGTGTGCCACGGCACACGCTTCAACCGCGAAACGCTGCAAGTGCGCTACAAGGGCAAAAACATCGCCGAGGTGCTGGACATGACCGTGACCGAGGCGATGGAGTTCTTCAAGGACATCCCCGCCATCGCCCGCAAGCTACAAACGCTGGAAGAAGTGGGGCTGGGCTACATTCGACTGGGGCAACCCGCCACCACCCTCAGCGGCGGCGAGGCGCAGCGCGTGAAGCTAAGCCGCGAGCTGAGCCGCCGCGCCACCGGCCGCACCATCTACGTGTTGGACGAGCCGTCCGTCGGCTTGCACCACGCCGACGTGCATCGCCTGATTGACGTGCTCAACCGCCTGGTGGACGATGGCAACACCGTGGTGGTGATCGAGCATCACCTGGACATCATCAAAGTCGCCGACTGGGTGATTGACCTCGGTCCAGAGGGTGGCGAGCGCGGCGGCTATGTGATCGCCGAAGGCACGCCAGAGCAGGTGGCGCAAACGCCCGGCTCGCACACGGGTCACTACCTGCGCCAGGTGCTGGAGCGCGACTCCGCGCTCGCAGCCGCCGCCAACGGCGCGCGCGCTCGACGCCGCAAAGCCGAGGCAGCTTAGCCCACGCGCAGGCTATCATTGTGCCTTAGCGCATGAGCGACGCGAACGTCACCCCCATCCGCCGACAATACCTCGAACTGAAACGTCAATACCCAGGCTGCATCCTCTTCTTTCGGCTGGGGGACTTCTACGAGACCTTCGACGCTGACGCCGAGCTGATCGCGCGCGAGCTGGACGTGGTGCTGACCTCGCGCCCAGTCGCAAAAGACGTGCGCGTGCCGATGGCGGGCGTGCCGCATCACGCCGCAGAGGGATACATCGCTCGATTGCTGGAGCGCGGCTACCGCGTGGCAATCGCGGAGCAGATCGGCAACGAGGCGATCAACGGGCTAGTGCCGCGCGAGGTGCGCCGCGTGATGACGCCCGGCACCGTGACTGAGGAATCCATGCTCGACCGCGCGCGCCCCAGCTACCTCGCAGCGGCATGTTCGATGGGCGAACGCTTCGGGCTGGCATACTGCGACATCACCACTGGCGAGTTTTGCGCCACCCATCTCGACGACGCCGCCAGCTTGGAGCGCGAGCTGGCGCGCATCCAGCCGCGCGAGCTGCTGCTGGCGGAATCGGAAATGGAGCGCTGGCATGAGGGGCTGATCGCGGGCGTCCCGCGCACGCCGCTGCCCGCATGGCGCTTTGAGCCGGGCAACGCGCGCCAGGTGCTGCTCGACACTTTTCGCGTCAGCACGCTGCAAGGTTTCGACCTGGAGGACAAGCCAGCCGCCTTGAGCGCCGCCGGCGCGATTGTTTCTTACCTGCGCGAGACACAGCCCGCCGCGCTGGCGCAGCTCACCCACCTGCAGGTGTACAGCAGCGCCAGCTTCATGGCGCTCGATGTCAACGCCCAGCGTTCGCTGGAGCTGCTGGAGCCGATCCGCCGCAGCGAGCGTAAGGGCGGTCCTCCCCCCACCCTGCTCGGCGTGCTCGACCAGACGCTCACGCCGATGGGTGCGCGCACGCTGCGCATCTGGATCACCCAGCCGCTGCTCGACCTCGCCGCCATCGAGGCGCGGCTAGATCGCGTCGAAGCGCTGCACCGCGACGCGCTGCTGCGCGCGCAAGTGCGCGATCAGCTCAAACACCTGCCCGACCTGGAGCGGCTCGCCTCGCGGGTGGTCAGCGGCATCGCCACACCGCGCGACCTGCTCAACGTCAAGCTCGCCTGCGAGCGCTACCTGGCGCTGGTGGAGCATGTGCCGGAGCCAGTCGCGGCGCTGTTTGAGATGCGCGCCTCGCCTGCGCCAACCGCCCTGCAATCCGTGACGCAACTGATCGTCCAAGCCATTCACGATGCGCCAGAAGATGAGGGCGTGATCCGCCCTGGCTTCAGCGCCGAGTTAGACGAGCTGCGCCTTGCCACGCAAGACGCCAAGACGTGGATCGCCAACCTGGAGCGCGCCGAGCGCGAGCGCACGGGCATTCGCTCGCTGAAGGTGGGCTACAACAAAGTCTTCGGCTACTACATCGAGGTGACCCACGCCAACCGCGACATGGTGCCCGCCGATTACATCCGCAAGCAAACGTTGACCAACGCCGAGCGCTACATCACCCCCCAGCTCAAGGAGTACGAAACGCTGATCCTGAACGCCAGCGAGCGCATTGCGGAGGTGGAGCGCCGTCTGCTCACGGAGGTGATGCAAGCGGTGGCGTCGCACGCCCGCGAGCTATACGCCGCAGCGCATCGCATCGCGCGGTTGGACGTGGCAGCGGCGCTGGCTGAGGTCGCCTCGCGCAACCGCTACGCGCGTCCCCGCTTCAACCACGAAGGGCGTATTTGCATCCGCGACGGACGCCACCCCGTGATCGAGCATCTGCTCACCGAGACGCCCTTCACGCCCAACGACACCGACCTGGACGCAGACGCGCGCATCTTGATCATCACCGGACCGAACATGAGCGGCAAGAGCAGCTACATGCGCCAGGTGGCGCTAATTGTGTTGATGGCGCAGATGGGCAGCTTTGTCCCCGCGCGCGAGGCAGACCTGTGCCTGGTGGACCGCATCTTCACACGCGTCGGCGCGCAAGATGAGCTGGCGGCGGGACAGAGCACCTTCATGGTGGAGATGGTGGAGACCGCCAGCATCCTCAACAATTGCACGCCGCGCAGCCTGGTGATCCTGGACGAGATCGGGCGCGGCACCAGCACCTACGACGGGCTTGCCATCGCCTGGGCGGTGATTGAGTATCTGCACAATCACCCGCAGCACCGCCCGTTCACGCTCTTCGCCACGCACTATCACGAGCTGATCCAGCTCAGCGAGACGCTGCCCCACCTGCGCAACTACAACGTGGCGGTGAGCGAGGAGGGCGGGCAGGTGGTGTTCTTGCACAAGGTGATGCCCGGCGGCGCAGATCGCAGCTACGGCATTCACGTGGCGCAGTTGGCGGGGCTGCCGCCAGCAGTGCTGCATCGCGCGCGCGAGGTGCTGAAACGGCTGGAATCCAGCGCTCCTGCACAAGGCACGACTACCCCCATCGCGCCCGCGCAGATGCCGCTGTTCGCAGCCAGCGCTCCCGCGTTGGAGCGCCTCAAAGAAATTGACCCCAACGCGCTCAGCCCGCTGGAGGCGCTCACCACGCTGTATGAGCTGAAGAAGCTTGCTGAAGCTTCGTGACCTGGCTCAGCGCGCCGGTCGCCCCCACCACACGCCGTTCTCCACCGTGCCCACCAGCACTGAGCCATCGGGCAGTTGCGCCAGGCACACGCCGTCGCCTATCTCGCTGATGCGCCAGATCGCGCCATTGTTGGCGAAAGCATACACGCCAGAAGGCGTGACAGCCAAGCCTGGCGCCACCGCGTTCACCAGCTCGCCCTTCAGCAGCCGCAGCGCGTGTTCAGCGTCGAAGGGTTCGCGCGCGATCCATACCCCGCCGCCTTCGCTGCCCACGATCAGCCGGTCGCCATCCAGCGCCAGCGCGGTGAAAGGCGTAGCGCCGTCGGTGAGCCACAGCTCGCGCCAAGCTTGACCCGTGTTCTCGCTGAGGCACACGCCGTGATCGGTCGCGGCGAAGACTCGCTCATCTTCTGCGAAGTGAGGCGAGACCGCCACCGCGTTCACGCACAAGTCGAGCAGGCTGTGATTCCAGGCGAACCAGGAGATGCCGCCGTCGCTGGTGCGCCAGACGCCATCGCGCGCCGTCGCGGCGAAGCCCAGCCTGTCTTCAGCGAAGCGGGGCGAGAGCGCCAGCGCCATGATCGCGCCCGCGATAGGGATGCGCGCGAGCTGCCAGCTCTCCCCACCATCGCGCGAGAACGCGATCTCGGACTCCGAAGCGACGATCAGGCGCTCGCCGCAGGCTGCCACCGCGTTGAGGCGCACCTGGCGGATCGCTGGTGCGATGGGCTGCCAGGCAGCGCTGCGCAGGTCGAACTGCCATAGCCCTTCGGTTGTTGCAGCCAGGCAGCGGTCGCCATCTATTGAGAAAGCAAACGCGCTGGGAGGTTGGTCGAAGTGAACCCATTGGAACTGGGGAAGTTGGTCATGCATAGCGCCAGAGTCCTTGTGTTTGTGTGCCGCAAAGCAAGGCGCCGTCGTCATCCAGCGCCAGAGCGAGGATGCCTGCTGGGGCACGGCGCGGCAGGCGCATCCAGCTTTCGCCGTCGTCTTCCGAGACAGCCACCAGCCCATCGGGTCGCGCCACCGCTGCGCGGCGATGCGTCGGCGACGTTGCAAGCGCCGCGATGGGACCGCCGGCGAAGTCGCGCCGCCGGCTCCAGCGAAAGCCGCGGTTGGTGGAGAAGTACAAGCCGTGTTGCTCGCTGCCAACGATCAGCGCGCGCGGCAAGAAGGCGAGCGCCGCCACGGGGTGAGCGGCAGGCTCCAGCGGCAGCAGTTGCCAGGTTTCACCCGCAGTCTGGCTGAGGAACAGCCCGTCCTCCATCGCTGCCACGAGCGTCACGTCCATCGGGAAGCCTGGTGAGAGCGTCAACGCAATCGCCTCGCGGCCGATCAGCCCAAAGTTGCGCTCGGTCCAGGTGTGCCCGCCGTCGGTGGTGCGCCACACGCCATGCCCCAGCGTGGCAGCAAACGCGACGCCGTCCTGCGCAAAGTTTGGCGAGAGCGCGATTTGCGCCACCTGACTAGCGTCGGGCACCGAGGCGTATGTCCAGCTTTCACCGAAGTCGTGCGAGTAAGCGATGCCATCCGCTGCACCAACGAGGATGTGCGGCGGTGCCGCAGCCAACGCGGAGATCGCCACGCCTTGCAGCGAGGGGGCCGTTCGTGTCGCAGTGTCGCCAGTGATGAGAAACAAACCGTCGTTCGTGCCCACCAACCAGCGCCCATCGCCACAGTGTGCGATGCAGAAGATCGTCGGGGGCGTGTCCAGTTTGTGCCAGGAGGGCATGTTGTCAGTCTCCCTGTTGAAACAGGGATTGTACAGGGCACGACTGGCAAGCGTGCTTTAACAAGTGCTGGACTATTCACTGCGGCGCAGTCAGCATCCCTGCCACTGAACCGCCTGTCTCCGCGCCTGCAGCGCTTTCGTCAGCGCTGATCGGGCAGCCATTTGCCACAGGCAAGTGCAAGGTGAACGTGCTACCTTTGGAAAGCGTGCTGGTCACACTCACCTGACCGCCATAGTTCTCGACGATGGAGCGCACAATTGACAAGCCCAATCCCCCACCACCTCGCCATCGGGCGCGCGCGTTGTCGGCGCGGTAGAAGCGCTCAAACACGTGAGGCAACGCCTCTGGCGGGATGCCCACCCCAGTATCTGAAACCTGTATGACCACCATTCGCTTGTGAGAGGGCAACGCGACACCAGGCGCATCAGAACCTTTATACCCACGATGCAACTTCTTGGCGTCGCTCGGCGCCTCCTCGCAGCGCGTGACAAAAGCGCGCAAAAGCACCTGCCCTCCTGAAGGGGTGTATTTGATCGCGTTGTCGAGCAGATTGCGAATAGCAATGCTGATTTGCTCAGGGTTGGCGCGGACTGGCGGCAGGTGAGAAGGCACATCAACGAGCAGCTTCAGTCTGGAGTGCTGAATCAGGGGATAGACATCATCTGCGAGCTGATATATCAGTGTTGACAAGTCGAGCAGAACTGTGGGATGTGACTTGCCGTCGTCAACCGCGCAGAGCATCAACAAGTGAGAGGCTAGGTTCTGCAAACGGATTACGTCGTCCTCTATCTGACGCAGATAGTGTTCGTAGAGTTTCGGATCATTTCGCCCATGCGCCTGGAGCATATCCAGGCGCAGGCGCATGCTGGTGAGTGGAGAGCGAATTTCATGCGCTGCGTTCGCAATGAACGCTTCTTGCCGAGAGATAAACTCCCTTAGCCGCTCCGCCATCTGGTTGAAGGAATGCCCTAGCATTTGAATCTCTGCCGGACCCTCCAGCGAAACGCGCTGATCCAGGTGCCCTCTAGCAAAGCGCTCTACAGAGAGCGTGAGCGCACGGACGGGCTGCGCGATCTGAACTGCCACCCGCCAGCTCACCAGCACGGTGGCGAGCAGGATCAGGCTGCCCACAATGAACAGGCTGAGCCTGCTCTCCCAGATTTGGCTGTGGACCCGAGTCATCAGAGTTGAGAGCTGTACTAATCCCAGCACTCTGCCACTGTGCACATCCCGCACGCTGGCGGCGACGAACAGTCGTTCCTCGCCGCTCCACTCATCTAGACGCTGGTTGTGTTGTTCTCTTCCACTCTGCGCGGCGACCAGTTCTGGGTGTTCGTGGAGCACAGCGCCAACCGGCACTCGCGCATCTGTGCTGAACAACACCCGCCGCTGGGCGTCGGTCAGCACAAAGCGCAGAGAGTCCACGCTGCGCAGGTACTGCATCTGCACCGTTGGCTGAAAGTGCTCTGGCTTTATCCCCGTCTGAAGCCATGCGGCGAGCGTTTGATGCAGCGTGTCGGCAAGCAGGAATGCCTCTATCTCCAGCTCGTGCTCTGCCTCTTCCAGGATGAAAGCTTGCAGCTTCTGGTCTGTCCACAGGAACAGAGCACCGACGGACAACGAGGTCAAAAGAAGGTAGGTGACCAGGAGCCTGCCCTGCAAACTACGAGGCAGATGGCGGCTGAAAGCGGTAACCGTAGCCGCGAACAGTCTGGATATATTGCGGTGAAGAAGTGACATCTTCCAGCTTCTCTCTCAACCAGTGGATATGTACATCCAGCGTGCGAGGATCACCGATCCAGCTCTCACCCCACACCTTGTCCAGCAGCTCTTGCCGGGAGAGCGTGACGCCTGCATTTTCCATCAGCACGCGCAGCAGTTCATATTCCCGATAGCTCAGCTCGACGGGAGTTCCATCTTTCCAGACCTGCCTCGCCTTGCGATCCAGAACGATTTTGCCAATGCTCAGGTGGTCAGGTGCTGTGTGAGAAGCTGCTACCACGCGGTCCAGCTCTCGGCGTCGCAGCACCGCACGCACGCGCGCGACCAGCTCCCGAAAGCTAAACGGCTTCACAATGTAGTCGTCAGCCCCCACCTCCAGCCCCATGACGCGATCCATCTCTTGACCACGGGCGGTGAGGATCAGGATGGGGACGGCGGATTCCTGTCGCAACACGCGGCACACTTCCAGTCCACTTATGTCTGGCAGCATCAAGTCGAGGAGGATGACTGAGGGGGATGCAGTGCGCGACAGCTCAAGTCCTGTGCGCCCATCACTGGCGTGGATGACACAAAAGCCCTCTTTCTCCAAACCAAATAAGAGAGGCTCTGAAATCTTCTCGTCATCCTCGATCACCAGGATGGTGACCCCACTCTTGCAGGCAGACATATCCTCTTCTGACTCGTTTAAGCCTTCAAATGGTGCCGCATATGACTGCTCGCTGCTTTTTATCATAGCACCCAGATGCAGAGACGCTCTTTGAGGCTGTGCGGATGATGAGCTACGCTACCGACGCACAATCGGCACAAAAACCACAGGGAACACGTCAACATCCAGCATAGCAACAGGAACTGTAGAAGAGAGCGTGCTACCGTTACCCAGTTGCCCAAAGGTGTTCGCACCCCAGCACAGGATGGCGCCACTGCTGGCAATAAGTGCACAGGTGTGATCGCCACCCGCTGCAATGGCTGCTACGCCACTCGAAAGTCCGAGCACGTCAACAGGCGTGCCGCTATCTGTGTCTGTTCCGTCGCCTAGTTGTCCGAAGAGGTTGCTGCCCCAACACTTAACACCACCCGCACTGGTCAGCGCACAGGTGTGGTTGTTGCCTGCGACGACTGCTACTGCGCCTGAGATTCCGCCCACAGTCACTGGCGTAGGGCTGTCTGACCAGCTTCCGTCACCCAACTGACCAAAGCTATTGTTGCCCCAACACTTGATGCTGCCGCTGACGAGCGCGCAGGTGTGATCCGCCCCTGCTGCTATCGCGCTGACGCCGCTGGACAGCCCGCTCACGCTCACGGGGACGGCGCTATCCGCGGTGCTCCCGTCGCCGAGCTTACCGGAGAAGTTACTCCCCCAGCATCTCGCGCTGCCGCTGACGACCGCGCAGGTGTGATCCGTCCCTGCCGCTATCGCGCTGACGCCGCTGGACAGCCCGCTCACGCTCACGGGGACGGCGCTGTCCGTAGTGCTCCCGTCGCCGAGCTGTCCCGAGGCATTGCTGCCCCAACACTGCGCGCCACCGCTGACGACCGCGCAGGTGTGAGCCGCCCCTGCCGCTATCGCGCTGACGCCGCTAGATAGCCCGCTCACGCTCACGGGGACGGCGCTATCCGTGGTGCCCCCGTTGCCGAGTTGACCAGAGGCATTGTTGCCCCAACACCGCACGCCACCGCTGACCACCGCGCAGGTGTGATCATCGCCCGCCTCGAGTGTGGTGACGTTGCTCGATAGACCAACCACGTTCACTCGAACAAGGCGAAAGGCTCCCACAGTGCCATCTCCGATCTGACCAGAGGCGTTGTAGCCCCAACACCGCGCGCCGCCGCTGGCTGTTCGTGCGCAGCTATGCTCGCCGCCCAACGCCAGATCGCCATACGCGACCAGCGTCAACGCATGAGCCTCCGCCTCACTTCGCGCGATTCGCAACGGCAAAGCGTAAGAGCCGACTGCATTGATGATGGTTGCTACCAGCACAACGCTCGCCAATCTTAGGTTCATCGCTCACACTCCTTAAGCTCCCAGCTGTTGTACAGAGAGCCACGCTCTGTTCTCGCAAAAGAAGAGGGGGCAGAGCCGATTACTCCTTAGCCTGCCCCCTCCCCTGCCTAAAACCTGCGCCTGCTCACTTCACTTCACTTCAATCTTGAAGGCATTCACCGAGCCATCCGTCTGCATCACGCCCTTCACCTCCACGAAGGCGCCCACTGCGGCAGGACCGCGCTTCTGCTTGATTTGTGTGCCAGGCGTGACGTTGACCGTTCGGCCGTCCACCATCCACGTGCCGATCAGACCTGCTGGCAAGCTCTGAACCGTGCCGTAGAACTTCACCTGTGACCCGACCGGCGCACCGCCACCACCACTACCCGACTTGACTTCGATCTCATAGGCATCCACTGCGCCACTGGGCTGTTGTGTGCCCTTCACTTCCACATAAGCGCCCACCGCCGCAGGGCCGCGCTTCTGTTTGATCCGCGTGCCAGGCGTGACGTTGACCGTTCTGCCATCCACCGTCCACGTGCCGATCAAGCCAGCCGGCAAGCTCTGCACGGTGCCATAGAACTTCACCTGCGGGGCAATCGGAGCACCGCCACCGCTGCCTGACTTGACCTCAATCTCATAGGCATCCACTGCGCCACTGGGCAGCAAGTTGCCCTCCACCTCCACGTAAGCGCCCACAGCTGCCACACCCCGCTTCTGCTTAATGCGCGTCCACGATGTGACATTGACGGTGCGACCATCCACGATCCACGTGCCGATCAGACCCGCTGGCAGGCTCTGGACCGTGCCGTAGAACTTGTAACCACTGCTTGCGAAAGCGCCCTGGAGGGACATCCCGTTTACCGTCACAGAGAGCGCCATCAGCGCTGCGATGAACTGCCGTCTATTCATAGCCCTTTCCTCACTTTGCCATCTGGAATTTCAGGTTGCGCTGTAAGTGTATTGGAGGCGTGGCGCTTTTTGGCTAAGCCGTACTAAACTTCAAGTTAAGTGATAGTTAACCGATCAGCGCTTCAGCAAATTCACGGATGGAACCTGGCACGGCGCTGACACGTCTTTCTTTATGCAACTTTGAAAAAGCCAGGGCAAAATAAACAGAGGTTGTCTGTATGAGAGGGGATCGACGGAACTTCCAAATCTGGATTGCGGCAGCATTCAACGCAATGCTGCTCAGCGGGTGCGTCTTGCCACAACCAGTCACTCCAGGTGCGGAGCCGACGGCGACGACTGGACCTGAACCTTTCCTCGCCATCGTGCCAGAGCGCGCGCGCATCGGCGACGTAGTCGTAGTAGTGGGGTCGGACTGGCAAGCTGAAGAAGAAATCTCGCTTGGGCTTCTGCCGACCAGCCCGACACAATCGGGCGGCGTGTTGCTGGCGGTGGTCAGCACCGACACGCAGGGGCGCTTCCGCAGCGAGGTGCGCATTCCAGTCGGCATCACGGCTGGCACATGGCAGCTCTACGCCCAGTCGCGGACGCCAGGTCGCTTTGCCACGACCACGCTGGAGGTGCTCTCAGGGGACACGCCTCCCTCGCCCACGCCAGAACCAGCGCCGACCGCCACACCGACCGCCCCTCCCCAACCGCCGACACAACCGCCTCAGCCTCCCACACGCCCCGCTCCCACGCGCACACCAGCGCCACCGAGGAACACGCCCACACCAGGCGTCTTCACCCATTGGCGCGGCGAGTATTTCGCCAACCCCAACCTGAGCGGCGCGCCGGTGGTGGTGCGCAACGACGAGGACATCAACTTCAATTGGGCATCTGGGTCGCCTGATCCCCGCATCCCGCCCGATAACTTCTCCGCACGCTGGACGCGCAGCCTGCAATTCAACGCTGGCACGTATCGCTTTGTGTTTTTTGTGGATGACGGCGTGCGCCTGTTCATTGACGACACGCTGGTGCTCGACGAGTGGCGCGACGGTCCTCCGCGAGAGGTGTTCCAAGATGTGACGCTTTCCACGCGGTTGTACCGCTTCCGCGTGGAATACTACGAGCGCACGGGCTTCGCAGTGCTGCGCTTCAATGTGTTCCTGGTTCCACCCACTACACCCACGCCGCTGCCCACCACCACTCGCACGCCTGTGCCAACGCCCACTTTTACGCCCATCCCGCCCACACCGACGTGGACGCCAACTGCCACGCCAATCCAGCCCACGCCGACATGGACGCCAACATGGACGCCAACGGTGACACCTATCCCGACTCAGCCACCCGTGCCCACCGATGCGTCACCACCGCCAACGCCGACCTGGACGCCCACCGTCACGCCTATCCCACTGCCGACCGACACGTCACCGCCACCACCTACGCCCACGTTCACGCCCAATCCAACGGCGACAGATACGCCAGTGCCGCCGACGCCGACCAATACCACCGCACCGCCGACGCCAACAGAGACGTCGGACACGCCAACACCCACCGCGACTTCCACGTCGCTGCCGCCGACGCCCACCCCTACGCTGCCTGGACCGACTGTGCCGTTGACCGCAACCGCGATCTACACACCGTCCACGCAGACGCTGCTGGTGAAGTCGAGCGGATGGGGCGCGCGCGAGCAGGTGCTGATCGGGATCAGCGCCGACGAGACGGGTCGCCGCAGCCGGCGTGTGGGCAGTGCCCGCGCCACCAACAGCGGCGAGATCACCGTGACGCTCACGCTCGCCGCCGACCCGCCGCAGCCTGGCTACGTCGTGCTCTACAACCGCCCCAACAACAAGCGCATCGTGGTGCCCATCCAGGTGACGGAGGAGGGCGAGGGCAATGAGGGCGCGCCAACATTCCCGCTCCGCGTGGCGATCAGCCCGCCAGCGAGGCGCGCCCTCGCTCACTCGCGCTCGCGCGGCAAGGTGAAGTAAAACGTGGAGCCGCGCCCCACAGCGCTCTCCGCCCAGATGCGCCCGCCGTGCGCCTCCACGATGTGGCGAGCGATGGACAACCCTAGCCCGCTGCCCGCGCGCCCTGTGCGCGCGCGGTCTGCCTTGTAAAAGCGCTCAAACACGCGCGGCAAGTCATCGCTGGGGATGCCGATGCCTGTATCGCGCACGCCAACGACGATCACATCCTCTTCCTCCAGCTTGGCGCGCCCGGCAGGGTCGTGGGTCAGCCCATCTCGCAGCGCAGCCTGCGCCGCCTCACCCGTCAACGCAAACACGGTGATCTCCCCCTGCGGCGTGAACTTGATCGCGTTTTGAAGCAGGTTGGAGAGCACGCGCCGAATCTGATCGGCGTCGCACAGCGCCACCAGCGCCGCATCCACCGCGTTGGTCAGCTTCAGACCAGCGTGACGCGCCTGCGGCTGCAAGTGCTCGAGGGCAGTTTCGACCATCGCGCGCACGTTTGCGCGCACCAGGCGCATCGGCATCTGCCCCGACTCGATCTGTGCTAGGTCGGATAACTCTTGCACCAGCCGCCTGAGAGAGTCGAGCTGGTCGCGCGTTTGCGACCACAGGCGTTCTCGCTCGGCAGGAGACCACTTGCCCGTCTGCAGCGAATCCAGCAACAGATAGAGGTTGGTGAGTGGAGTGCGCAGCTCGTGCGAGACATTCGCCACGAAGTCTCGGCGCACGCGACCGAGATACTCCAGCTCGCTGATGTCGCGCAGCACAATCACCGCACCATCCTGGCTGCGCGCAGCCTGAGCGCGGTGCAGGCGCTGGTTCAGCATAAACTCGCCGAAAAGCTCATTGCGCCCAGAAAGCACCTCATGCGCCAGCCGATCCAGCTCGTAGGAACGTGTCGCCTCGATCACGCTTGCGCCCAGCGCCTGGTTGCACAGGCTAGCCCCAGCAGGGTTATAGCCCACCACCTGGCGGTTGTTGTTGATGATGAGGATGGGGTCAAAGCTCGCCTCCAGCAGCGCGTTGAGCGTCTTCTCGCGCTGCGCCAACCAGGCGCTTTCCTCTTCCAGACGATACTTAAGCCGCGCGCGTTCGGCGTGGGCGTCTTCCAGTGCGCTGCTCAACCGCCGCTGCCGCCACAGCAGCAACAGCACGACGATCAGCCAGACGGTGTTCACCAGAACGAAATTCAGCGTGCTATCCATCGGGGCATGTCAATCCTCACGCGCGACGCCGCACCAGATAAAGCAACGCACCGATCAGCCCCAGCAGCGCCACAGCAACACCCGCCAGCGCAGCAACCTGCTGGCGCGAAAGCGGCGCGCGAGGCAACGGCTGGCGCATGATCTCCAACCGCGCGCGCTGGACAAACTCTTGCGGCGGCGAGACTGGCTCAAAAGCCCGATCCAGTTGCTGCTCCAGCCAGCGGATGTCTTCTTCCTTCAGGCGAGGTCTGGTCATAGTTCAGTTTTGTTGAGCAAGTCGCGCAATTGCGCCAACGTGCGGTGATACAGCGATTTGATCGCCCCCTCGCTGCGGTTCATAATCTGACCGATCTCCGCGTTGGAAAGCTGCTCGACGAACTTCAACACCAGCAAATGTTGGCGGTCCTCCGGCAGCCGCCGAATGGCGCTCAGCAGCTGCTGGCGCTGCCGGTCTAGCTCGATGCGCTGGTCAGGGTCCTCTGACTCCTGGTCAGCGATTGCCGGGTGCGTTTCTGGGTCGAGGATGCTCTCCAACGGCAGCATGGGGCGGCGGCGGCGGTCGCGGTGAAAGTTCGCCACCACGTTGTGGGCGATGCGATACAACCAGGCGGTGAAAGGCAAGCCGCGATCGTCGTAGCGATGGATGTGTTTGAGCGCCTGCATGAACACGCGCGCGGTGAGGTCTTCTGCGTCCTCAGGGTTGCCAACGCGGTAGAACATGTAGCGATAAATCGCAGCCACGTGCCGCTCGTACAACAAGCCGAACGCCTCCCGGTCGGTCCTGGCACGGCGCACCAGCTCTCGCTCGTCGGGAGCATTTTCAAGCGATGCAGCGCGGGGAGGTTCGGTCATCTCAGCGATCATGCTTCAACCAATGGGTGCCGCGCCATGCTTCAGCACGGCTTGCGTGATCATCTCGGCGATCATCCGCCCGCGCGGACAATTCTATAATGCGCGCGCGTGCTCACCTCTGTTGTCATCCCGAACTGGAACGGCGCGCCACACCTGCCCACTTGCCTCGCCTCTTTGCGTCGTCAAACGCTGCCGCCGTTCGAGGTGATCGTGGTGGACAACGCCTCTACGGATGAGTCGCGCGCGTTGTTGGCGGCGCACTTTCCTGAAGTGAAGGTGATCGCGCTGCCGCGCAACCTGCGCTTTGCTGGCGCGTGCAACGTGGGCATTCGCGCCTCCTCAGGCGAGCTGGTCGCCCTGCTCAACAACGACACCGAGGCAGACCCGCGCTGGCTGGAGCATGTGGTGCGCTGCTTCGCGCGCCACCCCGACGCCGGCTTTGTCGCCAGCAAGCTGCGGCTGTTCGACCGCCGCGATCACCTGCACAGCGCAGGCGACTTTTACTCGCGGCGCGGCGTCCCGGGCAACCGCGGCGTGTGGCAAAAGGACGATGGACAGTTCGACACCGAATACGTCTTCGGCGCATGTGGCGCAGCGGCGGTGTATCGCCGGGCGATGCTGGACCGCATCGGATTGCTCGACGAGCGCTTCGAGTTTAGCTGCGAGGACGTGGACCTCTCCTGGCGGGCGCAACTGGCGGGTTATCGGTGCGCCTTCGCCCACGACGCCATCGTGTATCACAAGGTGAGCGCCACGGGCGGCGGCGTGGTCAACAGCTTTTACGACGGGCGCAACTTCATCTGGTTGTTGGTGAAGGATGTGCCAGGGGAAGTGCTGCGCGCGCACTGGCGCGCCATGTTGCGCGAGCAACTGCGCATCGCCTGGCAGGCGGTGCGCGCCTGGCGCGGTGAGGCGGCGCGCAATCGCTTGCGCGGTCAGCTCGCTGGCGTGTTGGGGGTGCCGCGCATGTGGCGCGCGCGCCGCGCTGTGCAAGCCACGCGCGTGATCAGCAGCGAAGCGCTGCACCAACTGCTCGACCCGTAGCCACGCGCTATTTCGCTGGGGCGGAGCGCACCGCTCGCACGCGCCACGCGGCAGGCTTCGCGCACTGCCGCAACACTTCATCTGCCACGCGCAGCGCGCCCATCGTCACCCCCGCCGTGCTCTGACCTGGAAAGATCGAGTCGCCCACCAGCCAGAGATTCGGGACACCCGTGTGCGGACCGCGCACGCGCAGCAGGCTGGTGAACGGGAAGCCACCCACCCCGCCCTTGTATCGCCGCGTGAAGAACTGGAAGGTGATCGGTGTGCCGTGCAGGAGCAGTCGGATGCGCGCGCGCAAGCCTGGCAGCGCGCGCTCCGCCAGGTCGAGCATGCGTTCGGTGTATTCGGCAACGCGCGCGTCGTAGTCGGCTTTTGCGCCAGGTGTCTGGCGTAGCCTCCACCAGTCGCTCAGTCGCGTGTGCGTGCTGATCGTCACAGCGCGGTGTCCTGGAGGCGCGCGGCGCGCGTCTGTTGCATCGGAGAACGAGATGAAGATCGAGTTGCCCTCGCCCAGCGGCGCGTCGTAATCGCGCACCACTTGAATATGTCCCACGTCTGGCGGCGACCAGTCGGGGGCAACTTCCACGCCCAGATACAGCGTGAATGCGCCCCACATCTCCTCGCGGCGCGCCACCTCTGCCTGCAGCGCGCGCGGCGCCTGATCGCCCAGCAACCGCGCCACATCCCAGACGGTCAAGTTTGCCACACACACATCGCACGGGACGCGCAAGCCCTTGTTGGTGTGCGCAGCGACCACGCGCCCATCCCGCACTTCCAGCCGCGTCACCTCCTGGCGGAAATGCACCTGACCGCCGAAACGACGCACCGCCTCGACCAGTTGCTCGCTGATGCCGCCCATGCCACCTTCTGGATGCACCACGCCACGTCGGGGTAAGTCCACGGCTGCTGCGCCGAAGAGCGCGCTCGCGCGCTCGCTGGTGGTCTGGGCGCTGATCAGCAACTGCGCATCCAGAAAGGTGCGCGCTGCGCGGTCACGGATGCCGCTGCGCCTCGCCCAGCCGCCGAGCGTCTCCAGGAGGTGCGGCACTGTGATCAGCGTCTGAGGGCGCACAGCGAGCGCCAGCCGCCACAAGTCGTTCAAGCTGGAGGGCGGCAACGTTGGGCGGCGGGATGCGAAATCCCACACTGCATCGCTCACCCGCTCCACGTCGCGGTTGAAGCGCAACAGGCGCGCGCAGTCGGGCGAATCTGCAAAGGCGCGCGCCAGCTCCTCGTGCCAGGCGGCGCGGTCGGCGTATTGCGTGATGGTGCGGTCTGGCAGCACGACTTGCCAGGCAGGATTCACGGGATGCACCCGCCAATCTATGCCCAGCATCTCCCCCACCACCTGGTGAGGTCCGCTAGGTTGAAAGCCACCTGCCAGCGTCGCCCCTGCGTCGAAGCGATACTTCTGGTGGTAAAACGTGCCGGCACAACCGCCGGGATACACATGCGCTTCGAGCAGTGTGACCTCGTGCCCCGCCTTTGCCAGCAGCGCGGCAGCCGTTGCGCCGCCCACACCTGCGCCGATCACCACAATCTTTGCCACTGGTCTAACCTCACACAAAAAAGCGTCCGAAGGTTGTCAACTTCGGACGCTACCTGATTTAGATGTGCGCGATGTGAGAGCGGTCAGCGCATTCACAATCCCCACTCGGCGCGCAGGCGCTCCATCACCATCGGGTTGTTCACCTGCATCAGCTCTTCCATGAGCAACCCTTCGGGCACTGCGCCCTCCACGTGGATCACCTCGTTGATCACGGTGCGAGGCACGCCGTACACGCTGTAGCGATTAGACAGGTGGGGAAACTCGGTCGCCTCCACCATGTCGGCGCGCACGCGCTCGCTGGCAATCGCCAGGCGATGCGCCAACAACACCGCGCGCGGGCAGTAGGGGCACGTGGGCGTGACAAAGACCTGAATGTGCACGGGCGCCTGCAGCTTGGCGAGCTGCTCCAACGTCTGGGAGCTGAGGTCATGGCGCGCCTGGCTGACCAGCACCAGGTCCTGGATGAACGTGCCAAACTCGTAGCCAGAGGGGATGCCGAACAGGCGCACGCCGAAATCGCGTGGTTGCGCGCCGCCGCGCAGCACGGCGATGGCGGGGATTTTGTCTATGCCCAATTCTCGGGCAAGTGATTCTTCTGCCACGAAGTCGTGCACCTCCACGCTGAGCTTGTCGGACAACGCAGCCACCTCCTCAACGAGCTGGCGCGTCTCGCGGCAAAAATCGCACTCCAGCGCCCCACCCTCTTGCTGGGTGAAGAGCACGATCTTTACGGGTTCGGTCATCGCCGCCAGCGCTTCGCGCACTTCGCGGCGCACTTGTTCGTTAAGTAACGTCATGGTTTGATCACTCCTGCAAAGCGAAGCTGCTTTGTTGTGCAGTGGTCTCCGCTGGCGCAGGCTCTGCGCCAGCCAGCGCCTGGCTAAGCTCCATCAGCGCTGCCACACCCCCTTCGTGATACGCCAGCCAGGACGGAGCAGGGTCATGCCTGGCGCGATGGATGTCCAGCGCCTCGCGCCAACGCGCAAGCTGGGAGAGGAACACAGCTTGCGCCATTTCTGGCGATAGAGAGGATTCGCGCTGCATCGCGGCGGAGAGCGCACGGCGCGCGTCATTCAGCGCCACCAGCGCGCCCTCCGCACGCTTCAGCGGGTATGTCATGCGCCCCTCTTTGTGCAATTGGCACGCGCTGGATTCTCCCATCTGGCGCACCAGTTCCGCTTCGGCGCGTTGCAGATGCGCCTGCAGAATGCTCCAGACCTGTGGCGCGTCCATCGTCACTTTGCCCAATCCACAGCGAGTTGCTTACGACCGCGCAGCGCCTTCTCCACCGCCATCGCTGCAACGGCGCCCTCGGCTGCTGCGACCACCGCCTGCTTAACGTGGTTGCACAGCACATCGCCCACCGCATAGACGCCCGGGATGGCGGTGCGATACTCAGCGTCCACCTTGACGCAGCCAGTCTCGCTCAGCGGCAACTGCCCGCTGAGGAAATCCGTGGCGGGCTTGCCGCCCTGCAGATAGATGAACGCGCCGCTCACGGGGATCACCTGCTCGCCGCTCTCGCGCAGCGCGACGCGCACACCCGTCACATGGTCTGTGCCGATCACCTCGCGCAGCGTCGCGCCAGGATACACGCGCACGGCTGGGTGCTCCGTCAGCTCGCGCACCAGCGGTTCTGACGCGTGAATTTTCGGTGTGGGCGACAAGAAGTGCACCTGGCGCGCAAAACGCGTGAGGAACAACGCCTCCTCCACCGCCTCATCCGTGTTGCCAGCCACAGCAACGTCCTGATCGCGGAAGAAGGCGCCGTCGCAGGTGGCGCAGTACGACACGCCGCGCCCGAGCAGCGCTTCCTCACCCTTCACACGTTGACCGCGCGCCATCGAGCCGGTGGCAATGATCATCGCGCGCGCCTCGTAGGTCCCGCCATTGGCGAAGATCAGCTTTGGGTTGCTCTCCAGGTCAACGGCTTGCACTTTGTCCTGAACGAAGACTGCGCCGAAGCGCTGCGCGTGATCGCGCATACGTTGCAGCAGCTCGGCACCGCTGATCTCCTCGGGGATGCCAGGGTAGTTGGCGATGCGCGAGGTGATGCCCAGCGCGCTGGCGGTCAAGCCTTTGTCCAGCACCAACACGCGCAGATCGGCGCGCGCCGCGTACAGCGCCGCCGTCGCGCCCGCTGGTCCGCCGCCGATGATCACCACGTCCCAGACCTGCGACGAGAGGTCGTCGTGGGTTGAGAGCGCAAACTGAAGTTCCATGCGACAGCTCGCTTACTCGGTGAAGCGCGCAAGGATGTCGTTCTGGTCTAGCACCAGGTAGTCCACACCGTTGTGGCGGAACTCCGTGCCGCTGTATTTGGCGTACAGCACCTTGTCGTTCACCTTGACCTTGATGTCTTCTGAATCTCCCACTGCCAGCACGACGCCGGTCTGCGGCTTCTCTTTCGCTGTCTCTGGCAGCAGGATGCCCGTGGGGGTTTTCGATTCTTGCTCCAGCGGTTTAATCAGCACACGTGTGCCCAACGGCTGGATAGGGGGAACGGCATGATTCTCGCTCATGATGTATGCATCCTCCTTTTTGCTGAAAGTGTGTTGAGTCAGGCGTCACTGAATGCCGAGCAACTGGTTGATGCGCGCCTTGTCAAACCCGATGACAATTTTGCCGCCGATGTCAATCACGGGCACGCCGGTTTGTCCCGACCGACGCACCATGTCGCGGGCGGCGGCTGGGTCTCGGCTCACATCCACATCCACAAAACGGATGCCCTTCTGGCGAAAGTAGCTCTTCGCTGCGTTGCAAAAGGCGCACGTCGGCGTGGTGAAGATCACGACCTTCGGTTGTGGTTTGTTCGCTGTCATAAGCCTCATCTGCGCTGCACACAAAACTCATCAGCTTAGATGCAGAGCGCAAACAAAAGGTAACGCGCCACGCGCAGCGATGCTCGCGCGAGCTAACCTGCTGCCAGTTTGCTGAGGTTGTCGAACAGCAAATACGCTGCGAGCAAAAGCACAAACACAGCGAACATCTGGCGCAGGCGCTCAGGGTGGATCACCTGCGCCAGCCGCGCGCCAGTGAACGTGCCCAGCAAGCCCGCCGCAGCGAAGACCGCCACCACGTTCAAGTCCAGTGCTTCGCCGCCGATGTGCCCCGCCAAGCCGGAGAGGCTGTTCATTGCGATCACCAGCAACGATGTGCCCACTGCGTCGCGCATGGGCAGCCCCACCAGCATTACTAGCGCAGGGACGATCAAGAAGCCGCCACCCACACCGAGAAAGCCAGTCAGAGCGCCGACGCCAGCACCTGTTAAGATCGTCGCCCACAGGTTGCGCGGCGCGCCGCGCTCCTGTTGAGGCGCGCGGCGCAGCAGCATGACCGTGCCCACAACCAGCATCAGCACGGCGAACGCCACCATCAACGCCTCCGGCGGGAAGAGGCGCGATCCGCGCGCGGCGATGTAGGCTGTTGCCATGCCTGCACCGCCGAAGACCAGTGCCACGCGCCAGTGCAGTGTGCCATGCGCACGATGCATCAGCACGCCGCTCACACTATTTGCGCCGACAATCGCCAGCGACGCAGCCACTGCTGCGCGCGGCTCCTGCCCCACCAGATACACCAGTGCGGGCACCGTGAGGATCGATCCACCGCCGCCCAGCAAGCCCAGCGTTAAGCCGATACCAAAGCCGAGCACAACCTCGCCCGCCAGTGTCCAGACGTTCACAGCCCGCCCCTCAGCTCACTGCGCGCTGACCCCAGATTCCACAGGTAACGCCTGTGACCACGCCGCCTCGCCATCTTGAAGCGTCGCTACCTGCGAAAAGCCAGCCCGACGCAACCACGACGCCGCCACTTGTGAGCGATACCCCGTGCTGCAATACGCCACGATCCAGCGATCACGCGGCAAGCTATGGGCATATCGCGGCAGGTAACCAAGCGGGATATGGCGCGCGCCGCGCACATGGCGCTGGGCATACTCCACGCCGCTGCGCACGTCCAGCACCACCATCCCGTTTCTGGGGAGCTGCTCCGCGAGCTGGTCAGCCGTCCAGGCGGTCAGCGGCACAGGGTCCGTGATCGCGTCTGGCAGGAAATAGCCTGGCACCTGATCTACGCCGATGTTGCGCAAATCGCGCAGCACAGCGGGCAGGCGGTCTTCTGTGGGCAGGATGAGATACAGCGGTTTATCGTATTCGACAAACCAGCCGATCCAGGTGAGGTAGGCGTTGCTGTTCATGGGGATGTTGATCGCGCCTGGCAAGCCATGCTGGACGAAGGCATCGCGGGGGCGCAGGTCAATCACCAGGGCGCTCGCGCGCAGCGCCGCTTTCAGCTCCGCGCTGCCCAACCGTTGGGGCTTTGGCAGGGTGTCGAGCAGGGGCGCATCCACCTTGTTCACGCGCTTCATCTGGGCGAAGTAGCGCGGCGGCTCCGGCTGGCCGTCCAGCAACCAGCGGACGAACGCATCCTCGTCGTCAAACTGGAAGGCGGGGTTGAAGCGCCGCTCGTAACCCAGTGTGGTAGAGGGCACCGCGCCCAGCGCTTTGCCGCACGCGCTGCCAGCGCCATGGCCAGGCCAGATTTGCAAGTAGTCTGGCAGCGCTTTGAAGCGCTGCAGGCTGGCAAATTGCAAGCGCGCGCCCAGTTCCTTCGTGCCGACGAACCCTGCCGCCTCCTCGAGCAAGTCGGGGCGCCCTACGTCGCCGACGAAGATGAAGTCGCCAGTGAATACGCCCATCGGCTCGTCGGCTGCGGCGGTGTCAGTGATCAAGAAGCTGAGGTGTTCTGGCGTGTGGCCGGGTGTGTGCATTGCCTGGACGCGAATGTTGCCCACCATCCAAGTGTCGCCATCACACAGTCGGATGACGTTGCGCTCGTCGGCGAAGTGATACTTCCAGTCGGCGTCGCCCATATCGCTGACATACATGCGCGCGCCCGTGCGGGCGGATAGCTCGCGCAAGCCGCTCACAAAGTCCGCATGGATGTGCGTCTCGGTGACGTGCGTGATGCGCAGCCCTTCTTTCTCAGCCACGCGCAGATAAGGCTGCACATCGCGCATCGGGTCAATCACCATCGCTTCGCCCGTCCTGGCACAGCCGATCAGATAAGACGCCTGCGCCAGCACATCGTCGTAAAAGTATCTGAGCAACATCACAACCTCCTGCTTTCAAATCGCTCATCGGTGAAGGGGGAATCCTGCGGCGCGCCAGTCGCCGATGCCGCCAAGGTCGTACACATCGCTATAGCCGGCGCGCAGCAACATCCTGGCGGCGATGTTGCTGCGATTGCCGCTGCGGCAATACAGCACGATTGGCTTGTTCTTGGGGAGTTCATCCAGGCGCTGAGCGATCACCTGCACGTCTATGTTGAGCGCGCCAGAGATGTGACCAGTGCGGAACTCCTCTGGTGTGCGCACGTCCACCAGCACGTGGTCGCGTTGCTGCTGCCGAAAATCCTGGTGGTACTGCTGCGGGGTGAGCTGCTTCACCTGGCTATTGCTGCGGAAAAGGAAGTTGAGCATCTCCATTCACCTCTCGTTTGAGCCGCGCCTATCGTAAGCCTGAAACGACGTTTTGACTAGCCCCTTCGCTTTTATAATCTCTTATCAGCATTGTCTTATACCTACCTTGACCTCTACAAGCTTCACATCTTTCTGCGGGCGGCGCAGAGCGGCAGCTTTAGCGCGGCTGCGGCGCAGCTTTTCATCTCGCAGCCAGCAGTGAGCCAGCACATCCGCGACCTGGAAGCCCAGCTCGGTGTGACGCTCTTTCGGCGCGGCAAGCGCGGCGTGCAGCTCACCCCGCACGGGGAACAGCTGCGCGACTACGCCGAGCGGCTGCTTGCGCTTGCCAGCGAAGCGCAGCGCAACATCGCGAATCTGGACGAGATAAATGGCGAGGTTCAACTCGCAGTGGGCGCCACGCCAGGCATAGGGCACGACTTGCTCCCCACCTGGTTGCTGCGCTTCCACGAGCAGCATCCGCACGTCAAGGTCTCGATTCACAGCGGCACAACGCAGGCAATCGCTCAATTGCTGCGCCATGGGCGCGTTGAGGTCGGCGTGATCGAGGGAGAGCTAGGACCTGGAGTGACTGGGCTGGCTGCACAGGTGTTGGGCGAAGTGCCGCAGCATCTGGTTGTGGGACCGAAACATCGCTTCTGGTCGCGCACAACCCCAGTGGCGCTGCACGAACTGGACGGCGAAGCGTTTATCACTCGCCAACCTAACAGCCAGACGCGCGCCTGGATGGAGGCGCTGTTTGCCCAGCACCACATCCGACCGCACATTGTGGCGGAGTTTGATAACCCAGCCGCGATCAAGCGCCTGGTGGAGCAAAGCGCCGCGCTCACCCTGCTGCCAGAGTACGTCATTGCAGGCGAGCTGCACAGCGGACAACTGCGCGCCGTGCCCGTGCAGCCACCGCTGACGCGCACGCTGCGCATGGCGTGGGTGGAGACAGAGCCCTTGTCGTTGCAGGCGGAGGCGTTCGTACAATTTATCGCGGAGGCGGCTCAAAGCGCCTGGGCTGCATCACCTCCCGCCTGTGACACATCGCCTTCATGAGATGCGTGAGCGTACGGCACTCCATCCAGGTGAACATACGGGCTTGTCGCTAATTCGGTTATACTGCATTTTGAGCGTGCGAGTCATGCGTCTTACTCCAGGCGCGCGCAGTCGCACAGCATCGAGAGGCTGCAACCGGGCGACTGTTGCCTCTGGTCTTGTCGAGAAGTCAGGTGAAACATGCGAGCCATAGAGTTCCAGGCTACAGTCAAGAATGGGTTTATCGAGATCCCTCCCGCGTATCTCAGCAAACTGTCGCGTCGGGTGCGGGTGATCTTGTTGATTGAGGAAGCCTCAAAAACCTCTGCAAACCTCATTGACCAGCTGCTTGACTGCCCCGTGAAAGTAGAAGGCTTCCGACCGATGTCTCGCGAAGAAATACATGCCAGATAATCCACGCGCCACTTGCTTTATTGACACCAACATCTGGCCATATGCCCTTATCGAAGGAGATGAGGTTGTCAAGTCCGCGCGTGCGCGCATGCTGATTCAGGAGAGCGAGCCTGTTATCAGCACCCAAGTTATCAACGAAGTATGCGTCAATTTGCTACGCCGCGCTCATTTCACAGAGGAGCAGGTCCGCAGCCTGGTTGACTCGTTCTACGAGAAATGTGTCGTTATCGAGCTAAACAGGCTGACCTTGCTAACGGCATCTCGCCTGCGTCAGCGATACTCGCTGTCGTTCTGGGATAGCACAATCGTTGCAAGCGCGTTGGACGCCGGCGTTTCCGTCCTGTATTCCGAAGACATGCAGCACGGTGTCACGATTGAGTCACAACTTCAATTGCGCAATCCTTTTATCCAGGATTAGCAACGTCGTCCCCTCAGCCGGCTTCATTACCTGAGCAGCAGCGCCTGGTGAGATTGCATCATCGCAGGCGAACTGCACAGCGGACAACTGCGCGCCGATCGCCTTAACAAGCCGTACGCGCGTGGCACTTATAATCCCTTTGGTGGCTGGGTTGACGCTCACCCCGATCCACACTGGCGACACCGTCATACTGCGCAAACCGCACCCCTGCGGCGGCTACGATTGGACAGTCGTGCGGGTTGGCGCGGACATCGGTCTGGTGTGTAACACGTGTGGGCGGCGCGTGATGCTCACTCGGCGCGAGTTCGAGCGCCGGCTCAAAGCGCACCGTCCGAGCGCTTCTGAAACATCCGACACGCATAGCACATGAGCGAACACACCAGGCGGCGCATCGTGCTGCTCTACGGCGACACTGGCGGCGGGCACCGCAGCGCTGCGCAAGCCATCGCGCGCGCGCTGGAAATGCTCTACACCGAGCGGTGCGACATCCAGGTGGTGAATGGCTTGGTCAATTTGCCGTTCTTCATCAACGCCTTCACCGAGACCTACCCGATGTGGGTCAACCATGCTCGCGTGCTGTACGCGTTGGGCTTCCACGCCACCAACGACCGGCGCCGCATCATGGCAATTCGCAGCCTGCTCGACCCGCTCAGCGAGAAAGCCGCCGACGCGATCATCGAGAACAACCCCGCCGATGTGTATGTGTCTTGTCATCCGTTGTTCGGGCAAGGGTTGCCGGGGGCATTGCGTCGCCTTCGGCGCGATGCACCGCTGATTCACGTGGTCACCGATCTGGTCTCAGGACACGTCGCACACTACGCGCCAGAGGTGGACCTGTTGATTGTGCCTACCGAAGAAGCGCGGCAGCAAGCCATCCGCAACCTGGTGCCACCTGAGAAGATCGTGCTGTGTGGGCAGCCCGTCGCGCCCGATTTTGCCGAGCGCGCTGCGCAGCGTGAGCAAACGCGCGCCGAGTTAAAGCTCCGCGACGACCTGCCCACTGTGCTGCTGATCGGCGGCGGAGACGGCATGGGGCGATTGGAAGTGACCGCACGGCAGATCGCGCTCAGCGGCTTGCCGCTGCAGTTAATTGTGGTGTGTGGGCGCAATCAGCGGGTGAAGGAGAACCTGGAGTTCCTCAACCCCCGCGTGCCGATGATGCAGGTGTTCGGCTTTGTCAACAATATCCCAGAGCTGATGGGCGCCTCCGACATCTTGATCACAAAAGCTGGACCTGGCACGATCTGCGAGGCGTTCATCGCTGGCTTGCCCATCATTCTGTACGACGCCGTGCCTGGTCAGGAGGAAGGCAACGTGGACTACGTGGTGAAGAACGGCGCTGGCGCATGGTGTCCCTTCCCGTGGGACGTGTTGCGACAGCTTCGCGCCTGGATCAACGAGCCAGAGGCGCGCGAGCAGGCGCGTCAGGCATCCGCACGGCTGGCAAAACCAGACTCAGCGCTACAGATCGCGCGCACCATCGTCGCCTTCTCGGAGCATCGCGCGTCGTATCCTGCACAAAGAGCAAACGCTGGCTGAGTTGCCCCAGCCAGCGCATCACTCACTCCTCCTCTAGGTCTTCCTCGTCATCCCAGAGTTCCTCATCATCTTCTTCGAGGTCTTCGTCGTCGAAGTCGTCCTCTTCGTCCTCCTCGTCCTCAAAGTCTTCTTCGTCCTCCTCGTCGAACTCTTCATCTTCGCCGTCGAATGCCTCTTCGTCGAAGTCCTCTTCGTCATCCTCGAAGTCTTCATCCTCGAAGTCTTCATCCTCGAAGTCTTCATCCTCGAAGTCCACTTCGTCGAGGTCTTCTAAAAGCTCCTCATCGAGGGCTTCTTCGTCGTCCTCTGGATCTTGCGGCAGCGCAGCGCAGGGGTGCAGTAACTTGTGCCAGTGGTCATGTGGCTCGTCCGCCAGCGTCCAGAAGTCGTTGTGGGCGTTGAGAGCTTTCATTTTGCATACCTCTTGTGCAAACGCTTCGTTAAGCACGATTATAGCCATTGGGCGCTTTGCACTGGAGGCTCGCGCGCGTCGCCAGTTTATGATCAACTTGCCTGTCTATGCAATCTGTCAACCTGGAAGACGCACATCGCACGGTCGAAATTTTTGCCATTGGCAACGAGTTGCTGGTCGGTCAGGTGCAAGACACCAACACACACTGGCTGATCCGCGCGGTGACAGCAGCCGGCGGGCGCGTCAACCGCGCCGGCATGATCCGCGATGACTACGACCACATTGGGGAGGAGATCACCGCCGCTGTGCGCCGCGCCCCGCGCCTGGTCCTCACCACTGGCGGGCTTGGTCCCACCGAAGACGACCTCACCATTCGCGCCATCGGGCGCGCGTTCAACCTGGAGATTCAAGAACACCCTCAGGCGTTGGAGTGGGTGCGTGAGCGCTACGCCTACCTAGCGACTGTGCGACCCAACTTCTCGGCAGAGTTAAACGAGGCGCGCCGCAAAATGGCGCTGTTTCCCGTTGGCGCCACGCCCATCCGCAACCCCAACGGCGCCGCGCCCGCCATGGTGCTGCATGTGCCCTCGGCTCACCCGACGGGCGTCACCACCATCGTCTCGCTGCCTGGCGTGCCGTCGGAGATGAAGGCGATCTTCACCGGCTCGCTGCAACCAATCCTCGAACAAACCATCGGCATAGCCTGTTACGTCGAGCACGCGCTGGTGCTGGACAAGGGGGACGAGTCGCGCATTGCCGACTTGCTGCGCGACCTGCAAGCCCATCACCCAGAGGTGTACGTGAAGTCGCGCGGTCAATGTCTGGAAGATGGCTTGCGCCTGACGGTGGTGCTCTCCATCGGCGGCAGAGACGAGTCGCACATTCGCCGGGAATTGACGCTCACCGAGCAAGAAGCCATCGAAGGGTTGAAGCGGCTTGGCTACACCATCCTGCGCGTGGTGGAAGCGTAGGGCGTCTTCACCAGAAGTGGCTCACGGCAAATAAGCGGCGCAGCAGCGCGGCGCGCTCGGCGGGCTTCATCGGCACGGGTTGGCTGTTGTCCACGATGAACGCAGCGCGCAGGTCTGCACCCAGATAACGCCCGTCGTAGAACACGTGGCGATCCACAAAAGTCTGCTTCACCCCCACACCAGCCTGATCGCCGAAGAAGAGGTTGCCCACTCCGTAGTGCGCGAAGCCTTTCTCGTTGACGCTGAAGCCTTGCGCGTGATGCCCCTGGCTGCCATTGACGATCACCGCGCCAGCATCCAGCAGCGCGTTGAAGTCGCGCACCTGCTGCGGCGACGCCTGGTAGCTGTATAGCTCCAGATACTGAATGCCGACGATCACGTGGTATCCCTCTTCGCGGGCGCGGCGGATCGCGCCTTGAATCAGGTCTAGCTCGCGTGGGCTGCGGCTGCCGCAGCGCGCGCTGCCGGGGCGCGTTTCGGTCGCCCAGTTTGAGCCGAACCAATTGCACCCCACGAAAGCAATGCGGTTGCCGTTGTGCGTGAAACGCGCTGGCTCCAGCGCGGTGGTGATCGTGCGCCCGCCGCCGAAATATTGCCAGCCGCGCGCCTCGTACATGTCCAGCGTGGTGTTGAGGTGCCGCCAACCGTAGTCCCAGAGGTGATTGCCGGTCAACTCCACCACATCAGTGCCAACGTCTTCCAGCAACGCGATGTAGCGCGGGTCGGAGCACATCACCACGCCGCTGTTGAACGAGGGGCGCGGGCAATTTTCCCAGAAGGAGACCTCGTTGCTGATGTGCGTGATGTCGGCGCCGCGCAGCCAATCTCGAATAGCAGCAGCAGGGTAAAGGATGCCCTTTCGCTCCATCATGACCGCCGTGCCGCGCACCATCGCCGTCACACCCGTCATGGCGACGATGGTCATGCGGCTCAGGTCACGGTTGTTGGGCTTGCCAGGCACGACGAGCGGATAACGCGACAGGTCCGTCTCGCGCTCGAAAAGGTTCACCCCGTCCACGTGGAGCAGCTTCCAGCGCGCCTCTAGCTGGTCGAAGGGCAAAATGGCGAAGGCGGAAGGGTGCGCCTTCCAGGTTGTGTCCAGCAGTTGATCCTCTGGCACCACTTGAAGCGCCGCCGTGCGGCTTGGCTCGCCCCATAGCAACCTTAAATCGGCGAGCGTCGCAGGCGAGATGAACAGCGTGGGCGGACGCTGATTGTTGCTCAGGTCGCGCAGCGCGGCGGCGTCGCCGTTCCAGAAGGCGCGCAGCGCCTCGCTAGTCAGGCTATCGGCGATGGTGGGGAACGGCGCAGCCACTACCAGCACGCGCCCGCTCTGCTCAGCGCGTATAGCGCCTGGCGCGATCAGCGCGTTCAGCGCCAGCGCCAGCGCACACAGCGCCGCGCGGCGCCTGCCTGTGCGCATCAAGCGCTTTCCCCTTCGCCCAGCGATACGCATAGCCCCTCCACTGGGATGAACACCTGCCCATCAAATTCGCGCTGCGCCTCGGCGAGAAGTGCATCTTGCTTGCCGTCGTACATCGCGTCTATGTGCGTCAGCGCGAGCCGCCGCACGCCAGCCGCCTGCGCGTTGCGCCCAGCGATCTGCGCCGTGCTGTGTCCAAAGGCGCCCTCAGCAAACTCTGGGTTGAGGGTGGCGCTGTAGGTGGCTTCATGCACGAGCAAGTCGGCGTGCGCAGCGAGCGGGACCACGTGCTCGTTGGGCATGGTGTCGCCGGTGAACGCGATCACACATCGCTCGAGTGGCGCGCCTGTTTCTATGCGCAAGCCGATAGCAGGCGCAAAGTTGCTGTGTCGCATCGGCCAGGTGCGCAGGTAAATGCCGGGGTGAATGCGCGCCGCGCCAGGCACGTCTTGAGGCACCACAATGCGCGGCGCGGATTCTGTCACGCCTTCCACGCGCCCAAAGGCTGTCGCCATCAGCGCATCCAGCGCCTGAAAGGTGAACTCGGTAGCGATCAAGGTGGGCGGCGGCAAACGATCCGCCTCGTTCAACTCGCGCCACAGCATGAGCATGGGGTAACCTAGCGTGTGGTCGCCGTGGCGATGGGTGAAGCACACGTGTGTAATCTGCGCCGGCGAGATGCCTACCGCATCCAGTTGTTGCAGGATGGCAGGACCACAATCAATCAACAGGCACTCGTTGCCAACGCGCACCAGATAGCAGGCGTTGGTGTGGTTGCGCATGGGCAACGCCGCGCCGATGCCCAAAAAGATCACCTCAATCATGCCTTAACCCCCTCTGGCTTGATCACGATGGGCACAGGTGCACCGATGGTCACCGCCAGGACACCCTCGCCGCGCTGGGCGAGAAAGCGAAACTCCGCGCTGTCGTCCATCGGGCGCTGCAGGTACACCTGGCATCCCTTCAGGCTGTAGATGTGCGTGTTGGGCTGCGTCTCGCCAGGTCCGAAGACAAGATCATAGGCTTGCTTGGCACGGCTGAGCTGGGTGACGCCCACGCGCACCTGGACGATCCCGCTAGCGGCGTTGTCGTGCAGGGTGTGCTTGTTGCCTTGCGGCACGCGCAGCTCGCGCGGTGTGATGTCCTCGATGAAGAAGGGAAGACCGAGATGAGGCGCAGTGGGGAAAGCGCCGCGCCAGCGCAGCTCAATGCCATCGGGACGCCGCCGCCCGCCTTCGCAAGGGTCTTCCAGCGGAAGCAGCGCCTGCTGCCAGCGCCGCACGCGCTCCTCCAGCCGATCCACGCCGATGGCAAAATCAATCGGTCCCCAAAATCCGCGGTAGCGCGCCCAGCGGTGCGCCGCGCCCGCCACGCGGAAGGCGATCAACTCGATGTAGCTGCCATCAGAGAAGCACACCAGCGCGTTGTGCGTCAGCCCATCCGCGTGCACCCCGCCGGGAGTGACTGTGAACCCTTGCGCGCGCCATGCTTGAACTGCCTCGTCCAGGTCTCGCACCAGCACAACCACGTGATCTAGCCGCATGAAGGCAAGTATAGGGCAGACGCGCGGCAACACGAGCGATGTTCTGCCGCTTACCACACTGATGTGAAAAGTGTGTTGGCAACGTGAGCGCGAGAACGAGTATGCTGCTATTGCTATGAAGCGCGTATTGTTTCTTTGCACGGGCAATTCCTGCCGCAGCCAGATGGCGGAAGCTATCGTCAACGCTCAGCTGGGCGACCGCTGGCAAGCCTACAGCGCAGGCACGCGCCCGGTGGGCTACGTCCACCCCAAAGCGATACAGGTGTTGCAGGAGATCGGCGTTCACCACGAAGGGCGCTCGAAGTCACTCGATGAGCTGCGCGATGTGCCCTTCGACCTGGTGGTGACAGTGTGCGACGCGGCAGCAGAAGATTGCCCGCTCTGGCTAGGTCAGGGCAAAGTGGTGCATTGTGGTTTCCCCGACCCAGCCAAGAGCGATGGCTTGAACGAGTTTCGCGCCGTGCGCGACGCAATTGCGCGGGAGATTCTCGCGTTGCTCGAGCGCATGGACTAGTGAAGCGCGGGCGCGCTGCGTCGCTCAGCGCCGCCCCGTGGGCTTCTTTGGCGGGGTTGGTTCGCTGGAGGCAGTGAACACCGTCGTGGACACCACCGCCGCCAGCACCGCGCCCAGCACCGGACCCAACACGTAAATCCAAATCTGATCAAGCTGACCTGCTGCTAACGCTGGACCGATGGAACGCGCAGGGTTCAGCGAAGCGCCCGTGAGCGGTCCGCCCGCCAGGATCAGCGTGGTCAGGGTGAGACCGATGCCGATGGGCGCCAGTGCGCCGGCTTTGCCCTTCACGCCCGCCTCCAGCACGGCGAAGGTCAAGAAGAAGGTCAAGATCAGCTCGATGAACATCGCGTTGATCGAGGTGGTGGCGAGCGCGTTGTAGGTGAACGCGCCGAAGCTTGCCGCTGCCCCCTCTGGCAAAAACAGCCGCAGCAGGAACGCCGCGGCGATCCCCGCCGCTAGTTGAACGACGATAAACAAGCCGGCGCGCAGCCAGTCCAGCGCCCCAGCGAGCGCCGCGCCCACCGTCACAGCGGGGTTGATGAACGCGCCACTCAAGCTGCCCAGCGTAAACGCAGCAAACATGACTGTCAAGCCGTGCGCAAACGCTGGTACTAAAGGACCGGCGTTGTAGCCGGGCTGCGAGGCAACCCACACCGCTGCCGAACCGATGAAGACAAGTGCGAACGTCCCGATGAACTCTGCCACAAGGGATTTGATGTCTTTCTGCGTCATGGTGTTGCTCCTAAAAGCTCAGCGAAAAGTGTGCAGCAATTTGTGAAATACAGATGATGAAGCGCCAGGACGCGCTAGGCTCGGGTGAGCACGTGCAAGACGCGCACAGCCTGATCACACTCCGCCGCAGCCACCACCATGCTGATTGAGCATTCCGAAGACCCCTGCGCGATGGCGAAGACGTTGATGCCAGCGCTGCCCAGCGCGCCGAACACGCGCCCGCTCACGCCGGGCGTGTCGCGCAAGCCAGCGCTCACAGCAGTCACGATGGCAGCCTCGTCGAAGCTGGTCACGCCGTCAATCTCGCGGCGGCGGATCTCCTCTTTGAACTCCTCGCGCAGCGCATCCAGCACGGCTGGCGCCGTGTCGCGCGGGATGACGAAGCAGATGCTTTGCTCAGAGGACGCCTGCGAGATCATGTACACGCTCACGCCAGAGCGCGCCACAGTGGTGAAGGTGCGCGCCGCGATGCCTGGCACGCCGCGCATCCCCGCGCCAGCGACCGTCACCAGGCTGACATTTTTGATCGCGGTCACCGCCTTGATCACGCCGCTGCGCTGATCCTCTGGCGCGCGATACACGATCAGCGTGCCATGGTGCGATGGGTTGAAAGTGTTCTTCACGCGCAGCGGGATGTTGCGCTCAAGCAACGGCGCGATCGTCATCGGATGGAGGACGGAGGCGCCGAAGTAAGCCATTTCGCTCATCTCCTGTGCTGTGAGCACAGGGATGGTGTGCGCGTCGGACACCACGCGCGGGTCGGCGCTCAGCACGCCGTCCACGTCGGTGTAGTTAAGCACTTCGTCGGCGTCGAGCGCAGCAGCGATGATGCTGGCGCTGTAGTCGCTGCCGCCGCGCCCCAGTGTGGTGGGCACGCCTTGCTCGGTGGCAGCGATGAAGCCGGTCACCACCGGCGTGACGCCCGCCTGAAGCACGGGTAGCAGGCGCCCGCGCGTGCGCTCGCGGGTGAGCGTCATCAGGGGCGCGGCGGATTGGAAGCGGTTGTCGGTCACGATGAAGTCGCTGGCGTCGAACGCCTCGCTGCGCACCCCCAGCCCACGCATCGCCCCTGCCAGGATGCGCGCTGCCATGCGCTCGCCCAGCCCTGCAATGGCGTCTAAGGCGCGCGGGGTGATCTCGCCCAGCACGCGCACGCTGGCACAGAGCGTCTCGAAGGCATTGAGGAGCTGCTCCACTTCGTCGCTGATGCGCCAACGGTCGTCTGCGGAGGGCACGGCACCTTCAATCGCAGCGAAGTGTTTATCTGCCAACAATCGCCGCGCGCGTTGATACGACTCGGCATCGCCTTGTGCTGCTGCGCGCGCGGCTTGCAGCAGCATGTCGGTCACTTTCACGCTGTCGCGTGGGTCGGCGGATTTGCCCATCGCAGAGGTGACGACGACGACGTGGTCATAGCGGGCAGTTGCGTCGCAGGCGATCTGCGCAGATTGGCGGATCGCCCTGGCGTCGCCGACCGACGTGCCGCCAAACTTCAACACAGCCAGTGTCATGGTTTGTGATGCTTCCTCGAAATGTGCGTGCGGATTATAGAGGGCAGTTGAGCAACGCATCGGCAATGCGCGGCGCGGCGCGCCCATCGCCGTAGGGGTTCACGGCGCGCGCCATCGCGGCGTAGGCATCGGCGTCATCGAGCAAGCGCGCAGTCTCAGTGACGATGCGCGCGCGGTCGGTGCCGACCAGCTTCACCGTGCCCGCCTCGACCGCTTCGGGACGCTCGGTCGTCTCGCGCAACGCCAGCACCGGCTTGCCCAGCCCAGGCGCTTCCTCCTGAATGCCACCGCTGTCGGTCAAAACCAGTGTCGCGCGCTGCATCACATGCGCCAACTGCAGGTAGTCCAAAGGCGGCGTGAGCGTGATGTTGGACACATCGCCGATCAGGCGGCGCACAGGCTGCTCCACGTTGGGGTTGAGATGCACGGGATAGACGATGTGCACATCGCCGAAGTAGCGCGCAGCCAGCTCGCGCAGCGCCAGGCAAATCTGTTCGATGCCGCGTCCGAAGTTCTCGCGGCGGTGCGCCGTCACCAGGATCACGCGGCGCTCGCCCCAGGGCACCTGCGCAAGCGCCCCCTGCTGGAGGTCGCAGGGCATTGCCACTGCGCGATGCAAAGCGTCAATCACAGGGTTGCCCGTGACGACGATCCGCGCATCGGGCACACCCTCTCGCAGCAGATTCTGGCGCGCCTGCTCAGTCGGCGCGAAGTGCAAGTCGCTGATCACGCTGGCGACGCGGCGGTTGATCTCCTCTGGAAACGGCTGATGCTTGTCGAACGTGCGCAGCCCTGCTTCAACGTGAGCCACCCGCACGCCGCGATAGAACGCCGCCAGCGCCGCGCTCATCACGGTGGTGGTGTCGCCCTGCACGATCACCCAGTCGGGCTGCTCTGTCGTGAGCACGGGGTCCAGATGGGTGAGCACGCTGGCGGTGAGCTGCGCCAGCGTCTGGTTGGTCTGCATCACGTTCAAGTCGTAGTCAGGATCAATGCCGAACAGCTGCAGCACCTGGTCGAGCATGTAGCGATGCTGCCCCGTGACACACACGCGCACCTCAGGGCGGCGAGGGTGTCGGCGCAGCGCCTCAATCACTGGCGCCAGCTTGATGGCTTCGGGACGGGTGCCGAAGACAACCAGTATCTTGGGTGCGGGAGCGACTCCCCCGCGCCCCGCGCTCCCGTGTTCGATGTCGCTGCTCATTGTCCACACTTTCAGCATTTGCGGCGGAAGCGCCGCCTCCGCACTTTATACATGCATCTGCAACGCGGAAGCGCTCCACGCGCCCCGACGCGCACATCCTTTCGGCTTCCGCGATCCGCGCAACACAACGCCCACCTCAGCGAGTTATATCGTGTAACATTTTAGCCAGTGAGACGCCTTTTCTTGTCGTTGCTCGCGTTGAGCGCACTGTGGGCACTGGCGCGCCCGCTTCACGCACAAGGTGCAGGCTCAGGCGAGTACGTCGTGCGCGCTGGCGACACGCTGCTGGCAATCGCGCTGCGCCACAACACCACCGTGCAGGAGCTGGTGCGCCTGAATGGGCTGAGCAACCC
>FWWL01001707.1_pt1 | contig 50471 bp, 53 predicted proteins | sample 2228331 | NCBI WGS metagenome assembly FWWL01 (sample SAMEA103939775, study PRJEB20133) | metagenome | reverse complement strand
CGTCCTACCCTGAAAGGAGGATACTTCCAAAACCACCATGCAGTTAGGGTTTTCTTTGACGATGGCGGAGAAAGGTATGCCTATGTTTCCTCCCTCTTCTACGTTGGCAAAGGCTTCCCTTAGGATGAGGTAGGTAAGGTGCGTGGTGGTGGATTTTCCGTCCGTCCCCGTTATAGCTATGGCTTTGCCTTTAAAAAAACGCCAAGCGAGCTCCAACTCTCCTATGACCTCTATGCCCTTTCCTTCGGCGGTTCTCCACAGAGGATGAGAGGGGGGGACGCCCGGAGAGAGCACCACCGTGTCCACACCCTCTATCATCTCCTGCCAAGGTGTGCCTTCCTTGTCATCCCCCCATAAAACCTCTATACCCTTGCTCTTTAAGAGCTCCACCGCGGACCTACCGCTTATCCCCATGCCCCAGACAAGCACTCTCTTCATTCTATCTTCGCCCTCTCAACGGTTATGAGAGATTCTTTTATCAGGCTTGCTATTTGAGGTATTAAGGGTTCTAACTTTTCCCTTAGGTCCACCACCTCAACCACTACCGGAAGGTCGTGGGATAACACCTCAACGCCTTCGTACCTAAACTGCCCGTGAGAACCGTAACCACAGCAAGCCTTTAGAACCGTAGCCCCCCTTATTCCTCTTTCTTTAAGCCAGTGTAGCAAAAACTCATAAGTGGGCTTGCCGGCGGTACTTGAGCTTTCACGGGTGTAGATGCGCATCAGTATGGCTTCCATCTTTACAATTATAAGCCAGCATGCTGGCACCTACCTTTAGTCATGTATTGTCAAATTTTCTTATTGGGTTTATATTAGATTGTTATGAAGGACATGGAAAGGTCGGCGATGGAATACATGAAGATGGCTTACGATGCACTGATGAGAGGGGATGTAAAGAAGGCTATAGAACTTTACGAGAAGTCCATAGGGCTCTATCCTACAGCACAAGGTTATACCTATCTGGGCTGGGCTTACAGCTTTCTGGGAGAGTATGAGAAAGCCATAGAGCTTTGTAAGAAAGCCATAGAGCTTGACCCTGATTATGGCAATCCTTACAACGACATAGGTTCTTATCTGATAGTTCTGGGAAGGTATGAAGAGGCTATCCCTTGGCTCAAGAGGGCAATAAGCGCCAGAGATTATGAACCGAGGCACTACCCTCACATGAATTTGGCAAGGGCTTACCTTGGATTGTGTAGGTTTTACGATGCCTTAATAGAGCTTGAAAACGCCATAAAAATTGCTCCGGGCTACAAACCCGCACACGTCCTTAGACATCAAATATTGGGTATGCATAACTGAAATGGTGGGCGATGGAGGACTCGAACCTCCGACCTCCATCGTGTGAGGATGGCGCTCTCCCTCTGAGCTAATCGCCCTTACTGATTAAATTATACACCCTTTCCACCTTCTTTACAGGGTCCTCCGAGTTTAATATACTCCTTCCCATAACGAGCAGGTCCGCTCCCTTCTTTATGGCTTCTTGAGGTGTTATAACCCTCTTTTGGTCATCCTTACTTTCGCCCTCAAACCTTATGCCCGGCACCACCGCAAGAAATCCCTTTCCGTATGCTTTTCTTAAGTCTTCCAACTCCTTACCCGAACACACAAGCCCGTCAAGCCCTTCCTCCAAACCCAAACGTGCAAGCTCCAAAACCTGTTCCTTTAAACTCCTATTTATACCCAGCTCATTAAGCTCCCCGTCGGACATACTCGTCAACACCGTCACTCCTAAGAGCTTCATACCACCCTTTACGCTTACCGCCTGTCTTAGTGCTTCCCTTCCGGAAGATACGTGAATGGTAAGGTAGTCCGCTCCGAGCTCCTTTGCGGACAGCACACCCTCCTTTACGGTGTTGGGTATGTCGTGGAGCTTTAAGTCCAGAAAAAGCTCAAAGCCCAGCTCTTTTACCCTGTCCGTTATGCGCCTGTGGTGGGATATGAAGAGCTTATAGCCCACCTTGAAGACTAAGGAAAAGCCCTTGAGAAGGTCTAACATCTTCAAGGCTCTTTCCAAATCCGTGTCTAAGGCTATACACAGCTTAGCCATGGCTTACATGCACCTTTATTATACTCACGTTATCAAAGCCACCGCTAAGGAGCGCCAAATCAAGGAGCTCCTCCACCGGTCTGTTAAACTCCTCCTCTTCCACAAACTGCCAAAGTCCGTCAGAGCATATGATAAGGCTACCCTGAGCCTTTATGCTCTTGGCATACATCTCAAACTCCCAGCTACCGGGATAACCCACTATGGCGGAGTAAAGAGAGCCGTTAACCGCCCTGTGGTCCTTTGTCAGAAGCTTGGGTTTGTTTCCCTCAAGCCTGTAGACTCTGCAATCTCCGACGTTGAAGATATGAAGGTTTTCGCCACTTATAAGGATGCCTGCCAATGCTGTCCCCAAGCCCAAGGCATCACCGTATACCTTTACGTAGTTTATAAGAACCTCGTGAGCCTTGTGGAGCGTGTCGTTGAGCTCGGTAAGACTTTTCGGTCTTTCTTTGGCTAACACCTCAAGCACCAGCCTGCTGGCGAGCTCTCCTTTTGGGTGTCCTCCCAAGCCATCCGCAACAGCGAAGATAAAGTTATCACCATCAGCTTCAAAGGTGTAAGGATTGGTCATGTAATCCTCTTGGATGACTATCCGGTCCATCAGGATGGCATCCTCGTTTATCTCCCTTACGTATCCCCTGTGGGTGATGCCATAGGCTTTGACAAAGGCCATCGTAAGAAGTATAATATTAACTTGCAAAGCCGGAGTGGCGGAACTGGCAGACGCGCTGTCTTGAGGGGGCAGTGCCCGTGAGGGCGTGCGGGTTCGACTCCCGCCTCCGGCATATATTTAAACCCTATGGAACTGAGGCACATCAGAAACTTCTCCATAATAGCGCACGTAGACCACGGTAAGTCTACCTTAGCAGACAGGCTTTTGGAATTTACCGGCTCAGTTTCACGCAGGGAATTAAAGGAGCAGATGCTGGACACCCTTGAGATAGAGAGGGAAAGGGGTATAACCATAAAGCTCCAAGCGGTGAAGATGCACTACAAAGACTACGAACTGCACCTTATTGACACACCCGGACACGTGGACTTTTCTTATGAGGTTTCCAGAGCTCTGGCTGCGTGTGAAGGAGCCATACTATTGGTGGACGCAACGCAAGGAATAGAAGCCCAAACGGTTGCCAACTTCTGGAAGGCTGTAGAGCAAGACCTCGTAATAATACCGGTCATAAACAAGATAGACCTACCCGCAGCTGAACCCGAAAGGGTAAAAAAACAGATAGTAGACATACTGGGTCTTAACGAAGAGGACATAATCTTAGCCTCCGCAAAGGAGGGTATAGGGATAGAGGAAATCCTCAACGCCATAATAGAGAGAATTCCACCGCCCAAAGGAAACCCGAACGCACCCTTGAAAGCCCTCATCTTTGACTCTTACTACGACCCTTACAGGGGCGCGGTTGCCTTCGTGAGGGTCTTTGACGGAGAGGTAAAACCCGGCACACGCATCAGGCTCTTCTCCACGGGCAAGGAGTTTGAGGTCACGGAGGTGGGAGCTCAGACCCCACGCATGACCAAACTGGAAAAGCTCTCCGCAGGAGAGGTGGGTTACATAGCTGCGAGCATAAAGGATGTAAGGGACATAAGGGTGGGAGACACCATAACGGATGCCAAGAGACCCACCAAAGAACCGGTGCCCGGTTTTAGACCCGCCAAGCCCATGGTCTTTGCCGGCATATACCCCTCGGAGGGCTACACCTACGAGGAGCTCAGGGATACTCTGGAAAAGTATGCCATAAACGATGCCGCAATTCAGTACGAGCCTGAGACCTCTCCCGCCTTGGGATACGGCTTTAGGGTAGGCTTTTTAGGACTCTTGCACATGGAGATAGTCCAAGAGCGTCTTGAGAGGGAGTACGGAGTGAGCATAATCACCACCGCACCCAGCGTTGTTTACAGGGTGAGGTTCAAGTATACGGGAGAGGTAAAGGAGATAAGAAACCCATCAGAGCTACCTGAAAACCTTGGTTTGATTGAAGCCATAGAAGAGCCCTACGTGCTCATAACCATAATAACACCCAAGGATTACGTGGGCTCAATAATGAACCTGTGTCAGGAAAAAAGGGGTGTTCAGAAAAAGTTCTCTTACCTGGACCCTAACACTGTTCTCCTTGAGTATGAAATGCCCCTGAGCGAGGTAATAATGGACTTTCACGACAAGATAAAGAGCCTATCAAGGGGTTATGCCTCTTATGACTATGAGTTTATAGGCTACAGAGAAGATGACCTTGTGAGGCTCAACATCTTCATAAACAACGAGCCGGTGGATGCCATGTCTTTCATAGTCCACAGGGACAAGGCTTACAGGAGAGCCAGACAGCTGGTTGAGAAGCTAAAAGATGTTATACCCAGACAACTCTTTGAGGTAAAAGTTCAGGCGGGTATAGGCTCAAAAATCATAGCATCAGAACGCATACCTCCTCTGAGGGCAAACGTGACCGCCAAATGCTACGGAGGAGATATAACGCGTAAGAAGAAACTATTGGAGAAGCAAAAGGAAGGCAAGAAGAGGCTCAAGCAGTTTGGAAAGGTAGAACTTCCTCAGGAAGCCTTCCTGACGGTGCTTAGGGTGGATTGATGTATATTTAAAGAAAGGGGTGTAGCATGGAGATAGGAAAGGACATACTGGAAGCTATCCTAAACGGCGTGCGCGAAATAATAGTCAAGGAGGTCAAAGGGGATCTGGAAAACCTGAAGGAGCGCGTGAGCCTTTTGGAGGTCAGCATAACGGTATTTAAGTCTGCACTCAATAGCATGGGCACAGCCATACAGACCCTTGCCTGCAGGATTGCAAACTTGGAAAGGTCATACCAGCTCCTCAGGGAGGAGATGAACAGAAGGTTTGACCAGCAAGATGCCAAGATAGAAAGCCTGCGTGATGAAATGCATGAAGAGGTCAAGTCTCTGAGGGTGGATATGAACAGAAGGTTTGAACTGCAAGGTGAAAAGCTGGATAGTCTTAACGACAAAATGCATAATCTTGCCATTGATGTAGCCAAAGCCTTAAACACCAAACGCTTTATAGAGGATGTTTTGGAGAGGATAAACAGGTTGGAGGATAAGGTCTACCGCTGATGGGTTATACTATATAGACCATGAAAGTCCCCTACTCTTGGCTTTCCGAGTTCGTTGATATAGATGGTATAGACCCTAAGGATATAGTAGACAGGCTTACCCTATGTTCGGTGGAGGCAAGCCTTAGCACCTTTGACGTGGACATTGACGGAGTAGTCTTTGGCAAGGTAGTTCAGGTAAAAGAACTGTCCAAAGGGCTTTATTGCAAGGTCCAAGTTGGAGAGCATGCCTTTGTGAACGTCTACACATCCGACAGAGGCCTTAAGGAGGGTGTGGGTGTATTGGTAGCCCTTCCCAACGCCAAGGTAAATGGCATGTGCATAACCAAGAGGGAGTTTGAGGGTGTAATATCTGAGGGTATGCTCCTGTCTGCGCAGGAGCTCGGTCTGGAGAGTCACTCTGAGGGTGTGCTAAAGATTGAGGAAGAATTCCCGCTGGGTGCGAGCGCCTACGACCTTTTGGGCTTTGGAGAACCCATCATAGAACTTGAGATAACACCCAACAGGGGAGACCTTCTGAGCGTGAGGGGTCTTGCAAGGGAGCTTTGCGCCCTGTTTAACCTCAAGAGGAAGCACACCCAAGAGCAAGCCTTTGAAGAGTTTGGAGAGCTTGACATACGGATACTTGACGGAGATTGCCTGAGATACACCGGAGCTCTCATAGAGGGCGTTGAGGTAAGAGAAAGCCCTCTGTGGCTGAAAAGAAGACTCTGGCAGGTGGGTGCGAGGTCCATAAACAATGTGGTTGACATAACCAACTACATCCTCTTCAGGGACGGTCAGCCCCTGCATGCCTTTGACTACGACAAAATAGTCGGAGGTATAAGGGTAAGGAGCGCCAAAAAGGGCGAGAAAATCCTAACCTTGATGGGCTCGGAGAGGGAGCTCACTCCGGTCAACCTCATAATAGCGGATGAGGAAAAGCCTCTGGCTATAGCGGGTGTGGTGGGAGGATTGGACTCTTCCATGAGCTTTAACACACGTAACGTATTGCTGGAAAGTGCCTACTTCGACCCTTACAGGATAAGAAGGTCCGCAAAGAGCCTAAACGTATCAACGGACAGCTCTTACAGGTTTGAAAGGGGTGTGGACATAGAGGGAGTTAGGCTCTACCAGTCTTCAGCCGTAAAGCTCATGCTTGAGGTCTGCAAAGGACAGCTTACCGCCATCAAGGATGTATACCCAAAGCCCTACGAACCCAGAAGGGTATACCTGAGCCTCGAAAAGTTTAGGCGATACTCGGGTGAAGAGATGGACCCTCAGCGGATGGCTCAAATCCTAAACTCCCTTGACATACCATCCGAGGTGGTGGGTGAAGGTGTTCAAGCTCTCATACCCTCCCACAGGTCCTTTGACATGTCCTCGGACGTGGACCTCATAGAGGAGCTTTTGAGGCTCAAAGATTACAACACCCTGAGCGATGAGACGCTCCTCACACCCTCAAAGCCCACGGAGCTTTCCGACATGAGGGAAAGGGTGAGGGACTACCTGGTCAGCAACGGTCTTTACGAGGTGATAACCTTCTCCTTTGAGGACAGCGAGCTTTATAAACTGATGGGTCTTGCATCTCCGAGGGTGGAGCTTTTAAACCCCTTGACCAAGAGCCAGTCCCTGATGCGCACTTCCCTCATCCCATCTCTTCTGAAGACCTATTTGCACAACGTCCATCAGGGCATAAGGGATGCGGGCATCTTTGAAATAGGAAAGGTCTATCACGAGGAGGGTGAAGAGGAGCGTCTGGGTATACTCCTTGCGGGCTACAAGAGTCTGTATCCCGAAGAGGAGTTTTCAGCTTACGAGCTCCTCCGTTTAGTCCAAGGGGTCCTTAAGATTATGGGTAAAGATTACACACCGGAGGGCTCTCCGCCCACCTTCTTGCATCCTTATGCCGGCGTATCCTTTGATGGAGGCTTTTCGGGAGAACTCCATCCCAAGATAAGTAAGGAGCTCAGGTTGGGTAGGGTCTTTGTGGCAGAGCTTTTGCTCAGGACGGAGCGACCACCCACTCCTCGCTACAGCCCCATATCCAAGTATCCTCCTGTCATAAGGGACCTGAGCCTGATTGTGGACAAAAACCTGCCGGTGAATAAATTAATAACCCATATAAGGAAGGTAGAACCGGAGGTAGTAGAAAGCGTGAAGGTGTTCAGCATATACACAGACCCAACGAGGTTTGGGGAAGGCAAGAAGAGCGTAAGTGTAAGGTTGGTGCTTAGGAGTAAGGAAAGGAGCTTGTCCGACGGGGAAGCTAATGCGTTGGTGGAAAAGATAGTAGGCTCCCTTGAGGAGGAGTTGGGTGCCAGATTGAGATAGCGCCTGCCCTGTTCGTGGCTAGAAGACCAAAATTGGGGTCCACATGGTGAGCCATTAGGGAGCTCGGTCTCCGGGACGGTCCCATGGGCTTCTCGGGAGAGCACCCACCTAAGGAGTTGGGGGCCCACCGACGGTCTTCTTAAACCACGGCAAGGGTGGGTCTTTCTTGCCTTCCCCTCCTTAAAAGGAGGCGGAAGATGAAGTTGTTAGGAAAAGCCCAACTAAGGGCGTTAATGCTAAAGAGAAGAAGGGAACTCTCGGAAGAAGAGCACAAAAGCTTTTCCGAGAGCATAGTAAGTAAGATAGTCGCCCTAAGTGCCTTTGCGCAGGCGAAAAACCCTGTCCTTTTCTGCCCCTTTGACAAAGAACCCGACATAACACCCCTTTTTTCTCATGTCTTGGAAAGAAAGGGTTCTTTGATACTTCCCAAGGTAGTGGGGGACACGCTGGAGCTATACCGCATAAAGGACACCGACAACCTCAGCGTGGGCACCTTCTGCATACAGGAGCCATCGGATGGAGAGAGGGTCAACGCCCAAGAGGTGGATTTTATCTTGGTGCCCGGGGTAGCCTTTGATAGGAACTGCAGGCGCCTGGGCTTTGGGAAGGGATACTATGACAGACTACTTCCAAAGGTCAGAGGTTTAAAAGTAGGTGTGTGCTACAGCTTTCAAGTGGTGGATGAACTACCCACCGACCCTTGGGATATGGCGATGGATTTGGTTATAACGGAAGAATTCATCATAAAAGGAGGTAAGGTGTTATGAGCGTAGATGTGCTTTTGATTGTCTTGTCTTTGTTAGTTTTGGTTCTCCTCGGTGGACTTTTTGTCCTCTTCAAGGGCAGAAGGGGTGTCCAACCTCAGAGGGTAGATATGGACCTCAGCGCCATTGTCAGAGAGGCGGAGGAGCTCAAGCGTGCAAGCTTAGAAGAATCCGAGAGTATAAGAAAGAGCGCCAAGGAAGAGGCTGAGAAGATTCTTGCCTTGGCGAGGGAGGAAGCCCAAAGGATAAGGGAAGGAGCCAAGGAGGAAGCGAGGCTTATACTGGAGAAGGCTCAGTTTGAAGCCCAGACCTTAAGAGCTCAGGCGGAAGAGAAATTGAGCACGCTTGAGGAGAAGATAAACCAGAAGAAGCAGGAGATAGAGAGACTGGAGCAAACCATACACGCCAAGGAGACCCAGCTCAGCAGAAGGTTTGAGGTCTTGGAAAGGAGGGAGGAAGAGCTTTACAGGAGGGAGAAGGAACTGAGGGATTTGGAAAGGTCTCTGGAGAAGTCCCAAAGGGAGCTTGAGGCTAGGCTCAGAAACATTGAGGAAAAGGAAAGGGAGATAGAGAGCTTAAGGCAAAAAGAGTTTTTAGAGCTTCAAAGGATAGCCAGTATGACCCTTGAGGAAGCCAGGAGCGAAGTTCTCAGAAGGGCTGAAGAGTCCGCACGCATAGAAGCCATAAGGATTGCCAAGAGGATAGAGGATGAGGTAAGGGAGAGGGCGGAGTTTGAAGCGAAGAAAATAATAACCACCTCCATACAGCGCCTCTCACCCGAGATAGCCATAAACTACACAACTACCGCGGTAGAGCTCCCCAGCAACGAGTTCAAGGGTAGGATAATAGGCAGGGAGGGTAGGAACATAAGGACCTTTGAACTGCTCACCGGCGTAGACCTCATAATAGACGACACGCCCGATGTGGTAACCATATCCTCCTTTGACCCTCTGAGGAGGGAGATAGCAAAAGAAGCCCTACAAAGGCTCATAGAGGACGGCAGGATACACCCCGCACGTATAGAGGAGGTGGTAAGCGAGGTTAAGAAGGAGATAGACGAGAAGATAAAGAAGATGGGAGAGGAAACGTGCATGGAGCTGGGGCTTTACAACATAAACCCCGGGCTTTACTACTTCATAGGCAAGCTCTACTACAGGACGAGCTACTCTCAGAACGTTCTTCTCCACTCAAAGGAGGTCGCCTATCTTGCGGGTCTGATGGCTGAGGAGCTGGGGCTTGACGCAACAATGGCAAGGAGGGCGGGTCTCCTTCACGACATAGGAAAAGCCATATCCCACGAGCTGGGCGGTTCCCACACGGACATAGGCATAGAGCTATGCAAGAAGTATTCCGAACCTGACTCCGTCCTCAATGCCATAAAGGCGCATCACAACGAAGAGCCAGTGAGGTATCCGGAGGTAGCCCTGGTGTGCGCAGCGGACGCCCTATCCGCCGCAAGACCGGGCGCCAGGAGGGAAACCCTTGAGGCATACTTAAAGCGCCTTGAAAAGCTTGAAAGCATAGTCAAGTCCTTCAAGGGTGTGGCTAACGCCTATGCGGTCCAGGCGGGTAGGGAAGTCAGGGTCATCGTAAACCCCGAGGAGATGTCCGACGAAGAAGCTTATATGCTCTCAAAGGAGATAGCCAAGAAGATAGAAGAGGAGATGGAGTTCCCCGGTCAGATAAAGGTGGTGGTGATAAGAGAGGTAAGGCATGTGGAATACGCCAAGTGAAGACCTCACCCCCATGCTCTCTCAATACTACACCATAAAGCGTCAGCATCCGGACTGTCTCCTCTTTTTCCGTCTGGGAGACTTTTACGAACTCTTTTACGAGGACGCCCTCATAGGCTCCAAGGAGCTAAGTATAGTCCTGACCTCCAGACCTGCGGGGAAGGGTAAAGAGCGCATACCCATGTGCGGAGTGCCTTACCACTCTGCCCACTCTTACATACACAAGCTCGTGAAAAAGGGCTACAAGATAGCCATATGCGAACAGCTGGAGCCATCTGACGCCAGCAAGGGCATAGTAAGGCGCGATGTCATAAGGGTAATAACGCCGGGGACTTACTTTGAGAGCGACAAATCCTCTTGTGGTCTTATAAGCCTTCTCAAAACGGGAAAACACTACCACTGTGCTTACATAAACCTGTCAGTGGGCGATTTTCTCTGCGGAAAGTTTACCCAAGAGGAGCTAAAGGAGTTTATCCTGAAGTTCCAGCCTCAGGAGATGGTAAGCGAGGAAACGGTGGACCTTCCCATGCAGGTCCATATAAGCCTGGTGGAAAGGGGGTTTTTTCAGGAGGGACTGGAGCAGTTCAAAAGGGACTTCAACATACCCAACCACAGGGCTCTGGGTATGGAGGAGCATACCTTCTTGGCATGCGCGGGAGCTTATCACTACGTGAAGACCACCCAAAAATCCTTTCTACCCTTTTTAAAAAAGCCCAAGCTCTATACCTCCGAGGGCTATCTCAGGATAGACTACAAGGCGCGCAAGGGCTTGGAGCTTTTGGAGAACTCCGAGGGTAGGGAGGACCTCTCCCTCTTTGGTGTTATCAACCGCACACTAACCGGCATGGGCAGGAGGACGCTCAAGTTCAGGATACTCCACCCTTACGCCAGCTTGGAGATGATAGAGAGAGTGCAGTCGGCGGTAGAAGAGCTGTGCAGGAAAAAGGACGTCCTGAGCTCTGTAAGGTCCTTGCTTGAGGGCATGCCCGACGTGGAAAGGCTCATAACACGCATAAGCTCGGGTCTCTCCACACCGAGGGATTACGTCCAGCTCAAAAAGGCTCTTTTCAAGGTAGAAGAACTCCAAAGTCTTCTATCCTCCGCGGGTCTTGATTCCGAATACATAAAGGAGCTCCTCTCGGGCATGCAGAACCCGGTAGATGTGGCTGTGGAGATAGATAGGGTGTTGGTGGAAGACCCTCCGGTGCATGTCAAGGAAGGAGGGCTCATAAAGGATGGTGTCCATCAAGAGCTTGACCGCCTTAGGTTCATAAAGGACAACGCGGAAAAGCTTTTAAAGGATTATCAGGAGAGGCTACGCCAGGAAACGGGCATACAGAGTTTGAAAGTGGGATACAACAAGGTGATGGGCTACTACATAGAGGTGACCAAGCCCAACCTCAGGTATGTGCCATCATACTTCAAAAGACGCCAGACGCTCAGCAACGCGGAGAGGTTTACAACGGACGAGCTCCAAGCCCTTGAGGAGAAGATACTTTCAGCCATGACGCGCATAAAGGATCTGGAATACGAGCTCTTTGTGGAGCTGAGAAACTTGGTCCTGTCAAGCCTTGAGCCTATGGCAAAGGTATCCCAGACGGTGGGAGAGATAGACTACCTTTGTTCCCTTGCCCAGATAGCTTTGGAAAAGGGGTGGGTGCGCCCGGAGGTTGTGGAGGAAAAGGTCATAGACATAGAGGATGGTGTGCATCCCGTCATATCCGAGTTCGTAAAGGATTACGTGCCTAACCCAGTCTACATGGACGATGGAAACCTTCTTCTGGTAATCACAGGTCCCAACATGGCGGGGAAGTCAAGCTACATAAGAAAGGTTGCCTTGCTCTGCATACTGGCTCATATGGGCTCCTTTGTGCCTGCCAAGAGAGCCAGGATAGGTCTTATCTCCTCCATCTACTCACGCATAGGCTCCGGGGATGTGCTTGCCTTGGGCATATCCACCTTCATGAACGAGATGCTGGATGTTGCCAACATACTTAACAACGCAGACGAAAGGAGCCTCATCATACTGGACGAGGTGGGGAGGGGCACGTCCACCTACGACGGCATAGCCATAAGCTGGGCTATATCGGAGTATATCCTCGAACGCATAAGAGCCCGCACCCTTCTGGCTACACACTTTCTGGAGCTTACACGTCTGGAGGAGGAGTTTCCTCAGGTAAAAAACTACCACATGGAGGTGGAAAGACAGGGCAAAGAAATAAACTTCCTCTACACCCTAAAGCCCGGCAGGGCGGAGAGCTCCTTCGGTATAAGCGTTGCCAAGATGGCTGGACTACCCCAGAGCGTCATAGAGAGGGCATACCAAGTGCTGGAGGGTTATACTCTAAGGCAATCAGACCCCACACCCTACTTGGAAGAGGTTTACCGCAAAAGCTCACAGAAAGAAGAGGAGGACACGCTCCGCATGTTAAGGCAGAAGATAGAGTCCGTAGACCTGATAAACACCACACCCCTTCAGGCAATGCTCCTCCTGGCTGAGCTCAAAGAGCTCATAAAGGGCGAGCGCAGGCTCACCTCATGAGCGCCGGCTCCTTTTCCTTCTTCTTTATGGGCTTGAGGTATGGCTTGTCCTCCTTTACCCTTATCTCTACGGCGTCCACGTCCTTTAACGTGCCTTTGAGGAGCTCTTCCGCCAGCAAATCTTCCACGTGGTGTTGGAGAGCCCTCTTGAGGCTTCTTGCGCCGTATTCGGGCTTATACTCTCTGTCTATAATCCAGTCTACAAAGCTCTTGTGAAGCTTCACCCTCACGTTCCACTCCTTGAGGTTCTTGTTAACTTCCGCCAGCTGGAGGTCCAGTATCTTAACCACATCTTCTTTCTCCAAGGGTCTGTAGACTATTATCTCATCAAGCCTGTTGAGGAACTCGGGGCTGAAGGTCCTCTTGACCTGGTCCATAACGTTCTTCCTCATCTGGTCAAACTCTATCATCCCAAACTTCTTCTCAAACCCCATAGCACCGCCGTGGGCTATGAGCCTTGCACCCAAGTTAGATGTCATGATGATGATGGTGTTAGAGAAGTCTACCGTCCTACCCATGGCGTCGGTCAGCCTTCCGTCATCAAAGATTTGCAGGAAGATGTTAAACACATCCGGGTGAGCCTTCTCTATTTCGTCAAAGAGCAGGACGGTGTAGGGTCTTCTTCTGACTTTCTCCGTGAGCTGTCCGCCCTCTTCGTAGCCCACATACCCAGGAGGAGCTCCCACAAGTCTGGATACCGTGTGCTTTTCCATATACTCGGACATGTCAAACCTAACCAGGGCATCCTCCGTTCCGAATAGATACTCCGCCAGAGCCTTTGCAGTCTCCGTCTTACCCACGCCCGTTGGACCCAGAAAGAGGAACACCCCTATGGGTCTGTGCCTGCCCTTGAGCCCTACCCTTGAGCGCCTTATAGCCCTTGCCACAGCCCTTATGGCGTCATCCTGACCCACCACGCGCTTTTTGAGCTCCTCCTCAATATGCAGGAGCTTTTCCATATCGCTTTCGTGGACACGCTTTACGGGTATGCCCGTCCACCTTGCCACCACCTCCGCCACGTCTTCCTCGGTGACCTTGGGTCTGTTTTGAGCCATCTCCTGTTTCCACTTTGCTTTAAGGCTCTCCAGCTTTGCCCTGAGCCTGAGCTCCTCATCCCTGAGCCTTGCAGCTCTCTCGTAGTCTTGCTCGTTAGCCGCCTCTTCCTTCTGGAGTTCTATTTGTTTAATCTTCTCTTCCAGCTCCTTTATCTGGGGTGGAGGCTCATAAGACCTGAGCTTGACAAGGGAACCCGCCTCGTCAATGACATCTATAGCCTTGTCCGGGAGGTTTCTGTCGGTGATGTATCTGACGGAGAGTTGGACAGCCTTTTCTATGGCTTGGGGTGTGTATTCCACGCCGTGGAACTCTTCAAACTTGTATTTAAGACCGTAGAGTATTTTTATGGTGTCCTCTTCGGTGGGTTGGTCCACCATCACGGGCTGAAACCTTCTCTCCAATGCCCCGTCCTTTTCTATGTATTTCCTATACTCGTCCAAGGTGGTGGCGCCTATGACTTGGACCTCACCCCTTGCCAAAGCGGGCTTTAGCATGTTGGATGCATCAATGGAACCCTCCGCAGAACCTGCACCCACGAGGGTATGTATCTCGTCTATGAATAGTATGACGTTAGGAGCCTTTTCCAGCTCTTTTAGTATGTTTTTGAGCCTTTCCTCAAACTGACCCCTGTATTTGGTGCCCGCAACCAGAGCTGCGAGGTCCAAAGCTACCACCCTCTTGTTGAGCAGTGGCTCGGGCACTTCCCTGTTGGCTATTCTTTGGGCAAGCCCTTCTACTATGGCGGTCTTACCCACGCCGGGGTCTCCCAAAAGCACAGGATTGTTCTTCCTGCGTCTGACGAGTATCTGGATTACCCTCTCTATCTCCCTGTCCCTTCCTATGACCGGGTCCAGCTTACCTTCCCTTGCCATCTGGGTCAGGTCTCTGGAAAACCTGTCCAAATTGGGAGTGGGTGCATACTTGGTGCTTTCTTGAGGAGGGAGCTCTCCAAGTATTTGCAGGACCTCCCTTCTGACCGAATACTCATCAAGCCCAAAGCCCCTGAGTATCCTTCCACCCAAGCCCGTCTTCTCCCTGACCACGCCTATGAGAAGATGCTCCGGTCCCACGAACTGGTGGTGGAGTATGCGCGCCTCTTCTACCGCAAACTCTATGACCCTTTTGGCATCGGGCGCAAAAAGTATCTCTCCCGAGTGGGAGCCTCGGGTTATCTGACCCATTATGGCCTTCTTGACCTTCTCCGTGGTCAGCCCAAACCTTGAAAGCACAAGGGACGGCAAATCTTCGTCCCTTATGAGAGCCAAAAGTATATGCTCACTACCCAGATAAGTATGTCCCAGCTCCAACGCCTCTTCGCGAGCTTGGAGTATAACTTGCCTTGCCTTTTCCGTGAACTTCTCAAACATGTCTACACCTCTCCTTAGCAATTAAAGATAAGCTAACTCAGAAGGGTTTGCAATATGATAAGAGTAGGATTTCTGACCGATGAAGAAAGAAAGGAGCCCCCAAGGGGGCAAGGAGACCGCTTAGAACTTCCAGTTCAGACCTATGGCTATGGCATTCTGAGCGTTTTGAGCCTCTACTTCAAGACCTTGTCCTGCATTGTCCGTAGCACTTACCTTCTTGTTAAAGGCGTGCTTGTAAGCCAAGTCGACGCTGAAGTTCTTGGTAAACTCATAGCCAAGACCCAAGGTTATGTGATGCTCTGTGATGGCGGGAAAGCCTATGAGGTTAAAGAAAGCTATTTGAAAATCCGAGAAAGATGAAGCAAAGTCAGGTATGCTGTTAGCGTTCATCAAGTCCTTAGCACCTCCCCTTATGGGAGACTTGGCGTAGTTATAACCCGCCCTTAAAGCAAGTTTAGGTGTGGGCTTGTATTCACCGCCTATTGCAAACACCCACTGGTCCTTCCATTGAAACTCCTTGTATCCCTTGGCATCGCTCCAGTTGATCCACCGTATATCCATACCCACCTTGAGGTTGTCCCTGGGCTTTACACCCACACCGAAGGCTACTTCTTGAGGTTGGGTGAGCTTGAGGTTTTCAAATATGTTGTCGTTATTCGTATCAAACACCCTCTTGTAGGTCATCGCAACGGGGCTTTGGTATGTAAGACCTGCGTAGACAAAGTCTCCCATGTTATAAGCAAGACCGACCTGAAATCCAAGACCGTAAGTCTGAGACTGTCCTCCTCCGGCGTTCCAGCATGTAACACCAGGAGGGGGAGTACACATATTAGCCCCCATATCCAAAGAGCCGTAAGCCAGGTGGAGCGCACCAGAAAGGGAAAGGGCATCGTTAACCTTGTATGCGAGGGCGGGTATTATCCTCATGAACTGCAAGGTGGTATGCATGTTCGCAAGCCTTGGGTCTTTGTTCCTGTAATCCACGCCCATGCCGGATACACCGAAGGCGCCTATACCGAAGGTAAGCTTGTCATTAATCTGGTTGACTATTCCCACCTCAGGCACTGCGAACATGTCCGCCTCGCTGGTGGCAGAAGCGGGTGGGTTCATCGGACCCATAGGGGTAACATTGCTCTTAGCCTTTACCTTAGGCATGAACAAGATTCCACCAAAGCTGAGGTTAAAACCTTTGTAGTAGCTCATCCAGGCTGGGTTTCTGAAGATGGTGTCGGTGGGTCCTACGGGCATACCCACGCCTATGCCACCCATACCCCTCGATGCTGGGGACACACCTATGAGGTTGTCTCCGTTGGTTGCAAAGGACACGCTTACCGCTCCGAAGATGGCGGTCGCCAGGATTAGCTTTCTCATAGCCTACCTCCTCTTATAGGTTTCCTTGCCTTAATTATAATACCTCTTTTTATCCATTCCCATAAAAACTTTTTATAAGACTATAGCCTTTGCTTATATCTAAAGCTTTGCAGAGGCTCGCCCCAGACTACACCTTAACTCACGCCGTAGTTAGCAAAGATGTTTTTCTTGGAAAACTTGAATATTAGCTCTATGGCTTGTGCGTAGGAGTTAAAATCTTGGGGAAATTTAGTCTGCATATACCTTATGTTTACATTTAGGTTTTTCATAAACTTTACAACACCTTGGACCTTGTCCGGTGGTGGTATAAAGGGTGCTATTACTGCAAACTCATCCCCACCTATCCTGAACACAATGGGGCTGTCTATGTCTATAACGTCTTCCTTCATAAGCTTGATGATTACGTCCTTTATATCCTGTGAGGAACAGCACTGAAGGTTTATGGCGGTAACCAGAGCATTCAAAACTTCGTTTCCCTTTTCCCAACCTTGGTTCAGGTTTATTCTGGATAGGTCCTGTATGTCAAACACGGTCAGACAGAAGCTTTCTCTCTGTTCTATGAAGGCTTTCAAAGATGGCAAGAACAAATCACCTTTCACCGCTCCCGTGCTGTCCAGATACTGAAAACTCCACCTTATCTTCTCAATGGTTAGATTAACCATGGAATGAACCAAAGGCACATGGTCTAAGGAGGACAGAGCCTTCACAGCGTGCTTGGCTACATAAGGGTCAAACTGGGCACCTGCAAGCTCCTCTATCTCGTTGAGCGCACCCTCCCATGTCTTGCTCTTCTTGTAAATGCGCTTTGCCACCATAGCCTCAAAGGCATCCGCCACGGTGTAAATCCTTGCGAGGAAGGGGATTTCTTCCCCCTTCTTGCCGAAGGGATAGCCCTTGCCGTCATACATCTCCTGATGGTAGAGCAAGACCTCCATGCTCTTCTCGGGTAGTCCCGCATCCTTGAGCATCTCGTAGCCTATCATCACGTGAAGCTTCATTATTTCGTACTCTTCCTTCGTAAGCCCTGAGGGCTTTAGGAGTATTACGTCCGGTATGCCTACCTTTCCAATGTCATGTATCTTCCCGCCTATCTCCAAGAGCTCAAGCTCCTCCTCCGTCAGACCCAAGCTCTCCCCTATCTTTCTGGCAAAGAAGACGCCCCGTTCCGTATGACCTCTTGTGTAAACGTCCCTATGCTCCAAGAGTCTTATCAGCGTTTCTATCATTTTCTATGAGTATGAAAAAAAAATTATATCCCAACCTAAGCATCTCGCAAGCGGTCTATATTTATATAATATGAAAACCGTATTCAACGAAGAGCTTATAAGAAAGTATGACAGACCCGGACCAAGATACACCAGCTATCCTCCCGCCACCGAGTTTACCGAGGAGGTCAGCCAGGAGGACTACAAGAGGGAGCTATTAGAAAGCAACAAGGAAAAAAGACCCCTTTCCCTATACTTCCACATACCCTTTTGTGAGAGCGCTTGCTGGTTCTGCGGATGCAATGTGATAATCTCCCACAGGAAGGACGTGACGCGCAGGTATCTGGACTACCTTTACAAGGAGATGGAATACCTATCGTCCTACTTGGACACTTCAAGACCGGTGGTCCAGCTCCATTGGGGTGGGGGGACGCCCAACTTCCTGACCAACGAAGAGATAAGAGAGCTTTTCCAAAGGATAAGGGGAACCTTTAACGTACAAGAAGATGCGGAAATAAGCGTGGAGATCGACCCCAGATACCTATCGGATGGACAGCTAAAAACGCTCAGGGAGGTGGGCTTTAACAGGGTGAGCATGGGTCTTCAGGACCTGGACGAGGAAGTGCAAAGAGCCATAAACAGGATACAACCCGAAGAGCTTATGAGACAGACCATGCGCGCCCTCAGAGAGCTGGGCTTTAAGAGTATAAACATAGACCTCATATACGGTCTTCCCTACCAAAGTCCGGAGAAGTTCAGAAGGACCATAGAGAAAACCATAGCCCTTGACCCTGACAGGGTGGCGGTATACAACTTTGCCTATGTCCCTTGGCTCAAGCCTCTCCAAAGGAAGATAGACCCATCCACGCTACCACCGCCCAAGGATAAGCTAACCATACTCCAGATGAGCATAGAGATGTTCCAGGATGCGGGCTATGTGTTCATAGGTATGGACCACTTTGCCAAGCCCGATGACGAACTCTCAATCGCCCAGAAAGAAGGGACTCTGTGGAGGAACTTCCAAGGCTACACCACCAAGAAGGGGGTGGACCTCATAGGCATGGGAGCCACATCCATAGGCATGCTTTACAGCTCTTACTTCCAAAACTACAAGACCATAAGGGAATACTACATGGCTCTGGACGGCGGAAACCTCCCCACCATGCGCGGATTTCTTTTAAGCCAAGAGGACATCCTCAGGAGGGAGGTGATAATGGACCTCATGTGCAACTTCGTGTTAGACTTTGGCAAAATAGAGGGTATGTTCGGTATAAGCTTTGAGGAACACTTCAGCCAAGAGCTTGAGGAGCTAAGGAGGATGGAAGAAGACGGTCTTTTGAGGTTAAAAGACAGGAAAGTGGAAGTCCTGCCCGAGGGTAGGCTCTTAATCAGGAACATAGCCATGGTGTTTGACCAGTATTTGAAGAACAAAAAAGAACTGCGTTTCTCAAGGACCATATGAGTAGTCTGCTCAAGGTAAAGGAGCTGAGTAAAGACTTTTACATCCGTGTTGGGCTCTTAGGGAAGAAGGTCATAAGGGCTGTGAGGGATGTAAGCTTTGGCGTGGAGAGGGGGCGGATAATGGCTCTGGTGGGAGAGTCGGGCTCGGGAAAAAGCACGGTGGGTAAGATTATACTCAGGTTGGAAGAGCCTACAAAGGGTAGCGTGGAGTTTGAGGGTAGGAACATAAACACCTATCGCAAGGAATACACCAGGTTCGTCTCCGTGGTCTTTCAGGACCCCTCCAACTCGCTCAATCCCTTTATGAAGGTAAAAGACATAGTGGAAGAGCCTCTGGTGGTGCATGGTTTTTCTGACAGGAAGGAGAGGGTAGAAAGGGCTTTGGAGCTTGCCAACTTAGGGCGCGAGCTCATAAACAGAAGACCGAGTGAGCTCTCGGGTGGTCAGCGCCAAAGGGTAGCCATAGCGAGGGCTGTGGTGCTGGACACCAAGCTCATAGTGGCGGACGAACCTACCGCATCCTTGGACGCCAGCATCAGGAAGAGCATACTGGAGCTTTTTTTGAAACTCAAAGAATCGGGCATAAGCACCCTTTTAATCACCCACGACATAAGGTCGGTGGAAAGGGTAGCGGACAGTGTGGGGGTCATGTATAAGGGTATGTTGGTGGAGCTGGGAGACAAGGACGGCGTGATAAAGAACCCCAAACACCCTTATACAAGGTATCTTCTGGAGAGCGTGCCCGTTAGACACCCCTCCCAGAGGAGGCATGTCAGAAAGGAGGAGATAACACAGAGCCCCGAGGAAGGATGCCCCTTTTACCCTCTGTGTCCAGAAAGACTCAAGTCGTGCACGGTAGAGGTCAAGGAGGTCTTGGTGGATGGAGCCATCGTTAAGTGCAACCTATACTAACATACTTGTCTTTGCCTTTCTCCTTTACATGTCCGGATTTTTCAGCTCGTCGGAGGTGGTCTTCTTCGGAGCCAACCGCCTCCTCCTGAAGCTCAAAAGGGGACGCATCTACCGACTGCTTCACAGACTCCTTGAGAAAAAACACAAACTCCTGCTTTCCATACTCATAGGCAACGAAATGGTCAACGTCCTCATATCTTCTTACAGCACCAAGCTCTTCGTGTCCACCTTAGGCTCAAAGGGTGCGGGTCTGGCGGTCTTCTTCTCGAGCCTGCTTATCTTCATCTTCGGTGAGGTCCTACCCAAAAACCTGGTCTACCCCTTTTCCACAAGGCTTGCTACATTTTACGCCCTACCCTTTTACCTCATACACCTTTTGCTGACACCGCTGAGAAAACCCTTAGAGTTCTTCACGCACAGGGTGTTCGGGGATGAGAAGGACATAACTAAACAACCCAACTACGAGGACCTTTTCTGGGAAATCTTTGAGATGGCTCACGCGCAAGGCGCTTTTGACGATGAAGACAGGCTCACCGCAGAGAGGGTCCTTTCGCTCGGCGAGGTGCTCGTCAAAGAGGTTATGGTGCCTAAACCCGACATGTTCACTTTGGAGGAAGAACTCACCGTGGAGCAAGCCATAAGCCAGATACTGAGCAGAAAGCACAGCAGGATACCCCTCTACAGGGAAAACCCGGACAACATAACGGGCATCCTGTATGTCAAGGATATGGTGCCCTTTGACCTCTTCAAGGACAAAAGGCTCAAGGACTTTAAGAAGCCGGCGCTCTTTGTTCCCGAGGTTCAAACCCTTGACAAGCTCCTTAAAGAGCTCAGGTCCGAAAACAAGCAGATGGCTGTGGTGGTAGGAGAGCACGGTGAGGTGGTAGGTCTGATTACCCTTTATGACATCATGGAGTATTGCCTCGGAAGACTGCCCGAGACCTGGGAGGGTGGTATAAGCCGTATATCAAGGGATGTCTACAGGATAGAGGGATGGGTTGATGTGGAGGAGCTATCAAGGGAACTGAAAATCCAACTGCCCGAGGAATACGAGTATGATACGGTGGGCGGTTTTGTCATGTTCACGCTGGGGCATGTGCCGGAGGAGGGCGACGAGTTTGAGTATGAGGGTTATAAGTTCAGGATAGAGAAGATGGACGGCAACAGGGTCATTTCCGTGTATGCGGTCAATATGAGCAAGGAGGCAGTCTCGTGAGACCGAGTTTGGAACTCGGGACAAGGCTTAATCTGGCTCTGCTCTTGGGGGAAGATTTGGAGCTCCTTGCGGAGACATCTCAGGAGCTTGAGCAAACTTTGGAGCAAGAGCAAAAGGTAAACCCTTACATAACTCTGCTTACCCGAAAGCCGCGCAGATGGTTTGAGTATGAAGAGCCTAAAAGCCTTGAGGTGCCATCCTCACCCTCCGAGCTTGAAAGCCTCATAAACCAAGCCAGACTTGAGCTGGACGGGGAGGAGTGGGAGATAGCCCAAGAGCTCATCTACAATGTGGATAGTAGGGGATACCTCAGGGTTAGCGTGGAGGAGATAGCAAAGGCTTTGGGCACGAGCGCGGAGAAGGTGGAGAAGGTAAGGCTCTTCATAGCGAGGGAGTTAGAACCCTTAGGGGTTTGCTCCAAAAACCTTGAAGAGTTTCTGATGCTACAGCTTAAGGAGCTCTATCCCCAGGACGAGGAGTTGCATAGGAAGGTGATGTCCGCCATCAAAAGTGGTAGGGCGGACGCGAAGCTCAAAGCGGTGCTTGAGCGCCTGAGCCTGTCACCCCTGAGCGGTGATGTGGTTTACAGGGGGGGGTCGGTGGATGTGGTAGCAGAGTATGTGGAGGACGAGTGGTATGTCTTCCTTTACGACGACTTTTTGGATGTGGAGGTCCAAGAACCTCAAGGTCAGGTGGATGCTCAAAAGCTAAGACGGGCTAAGAACCTCAAGCTACTTTTGGAGCTAAGAAGGGAGAGCCTCAGAAGGATAGTCCAAAGGGTCCTCCAAGTGCAGGAAGGCTTTCTTCTGGGAAAGGGAGTTCTCAAAAGCTTGAGCGTAAAAGATGTTTCCGAAAGCCTTGGGGTCAGCCCATCCACCGTGAGCAGGCTTGTAAACAGAAAGCACATAAAGACGCCAGCGGGCGTTTATCCTCTGAGGTTTTTCTTCGTCAGGTCCAGCAAGGGTGGTCTTAGCACCGAGGAGGTCGTCAGGCTTATAAAGGAAGCCCTCTGCGCCCTGGGAGAGGACGCCACCGACGCCCGCATCAGCGCATACCTTTTGAGTAAGGGTATAAAGATAGCCAGAAGGACGGTAAACAAGTATAGGAGAAGGCTATGAGGTTGAAGGAAGTAAAGGAGCTCATAGAAAAGGAGGGTCTTTCTGCCTTTCTCTTTAGCTCCGGCGCCAATGTGCAGTATCTTACAGGCTTTAGGTCCACTCATGCCTATGCGCTGGTAAGCACAGGGGAGAACTACCTGCTTACCGATGGCAGGTATTTTGAGAGGGCAAAGCGTATACCCCGCTGGCATGCTGTCTTGATAGAGGGACACGCCCTCAGGTTTATCAAGAGGTTTCTCAAAGAGAGGGGCTTAAGGCTTGTGGGCTACGAAAAGGACAGGATAACCTGCTCCATGGCAAGACAGCTCAGGAGCAAGGGCATAAGGTGGAAAGGTTACGAGGGCTTTCTGAACGCCATAAGGTCCGCAAAGACGCCTGAGGAGCTCCGTATAATGGAAGAAGGTGTTAGAAAGAGTGACGAGGTCTACATGCGCCTTTTGGAGTTTGTAAGACCAGGCATGAGGGAGCTGGAGGTCAGGGCTTTTCTCATAGGAGAGTTTCTCAGGCTTGGAGCATACGGAGAGAGCTTTCCCGCCATAGTGGCTTCGGGTGAAGCGAGCGCTGTGCCCCACTGGGAAACATCCGAGCGCACCGTAGAACACGGAAGACCCCTCTTGATAGACATGGGTATGGTATGGAAGGGTTATTGCACGGATTTTACGAGGACCATACACATGGGAAGGGCTACGGAGGAGTTTAAAAAGGTCTACGGCGTGGTAAGGGATGCTCACCTTTATGCGTTGGAGGCGGTCAGGGAAGGCAGGACGGTGGGAGAGGTGGATGCAAGGGCGAGGGAGCACTTAGAAAGGAAGGGGCTGGGCAAGTATTTTACGCATTCCACGGGACACGGCGTAGGTGTAGAAATCCATGAGCACCCGAGGGTATACCACAAAGGACCCGGTGCCAAGGAAATCATCAAAGAGGGTATGGTCTTCACGGTAGAGCCGGGCGTTTACATACCCGGTGAGTTCGGCGTTAGGTTGGAGAACATGGTGGCGGTCAGGGGTGGTGTGGGAGAGCCCCTGTCCCAAATAAGCCTTGACTTGGTGGAACTCTGATGGTATAATTCATTTACTACGCGGGGTGGAGCAGCCTGGTAGCTCGTCGGGCTCATAACCCGAAGGTCGGAGGTTCAAATCCTCCCCCCGCAACCACAAAAACCTTATAATTATTCCCCATGAAGAAGGTAGCCATCATCTTAGCGGAGGGCTTTGAGGAGATAGAGGCGGTAGCGGTCATAGACATCTTAAGAAGGGCGGGTGTGGACCTTCTCATCGCCGGACTTTCCAAAGAACCCGTATCCAGCGCAAGGAACGTGCGCATAATCCCCGACGTATCAATAGATGAGCTGGACCCTCAGGACCTGGACATGGTCATCCTGCCGGGCGGAATGGGCGGTGTGGAAAGGTTAAAGGGCGACCCGAGGGTAGAGAGGCTCATAAAGGAAGTGAGGCAAAAGGGCAGGTATGTATCCGCCATATGCGCAGCGCCCACAGCCCTTGCCAAGTTCGGACTTTTGGAGGGCAAAAAGGCTACCGTTTACCCAAGCCTGAAGGAGGAAATAAAGCCCGCCTCTTACGTGGATGAGAGCGTGGTGGAGGATGCCAGGATTATAACCAGTCAAGGTCCAGGGACCGCTTTCCTGTTCGGTCTTAAGCTGGTAGAAAAGCTATTGGGTAAGGAAAAAGCGCAGGAGGTAGCCCAGAGGATGCTCATAAACTACTGAGATGCTTCAGGTAAGGGTAAAGCCCGGCGTAGAGAACAAACTACGGGGCTTTTTTCAGTGGGTTTACAAACCCGAGATAGCGGATTACAGCAGAAAACCTCAGAAGGGTGAGCATGTGGTGGTAAGGGATGCGGGAGGACACTTTCTTGGCTACGGCTACATAAACCCCGATGCCAACATCACCATAAGGCTCATGTCCTTTAACAAGGAGGAGAAGATAACGAGGGAGCTAATAAGAAAGAGGATACTCCAAGCCTACGAATACAGGAAAAAGCTATACATACACAGCAACGCTTACAGGCTCATCCACTCGGAGGGCGACCTGCTTCCGGGTCTGATTGTGGATGTTTACGACCAGTATGCGGTGGTGGAGTTTACCACCTACGGCATGCATCTTATGAGGGAATGGGTTCTGGACGCACTCATAGAGATACTCAAGCCAAGGGGTGTTTATGAAAAGACCAACGAATACGTCCAAAAGGTTGAGGGTTTTAGCGCGCCGGAGGGTTGCATATACGGGTATGTGCAGGAGGAGGTCATCATCTACGAACATGACCTTAAGTTCATAGTCAACATTCCCCAAGGACAGAAGACGGGCTTTTTCCTTGACCAAAGGGGCGCAAGGCGTTTTATAAGGAACCTGGTGGACCACGGAGACAGGTGTCTGGACGTCTTCTGTCATACGGGTGGCTTTGCCATCAGCATGAAGAAGAAGGGGGCGGGTCAGGTAATAGCGGTGGACACTTCAGCCTTAGCCCTTGAGGTAGCCAAGAAGAACGAGGAGCTCAACGGTCTTTCGGGTATAGAGTGGGTTGAGGAAGACGCCTTTGACTTTTTGAAGAGGATGCACAAAGAGGGTGAGAGGTTTGACGTGGTGGTCATAGACCCTCCATCCTTTGCCAAAAACAGGTCCGCCGTGGAGTCCGCCATGAGAGGATACAAGGAGCTCTGCCTAAGAGGGCTTCACATAACCAAGCCGGGTGGTTTCTTGGCTGTCTACTCCTGCTCCTTTCATATAACCCTTGAGCATCTGATGAAGGCAGTCCTCTCCGCTGCACAGGATGTGAGGAAACAGGTAAGGGTGGTGGGCACAAGCTTTCAGGATTTGGACCACCCTTGGGTTTTGCAGATGCCCAACACCATGTATCTGAAAGGACTCTATCTGGAGGTGGTAAGCTGAACTCGCTTCAAGCTTTTGTGATGGGGATGGTTGAAGGGCTCACCGAGTTTCTGCCCGTGTCCTCTACGGGGCATCTCATACTGACCGCGCACCTTCTGGGTATACCCCACGGGAGCTTTACCAAAAGCTTTGAGATAGCCATACAGCTGGGCTCCATACTGGCTGTGGTCTTTCTCTATTACGAGCGACTTCTTAAAGACTACGAAACTTGGAAGAGGATAGTCATAGCCTTCATACCCACCGGGGCGGTGGGCTTTTTGCTCTACAGGTTCATAAAGGGCTACCTCATAGGCAACGACAGGGTTGTGGTGGTTTCCTTGGTGCTTGGAGGTGTGTTCCTCCTCTTTGCGGACAGGCTCTGCCAGAGATACTGCACCCTGACCGACATAAGGGATTTACCCCTTTGGAGAGCCTTTGCCATAGGTTTATTCCAGTCTTTGGCGGTGGTGCCGGGCGTCTCCAGGTCCGCCTCCACCATCATAGGCGGTATGTTGATGGGCTTGAGGAGGGAAAAGTCTGCGGAGTTTTCCTTTCTTCTGGCTGTCCCCACCATGCTCGTGGCTACCTCCTATGACCTTGTTAAGTCCCATCAAGAGTTCAGCTTGGACCAGTGGCACGTCTTGGGCATAGGCTTTATCACCGCCTTTTTTACCGCCCTGATTACGGTGAGGATCTTTCTGAGGTTTATATCCAGACACTCCTTCGTGCCCTTCGGCATATACAGGATTTTGGTAGGTCTTGTGTATGCGTATCTTATGCTTCTATAAGTGAAACTGAATCATAAACATTTTTGATGTGTAGGTATAGAAATTAAGACAGAAAAACTTTAAGGAGGTGGAAAATGAGGGAAGTCATCAGGGGTGTTAACCTTTGGAGCTTTCTCTTCGCTTCCCAGATGGGCGGTTGGGCTATGGTGGTGTTGGATGAAGTGTATGCCAAGTGGCTTGGTCTGTTCGGTCTTTTCCCGGGGGTCAAGGACCTACATTGGCTACTGCACCATCAGTTAGATTCCACTCTCTTTTCTATACTCCTGGTCCTACCGTGGGTGTGGAAACGCATACCCGGACCCGGCATAGTAAAAGGGATAATCTACGGAGTAGCCTGGCACATCTTTGTAGTGATAGTGTCCCTCATAGGTAGCGCCGGAGGTGCCCTGTGGTTCCAAAATCCCATGCCCATGAGTGCACAGGTATCCTTAATCATACTCCACATACTCTGGGGAGGTGTCATAGGATTCCTCTACAACCCTCCGGAGGAACAAGGTTAGTTTCCCAAGGCGCAGTTTCCTTCAAGGACCCTAAAACACTGCACGCTGTTGGGATAAGGTTCTAACTTGCACCCATTAAGCTTGATAGGGGGCGTCATGCCCCCTATGCATAAGACACCGTCGGTAGGGTAGAAAAGGTTAGGTTTGTCTTTCCTCTTCTTACCGTAAATGCCCTGCAAAACCTCCATGTCATCCTTGGTAGGAAAGGCGCTGACATAAGGGTAGTAGTTCATCACCGAAATGGTCCCTTCCTCACCCCTCTCAAAGGGATGGTCCAGACCCAATGCGTGCCCCAGCTCATGTATGAGGATAGAGTAGTCGTAGATGGCTCTTTTCTTTTCTCTGTAAAGGACTATGAGAAAACTCTTAGCGCCCAATCGGTAGGTCATGGCGTTGGTCTTTTCCTTACACTTTGACGCTTGAGCCTTAACCACCACCACTCCTTCAAAGGGCGTGTTTACACTCACTGAACAATCCTCTCTTATTGCATAGCTCACCTTCCTGACACCCCCATACACCACATCCAAAGCGGACAGCCCATCCCACAGGCTTGCAGAGTTTTTGACCATATCAGAGTGCTCTTCACTACCCGCGTAAACCACCACCTTGCTATCCCATCCATCTTCGTGTGCGTATCTGAAAGAAAGGATAAAGAGCGTCAGAAAAGCCAAGACCGTGGCTATCACTCGAGCTCCTCCGGGTATGGGTCCAGGTAAGCCTGAGAGAGTAAGTATGCATCGTCAAACCTGTAAGCCCAGCTTCTGAGTATTTCTCGGGGAACCCTTATAGGCAGTCTTCCTCCCCGGAACTTTTCAAGGACATCTAAGAAGTGTCTTTTTTCTTGAGGCTTTAGAAAGTCCGATAGGTGTCCCAGTATATGCATGAAGGCGTTTACATGCATGCCCGCATTAGGTTTTCTGGCTAAGGCACTTTTAAACATCCTTGAGTATTCACCTTTTAACTCTTCCAAAGTCTGTGTCCCGTCGTAGCTTGCCAAAAGCCTTCCCATCCTCTTCAAAAGTAAAGGGCTGTGAGCCAAGAGCATATACTTGTAGACCCTGTGGAAGTTCATCAGGTCCTTCACCGAACTCGCCTCTTGGCTTACCCTCCTCCAGTGAGCCAGAGCGAAGATGCGTGTCAGGAAGTGATCCCTAATGGATGAGTTGTGAAGTCTTCCTTCATCTTCCACCGGTATGTCCGTAAGGGTCCTGAGAACTTCCAGAGCCATAAGACCCTTACCCTTTCCGTAGAACTCCTTACCTTGCGGGTCTTTGTAAACTACGGTGTTGGATACACCGCACGATGGGGATTTGCTCTTGAGAAGAAAACCATCCACCTGCCCAAGGGACTGTATGAAGTTTTTTGAAAACTCCCTGAGCTCTTGTGTCAGGTCCTTGCCCGTTGAAGGCTGAAAAACTCTGTATTCACCGTCTTTTATGTATACTATTATCTTAGGTCTCGGGACTCCTAAGCCTATGCCCACCTCCGGACACACGGGTATGACAATAGAGTAATTTCTGAGCTTTAACACCAGCTCATCCCTGACCACATCCCCGTTGTATCTGACGGGCTGTAAATCAAGACAGGCGCTCAGCACCAGAAGGGGCTTTTCAAAGGTCCTCATTTTTCAACCTTCAGGTAGAGCTGTATGTAGTCCTTCTTGAAAGCATAGCGCGAGATGACCACCCTCTCCTTAAACTGCTTGGGTATCCTCCCATAGAGCTCCGTATTCTTTATGACTTCCCAGAGGTTAAGGTATGCAAAGTCGTGAGCATCCACCGTTAACATGTCCTTGAAGTCTTCCAAAGCGGACCTGCTGAGGACCTGCGCCCTTATACACCTTAAGCCCATCTCCCTATCGTTCATCACGTTCCTGCTATCTTCCCTCAATCGGAGCTCGGAAGTCCTGCTGAAGAGAAGGCTTTTCTTTCTCCTGATGAGCTTTAACAGACCATCCTCTATGATAAACTCCACATTCTTGAAGACCTTTTTCATATCATCCGAGCCCAACCTTAGCTCTATCTCCGCATCCAGAAGATTGCCGAAGTTTATAAGGTCTTCCGAGAATATACCCATGGCTCTTAGGAAAGATAGTAACCACACTCTTAAGTGTCAAGGTTTTCAGGAGTTGAGCGTTGTATTGTCAAGTCCAGACGGATTACCTATTGACAGAGAACCTCCTCACAAGGTTCACCGACGACGGTCTTCTCCTGACAATGAACTTGCCCTGCTATATCTCCCAGACTTTATAAAGGAGGGCTTAGGTTATGCAAAACTTTAGGTTAGGTATATAATTTACTAATGTAAAGATAAGTAGATCTGCCATATTCGCATGCACCGATAAGAGTTTTGATGACTGTCTAAGGTTTGGTGTATTTGGGACCAACTTTGCTTATAAGGAGAAGGCTCTTAGGGTTAAGAAGGGAGATGTGTTGTTCTTGTATAACATAGACAATGACACGCTTTACGGACCCTTTACCGCAATATCTGACGGTGGTAAGGATTTGGAGCCTAAAATATGGAGGGGTAAATATCCTTATCAGGTCCGGGTGTCTACAAATGGAAAGCTTTTATCTTACAGAGGTTTCTCCAATGTTTTAAAAAGACTCCGTATAAACTGGAAGGAAGAGGTGCTACCAGAAAAAATCACAGAGTATCTAATCAGGCTCTTAGAGAGTCCCTTAGAACCAGAAATTCCACAGATAGAAGTTGAAGAAAAACCTAAGCTTGAGACCACAACCCTGTGGGATTACCCTAAGCAAAGCTATGGAAAGAGCCCTAAAGGAGACAATACATACCCTGGTGTTACACCCGCTTTTGTTATCTACAACATGGTTATAAGATACACAAACCCGGGTGATTTGGTCCTTGACCCCATGGCAGGAAGTGGGACGACTATAGATGTGTGCAAAGAAGAGGGAAGATGATGTATAGCCTTTGACATAGTTCCAACAAGACCAGACATTATGCAGGCGGATGCGAGAAACCTACCATTGAAAGATAACTCCGTAGACATGGTGTTCATAGATTCACCCTACGGGGACAACATCAAATACAACGACCATCCTGACAACATAGGACATATCTCCGCGGAAACGGAACAGTTTTATGAGGAGCTGGAAAAGGTTATGAAAGAGTGCTATAGAGTGCTAAAGCCGGGCAAAGCAGGCTAAAAAAGGCAGAGCTATAGTAGAATTAGAGAAGCTGGTAAACGCATAGCACTTCCGGTTATAATTTTCCTATGGCTAAAAGGGTAATCCTCGCATACTCGGGTGGTCTGGACACATCGGTAATAGTCAGATGGCTCACAGACAGGGGCTATGAAGTGATAACTTACACTGCGGATGTGGGTCAGGGAGAAGAGCTCTCGGAGATTCCAGACAAGGCAAGGGCTTCCGGTGCTGTGGAAACCATAGTGGAAGACCTAAGGGAAGAGTTCGCTACCGAATACTGCCTACCTACACTCAAAGCCTTGGCTCTCTATGAGGGCAAGTATCCTCTGACCGCATCTCTATCAAGACCTTTGATAGCCAAAAAGCTTGTAGAGTATGCGGAAAAGTTCAAGGCGGACTTTGTAGCCCACGGGTCTACGGGTAAGGGTAACGACCAAGTGAGGTTTGAGGTTTCGGTCTGGAGCCTAAACCCAGACCTTGAGGTGTTGGCTCCTGTGAGAGAGTGGGAATTCAAATCCCGTGAGGAGGAAGTGGAGTACGCACTAAAGCACAACATACCTGTAAAGGCTACAAAGGACAAGCCCTACTCCATAGACAAGAACCTCTGGGGCATATCCATAGAGTGCGGACCCTTGGAAGACCCTTGGCAAGAACCCCCCGAGGACGCCTTTGAGTGGACCGTCTCACCGGAAAGAGCTCCCGACAGCCCCGAGTATGTGGAGATAGAGTTCAAAGAGGGAAGACCTGTAGCCATGAACGGCAGAGAATACTCCTTACTCGGTGAGCTCATACTGGACCTCAACACCATCGCAGGCAAGCATGGAGTGGGTAGGATAGACATGGTGGAAAACAGGCTTGTGGGTATAAAGAGTAGGGAAGTCTACGAAGCGCCCGGCGCCTTGGTTCTTTACGAAGCCTACAGGGACCTCCTTTCTCTTACTACCGACAGGTTTACCTTCCATTACTTTTTAACACACATACCCCACGAGTATGCCAAGTTGGTCTATGAAGGTCTTTGGTTCAGCAAGCTAAGGTCCGCCTTGTCCGCCTTCACGGATGAAGTTGCCAAGCTGGTAAACGGAAAGGTAAGGCTCAAGCTCTACAAGGGACACGTGCAGGTGGTAGGCAGGCAGTCTCCCAACTCCCTTTATGTGGAAGACTTGGCCACCTACTCGGAAAAGGATGCCTTTGACCACAGGGCGGGCGCCATGTTTACCAAGGTCTTCGGACTTCCCCTTAAGGTATACGGAAGGGTAAACAGAAGATGAAGATAGCGGTTCCCCTGACGGACGCCGGCTTTGAGGAGAAGGCTAAGCTCTGCAAGGAAAAGGGAGCGGACATAGTAGAGCTACGTGTGGACCTCTTTGAGAACAGAAGCATAAAGAGGGTTAAGGAGTGCATAAACTTTGCCCACTCTTTGGGACTTGAAACCATCCTAACCGTAAGGTCGGAAAAGGAGGGTGGCAAGCTGGTAGAAAACAGGGAAGGGATATTTTTAGAGTGCGCACCTCTTAGCGACTACACCGATGTGGAGCTCTCCGAACGCGCCCTACTTTTAGAGGTAAAACCCTTAGCCAAGAAGCTTATAGTCTCTTACCACAACTTTGAACGCACCCCTCCCGAGTGGGTCCTAAGGGAGGTAATCAGGGAATCAAGGCGCTACGGAGCGGACATAGTTAAGGTTGCGGTCATGGCAAACTCCTACGAAGACACCGCAAAGCTTTTGTGCGTCGGAAAAGAAGAGGAAGGAGACAAGATTCTCATAGCCATGGGAGAAAAGGGTAAAATCTCACGCATAGCGGGCTTTATCTTCGGTTCGGTCATAACCTACTCTTACGTGGGTGAGGCGGTAGCCCCCGGACAGCTCTCTCTGGAAGAGGCTCTATCTTTAAGAAAGCTCTTTTATGGATAGAACGCTTCTCTTCGGAGAAGGTCTTTTTGAGACCATAAGGTGGCTCGGAGAGAACAGAAAGCTCAAAAGGCACTACATACGGCTGAAGAACTCTTGCGAGTTTTTCGGCTACCCCCACCCCTCCTATGAGGAGTTTTTAAGAGCCATAAATGAAAAGGCTCACAAGACCCCCCTTTACCTTAAGTTTTTGCTTACCTTTCAGGGAAAGGACTACTTTGCGGATTACCCGCAAGGTTATGAGTATAAGGTCATAGTAAAGGAGCTCCCCGCCCCTCCCCAAAGCATAAGACTATGTGTGAGCCCCTACGGCAGACACTCGTCAGACCCTATATGCAGACACAAGACAACCTCTTACCTTTTTAACATCCTCGTAAAGAGAGATGCCTTAAGAAGGGGCTACTTTGACGCCTTGGTGTTGAACGAAAGGTCTCATGTGTGTGAAACCTCGTCCTCTAACCTTATCTTTGTAAAGGGTTCAAGGCTATACACCCCCGCACGTGAAAACGGCCTTCTGTGGGGAACCACGCTGTCCGCCGTTGCGGATAGGATGGAGATAAAGGAAGAAAATATAAAGGACTTTACCCAATACGACTGTGCCTTTGCTGTAAACTCCATCGTTGGTTGTGTGCCCGTGGAAGGCATAGAAAACCACACCTTTGCTATAGACCAAGACCTTTTAAAAGAGCTCCAGAGGGTAATAGAGGATGAAGAGAGAACATATACCTGAAGTGATAAAAGTCTTAAAAGAAGAGTTCCCCAGGTGGAGGGCTCCCATAGTGAGCCTCATAGCACAAAAGTCAGGAGACCCCTTTAAGACCCTCATCTGCGCCCTGCTCTCTACGAGGACAAAGGATGAGACAACCGCGATGGTTTGTGAAAAGCTTTTCCAAAAAGTAAAGGGCTTTGAGGACTTAATGAATATGGATATCTCGGAGCTTGAAAGGCTCATATACCCCGTGGGCTTTTACAGAAACAAGGCAGGGCAGTTAAAGGAGTTGGCAAGAGTGGTTTTGGAGAAGTTCGGCGGTAGGGTGCCGGACACGAGGGAAGACCTTTTAAAGCTTCCGGGTGTGGGAAGGAAGGTGGCAAACTTGGTGCTTGCGGACGCCTTTAAAAAGCCCGCCATATGCGTAGACACTCACGTCCACCGCATCTCCAACCGGTGGGGACTTATAAAAACCAAGACGCCGGAGGAGACGGAAAGGGAGCTTGAAAAAATCCTACCGGTAGAGTACTGGCTTGACTACAACAAGCTTTTAGTTGCCTTCGGGCAGACCATTTGCAAGCCAGTAAAACCCAAGTGTCATGAGTGTAAGGTAAGCGCCTACTGCGACTACTACACCCTCAACAAAAAGTCATAACCCTTTATCCTCTCTATCCTTCCCACCACAAACTGACCGGGCTTTAGCTCCCTGTCCGCTTCTACGTAAACCGCAGAGTCCACCTCTGGTGCCTGCATGTAAGTCCTGCCTACGGGCACAAGTCCCAGCTCTTCATCGTAAGAGTCTATGAGAACCTTAACTTCCTTGCCTATGATGGATTTCTTTTTCTCTCTCCAGACTTTGCTCTGCGTGCTTAAGAGCTCTCTCAGTCTTCTTTTCTTTTCCCTCTTTGGTATGGGGTCTCCTAAATCAAAGGCGTGCGTGTCCTCTTCCCTGTAGTAGGTAAATGCTCCAACCCAATGGAAGTGCCCTTCTTGGACAAACTCAAGGAGCTCTTTAAACTCCGCCTCACCCTCTTCGGGATAACCCACTATGAAGGTGGTTCTCAAGACAGCATGGGGTAAGTGTTTGTAGATTTTGTCCAAAAGGTTTAAAACATCCTTCTTAGTGTATCCCCTCCTCATGCTCCTGAGAACTTTATCGGATACGTGTTGAAGGGGCATGTCAAAGTAGGGCAGGACCTTTTGAGAGTCCCTTATGTAAAGTATAAGATCTTCGTCCACCTCCGACGGATAAAGGTATAAAAGCCTAATCCACTCTATACCCTCAACCTTTTCCAACTCCCGCAAAAGCCCTATAAAGTAGCCTTTTCCGTAAAGGTCCCTGCCGTAGTAAGTGGTGTCCTGAGACACCACGCAGAGCTCTTTCACTCCCTGACTTGCAAGCTCTCTGACTTCCTGCAGGATTTTCTCCATAGGAAATGACCGATGCCTTCCCCTTATGGATGGTATGGCGCAAAAAGAACATAACCTGTTGCAACCCTCCGCTATCTTTAAGTAAGCGTAAGACTTGGGAGTGGTCAGAAGTCTTTTCTCCTCATGGGTTTTCTTCAAGCCAAAGAACTCCACCACCTCGTCCCAGCTTTCCGTGCCGAAGTATGCCATGACCTCGGGTATTTCTCTTTGAAGTTCCTCCTTATACCTCTGGACAAGACAGCCCATGGTTATAACCTTTTTATCTTGAGCAAACTCCAAGATGGTCTGAATGCTTTCCATCTTTGCGGGCTCTATAAACCCGCATGTGTTTATCACTATCACGTCCGCCTCTTCCGGGTTTGGGGTAAGCTGAGCTCCGCCCTCCTTCAGCTTGTAAAGTAGCCTTTCCGTATCCACCAAGTTCTTAGCACATCCCAAGTTTATCACTCCTACTTTCATCACTCCTCCATATCAAGCTCCATGAACACCTTGTTTATGTTGGCGTTGTGGAAAGTATTGTACATCACTGCAGACTTGTAAGGAGAGTCCGCCAAAGCTTGCTTTATCTCATCCACAAACTTACCCTCTTCCTTGAGCCTTTTGATGTTCTCCCTCAGGTAGTTTATGTAGCCCAAGGTGTAATCTATGGAGTCCTTCTTAAGGGGTTCGTTGTGCCCTGCAAGAATAAGTTTTATGTCCATCTTCTTCATTTCTTCAAGAGCTCTCACCCACCCCTTGGAGCTTGAGGTCATGTCTCCCATGAAGGGTATCCTGTTTTGGTAGACCAGGTCTCCCGCAAAGAGGATTTTCTCCTTGGGCATGTAGACCACTATGTCGTTGTCCGTGTGTGCCGGTGCCATGCTTATGATTTGAAAGGTCTTACCACCCGCTTTGAGCTCAAGCCTATCCTTTACCCTTATATCGGGAGGGTAAAGCTTTACGTTGTCCCACAAACCCTTTATGTTGTCTTGGCGCATGCTGAGGTCTTGCAAAGCCTTTCCCGAGTTGTAGTACTCGTAGAGATTCTCATGGGCTACTATCTTTGCAGACATCTCCCTGTAGGTCCTCACGCCGTAGTAGTGGTCTGGGTGGAAGTGGGTGATTATGGCGTAGACTATGGGAGCTCTTTTTACCCTCATGAGGTTGTCCACAAACTCCTTGGAAAGCTCGGGCGTGGATAGACTGTCTATGACCACCCAGCCTTCTTTTGTCAGGACCGCAAAGGCGTTGGACATAAACCCTCTGTTCTCCACAGAGGGCAGTCCATCCACCCCCCTGACCATGTATACATCCTTTTCCACCCTCTTTAGCTTCATCTCGGGAGCCATGGCAAAGGCTACCAACACTATAGCCAAAAGCAGTTTAATTATCCTCATCTTTTCCACCTCCTTTATATATAATATCAGGCATGAAAGTATGTATGGTAGGACTGGGGCGCATGGGGAGAGGAATGGCAAGGCGTCTTCAACGCTCTGGGCATCATGTGTGTGGATACGACCCTTACGTGAAAGAAGAGCAAGGCATGGAGCTCTTAAGGGATTTTTCGGAGCTCAGAACCTTCTTCGGAAGCGAGCGCAAGGTAGTTTGGATGATGGTCCCCCACGGTGCGGTGGATGAGGTGCTGGAGAAGCTAAAGCCCCACCTGGATAGGGATGATGTGGTGATAGATGGGGGCAATTCCTACTACGAAGACTCCATAAGGCGCTACAAGGATTTGAGGGCTTGCGGTGTTTACTTTTTGGATGTGGGTGTTAGCGGTGGTGTATGGGGCGAGGAGCATGGATACTGTCTCATGGTAGGAGGGGACGAGGAAGCCTTTGAGTATGTAAGCCCCTTGCTTGAGGACCTATCCGTTGAGGGCAAAGGTTATGCCCTTTTGGGTCCTTCGGGTGCGGGACACTTTGCCAAGATGGTTCACAACGGCATAGAGTATGCTATGATGGAAGCCATAGCGGAGGGTTTTGAGCTCCTAAAAGAAAGCGGGTTTGAGTATGACCTTAGGGAAGTGGCAAGGCTTTACAACACGGGCTCCGTAATCAGGTCTTGGCTCATGGAACTGACCGTGAAAGTCTTTGAGGACTTTGGAGACCTGCAAGGGCTCAAGGCTTATGTGGAGGATACGGGAGAGGGCAGGTGGACCCTCATGGAGGCAATAAAAAGGGGTGTGCCACTGCCAGCCATAGCGGAGTCCCTGTTCATGCGTTTTAGGTCAAGACAAGAAAACTCCTTCAGGGACAGGCTTCTGGCAGGTCTTCGCTACCAGTTCGGAAGACACGAGGTCAAGAAGAAAGATGAGTAAGGGTATCACCTTCTTCATACTGGGAGGGACGGGAGACCTGGCAAGGAAGAAGCTCCTTCCCGCCCTTTCCAACCTCTACAAGGGGGGAGAGATACTCCATCTAGAGCGCGTTTACTCCTTGGCGAGGGCGGAAAGCACCGAGTGGGAAACAATAGCATGTTCCCTTGATGAGGGGCTGGGTAAGCTCTGCCACTTCATACCCTTTGATGTAAAAGATGCCTCATCTTACAGGAGGCTTGAGGAGGTCCTATCCAAAACTCGAGGGGAGCTCGTATTCTACCTTTCCATCTCTCCCTTCCTCTTTGAGGATGCGGTGCGACATCTGGGTCCTATGCTCAGGAAGTATACCAACCCGAGGAAGATAGTCATAGAAAAGCCCTTCGGGTTTGACCTTGCGTCCGCCAAGAGGCTTAATGACCTCCTCCACAGGTATTTTATAGAGGATGAAATCTACCGCATAGACCACTTTCTGGGTAAGGAGACGGTTCAGAACATCTTCTCCCTGCGCTTTTCCAACACCATCTTTGAGGGTATCTGGAACAAAAACTTCATAGACCATGTGCAGATCGTGGCTCTAGAGGATACGGGCATAGAGGGTAGGGCGGGCTACTACGACAGGGTGGGAGCCATCAGAGACATGCTCCAGAACCACCTTCTTCAGATGCTCTCTTTTTTGGCCATGGAGCCACCCTGCTGTATGGAGGCGGAGTTTATAAGGGACGAAAAGGTCAAGCTCCTGAGGTCCATAAGGAGGTTATCCCCGGAAGAGGTAAGGTCTAAGGTAGTTAAGGCACGCTACGAGGGATACCTCCACGAGGAAGGTGTGGCCAAGGACTCCAAAACGGAGACCTTTGTAGCGGTGGAGCTCTTGATTGACAACCCCAGATGGCAAGGAGTCCCCTTCTACCTGATGACTGGCAAAAAGCTCTCCAAAAAGCTTACCCAGATAACGGTGGTCTTTAAGGATGTTCCCCGTATGTTTACATCCCTTCTGGACTGTCAACCCAAGCAAAACAAGGTGGTCTTTCAGAGCGCACCAAGAAGTAAGATGTCCATCTTCATAGAACTCAGACCACCCGCGGGGCGCTTTTTGGCATGTCCCATTGAGACGGAGATAGGCTTTGACTTTGAGGAGTATTATAAAATCAAACTTCCGGACGCTTACGAGACCCTCCTGTTAGATGTGGTGCACGGAGACAGGTCTCTCTTCATAAGGGGGGACGAGGTGGAACTCATGTGGGAAGTGGTCCAACCCTTGCTGGAGACAGAGCTACCCCTTTACATATACCCTCAGGGCGTGGATGTGCCAGCGCCGGCGTTGGAGCTACTGCAAAGGAGTTCAAGGCGTTGGAACTTGTGAGACCCAAAGACGCAGACCGATTTCTGACCGAGTTTATCCTCAGGCTTGAGAGACTGTTTTTAAGGGTAAAGGGTAGCTTTCATCTGGCGCTCGCCGGCGGTAAGACACCCCTGAGGGCTTACTCCTTACTCGCAGGAAAGCTAAAGACCAAGCCCTACCTTTCCGATGAGAGGTTCGTGCCTCTGGAGGATGTAAGGAGCAATTACAGGAACATAAAAGAGGCGGGCTTGGAGGTCCATCCCTTCCCTACCCATTTGGAGCTCGTGGAGTGCGCCAGAGCTTACTCGGACATGCTGCCCTCCGCCCTTGATGTGGCTCTTCTGGGCATAGGCGAGGACGGTCATACCGCATCCCTCTTTCCCCACAGCCCATGTCAAGAGATAACACACAAGGTATGCATAAGCCAATCCCCGGACGGGCTCAAAAGGCTCAGCCTGAGCTACGATTATCTCAACAGAACATGTGTGGTCGTCTTCTTCGTTAAGGGAAAGGAAAGAACGGTGCAGAGGCTACTCAACGGAGAAGACCTGCCCGCCAACAGGGTAAGGGGTAGGAGGAAGACGCTACTCCTATGGGCTTAAAGGCGCAGTAAGGATTTAAGTCTGTCCGTCAGACCATGCTCGTAAGATACGCCCTCCTCTTTGAGCTCCTTGGCAAGCTCCATAAGGAGCTTTCTAACCCGTCCGTTTATCTCCTTGGGAACTTCTATCCTCAGGCTTACCACCAGGTTTCCCCATGCATCTCCCACCGGATAGCCCAAGCCTGGTATGGTCTTGGTAGAACCGCTCTCCGTCCCGGGCTGAATGAAAACCTCCATCTCCTGCCCTTCAAGGGTAGGCACCTTGATGGTCCCACCCAAGACCGCAAGGGGGTAGGATATGAGCTTCTCCGTATACAGGTCTTTACCCACCTTCTTAAACACAGGATGGGGCTTTAGCATGACCCTCAGGTAGAGGTCCCCGGGCTCTCCTCCGCGCTCTCCCAGATGCCCCAGCCCGGGCACTTTAAGGATGTCTCCGTCGTCCGTCCCAGGAGGTATACTCACCTTAACCACGCTGTGTTTGGCTATCCTCCCTCTTCCGGCGCAGGTAGGACAAGGGTTTTTCACCATAAAGCCCCTTCCCCTACACACGGAGCAAGGTCTGGGAAAGCTGAATATACCGCTTACCCTACGCCCCGTCCCCCCGCACGCCTGACAGGTTTCCTTCTGAAGCTCTCCCGCGTAACCCTTGCCTTCGCATGTAGGACAGTCTGTCCAACGCTCATACTCTATCTGCTTCTCACACCCGAAGGCCCCTTCCTCCAAAGAGAGCTCCAGCTTTAGCCTTATGTCTCCACCCCTTTTGGGCTTGGGTTGACGGCGCATGCCCTGAAAGATGCTCTCCAAGAACTCGTTTATGTATTCCATAAAGTCCCTGTATTTTTTCTCATCACCGCTACTGAGTATGGCATCGTATTCGCTCCTACGCCCCTCATCGGATAGCACATGGTAGGCTTCGTTTATATCCCTGAACACTTCCTTAGCCCTGGGGTCAGGGTTTACATCCGGGTGCCACTCTTTGGCAAGGCGCCTGTATGCCTTCTTAATCTCCTCCTTGGTGGCGTTCCTATCCACACCCAAGATGCGGTAATAATCCTTTATGGTTGGCATTGGATAAAATTTATCCAACCCTTATGAAAAAAACCACACTCAGGACAAAACCCCACAGGACAGTAAAGAGTTCTACTTTTTTCTTATCAATCTTGGTGGAGACGATGGCGCCCAAATAACCGCCTGCGCCAAACCCCAACATCATCACAAGAGCGTAGTCCCATAGGATGTACCCGCTACTCAGGAAGAAGAGCGAGGCTGTGGCATTTATGGTAAAACCCATCAGGTTCTTTATGCCGTTGGCTACATGGATGCTCTCCACTCCCATAAGTCCCAGACCCGCGAGCATCAGTATGCCTATGCCCGCGCCAAAATACCCTCCGTACATGGCTATAAAGAATTGAAGTGGCAACACATAAAGCTTCTTCGCCTCGTATGAGCGGAAGAAGGTGTTCATCCTCCTCTTGAAAAGGAGCGTCAGCGTAGCGAAGAGGATCAGGAAAGGAACTACGGACTCAAAAACCCTTGTAGGTGTGCTTACCAACAAGTAAGCCCCTGTAAGCCCTCCGAAAAGGGAGGGAAACATTAGCAGTTTTATCTTATCCTTCTGGTCTTTCAGGGAATCTCTAAACCCGATAGCACCCGTCAAAGAACCTATCCACAGGGCTATTGTGTTTGTGATGTTGGCAGATATGGGATTTACACCCACGAATATAAGAGAAGGAAAGGTGATGAGCGTTCCTCCTCCCGCAACCGCGTTGGTTATGCCTGCGAGGACGGAGGAAAAGAAGACTATAAGGTATTTGTAAAAGGGGGCAAAGCCCCCGTGGAGAAGGTCAGTCAAGTTCGGGCATTTCGGGTGCGGGCGTCTTTTCCTTCTTCTCTTCGGGCACTTCTGCCACGAGAGCTTCGGCGGTCAGCATGGTGCCCGCCACGGATGCGGCGTTCTGGATGGCGGTCCTTACTACTTTGGTGGGGTCTATGATACCCGCTTCAACCATATCCTTATACTCACCGGCGCCGGCGTCAAATCCCCAGTTCTTGCCCTTCTCCTTACCCAGCTGTAGGACCTTCTCGAGCACCACATAGCCCTCAAATCCTGCGTTGCTCGCTATCTGCCTCAACGGTGTCCTACAAGCCTTCTTGATTATTTCTATGCCGAGTTGTTGGTCGGCGTTGTCTACCTTCAAGGTTTCCAACACCTCTGAAGCCCTGACCAGAGCCACACCACCACCCGCCACAATACCTTCTTCAACCGCAGCTTTGGTAGCATGCACTGCGTCTTCTACCCTTGCCTTCTTCTCCTTGAGCTCCGCCTCGGTAGCCGCACCTACCCTTATGATGGCCACACCGCCGGAGAGCTTGGCGAGCCTTTCTTGGAGCTTTTCCCTGTCATAGTCGGATGTGGTCTCTACGATCTGTTTCTTGATTTGCTCTATCCTGGCTTGGATCTGCTCCTTGGAGCCCTTACCGCCCACGATGGTGGTATTGTCCTTGTCAACGATTACCTTGTCCGCCCTACCGAGCATGTCAAGGGTGACGCTTTCAAGCTTGATGCCAAGTTCCTCCGTTATGGCGGTCCCGCCCGTGAGTATGGCTATGTCTTGGAGGTAATCCTTCCTCCTTTGACCGAAACCGGGAGCTTTTACCGCACACGCCCTTATAACACCTTTTATGTGGTTTACCACGAGGGTTGCCAAGGCTTCCGCTTCCACATCCTCCGCTATTATGAGGAGAGGTCTGCCCGCCCTTACCACCTGTTCAAGCACAGGCAGGAGGTCTTTCACATTGGATATCTTCTTCTCGTAGATGAGTATGAACGGGTCTTCAAGGACAGCCTCCATCTTATCCGGGTTGGTCACGAAGTAGGGAGAGAGGTATCCTCTGTCAAACTGCATACCTTGGACGGTTTCAAGGGTGGTCTCCGCGGACTTGGATTCTTCAACGGTTATTACACCATCCTTTCCTACCGCTTCCATGGCGTCCGCTATTATCTTTCCTATGGCTGGGTCATTGTTGGCGGATATGGTGGCGACTTGCTCTATCTCCTTCCTACCGCTCACACTTATGGAGAGCTTCTTGATCTCCTCAATCACCACTTCCACCGCTTTGTCTATGCCCCTCTTGAGGTCCATAGGGTTGGCACCGGAAGCTACAGCCCTGAGACCTTCCGTAAATATGGCTTGCGCCAAAACGGTTGCGGTGGTAGTTCCGTCGCCCGCTACGTCCGAGGTCTTGGAAGCCACTTCCCTAACCAGCTGAGCTCCCATGTTTTCATAAGGGTCTTTAAGCTCTATCTCTTTGGCGACGGTCACACCGTCCTTGGTGACCACGGGCACGCCCCACTTTTTCTCTATGATTACCTCCCTACCTCTGGGTCCCAAGGTGACCTTAACTGCGTTGGCAAGCTTGTCAACTCCCGCTTTTAGCTTTGCCCTTGCCTCTTCTCCATAGATGACCCTCTTTGCCGCCATGTTTTCACCTCCTTTTTGGATTTTTATTGCTCAACGATAGCCAGTATTTCATCCTCAGACATTATTAGGTATCTCTCACCCTCCAGCTCCACCTCCGTGCCGGCGTATTTGTTAAAGACCACCCTATCTCCCACCTTCACCTTAGGCGGGACTACCTGTCCGTTGTTCAAAAGCTTACCATCGCCTACCGCGACTACTTCCCCCATCTGGGGCTTTTCCTTGGCGGTGTCAGGTATGATGATGCCCGACGCAGTCCTCTGCTCCTGCTCCTCGTATCTCTTGACCACAACCTTATCATACATAGGTCTGAGCTTTGCCATCGCACCACCTCCTCTCAAAGATTTTCGGATAGATATTATATTAACAAACCGTCCCTTTGTCAAGAGGTTTGTTATAAAAATCTTAGCATGTTAGACTAATATTTTATTAGTTTGTGGATTGCACATATGGACGCGGAGTTCTCAGCGTAGGCGGGAGGTGAGGATATCAAGCGTATATGGCTACGGGGTTGTAAAAGGTATCCCTTTCCACTGGGACCTTGCCTGCATCCCTTATGAGTTTTATGAGCTTCTCCTTTGATTGCCCATAGGCGGACTTGGTGCCGGCGGAGTGAACTATCTTCTCCTCCTCTATGGTTCCGTCTAAGTCGTCCGCTCCGAAGTTCAGAGCTATCTGGGCTATCCTTTCGCCCAAGGTTATCCAGTAAGCCTTTACATGCTGGAAGTTGTGAAGATAGAGCCTTGATATGGCTATGGTTTTCAGGTCGTCTATTGAGGATGTCCTCCTACCACCGAGCTTATTCCCTTCGGGCCAGTAGGCTAAGGGTATGAAGACCTGAAAGCCAGCCGTCTCCTCTTGGAGACGCCTGAGCATCTCCATATGCTCCACTCTCTCCTCGTAAGTCTCCACATGCCCGTAGAGCATGGTGGCGTTGGTGGGTATGCCCAGTCTGTGGGCTACCCTATGCACCTCAAGGTATTCTTGAGCGCTGGCTTTGTAAGGAGCTATTATCTTCCTTACCCTTTCAGAGAATATCTCCGCACCACCCCCGGGTATGGCATCCAAACCTGCGTCCCTGAGTTCCCTGAGTATGTCCTCGTAGCTCCTTCCAGAGATTTTGGACATGTGGTGTATCTCCACAGCAGTCCAAGCCTTGACCACAACCTGGGGAAACCTCTTCTTTATCTCCCTGACCAAACCCACATAATGCTTTACCTCCCAGTGGGGCGGTATGCCCCCTACTATATGCACCTCCCTACCACCTTGGGCGTAGGTCTGTTCCACCTTTTGGAGCACTTCCTCCAAGGTCATCTCGTAAGCCCTGGGGTCTGACTTGCTTACCGCAAAGGAACAGAAACCGCATCCGTAGATGCATACGTTGGTGGGGTTTATCTGACGGTTGACTATAAAGTAGGCAAAGGCTCCATTCTTCTTCTTGTTTACATACTCTGCAAGAGCTCCCAGCAGGGCGAGGTCGTTGGACCTAAACAGGTGCACACCATCCTCAAAGGAAAGGGGAATGTCAGAAAGCACCTTTTCCGCTATGGACCTTAGCCCCACATCCTTTGTACTCCCTATAAAAACTTCCAGCTCTCTCAACCTTTCCACCTACCTTGCTAAAGGATTAGGTTCATACCTGCTCCTGAAGCATAGAGCCTTAGGGACTCCATAAGCTCACCGTGAGTTCTTCCATCCTCCGGATAGGTAACTACCACGTACTTACCTTCCTCACCCAGAAAATCCTTTATACCTTCTATGAGGTGGATGGCACCTTCCTTATCCGTTCCGGGTAAAAAGAGCAGTACGGTAGTGTCTTTGTAAAACACTACGTCCGATGCCCTCAAAGAGGAGTCTATCGTCTTCAGGTTATCCGCGTTGATGTACTCGTTTTCAAACACAACAAGGGAAAAGTTATCCACCGAGGATATATGTTCTACAAGTTTTAAATCCATCTTAATCCTTTTGAGTTCGCCTATCTCATGGTTTATCAGCAGCTCAAAACACTCTCTGGAATACTCCCTTAGCATCAAGTAATATTATAAGCCTGCCTGACTACCTCGCAACTCAAAAGTCTTGAGACTAATCCTCTCCCTCTCCTCCTTCCAGCTGAGCCTCCTGAGCACTTCTACCCTGAGCTCCTTGACTTCCCTCCACGGCAGTTCTATCCTTAAGGGTTCTCCGTAAACCAGTGCGTTCTGCGCTTGGGGAGATAGGACCTTTACCACACGACCTTGGTCCGAATCTACCACGATGTAGAGCTTGGGGTCTCCCTGGTCTGCGGTGGGGAGGTTGTGGGGTATGCCCACGTTGGTTATTCGCAGGTAGTAAGCCTCACCTTCCCTGACAACCTCCATTTTCAGGTCATCAGGTTTGGCTATGCCCGTTGGGAAGGAGTGGTCGTGTCTGGGCTTTTTGGAGTGGAAGTATTCAAAGGGAAACTTTTGAACGAGCCTTTTTTCTCCCGTCTTGGGCATGTGGCAATCCTGACAACTCTTTTCCACCTTAAAGGTAAGCCTGGCGGTCTTCCACTCCTTGTAAGTCTCCTGATGACAGCCGGCGCAGAACTCGGACTTGATGTAGCTGAGGTCCTCCTTTGAAGGATGAGGAGGAGACCACACCTTGTGGGGACCATGCATGGCTCTTGTCTGGTCCTTAAAGTGGCAGGACACACAGCCCACTCCGTCCTCGAGAAACCTCTCCCTTAGGACGGGCTTTACCTCGGGGTCCACCTGATGGGGTGCATGACAGGAAAGACACTTGGTCTTGGTGTAATCCTCACTTTCAAGGCGAAATTTCTCGCTCCTCCAAGCTACCGCATGCCTGCTTTTCTCCCACTCTCTGAAAATCTCCGAATGGCAGTCTGAACATCTTTTGGACTGGGGTCTCTCCAAAAGGTCCTTCTCAACCAGCACATCCCCGCACGAAAAGAGGAAGGTAAGAAGCCCCGCCAAAATCAGCCTTACCATTTGTTAAAAAGTATGCCACGGTTTGGCTTGTTAGACTATAATTAAAACTTATGAGGAAATTAACACTTCTTATGCTCCTAAGCTTCTCGTTAATCCTTAGCGGATGCAAAAAATCACAGCATGAGTTCTACGGCTTTGTGTTTGACCAACCCGCCTACGACTTTGAGCTGATGGACCACAACGGAAAGAGGGTAAAGCTCTCCGATTTTACAAAACAGGGTAAGATGGTTTTACTGTTCTTCGGTTATACCCACTGCCCCGATGTCTGCCCCGATGCCTTGACCAAGATGAAGCTTGCCTACGATAAACTCTCCGATGAAGAAAAAAGGAGGGTTCAGGTGCTCTTCATAAGCGTGGACCCCGAGAGGGACACACCTGAGGTCCTAAGTGGGTATGTTCCCTACTTTGACCCCAGCTTTATAGGTTTGGTGGGAAGCCCTGAGGAAATAGCCAAGACAGCCAAGGAGTATAAGGCTTACTACAGAAAGGTAGAGGGTGAGTCCAGGCTGGGATACCTTATAGACCACAGCGCCACCATCTACCTCATAACGCCAGACGCTAAGATAAAGCTACTCTATACGGGCTCAAAGCAAGACCCGGAAAAGATGGCGGAGGACATAAAATTCCTGCTAAGGAGCTGATAAGACAGTTATTCCTGAGAAACCGTTTTGAGCTATCCTCCTCTCAGGTAGAGCAGTTTGAAAAGTATATGAAGGAACTACAAAGGTGGAACAGGGTCCACAAACTAACCGCCATCATCGAGGATGAACAGATAGTGGTTAGACATTTTCTGGACTCGGTAAGCCTGAGCTTGTGCTTTGAGAGGGAAGGTATAAGGGTCTTTGAGAAGAGTATGTGCGATGTGGGAAGCGGTGCGGGCTTTCCGGGTGTGCCCCTCCAGATTTACTACCAAAACCGCCTGAAGCTGACGCTCGTAGAGTCGGTCGCCAAGAAGTGTGCCTTCTTGGAGCACATAAAGACCCTTTTGGGTCTTGATTACAGGGTTTTGTGCAAGAGGGCGGAGGATGTAAAAGAATCCTTTGATGTGGTCTTCTGCCGAGCTCTGGGAAGCTTTGAAGACATCGTGCCCTTGCTTGAATCCCTTTCAAGGGAGTATGTCTTCGTTATGAAGGGTAAAGAGCCTGTAGAAGGGTATAGGCATTGCAGGATAGACCTGGTGGATATAAAAGAAAGCTATGTGGTTCTCCTGCAAAAGACCAGATAGCCCGTGTGAGCCACCATCCTGTCCTCGGGTCTTAGCCTTTCCGGGTTTGTTTTGTAGTATCTGTGGAGTATCTCAAGGACCTCTACCGCGCCAAAGCCTCCCTCTAAGGAGCTCAGGAGCCGGCTTACCTGATTGGCGGTGGGCAGTAAAAAGGCGCATGTGGCACCCCTTTTTAGGACCTCACGGAGCTTTTCCAGATACATCCAAGGCTCTCTCACATCCACAAAGCTCGCATCAAAGCTCTCTTTTTCCAAGGAAGCCTCCGAAAAGTCTAGGTTGAAGGCTTTAACATTCTTACAAAGACCGAATCGCTCCCAGTTTTTAAGAGCGTTCTTGTAAAAATCCTCCACCGCCTCAAAGGTGTAGACCTCTTCCGCAAGGATAGAGAGGACAGCGGTCATGGCACCGCTTCCTGTGCCAAACTCAAGCACGCGCTTACCCTTTATGTCAAGCTTAAAGGCTGTATAGAAGGAGTCCTTGGGGTAAAGAACCTGCGTCTTTCTCTTAAAGCCAAGCATTATTATATCCTCTAAGGTGGGTCTGAAGAGCAAAAATCCCCTCACACTCTCCCCCTCTTCCCTGCTTACTACATCCTCAAACTTGATGGTATTACCTCTCACGCTCAGGTTAAAATCCTTTGTTAGCTGTTTAAGATACCTCTTGTCCGCGTAATGTATGAGGACCCACTCTCCTTCCTTGAACCTCATCTCAAGTCAAGGATGGCCCTACCTACGAGGTAAGAAGCCTGAGAGTATTTTAAGGCAAATTCATAGTCCTTGACTTCTAAATTTTTCCTCGCAACATCGTAGAACAGGCTCTGGTAGAAGAAGAGTTCAGGATGTTTGAACCTGTAGTTGTAGGTCATGTTTAGCGTCCTTTGGGCTTCTTTGAGCCTCCTTTCGGCAACCCTTTTTGAGGCTTTGGTGTTAGCCCTGATGTCTTCCCTTATTATCTCCATGGCGGTCAGCACCTTATCTGCCGCAAGGGCAGACCTTCTATGACCGCCGTCGCAGGCTCGGGTGATGAGCCTTTCCGATTCGCGCACCAAATCCTCATAAACCCCCAGCTCCCTTATGGCATATAGCCTCGCCTTCAACAGCTCGCATTCCACACCGAAGGCAGAAAAGCTGATAAACAGGATAAAAAATACCACCTGCATACACGGATAAATTTAACAGAAGGTTTGGTGAAGTTTCAATTAAAAGTGGGGGCGAAAACCCCCATGCATTACCAGGTCAGAACCTTACCCGCCATGCCAAGGGTAGGCAGTGCGGCTGTAGGCGTCAGGAAGGGTATGTCGTATGCCACATCGTCCTTTGTCATGCCGTTGAGGTCAAGGGACTGAAGACAGCCCACCAGTTGCACGCCGTTGTCCATAGCAAGTTTCATAAAGTCCGCTATACTCTTCCCTCCTTCCATGGGGTAGAGGTTCTCCGCAACACCCTTTTTGAGGAGAAGGGTGGCGGGTCCGGTAAAGTACATTACCACATTCATGTCTTCCGCCGCTGCGGTCGCCGCGAGGAAGAATGCAGACGGGAGCCTCTTGGGATTTTCAGGACCCGTTATCAGTATGATTACCAGATCTGGCGCTTTTTGCTCCATTTTGCACCTCCTTTTAGGATTTAAGAATATTATAAAGCTATTATTTCCAAGAAAGGCAGAAGCATGCGGTTAAAATTCTTATTATGCAGGTCATAAAAACAGGAGGTTGAGAGGATGATAGACCCAGACATACTCTTGCTGGCTATAGTGAACATGGCGGACGGGGTCAAGAACCTCATAGGGGAAAAGGGTGCCAAGGCGGTCTTAAGGGATGCGGGAAGGCAGTCTGGACCCAAACTTCTGGAGAGTCTCATAGGGCATTTTCCGGAGGTCCTATCCAAGGATGAAGCGCTCAGGAGGAGCTGTGTTATCCTTGAAGACCTCGGCTTTGCCAAGTCCATCCAAAAGCAAAACGACACCGTAGAGGTTCAGGAGGATGTTTTCACCGACGCCATAGTGGGCGAGAACCTCACGGATTCCCCCATCATATACTTCTTTGCAGGCTTGATAGAAGGGTTTGTCTCCTTCATGAGTGATGAAAGGGTGGTGCTAACCCCCAAGGAGGTCCAAAGGGGTAGGATAGTTTATAATTGGAGTTGATGGAAGAAAAGAGGGCGGTCCTTGCATGGACATCGGGCAACAACTACTCCGCGCAAACATCCTATGGCTCCCTTGATGTGGGCGAGGATTATCACAGACCCATGGAGCTCCTTCTGGTCTCCCTCGGCGGGTGCATGGGCGTGGATGTGTCTACCATACTTAGGAAGAAAAGGCAGAAGGTTGAGGACATACGGATAGAGGTCATAGGATACAGGAGGGATGACTTCCCGCGCATCTACGAGCGTATCAGGATAGTGTGCAGGGTAAAGGGTGAGGGTTTGAGTGAAAAGGCTGTTCAGGATGCTGTAAGGCTCGCCGTTGAAAAGTATTGCAGTGTTTATGCCATGTTAAGCAAGAGTGCGCAGATAGATGTGGAGATTAGGCTATGGGAAGAGAAAGATTAAGGAAAAAGCTTGAAGAACTCAGAGCCAAGGGAGAAAAGGCCCTGGTCTCCTACATGATGGTGGGCTATCCGGACTTTGAAACATCCATGAGTGTGTTTAGAGCTCTCTTAGAAAATGGGACGGATATACTTGAGATAGGCTTTCCCTTCTCCGACCCTGTAGCGGACGGTCCCACCATACAGGTGGCTCACGATACAGCCCTCAAAAAGGGGGTCAAGGCGAGGGATGTATTTAACCTCTCCCTCATACTACGGGAAGAGTTTTCCCACATACCCTTCCTCCTGATGACTTACTATAATCCCATATTCAGGATGGGCTTGGACGAGTTTTGCAAGAGGGCTAAGGAAAGCGGTATAGATGGCTTTATAGTCCCCGACCTACCACCCGAAGAGGCCCTGCCCCTTAAGGAGGCTACCCAAAGGCACGGGCTCTCCCTCGTCTTCCTCGCATCTCCCACAAGCACGCCCAAGAGGCTGTCCCTCATATGCGAGAGCGGTGATGATATGGTCTACTTTGTCTCCGTCACGGGAACGACGGGTGCGAGGGAGCATCTGCCCTTGGAGAGATTGGAGAGGGACCTGGGGCGATACAGGGAGCTATGCGACAAACCCGTTGTGGTGGGCTTTGGGGTTTCCACACCGGAGCAAGCAAGGGCTGTGGCGCGCCTGTCCGACGGCGTGGTGGTAGGTAGCGCCCTTGTAAAGCTGGCGGGTGAAAGGAGATTGCAAGAGCTCTCCGAGATGGTCCGTAGCATAAAGGCTTCTCTGAGGTGATGGACATGCCCTGGATGGTAAGGGTGAAGAGAAAGTTCAACTGGGCTCACTTTCTGACCGATTACCATGGAGAGCCCGAGCCTCTGCACGGGCACACGTGGACGGTGGAGGTCTTCATACGGGCGGATGAGGTGGATAAGGGTGGCATGGGCTACGACTTTGTGGAGGTGGATAACTTCTTAAAAAGCATACTACCCGATTATACATGTTTGAACGACATCTTTGATTTTTCTCCCAGCGCGGAGAACGTAGCCAAGTGGGTCTATCAACGGCTCAAGCAACATTACCCTACGCTGGAAAAGGTGGTGGTGTGGGAGACCGAGAGCGGAGGAGCGGAGTATTGGGAGGATTAGTCCAGTACGTTTACGCTTACTATCCTTTTGTAAATATTCTCCAGCCCGTCTTTCTTGATGAGGTTCTTGACTACCCTGTTTACCCTTTTTCCCTTCAGGGAATGCACCGCATGGTATATGACCAAGTCCCCTTCTTCCGTGCCTCCGTAGACCATCACATGCCCCCTCATGAAAAGGAGCGTCCTGTAAGGCGGTGATTTCTTCAGAAGCTCCTCCATCTCTTCAAAGGAGTCAAAGCCTTTTGCGAGCACCTTGCCCATGAGCGCCTGCTGGCTTGAGTTTCTCGGAAGCTCCAAACCAAAGACCGAAAAAACATCCCTCACATAGGCGGAGCAGTCCTTATAGCCTCCCAAACCTCCCCACCCGTAAGGCATGCCCAAAAGGCTCTCAAGGAGCTCTTTAGCCCTCTCATCCGAGTAGGGAAGGAAGCCTTTGGAGAGCCCTTCGTCTTTGACCACCCAGACAGAGCTCTTGTCCGGAAGCAGGACCTTATACCCGTTTCCTTCCTTTTCCAAATAGAGCATCCTTGAGCCCATACCCCACTCCAGACCTCCTACCTTTATCCCATCCTTCAAGACAACCAAGAAACCCAGAGAAAGCACGCCTTGGAGCTCCTGCCTTGAGCCTATGTAAACATCCTCCTTCTTCACCCAGCCCCTCATGTAGGGAGTATGCACGTAATACCATCCTCCGTAGGCATAAAGAACAGCCAAGGGAGTAAAAGGCTCAAGAAGTGTGTATAGATTGTAATCTATCAGCAGGTCTCCCCTGTGAACCCTTCTGTCCGTGGGATACATCTTCATATAGCCTCTCCTTAAGGTCCAGCCGAAGAGGACTTTGACCTTCTCCGGGATCTCTTCCGCGCCCGTTCTTTGCAGGAGCTCTCTCATGTGTTCTTCGGTAAAGGGCTCATCCTCTATGAAGAGCCTACCTTGTGGGTAGCGGTCTTGGGTAATCCAAGACCTTAGCTTTCCTCCGTCCATCTCGTCTGGAAAACTCAGGACATCCACCACATACTCTACCTTTTCCCTTGCCTCCCCGTTGAGCCGATGGACATCCAACGGAAAACAAAGGCTTACCAAAAGAAGAAGTAAGACCATCAAGCCTTAAAACCTCCCCCTTCCATCTTGGATAGCTCTTCAAGCCAGCCCAGGGCTATCCTATAGTTCTCCTCAAGGCGTTTATAAAGGGTGTTGAGCCATGCGCTAAGCTCCCGAGCTTCATCCTCGGTGATGTTTTGCATCTCCTTTAAAAGCTCCTGCAAAGTATTTTCAAGAGAATAAGGGTCAAAAGGGTT
>FWWL01001703.1_pt1 | contig 50534 bp, 45 predicted proteins | sample 2228331 | NCBI WGS metagenome assembly FWWL01 (sample SAMEA103939775, study PRJEB20133) | metagenome | reverse complement strand
GACCGATACAACTCATTACGGAATATTTCATGAACCGCCGTATACCGAACGGTACGTACGGTGGTGTGAGAAGTCGAGGGCTTGCCGCCCTCTCTTACTCGATTTTCCACATACTTTTTCCACAATTTTGTCCTAATTGTTCCATACTCTCCGACTACACTGAACACGTAAACAAAATTCGAATCAAGGAGAGATGAAAAATGAAGAAAAAGATTGCTGTGGTATTGGCTTGTATGATGATGTTCGCCGGGGCGGGAAGCGTGTTTGCCCAGGAAGCGGCTCCCGCCCCTTCAGCGAACGAAAGCTTGGCAGTCGAGATTGACGAAACGGCGGCTCATGTCAAAAAGGTCGAAGTGATTAAGGAGTTCCGGGACGAGCTGCACACGATCAACGCCTTGCGGATAGAGCGGCTCGGACTTAAATCGCAAATCGTGCAAAAGCAAGACCAAATCCTCGATTTGACCATTGCGGCAAGAGAAAACGGCGACAAGGAAGCTTTGAAGGAAGCGGCCGAGGTCAGAAAACAAATTCATGTGGTCAGTAAGGAACTGGATGTGTTGTGGGAAAAGTTCGGCGGTCAAATGAAGGCGTTCAAGGAAGCCGTTAAATCCGGCAGCAAGGTACAGGCGCAGATTCATATCGACGGTGCGATTGCGATCTTAGGCACCATCAACGGCAACCTCGGACAAAAAGTCGGTTTGCTTGACAAAATCATTGCGATTCTGGGATGAAACAAGTAAAAGGACAGGGTGACCTGTCCTTTTTGTCACGAATAGGGTGCTATAATAGACAAGAGAGAAGGAGGTATCGGATGAAACGCGTTTTTGTGGTGGATGACGAGAAGAGCATCCGGGATATTTTGAAAAAGTATATCGAAAAAGAAGGCTACAAAGTTACCGTGTTCGATAACGGGAATACCGTGCTGGCGGAAGTCGGCCGCTTGAAGCCCGATTTGCTCGTCATCGACATTATGATGCCCGGTGTCGACGGGATTGAATTATGTAAACAAATCCGCAAGACAAGCGACGTTCCGATCATTTTCGTCACAGCTAGAGGCGAGGAGCTTGATCGGGTGCTCGGACTAGAGCTAGGGGCGGACGATTACCTCACCAAACCATTCAGCCCGCGGGAGCTGGTTGCGCGTATCAAAAACATTTTCAAACGGCTGGAAAAAACGCTTCCCGCATCCGCCGCAATCTTGCTTAATGATGTGGAGCTGTATAAGGATCGCAGAGTCGTGCTGAAAGACGGGCAGGAAATCAAACTGACGACAAAAGAGTACGAGCTGTTCGAATTTATGGGCGGACACCGCCAATTGCCCTTTACGAGAGAGCAGCTGATACAAAAAATATGGGGCTACGACTATATCGGCGACGACCGGCTAATCGACGATCTGGTCAAACGAATCCGGAAGAAGTTGGCCGAGCACGGTTCGGCCGTTCAAATCACGACGGTTTGGGGGTATGGCTACCGTCTTGACACTTAAAATGAAAATCGGCACGAAGCTGCAACTGAGCAATCTAGTTCTGATCCTAACGGTACTGACCGTTACCGCTATGTCATTTCATTTTCTATCCAACCGTTATTTGGTGAACGAAGCGAAACGGCAAATGAAAGCAGATGCGGAGTCGATCGTTAAGCTGCTGAACGGGATACGGCAGCTTTCAGACCGCAGCGTTGCTGAGAGGGTGGCGAGCCGCAAAGGGTTGAGGCTGGCCGGCCGGGTTCTGGAATCGAAGATCGTCGTATTCGACAATGCCAACCGCATTCTATATACCAACATCGGGACGGGTGACATCGCGACGCTGAAGCTGCTGGACCGGCAGAACGATGCGGACTATCTTGTCGTAAGGCAGCCGATTCGGACGGAGGGCGGAGAGACGAAGGGCCGTATTGTGCTTGCCGCGAAAATCAAAGATGTTAACGGGTTGAACCGCATGTTGCAGGGGGTGCAGTTCGTAAGCATTGTCATTGCAGGAGTATTCGCGCTAGGTATGGGTTCTTTGCTTGGTCGCAATTTATCTCGGCCGATCCGGAATTTGGCGGCCGGCATGCGAAGATTTTCGCCGAAAAGGGAGATGCCGGAGATAGCCGTTCATACCCGGGACGAAATAAGGGAGCTGGCGGATTCCTTTGTCGACATGGCGGATAAACTTCGTTCGAACGATCGGGTGCAAACCGACTTTCTGCAAAACGTTTCCCACGAGCTGAAAACCCCGCTCATGATCATTCAAGGAAACGCGGAAGCGATCAAGGACGGCATCGTACAAGAGCGTGAGGCGGAGGAAAGTTTGGATGTTATCGTTGGCGAATGCCAGCGTCTTAAGGCGTTGGTAGACGAGCTGATCTTTTTGACCAAACTGGATCATGTGCAGGAAACGTTCCGCTTCGACAGCATACCGGTCGGACAAGTGATCGGAGAAGCGTTGAAGGGCTTGCAGGGATTGGCTGAACAAAAGGGAGTCGCCTTGACCGTTAAAGGGGATGTCGATGCCGTAGGACGGTTCGACCGGGAAAAACTGACAAGGGCGTTCATCAACATCGCCGGGAACGGTATTCGATATGCCAAGTCGAAGTTCGTCCTTCACGCGATCCGTTCCGGAGAAAGACTGGAAATTTTATGTACGGACGACGGAAACGGATTTACGCCCGGCGAAGAAAAACGGATCTTCGACCGCTTCTATAAAGGGGAGCAAGGCGGAACGGGCATTGGCCTTGCAATTACCAAAGCGATTGTCGAAGCGCACGGCGGTACCGTCGAAGCGGTGCAAGGGAAACCGGCAGGAGCCGTTATCCGGGTGATTTTGCCGCTGCAGGAATAATGGGTTTTTTCATGTATGAAATAGCACAGTTTTGTATTTCCGTACGTCGTGGAAGTATCCTATAATTCGGTTATAGGGTATAATTTTAATAATCTAATGTTTAAATGGGAGGTTGACCAGCATGCATTTCAAACTTAAAGACAAGAACGGAAATATCATCAGCCCTTTTATAAATGCTGACCACAAACCAGTTGTTGTGCTAAATGATAAGGAATATGAAATTCTCGAACCATCCGATAATAATGATGACAATAACCATATAATGTCCGCTCTAATAGTCGATTTTGATACAGATCCCGAGATTCAGCAAATGATTCAGGAATCTGATCGAGCGATTGAGAAAGGCCATGTTTTCTCGACGAAAGAAGTAATTGAAATGATAAAAAACGGAGAAATCTAGATGAATGTAGAGTGGACCGTTCCCGCACTTAAGCGTATTTCGCAGATTAAGAGCACACATTTTTCAGCTCAGGAAACGGATGAATACAAGATACAATTAGTGAGACGCATTGAACAAAAGATTCTGCTCACGGGAGTAGTTTTTCAGTCTCGTAATTACAAAAACACTTTTATAGTCTATATTGATCAGTTCATTGTTTCATTCCGTCCTTCTAAGGATGGAATGAAATATACGATCACAGCGTTGAAACACGTAAGACAAAATAAGAAATTCTAAGAGCCATACCTATTCTGATAGGTGGAGGTTCTTTTTGTATATAACAAGTTCGCTATCATCAAGAAAACCGAACAGTAAAATGGTTATTGCTCTTAATAATGAAGTGAAAGCCGATGACAATGAGGAGAACGAGCCATAATTGGACGGAATAAGCATTAATCTGAGCAGCCGCCTCAAAGCCGATCCACTCGAAAATGCCGATAAAAGTGCCCACGCCGCTCGCTATCCCGAGTATAGGAATAATTCGATGAGTAAGCGAGGTTTGCAGCAGAGTGATACAGAGGATTATAATCCAAATACTCATACTGATGTAACCTAGCGTCTCCCCGACGGATACGCCGAAATACGAATTAAGGACTTGAAAGTTCACGGCGACGGCATCCTTAGTTGCTGCTGAAACATTCGGGCTCGTATATAAATCAGCCAGCAACTTTGTAACGAACACCCAACGGATAAAACCCAATGCATTAAATAGACCGGCGGCGACTCCAAAGACAGTACCAACTAAGAGGAGAGTGTTTTTTTTCTGGCCCAGAATCCGGTATAGCATTACCGATAACGCAAGCAGCACGAAACCGCTGAGCGACATCCCAACCCAATATAGCCGTAATACAGCTCCTCCATCATTATATTTCTGAAGCACAACCCCAACATCATACCGAAGCACATCGGGATAATCGAAGGTTGCGATTAAACCCGTCCAGCTGCCTGCAATGAATAATGAAAAAAGTACCATAAACCAACCGCTTACTTTCACCAATCGAGTATTCAACGTTAATCTCTCCCGGAATCTAATTTGTTGTTCTGAGGATAACGATAAGGCAAAGCTAGAAGAGTAACGATAATCAAACGAGCAAAAACATTAACCTTAGACGCAAACCTTCAAGTGAAATAAGGAGAGAGCCTTAATGAGCAAGATGTCGGTCATGCTAGGAATGCCTATTATCCATAACGTTGTACATAGAGGCCACTCAATCGAAAGTTTATTTAAGCTTGTTCCTATCCGTTCTGATCTGATGACAGATCCAGATAACCGAATTGAGGCTGCACAATACGATCAATTAATGGAAAAGGCTGCAGATCTATGCAAAGACGCTTATTTTGGTTTGCAATTGGGAGCTTCCTATACCTTAGACAGCATGGGGATGATCGGCTATATTTTGCTTAATTCGAGCACGTTAAGGCAAGCGTTTGAGAACTATCAGCGTTACAACATTCTGTTATGCAGCGGGGTCGTCTACGAACTGCATGTTGCTGGCGGGGAAGCCGTATTTACCTTCAACGTACTTGATGCCATGCGACGCCCCTCCTATCATCTGATGGATTCCATTGTAGCGTCGATATACCGAATCCTTCAGAAGCTGGCTGGTCAGTCCCTATCGCCGAAGAGGGTTTCTTTAGTCCAAGAGGAGCCAGTAGATACAGAGCCTTATGCCCGGTTATTTGGACCCAACCTTATATACGGTGCCAAAGAAACCACATTGGTATTTTATGCGGAAGTCTTGGATTTGCCGATAGTCTACCGGAATCCGCAACTGCTGCAAGTCGTGGAAGCCCATGCCGCCCAGATGATCCGCACCTTAAAGTTTGAGGAGACGTTCTCCGAAACGGTCAGCCATGCCATCATCCGTCAGTTCAATGGAACAGTTCCAAGAATTCACGACATAAGCAGAAGCCTTGGAATGAGCATTCGCGCAATTCAGCTCCAATTGAAGAGAGAGGATACCCGGTTTAAGGATTTACTTGCGGTTATTCGCAAGAATATGGCGGAAGGATATCTGAAGAATCCTGCGTTTACGATCAGTGACATCTCCTATGCGCTTGGATTCTCGGAGCCTGTCGCTTTTCATACTGCTTTTAAGAAATGGACTGGGCAAACACCGGGGCAATACCGTAAACGGTTTAATGAGCAGCTTGGCTTTTCTGAGTAAGTTTTTTGGTTTATTACACCTTTTTTGGGACAGGTTAAAACGGTGTTTGATTTCACTGTTCCAAAGGGGATGCCAATGCGCACGTATCACGAACATGCTCGGAATTCCGGCCGGTTGGATAAAAGCTCCGGTCGGCTGGACAAACAGACGTTGCTGTTGCTTGGCGTTAATGGTCTTTTCATTACGGCGAACGCGCTCTCCGGCACTTATATTGGGGTCTACATATGGAAAGCGAGCAAAGATTTCCTGCTGCTAGGGTGGTTTACGCTGCTTACCCATCTTTGCATGGCGATAACGTTCTGGATTGCGGGGAATGGGGTTAAAGAAGGCAATAAAATGGTTTATATGAGGCTGGGGATCGGGGTTTCCGCGGTATTCTACGCCATCGTGCTTTTGCTCGGGAAAAGCGCCGTGCATTACATATGGCTGCTGGGGATCGTTCAGGGATTGGCGGTCGGTTTGTTCTGGCTAGCCTTTAACGTTATTTATTTCGAGGCGACGGATGCCGATAACCGGGACAGGTTTAACGGATGGACGGGTGTCATCGGATCGATCGTGGGGATGATCGTACCTTGGTGCTCGGGTTACGTGATTTCGCGGATGGCGGGCGAAAGCGGCTATCGGATCGTATTCATGATTTCACTCGGTATATTCGTTGCGGGCATTGGGGTCAGTTTTTTCCTGCGCAACAGGAAGACGGATGGGAATTACGATTGGCGCCTGCTATTTCACATCTTAAATAAGCCGCATACTCCGTGGCGGCCCGTATTTGGAGCGCTTGCCGCGCAAGGACTGCGTGAAAGCGTCTTTGGCGTCATGATCGGCGTGCTTGTATATATTCAAACCGGCAGTGAATTGCAGCTTGGCAACTTTGCTTTGATTACATCAACCGTAGGCTTCGTCAGTTATTATGCAACCGGCAAATGGCTGAAACCCGTTTGGCGCAAGAGAGGAATGTTGGTCGGTACGATCATTATGACGATAGTCGTCGTTCCTTTCTTCTTCGGGGTAAGCTTTACGACTCTGTTGATTTTCGGCATCGGTGCAGCGCTATTCATACCGCTATTTACGATACCCATGACATCGGCGGTATTCGATTTAATCGGGTCGGACGAGGATAGCGCGCGGCAGCGCGTCGAGTACGTAGTCATGAGAGAATTGGCGCTCAATGCGGGCAGAATAACCGGGATGGCCATCTTTATCGTAACGCTCAATTTCAGCCGGGCGCCTTTGGTCATTAACTGCATGCTGCTGGCGGTAGGTAGTGCGCCGCTGCTGAGTTGGATGTTCATGCGTAATCGTCTTATCCCCCAGCTGTTCGATGAAAATAAAGTTTTAGAATAATACTTCATGACTGTTAATATTGTCCCTGTTACAATGAGTGAGACGATACCTTAGCGTAAAATAAGGAGTCGGCTGCATTTCATTAGGGGGACTTGATCATGCCGCGTTTCTTCTTTGTAGGCCGACGCAACGAAAAGCAGTGGTTCGAGAATCATCTCTCTTCCACGCGCAACAAAGAGAAAATAATTAACGTCTTCGGCACGGGTGGCATAGGTAAAAGTTCCTTGCTGGATGAATATAAATTCATGGCGAAAAAACGAGGAATCCCTTTCATCCAACTTGAAAGCAAGGAATTTCCGCATACGCAGGCGGGGTTGATGAGGCAGCTGTTAACCGGCATACACTTCTCTACGGACTTGTCTGATTCCGTTACGCCATCTCTCTCAACCTGCACGGATGCTCTTAATCGCTTTGCCGAGCCTTCCGGGCTGTATATCGCTTTCGATACATATGAAGAATGGCACAAGCTGGACCGGTTTATCCGGGAATCGTTGATCCCCGAGTTGGATGACCGGGTCCATCTGATCATTTCCGGACGTCATCCGCTTTCAGGAGATTGGGTGCTCCGTCCTTCATGGAAGACATCCATCAAGAGAATTCAACTCGATCCTTTCGAATACGAAACCTGCGAAGAATATGCTGCTCAATTCGAGCACCCCGAACAATCGGCGATACAAAAGTTGTATTCGTTGTCCAAAGGGCATCCGCTCACCCTATCTTTGCTCGTCGGTTTCTCCGGAGACGGGTTGTTGGAAGATTCCGATCCCTACTTGCCCGCGGAAGCGATAAGACTCTTAATCATGCGTTGGCTCAAAGAAGTGCCCGATGAGATGCTGCTCCGATTGGTGGAAGCATCGTCGCTTAACCGGGTTATCAATCAGGACCTTCTCGAGTTTGTCATCGGGGAACCCGTAACCTCGGAGCTATTCAACCGATTCATTCAGCTTTCCTTCATTCGCAGAAACGCCAGAGGATGGTATATCCATGACGTATTGCGCAAAGCCGTATTCGAAGATTTCCATAAACGCAAACCGCAAACGCACCAGCAGTGGCGGGAACGCTGCATCATCTATCTCTATCGGCAGCTTCCGGACCGGCCTTCGGATGAGAATTCGGTCCTTTATTCCGACTTCATTTATTTGCTCGGAGATCCCGTCATTCGTTCTGTCTTTTTACTCGGCCAGCAGGAACGTCAATATACTTTGGAAACCGCTAATGCTGAAACGCTCGGAGAAGTTCGCCAATATATAAAGGATGTACTTGAGGACCGAAAGGATTTTAACCATGTCTTCTTCGATCCCCTAACCCATGAGCGCCACGTCATGGAAATTCCCAGCGAATACGATCAGCGGGTCTTCGGATTGATTGACCCTGACGCACTTCTTGCCCTCGACGATGAAGCCATTCATTTCGTCAAGAACGACCGATCTGAAATTAGCGGTTTAGCCATTATCATTCCGATCCATTCGCGTTCGCTGCCCTACCTGCTTAAAAACCCTATAACCAAGCACTTTTTTCTGCATCCTGGGAACAAGAACCTCTGCAAAGCCGCGATGTCGTCCAGCACTCCGATCGGAGGTTATTTTTATCACTCGGATTTGCGTAAAGACAACAGTACCGATGCGCGCGCAACGCTTTTTCAGTATTACATTTCTACTTTGATCAAAGGGGGTACCTTTGTCTCCTCCTTTCCATTGCCCTATTATCAAAGATTTCTTGAGAGCATGGGCTTCATCGAACACCCGGGAATACCCGTTCATTACGATTTCGGAGAACGGTTCCCGGCCCCGACCTACGTCTTGGACTTAACGGGCCAGAAGCTGAAATCCTACATGAAGCGCATGATGGAGAAAATGGGGATCCCCGTACCCGCCACGATATCGCAGTGGGAACAGCTGCAGCAGCTAACTCCCCGTGAGCAGGAAATCGCCTCTTTAATGCTTGTGGGCAGGTCCATTAAAGAAATCGCGAAGAGCTGTTTTATCTCGGAAATCGCCGTAAAAAAACACTTAGGGCATGTCTATCAAAAGCTTGGCGTAAAAAACAAAATAGAGCTAATGGCAAAGTGGTTGGAAGGTCCTCGCTCGGAGTAGCCTCAAGAATGTATACCTTTGTATAATTTCTTATCCCACTCCCATCGTTTATAGTTACTGACATCAAGCGAAACGGAGGTTACACGATGAAAAAGATTACTGTATGTCTGCTGCTGGTTGCCGCCCTGCTTATTTCCGGTTTTTACGGCTCCGCGGATCATGCATTTGCCAGAAAAGTCAATGAGTACGAAGGGCAGCACTAGGTAAGCACCTAATCTGCCCGTTTAAAGAGGTTTAGACAACGAAAGGCTATCTCCACCGCAGCTTTGCTGCAGGAGGGATAGCCTTTTCCCATTGCGGGCGAGTGGTTATAAGTTCCTGTTTAAAAGATAGAATTCCCATCAATGTATACCTACGTATAATATTTTTCTTCGCTTTTTTCCTTTATCGTTTCAATCAACAAGAGATAAACACTTCGATCAGATTTAGTAAATCAGGAGGGAGGGTGTTGAAGGGGGTTCTTCAGTTAGGGCGTAATTAAAGTGGGTAGGAATAATTTTATAATCGAAAGGAAGTTTCGAATGTTAAAAACGCGAAGGTGGAATGCAACGATCGCCTTAGTTCTCGTTATCGCACTCATCACCACCTTATTCCCGTCCTTGGCGATGGCCCAGACGGATACCGAGGTTCCAGCAGGACAGACAGAGGAGATTCAGCCGAGCACTGCCGAAGATGGCAGTCTTCCAGAACAGATGACGGTCATCTTGGCGATAGCCGCTCCGGTATTGGGTTCGCTTCCGGCATTTACGAATCAGCCGCAAGTACACTTAACCGGCTCATCCGAGCCAGCGGCAGCAGTGTCGATCTATCTGATCGATACCACGAATGTCAAGACGTTGGCCGGTCAAGCAACGTCCGACGCACAGGGCTCCTTCGCCATTGATGCGCAACTGACCGTCGACGGGATCTATAAGATTACGGCGATCGCCTCTAAGGACGGTCAGATGAGCCCGGAATCGGTGCCCATCCAAGTGACGCTCGACCGGGTAAGTCCGGTCGCTCCGTACAAAGCGACCTGGTTTTCGGCAGCTTATGATGAAATAATGCTGCAATGGCAGTCAGCCGAACCGTTCGGCAGCTTAAAATTTCATGTTTACAGGGAAGGGGTAGAGATCGGCACAACAGATGAGATGGAGTTCCGGGAGACTGGATTTCCGGAGCAAAGTCTCGTGACTTACAAGCTGGTGAGCGAAGATCTTGCCGGCAATCTCTCGGGGGCGATTACGGTCGAAGCCGGAACGCCGCCGGACCGGCTGACGCTTCTCGGTACATCGGAGACCGGGACGCCAGGCAACGGGTATTTTGCATCTCCCGCTATAAGCGGGGACGGCACAACGGCGGCTTTCATCTCGAATTCGACGAATCTGATAGAAGGCGCGGGAAATAGCGGAACGAATATGCTTTATATCCGCGACTTAGTGCAGAATAAGCTTGAAGTCGTCATACTCGAAGGGAAGCTGCCTATAGGATATGGATATTCCGGTGGTATCGGGTTAAACGATGATGGGCGATTCGTGGCTTTCCCAGTAATAAATGGAATGTACTCCGACATTTATCTGAAGGATAGAGGGACCGGGGGCGGGCTGACAAGAATTACGTCCGGTAACGGCGACAGTCTTTCTCCCTCGATCAGTGCGGACGGGAGATTCGTAGTCTTCGCCTCGCAAGCGACGAATTTAACGAATGGCGATGTGAACGATAGCGGAGACGCGTACGTGTACGATCGGGAAACGGGACAAACGACACGGATAACTCCTTCCAATGAGTACTATACCATCGATCAGACGATGGTGTCCGCGAACGGGAAGTTTATTGCTTGGACTCAGCGATGGAAACAAGATGGAGGTGTCAGCGAGGTTGTTCTATACGACATCGCGATGGGCACATCGGTTACCTTACAGGAAGGCGCGGGCAATGCCTCGATTAGCGGAGATGGACGATTCGTCGCTTATAGCACCGATTCGGAGGTTTATGCGTACGACCGAAATACGGGCGAATCCCGGCTGGTGAAGGAGGGAGTTTTCAGTGCTTTTCCGCAAATAAGCGTCGACGGTAAATGGATTGTTTTCAATCAAGGCACACAATTGCTCTGGGTGAATGTCGCGACGGGCGAATCGAAATCAGTCGGTAATCCAGCCGCTAAATCTTCAATGCCTAAACTCAGCGGGAACGGTTCGAAGATCGTCTATGAAGGCGACTTCACGGCCGTTCGCAATGAAGCTGGATTTTTTAATAAGATGGCCTATGCGGTTTGCCCGGTTTCCTGTTCTTCGGGTACGCCGTCCGATCAGCCGATCGAGAGCGTAGTCTGGACGGCATCCGCGAAAATCAAAGATCAAGTCAAACTGGGCGGGGAACTTACGATTGCCGCAGCCGGGGCCGCAGGCGGAATATCGAGGGCGACGGTCTCCTACCGGTTCGATCCACCGTCCGGCGGCGAATCGGAAATGCAGGAGAAGGTTGTATCTCTATTGGAATCGACCGTGAAGCCGGGCGCTTATATCGGCATTCTCCCGCTGGAAGAAGGAATGGCCGAGATCGTTGCGATCGCCGGCGAAATTACCGACAGCCAAGGGAAGACGACTTCCCGTACGGCGGACCGGCTTCCGCTTAAGGTGACGGGTGCGGTGCAAGCCGAGGTTGAGCTTTCGCCAAGCGATACGGATCCGAGATTGCTCGCCGGAGCGCGGTTGATCGCATGGAGCGCCGGGAAGAAGACGGGCGCGCAAACGGCATACGCTGGAACCGGCCCGATCGTTCTGCCTCTTGTAGATGCACCCGATTATAAGGTCAGTCTGGTCGGTGCGGATGGATCTATTCTGGCGGAGATCCCTGCGGTTTCGGTACGAAACGGGCTGAACGCACGCGAGAAGCTTTCGGTGCGCTTACCGCCCATATCCGGCTGAACGTGAGCGTTCCGGGCGGCGGATCGGGGCTCGAAGGCGTGACCTTATCGGTAAAGGATTCCGAAGGGGAACTGATTGGGAGCGGTGTGACGGATGGAAGCGGCAGCGTCGCCATCGATGCCGGGTTCACCGGCGAGGCCGTGACTCTCTCGTATGACATGCCGAGCCCGTACGCAGCGCTTCCGGACGAGACGCTTCCTCTGGAGACGATGACCGTTATCGGGAAGGAAGCGGCCATCCGTTACGGAACGGTAACCGGGACGGTTCGAGATGCAGAAGGTAACACGATATCAGGTGCTACCGTCACCGTAACCAGGCCGAATTCGGTCGTGACCTCTAAGGTGAATGATGACGGCAGCTTCCAGTTATCCGCGCCTGAAGGGCCTTCGATGATCAGTGCCGTTTCGGGCGAGCTGATGCAGAACAGTTTGAAGCAGCCGGAGCCGGTCATCGTGAAAACCGGGGAAGAAACCGCAGTGGAATTGACGGTTCGGACGGTAAGAAAGCAGCTGAACGTTGAATTGTTCACCCGGTTTATCGGGGAGGAATGGCAGCAGCTGGCGATTAACGCGAGCACGGGGGCCGTGTATGACTTAGACATTCGGGAAGAAGGCGGAGCTTCGATCCACAGAAGAAGCTTGAATGACCCGACGGCGTATTTCGAGTCATATAACGGTGCCAAGCTGAGCGTGTGCGTCATCGACCGCCACGAAAGGTTTGCGACTGTCTGCGAACCCGTTACCTTAGACGGCAGCCTGATTCCGAAGGTGACGTTCCGATTGGCGGAGCGCGCTGCGGTGACGGCTTCTCTGCCCCAAGGATTGAAGGACTCGAATATTAACCTCTACGAGCTGACGGATGAGGGCAAACGGAGAATCAACGGCATTTTCCGCGAAGAAGGGTCATTCCGGATCAGTCTGCCCTACAACAGTACGTATGTGCTCGACATTCGGGCCATCGAGTCGGCAACGGGCAAAACGGTTGGGGTAACTAAGCAGTTTACGGCTGCGGACGGACAAATATTAGATCTGGGCACGCTTCAGCTGCAGGAGAAAGGCATCTTCCAGAATAAACCCGGAAATACGCTCGAGGTTCTCGGCGCGGAAGCGACGGAAGGCGGCAAAATTCGCTTAAGAGGAACCTATCGCTACGATAGCAGCGTTACACCGCTGTCGGAAGCCTCGTTTCTCCTATCTATTCCTGCAGGCACAACGCTTATCGAACAGAGCGTGATGCTGAACGGCCAGCCAGCGCAGCAGGTCGATTCGGCCGGAGCGGCCTTGGCGGAAGTAAAGCTGCCTGCCCCGCTTGCCAAAGGCGCATCCGGAACGATCTACTACGAGCTGCGCACGGAAGATGGAACCGGCGAATACGTGCAGCCAGAGCTCAGCATCCGCTTCAAGCAGGAAGGCAGCCAAGAGGTGAAGGAAGAAACGATCGGCTCGGTATCCGTCAGCATGGTCGTAGTCAGTCTGGCTGCGCCCAAGCTCGTGACCAAACGAACCTTGAACGTAAGCGGTCGGGCTCCGGCCGGCAGTACGGTCATCATCGAGGACGGGAAACAGGCGGTCGGCCAAGCCGAAGCGACGCCGGGCGGCACATGGTCGCAAGCAATCACGCTTGCCGATACCGCGCAGGGCGGAATACACTCGCTCGTCATCCGCGCTGTCCGAGGGGAAGAAATTTGGCAATCGGAGCCGTCCTACTTGACGTATGACCCCAACTACCCGATTCCGACGGAGCTGACGCTTTCACAGCCGGAGCTTCGCGTCTACAAGGCAGATGTCTCAAGCGGCGTTTCGCGATTCCCGTATTCGCTGGACCCGAACAAACCGCTAGTCTTCGGACTGAAGTTCAGCCATCCGGAGCGGATCGAGGGGGCGGTTCTGCTGGTTGCGGGCGAAGAGATCCCGTTAACGCTGAACCCGCTGACGCAGCTGTTTGAAGCGGTGAAGACGACCCACCAGCAGAAGCTCGGCGGAATCTCTGTCACATACGATGTCAAGCCTGTTCCCTACGACGCTGGTACTCCAACTATTGAGGATATAAGGCAGCAGTTGCCTGCCGCGATTCGAGACTTCGACATGCTCGTAACGCAGGTGGGGCAAAGCACCGTGAAAACGTCTGCTTCCGCGGATTCACGTGTGAACGTGGCAACGGTCGAGATTAATACGAAACAGGATCCTGACGAAAAGCTCGTGATGGACTATTATTACGAGCTCGTAACGGACTTTATCCCTCCGCCGCTTCCGGTGGGCGCTCCCGAAGTCTATGATTTCACGTACGACTTTGACTTATCAACATACTCGGGACATTTCAGTGCCATCCTCCCCGTGGAAGAAGCTGCTGCCGTCTTACGCCAAGAGGGCATCGTCATGGCTTTGGAACCGGACGTTCATGCGGTCGTTCGAATCGGAGCCAATTTCAAATTCGATGTTAAGACACCCGGCGCCGTAAGTCCGCTTGGAATCCTTAGTGCCGGCTGGGACGCGTATAATTTTCATCAGGATATGAATCAATTAAATGAGTTCATGGATCGCGTCAATAAATCTACCTGTTTGCCGACGCATTTTAGCAAGTATTATTATGAGAGTTTAAACCTTCTGTTCGAACAGCGATATCGCAATATGGCTATCAAGCTTTCCATGCAGCTTGGCGCCATGGCGCTCGCGACCACCGGCATCGGGTTTTTCGGCGGATTAGCGGTCCTTGGGGTATCGGCTGCTCTTAGCGCTAAAATGGACGGCGATTGGCATGACGCTCTTGACGAGCTGAAAGCCGAGTTCGCGGCGGATAACGCGGAGTGCGAGGAAAAAGAAAGTCCGGATTATCCGGATAGCCCGGACGATGATTCGGGTGACCGTAATGGTCCGAGTGGCCCGAGCAGCCCGAATCTCGTCGATCCCGACTGGGTATATGATCCGAGCGGGTATGTGTACGAAGCGGTGGAATCCAACCGGCTCGAGGGCGTAACCGCAACGCTTCTGCAGCAAAGCGCGGACGGAACGTCATGGTCTGTATGGAATGCCGGCCGTTACCTCCAGCAAAACCCGTTATACACGGATGGAGAAGGCCGCTATGCCTGGGATGTGCCGGAGGGTAATTGGCAGGTCAGGTATGAAAAGGCAGGCTACGACACGTCGAAAAGCGAAGCGCTGACCGTTCTCCCGCCGCACTTCGACGTCAATGTCGGGCTCGTGTCGCGAGAAGCGCCGCAGGTGACGGGTCTGCTGCAAACATCCGGGAAAGACGCGCTATTCGTGAAGTTCAGCAAATACATGCTTCCGGACACGTTAGCTGCCGATTTAGTCAAGGTATATCTGGTATCGGGCGAAGAAGTGCCCGTGACGGTGGAAGCCGTCGATGCCGAGCAGGATCTGAATGGACGGACGCTGGCAACGACCTATGAGCTCATTCCGCAGTTGCCGTTTGTCATAGGCAGCACATATCGCGTCGCGATCGATTCCATGGTTCAGAGCTATGCGGGAGTACCGATGCTGCAGCCATTCGAGCAAAACGTGACGATTGTCGAGACGCTCCCATCGGTACAGGAAGCCGTCCGAGACGTAACGGTCATTCCCGGCTACGGAGCTCTCGGCATCCGATGGCAAGAGACAGACACCGCCGAATCCGATCATTTGCTGCTCAAATGGAAGGCGCAAGGCAGTGCTGCGGAAGAGCAACGCACGGTCGGAAAAGGCGAAGGCCTTGCCGCGCTGAACGATCTGTCCACCGGGTCGTATGACATTCGGCTGGTCACCGTCAGCCTGGATGGCCGCGAATCGGCTGGGGTTACGGCACAAGGTCAGCCGCTCGCGAAGGTTGCCCCACCTGTGGAGACGTTACCTCCGGAAGAAGTGTCGCAAGCATCCGTCGAAGCGGGGGCAAGTACCCTGACCGTCAGATGGACGGATCCGAGCGATCTTGATTTGTACTTTGTCAACGTTCGTATGAAGAAGCCCGGAAACGCTGAGTTCGATGCGCCTGTGCGAATCGCGAAAGGCACAGGAACGCATATCATTAGCGGCTTGACCGTACCCGGCCTGTACGAGATTAAACTGACCGCCGTCGATATCCGCGGCAATGAGTCCGCCGACGTCGTGATTCAAGGAACAATCCAAGAGACGGAACCGGAACCGGATCCCGATGCCGCCATTATTGAGATTACTCTCGGCAAGAAGTCGTACGAAGTGTTCGATGGCGCGCTGAATCTTCGAATTTCGACGAAGGAAAGTCTTCCTGCCGGAACGAAGATCGGCATTCACAGATCTGCGACGGCGCCGGAGACGCTGCCCGACTTCCTGAAGCTGCGTTCGCTCGTTTACACGCTGGAGAGCGGCGAACATCCCGGCAAGGGGGTTGAGCTTACACTGAACTATGACAAGATCGGCTTGAAAGGCTCGGAACATCTCAAGCTTGGCATTTATCGGTACAATCCGAACGATCCGAACAAATGGATATACGTCGGGGGCATCGCAAACCCGGCGACAGGGCAAATCCGGGCCGATATTACGGAATGGGGCACATACGCGGTTTTCTTCAATGACCTCAAATCCGCTGGAAGCTGACGCTTTCTTGCTCGCATGACGGTTCCATGAATGGAGCCTACGTTAATAAAGGTGCCGCCCTGAAAGGCGGCACCTTTATTACTATCGCATCGTTGCCTTACTGCGTTACTCAATATCAATAGAAGGAGGGATTCTCGTGTCCGAAATCACGGGTTTGAGCCATATCGCTTTACACTCTAAAGATCCGAAAAGCCTTGCCGAGTTTTATAACGATTTGCTTGGGCTGGAGGTCGTAGGGTTATCCCCCAATAATACGAACTCATTCCTTCGCAGCCCGGCTTCAGAGGAAAACCATGAGCTTTCCTTCGTTTCCAGTGCACAAATCGCGCATTTTGCCTTTAAAGTTGCCACGTTGGGCGAACTGAAACGGTTCTACACTAAGCTGTCATCCAGAGGGATTGAAATCCGTGCAACCCATATCCAAGCCGGCTCAATCGCGATCTTCTTTCCGGATCCCGAAGATAACCTGGTTGAAGTGCATTGGCCTACTCCTCTAGCCGATCGTAAGCCTCCTTTTATTCATCCCGTCAACCTGGAAAACCCGGAAGAAGAAATCATGAAAATCCTGCAACAGGTGAATCCTTAACTAAAATGAAATCTCAATAACAGAACGTCTCTTGCCCGCCGGATGACAGACTGAGACGTTCTTCGCAGGTCATATTTATTCTTTACGCAAAATTTTTTGTGCGAGCTGGGTCCGGTTTTTGACATCCAATTTTTGAAACATTGCAGTCAGTTGCTTTTTCACCGTAATTTCACTGAGGAACAACTGCTCGGCAATTTGTGAATTCGTTTGTCCTTGAACGAGCAAGGCGGCAATTTTTCGTTGACTTTCTGTAAATTGCGGAACATTAATTTCGGTTTTCACTTCACTCGGCAACAGTTCCTCGAATCCCAACCTCATAATCATCTTTCGTAAATAATCCTTCAACTGATGTCCTCTGGTATCCAACGAAATCGTATGAGCAGGCGTAACACCGTCGAAATCTATTGCTTCATTTAGACTTTAATGCAACGAAATCGTATGAGCAGGCGTAACACCGTCGAAATCTATTGCTTCATTTAGACTTTAATGCCTCCGCTGCTCCATAGAAACAGCCTCCAATCGAAATTATCGATTGTTACTATCGAAAACCATCGTATGACATGAAGCACTCTTCGATATAACATAAAGAAAGAGAGATGGAGGGATGCGAATGGAAATTAATGATCGGTTTATCTGTTATCTATCCTGCTGCTGGAATCCAATGACCGTGCTATGCGGATAAAAGTTTTTAGTCCATCGCGTATTTTCTGTTCATTAACATAGGAATAGCTTAATCTCACCCACGAGTTTAATTCTCGCAGCGGATCACAGATGGAACCGGGAACAAATGAAAGATCGTGGTCGATGCATGTGGATAGGAGAGCATCCATGGGAACCGTATCGGGAAGATTGACCCATAAGTTGAGGCCGCCTTTTGGAGTTGTCCATTTCCAGCCGGTGCCTGCCATTTCTTCTTCCATAACATCCTTGCGAATATTCAAAGCAATACGAAGCTTTTCTAAATGCTGCTGCATCCGTAAGGATGCGAAATAATGCAGGAAAATTTTTTGATTCACCAAAGGGCTTCCGTTATCGGATAACGACTTCGCCGTTATGAGCGATTTCATCAAGGGCGATCTGCTGGCGAGAACGGCAATTCGCAAGCCTGGTGCCACGTATTTGCTAAAGCCGCGGATATACAAGACCCACCCCTCGGTGTCGTAGGTATAAATGGGCGCAGGCGGTTCTTGGCCAAAATAAATATCATAAATCGTGTCGTCCTCCACCAGAATACAGCGGTACTGTTCGGCAAGCTCCACCAATCGTTTGCGCTGTTCCGTTGGAACGGTGTAGCCTGTCGGATTGTGCAAGGTCGGGTTGAGATAAAATAGACGGGGCTTAAACTGTCTCATCAATCCTTCTATCTGTTCTAGATCATAGCCGTCCGGATGGATTTCTACCGGAATAATGCGCGCCCCTTGCTGACGAAAGATGTCAATGGCGGCACTGTAGGTCGGACGCTCCATCAGGATCGGATCCATAGGTTTGATAAGAACTCTAGCAATCAGATCAATGGCTTGCTGGGCGCCGGAAGTGATCAACAATTCCTCCGCCGTAAGATGAAACTGATGGCGCTTCAAGAAATAGTCCGCAAGAAATTCCCGAAGCTCTTCATCTCCCTGTACGGAGGAGTAGGTGCCGAGAACTTTCGGATAAAGATCGAACACCTTCTTAACGTATTCGGAAAGGTAATGATTCGGCAACAGATTCGGATCGATAAGCGCTTGAGAGAATTGATAGGTAGCTGGCACCCGGTGGATCTCGGACAGATGGTTTTTCTGAATGTAGGAAGAGACGATCGGATAATCCAGTTGGTCGACCGGAATCGCACGGGCACTGTTCAACTGAACATAATAACCGGATTTCTCTTTTACGTACACTTTTCTATTCTGTTTCAGCATCTGATAAACCTTAAAGACGGTCAACCGATGCACTTTCATTTCCTCGGCCAGCAACCGGACAGAAGGAAGCTTGTCGTGTTCTTTCCACTCTCCGCGTTCAATCCGGTTCAACAGGTGATCATACACTTGCTCAAAGAGGCGGTTCGAGTGGCTTAACTGCATATCCCATAACTCCTTTTTCTTACATTTTAATTTAGCTGTTTTTGTCTCTGTTCTATTTCTCTCCATCTGTTCTGTGCACTTTCTCTTATGATAAATGAAAAAGGGAGGAAATTACATGGTAATTTGTAATAAGTGAGCGGACGTATCACTGCTTCTGCACAAGTTATGCCTTATGACCGTTATTCCACAAAAAAGATAGGGTTGGGAGAGGTTTTTTATGAAACATAAAAACGGGTTTTTCATATTCTTAGTTTCAGCGCTTGTTTTGGGTCTATTGGCACGATTCGAAAACGACCGTGAATCGCTTAAAGCTGCTTTAGGCGGCAAATCCGGCCAATTGACCGTAATCAAAATCGCGACGCAATCGCCTCTATCCGGGGGTAGCGCAGTTCAAGGCGAAGCCATTATGCTCGGGGCGCAAATGTCATTGGACGACCATAAGGCGGAGTTTGAAAAGCTCGGTTTCAGCCTCCAGCTAGTTCCCTACGACGATCAAGGCGATCCCCAAAAAGGGGTGGCAAACGCCGCATTGATCGGCGCCGATCCGTCTGTCTTGGGAGTCGTCGGACACTTAAGCTCCGGGGTATCCATTCCTTCCTCAGCCTTATATGAGAAATACGATCTCGTTATGGTATCTCCGGCGAATACGGCGACAGCAGTCACAGACCGCCATTTAAAAGCGGTGAACCGGATCGTTGCCCGCGACGATTTCCAAGGGCCCGCCGCCGCCGAATACGCGGTGAAAACGGCCGGTGCCCACAGCATTTTCGTCATCCAGGACAAAACCGCATACGGCCAAGGCTTGGCCGAAGCGTTTAGAGATGAGGCAGAAAAACTGGGAGCCCAGATTGTCGGCTATGAAGGCATTACGAGGGGCGAGAAGGACTTCAACGGCGTGCTCAATCAAGTGCTTAGCCAAAAGCCGGAATTGATCTTCTTCAGCGGACCTTATGCGGAAGGAGGCATCTTGCTCAAACAAGCACGGGAAAAAGGCATTGCCGTTCCCTTCATGGGCGGAGACGGCTTCGACTCATCAGGGCTTATCCACTTCGCCGGAGATGATATCAAAGATACCATATACAGCTCCCCGGCTGCGGATATCACCAAGACGGAAAACGGGAAACTGTGGGCCGACGCGTATCTGTACAAATTCGGCAAACCTGTTGACGGCTTTTCGGCATACGCCTATGACAGTATGTCCGTATTATTAAAAGGACTGGCAAATGCCGCTGGTGAGAATGGCGGAAAACTCCCTTCCCGCGAACAGGTCCGCGATGCGGTCCGCGCCACCGAAGATTTCCAAGGGATTGCCACGAAAGTCAGCTTCGACAGTAAGGGAGACAACAAGTTCGCGAAAGTCTTTATCTATCGATTCGAAGGATCTTCTTATCCCGGCTTACTCGTCTCCGAGATTGGCTAGTGAACTTCAATCCGTCATGCAGCATGGAACCGCTCCGAGCGCTCGTAAATTATCCTTGTTCATTGACAAAAGAAACCAAGAAGTATATCTTTTAAACTGTCTTACTGGATTAGGACAGTAGTCATTGAGTATGCTTTTGGGATGTGACAGAGAATGAAGCCTAATATTGATGAAAAAATGTCTCTGCCAATTCATTTTCAGTTAAAAGAGCAATTGAAAAGCATGATTGAAAGACAATTTTATGCGTCTGAGGATCAAATGCCTAGCGTAAGAGAGTTGGCGGGATTTCTGCGAATTAATCGGAATACCGTCCAAAAAGCTTACAATGAATTGGAGCATGAGGGATACGTTGTCAGCCGTCAAGGAAAAGGCATTTTCGTAGGGAAACATATTCAGAATAAGATTAATCAGGAACAAGAAGAGATTTTGCAACGGACGATTAAATTACTCGAACAAAAGGACATGAACATCGAAGAATTTGCGTTTGCTCTCCTCGCTCGTCATCAGATCAGGAAAGCTGAAGAAGGCTTTCGCCCGGTTCTGCTGTTTATTGAATGTACGATATCTCAATCGAAGGAACTGGCGGAAGATTTGGCCAAAGAGACGGGATATCTCGTCAAGCCATGTCTATTAAGTGACTTTGACGAGCTTGAACAGGATATCAAAAGCAAATCATATGACTTGATCGTCACCACTTTTCTTCACGTTGAAGAAGTCGAAGAAAAGATACAGAAGATGAGCTTGATGAATCCGCCGAAAGTGATTGCTTGTTTGTTGGAATCCAACTTAATGGCGATGAAACACCTCCAACGCTTGCCAAAAGGGAGCAAGATCGGAATTGCGTGTGCGACTTGGGAGGGTACGAGAAACATCCGGAAATCCATTCTTCAATCCGGCTTACATCATTTAGAGTTAATAGAAGGGGCGGGCGAGGCTCCAGATACCATTCCCAAGCTCATTAATGACACTTCTATAGTCGTCTGTTCAAGCTTTGTAGCCCCTATGATTCACAAGCTGCCATCGAATGTACCGGTTGTGATCGATGATCAGCATATCAATCAACAATCCATTCAATTCATCATTGATCTGATGGGACAGCACAGAGCTTAGCATCGGATAGAAGGGGTCCCTAAGATGAGTATTCCGTCAATTCCTGCGCAAAATCCTGCCCGATCCCTATGGTTTGCAGACGCAGCCGTCTTATTGGTAGCGGTGTTCTGGGGTTCGAGTTTTATTGTTGCTCAACAAGCCATACTCATTTATCCGTTGTTTCTCTTTTTGTTTTTGCGATTTTCATTAAGCATGCTCCTCATGCTCCCTGCCGTGTGGGGCAGACTCCGTTCTTTGACTCCCGACACCTGGAGGATCGGGGGAATATTCGGAGTCTTTCTTTTCCTTATCTTTTCTCTGGAGACATGGGGAGTCGCCCACACGACAGCCACCAATGCGGGTTTTCTAATCAGCCTGTGCATAGTCTTCGTTCCCGTTATAGATGGACTGCTAAACCGGCGCCTTCCCAGTTCCGTGATTTTGGGGGCTGTTCTCCTTTCATTCGTCGGAACAGGATTGCTTACGTTAAAAGACGGCTATTCATTTAATCTAGGGGATATTCTCATTCTGCTCGCTGCATTTGTTCGTTCCCTCTTCATGATTTATTCCAAAAGGCTGACAGATAAAAAAAAGGTGGATACGGTGCTGCTCACTTTCGTTCAACTGGGTGTTGTTGCAGTATGCACCGGAATCGTTTCATTCATGGCTTATCCCCTTAAGGATGTGAGTTTGCCCCCGCATGAAGTATGGGGGGCCCTCATCTATTTGTCCGTGTTTTGTACAATCTATGCCTTTTACGTTCAACTCACCTTTATCCGGCTTTCTTCTCCTGCACGCGTCGGTGTTCTTCTTGGAACTGAACCCTTATTCGCTGCATTATTCGGGATATTCATCGGTCAGGAACATCTTACAGCAGCAGGATGGATGGGGGGAGTATGTATTTTAATTGCAACATGGATGGGACGGCAGGCTAAACCTTAAATTTCCCAATGAGCACATTCAAGTCCCCCGACAATTTGGAAAGCCCTGCGGCGGAAGCCGAAATCTCTTCCATGGATGCGATTTGTTCTTGAGCGGCCGCGGATACTTCCTGCGTTCCTGTCGAGGCATTGTCCGCTACATCCGAAATAATGTTGATCGAGTTCACCATTTGCTCCATACGAGCAGACACTTGCTGTGCAGCGGATGATACTTCCCGAATCTGATTGGCCACTTCGTCTACGGAACGCTGAATTTGTTCGAACGATTCTCCCGTTTTGTTCACGACGTAAATTCCAGCAGCCACTTCTTTTCTGCCCGCTTCCATCGACTGCACAGCAAGGGAAGTCTCACCTTGAATCGTACCGATCAGCTGTACAATTTGCCTTGCCGCTTGTGCGGATTGTTCGGAAAGCTGGCGCACTTCGTCGGCTACGACAGCAAACCCGCGTCCGTGCACTCCCGCTCTTGCGGCCTCGATCGCCGCATTCAAAGCCAATAAATTGGTCTGAGACGCGATCTCCGTAATCACTTTAACGATCTGGCCGATTTCCTGCGAGCGTTCTCCCAACCCTTGTACCGCCTGCGCTAATCCATTAACTGTAAGGTTAATCGAGTTCATCTGATCGACAGCCTTCCGAATTCCTTCGTTTCCTTCCATTGCGATCTCCGACGCATGATTGGAAGTGGAAGTGACATTATGCGCATTAGCGGCAATGTGCTGTACAGCGGACGACATCTCATGAATCGCTTTTGCGCTCTCGTCCACACTGCGGACTTGTTTCTCGGAGCCTTCCGCCACGTCTTGGACCGTCAGCGCGATTTGCTCGGTTGCCTTGCTGACTTGTTCGGCGCTCGCGGTCAATTGCTCCGCGGATGCCGCTACCTGTTCGGCGCCTGAACCGACCTGGCGGATCAAATCGCGGAGATTCATCGACATTTCATTAAATGAACCGGCCAAATCGCCGACTTCGTCACGGCTTCTCACTTTGATCTCTTCGGAGGTCAGATCGCCCGAAGCGATACGTTCAGCCGTCTTCGCCATCACGATCATCGGTTTGGCGATTACCCGCGAGATTAATAACGCTAAAACAATTGCGATTATAACAGCCAATGCGCTCATTATAACGGCTAGCTGTCTAGCCGATTCATAAATGCTAAAGGAAGCATCCGTTGCTTTCCCCGCTTCATTGGCGTTCGATTCTACAGCCTTTGCAAGAATATCGAGCGCTTGATCCAATGAAGCTTCCATTTCTTTGGCCAGCTCATGCGCTCCATTGGCCCGCCCGAGGTTCAGCAGTTTCGATTTTTGAGCATATGTAGTCGGGAGCAGCGCAAAATATTCGTTCTCGTTTTTGATCAGATCCTCATACAGCTTGCGTTCTTCTTCACTTGAAAGCAGCGTTCTTTCATACTCCGCCTGCTTTTCCTTCAAATCATTGACGACGGCAGCAAGCCGGGCTTCGAGCTGTTCCCTGATCTTGTCATCCGGTTCGAGAATAACCATTACAGCCAGACGCTGCCCATTAATCAAATCCGCTTGAATAGCCCCGAGAGTCTGAACGCTCGGCATCGACTTGTCTTTGATGACCTTTGCCTTGTCACCCATTTGATTCATTTGCCGTATGGAAACCCCGCTGACAACAATCAGCATCACAACTACAATAAAGAAACCGATCAACAATTTTTTGCCGATCGAAAGCCGAATCTTCTTCATTTTGCGATCCCCCTTACTCTGATGTGACGGGCGTCGCGAGGACTTCCCGAAAATACGCTGTGAAGCGTCATTCCAGCAATGACCAGGAACATCCCGATCCATGACAAAACGGGAGGAATAGGGACGGGAAGGAGCAGCAATTCCCCAGCGGCAGCGAAAACGACTTCTCCCGATTGCGTCGCTTCTACGGCTGCTAATTTCCTGGCGGATCCATTGGCCATATCCGTCGCCGTGAAGAAGAGAACGGTCGCAATCACTCCTGAACTGACGGCGACAAGCACAGACTGGCCGGTTTGCCCGGCGCTCGGCAGCCCGTCCTGAACAAACGCATAGATAGACATACCGATCCAGAGCGGAAGGCTGGCCAGCGTCATTCCGAGTACGCGCTGATAGGCGTCCAGCCGTCCCTCGCATACCTCCATCATTTTGCGGTTGCCGAGCGGATAAGCGAATGCGGCAATCGCAACGGGCACCACTCCGAATAGCAAGTCCGTTGCGGAGAGATGACCGGCTTGACTCATTTGCATAACCCCGACGCCGCACAAAATGATGAGGGACATACCCAAGCCTTTCCAGAGAATGGTTTCCCTTATTCTCACGGGACCGTTAGGCGTTGAAACAACTTTGTAAAAGAGGGGGGCGAGCAAAGCACCCGCAACGATCGTGATTTGCCAGGTTCCCGCAATCAGCCATCCCGGTTCGTATTCTGTGGCAAAACAAACTGGAGCGTACATCAAGCCGAATCCGATGAAACTCCACCCGAACCAGGTCCACAACCGTTTTTTCATATCCGACAGCAGAGCTGCCAAATTCCCTCTGAAGGCAACAATTGCCAGCAGGAATGGAATCATAAATAAGAAACGCAGTGAAGCGGTGTACATCCAATTTCCTTCGGACAATTTCATCGCCTGATTCAATACAAAGGTGGATGAAAAGAAGAATGAAGCCAAGATGCCGTACAGAATCGGGCGCATTATGCCAAATAAGCCTCCTTGACCTGATCGCTCTCCAGCAATAATTTGGCCTCATCTTCCAAGATGATTTCGCCCGTTTGAATCACATAGCCGCGGTGAGCGATCTGAAGCGCTTGAAAGGCATTTTGCTCCACTAGTAAAATGGTCATCCCTTCGCGGTTCAACTCCTGAATGATCTCAAAAATTTGTTCGACAATGATCGGGGCCAATCCCATCGACGGCTCGTCCAGAAGCAATATTTTGGGCTGCATCATCAGCGCTCGGGCGATTGCGAGCATTTGCTGCTCCCCGCCGCTCATCGTTCCGCCCAATTGGCCGAACCGTTCTTTCAGGCGAGGGAAATAAGCGAATGCCCGTTCCATTCTTTCCTTGATCAGCTTCTTATCTTTGACCGAGAACGCTCCCATCTCCAGATTTTCCTTAACGGTTAGCCGCGAGAAAATACGCCGGCCTTCCGGCACGTGCGCAATGCCGGAGAGCGCCGTCTGATGAGGAGGTTGGGCACATATTTCCTTTTCGTTAAACAGGATTGATCCTTGCGTTTTCACTTGACCGCAGATCGACTTCAGCGTTGTGGACTTGCCGGCTCCGTTCGAGCCTATGAGCGTTACGATCTCCCCTTCGTTAACCGTCAGTGAGATCCCTTTCAATGCTTCAATTGCGCCATAATAGGCATGCACCCGATTAAGCTGAAGCAAGCTCATGACATCACCTCTTGCTCTACAGCGCTTTTGCCTAAATAAGCTTCAATTACCCTGGGGTTGGTACGTATTTCGTCCGGAACACCTTCCGCAATCTTCGTGCCGTGATCAAGCACCAGTATATGATCGGACAATTTCATAACCAATTTCATATCATGTTCGATCAAAATAATCGTAATGTTGAGCTCTTGCTGAATTCGTTTTATCAAATCGGTCAACTCCACCGTTTCTCGCGGATTCATTCCTGCAGCGGGTTCATCCAGCAGCAGTACTTTCGGCTTGGTTGCCAATGCCCTGGCAATTTCCAGGCGTCTTTGGGCGCCGTATGGAAGACTGTTCGCCTGCTCGTTAAGGAAGCTGTCCAAACCTACATATTCTAACAGACGGTATGCCTCTTCCTGCGATCTATTTTCTTCAAGCCGGATATGGGGCAGACGGAACAGCGTTCCGAACAGTCCCGCTTTCAAATGAATATGCATGCCGACCATTACGTTCTCCAATACTGTCATACTGCCGAATAGCCGGATGTTTTGAAACGTGCGCGCAATGCCTCTCTTTGTGATCTGGTGGGGTTTCACATTGACGATCGATTTGCCTTCCAGTTCGATCTTGCCATCATCCGGCGTATAGATACCGGTAATCATATTGAAAAAGGTTGTTTTACCGGCGCCGTTCGGACCAATAACTGCGGATATTTTTCCTTGCGGAAACGCAAAGTCGACACCGTCTACACAAACCAAACCGCCGAAACGTTTGACTAAATTCGTTACTTTGAGAATCGTCATTTGGCAACACCCCCGCTTTGCCCGGTTGATTGTTGAACGGGAATGGCAATAGACGGACTTCCCGCTTTGAGATGCTCAGCATCCACTTTACGATTTTTGGCGGAAATCAACCCGTTTGGTCTGAATATCGCAATCGATACCAAAATCGCGCCGAAAATGAACCTTTGCATTTTCGATGGAGATAAAGCGTTGGGAATGTTAATCGTGCCATTCATAGTCAATTGGTTCAGCCAATTCGTCAGCTCCGTCAGCACTTGCAGGTTTAGTATCGTAACCAGAGCGGCACCAAGAATGACGCCGGGTACGCTTCCCATTCCACCCAAGATGACCATGACTAGAATCGTTATCGACTCGAGCAGCGTAAAGCTGGTCGGATCGATGAACGTTTGTTTGGCGGCAAAAACGACGCCCATCATTCCGGAAAAAGATGCACCCACTGCAAAAGCACTCAATTTGGTGCGGATTAAAGGAATACCCATCGATTGGGCGGCAATTTCGTTTTCCCTAATTGCCTTCCACGAACGCCCCATCTTGGAATGTTCCAGTCTTCTTACCGTGAAAATGACGAGTACCAAAATCACGACGACGATAAAATAAAATTGATGAGGAAACGTGAACTGAAAACCGAACAGATTCGGGGGTTGAATCGATGAGAGTCCCATTGCCCCGTTCGTAATATTGATCGGTTTTTCCATGTTGTTGAAAATGATCCGAATAATTTCGCCGAATCCGAGCGTAACGATCGCCAAGTAATCCCCTTTGACCCGAAGCACCGGCAGGCCGAGCAGCACGCCGAACAAGGCGGCAATAAACCCGCCGATCAGGACAAACACCCAGAACGACGACCCGGAGAGCGGGAATAATTGGCCTGAAATAAAGTTGTTCGCTTGGGGAGTGGCAAAAATAGCATAGGTATAAGCCCCGATTGCGAAAAAGGCGACAAACCCCAAATCGAGCAATCCGGCAAACCCGACCACGATATTAAGTCCGAGCGCCATCGCGATATAGATGCCGCATTGCGTAGCGACTTCCATATATAATTCGTAGGTTGGTCCTCCCGAGGTGGCGAACGGGATCACGATAAGGAGAAGAATGCCGCCAACCGCCCATTTCACAGGGGTTGAGAACGAAGTATAGTAAAGCAGAAGCAACGAAGCTAGCATAAGCAAAAACGCAATAACGGACTTATCCAAAAAATATACGCTCAATGCAGTGACAGCGACAAAAAGTGTATAGATCGATGCCTGGGTTGGCAGATTTTTCTTGAGCAACGTTTTCAGTTTATCCATAAAGGTCACCTACACTTTCTCTTTGACGGCTTTGCCGAACAGCCCTTCCGGCTTGAAAATCAGGACAATAATCAAGATCACGAAGGCGACCACGTCTTTATATTCCCCGCCGAAATTGCCCCCTGTAATGATCCCTAGATTTGCGGCGGAGAACATTTCCAGCAAGCCGATAAAAAGTCCTCCAAACATCGCGCCGCGAACATTGCCGATACCTCCAAGCACGGCCGCGGTAAAAGCTTTCAAGCCAAGAATAAACCCGATATAGGGATCAATCGTACCGTACTGCTGAGCGAATAATACGCCTGTCCCGCCGCCCAATGCGGATCCGATAAAGAAAGTCAACGCAATGACTTTGCTCACATTGATGGACATCAGAGAAGCCGTTTCCCGGTCCTGCGCAACGGCGCGCATAGCTACGCCCCATTTGGTGCGATTGATGAAGAAATCTAGTCCAATCATAAGCATTACGGCAACAGCAATTACGATAATCGTGTTCATTTTCAGAAATGCGTCATCAAAACTGTCCCAAACCGCAGAAGTTTTGATTTTAACGTTTTCACCATAAAGTGTTATGCCAGTCACCAAGAAACTTCCAGTCTTCAAATCGGCAATAAACCGAACAATATCCTGAAGCAAAAAAGAAACCCCGATAGCTGAAATCAGCGTAATCAATTTGGGCGCTTTGCGGAGAGGCCTATACGCGACTCGTTCAATCCCGACGCCCATAAGTCCGGTAAAGAGCATGGCCGTCACCATAATGAGAATGTATGCGATCCAGCTAGGCATACCGCTCAGCAGCCCTGCGGCATTAAAAACAAGTAGAGTCGATGTCCCCACGAAAGCGCCGGTCATAAAGATTTCCCCATGCGCGAAATTGATAAATTCAAGGATTCCGTACACCATGGTATAGCCGATCGCAACCACGGCATATACGGCGCCCAACGTGAGGCCGTCGACCAATACCTGAGGAAGTGTCTGCAGGATATCCGTAATCATTATAAAACCCCTTTTATTGAATATAGAAGCTGCAAAAGAGGTACAGCATAAAGCATATACCTCTTCTGCATATAAGAGATTTGAAATCTTATTGCTTATTTCGGCTGTTCGATCTCGGAAATCATAGTTCCCGGATAAGTCGGGCCTTCAAATTTGTAAATGAATACTTTGGCGTACTTGTTGTCGCCTTTGTCGTCGAAGCTGACTTTCGTTGCCACGCCTTCGTAATCCGTAGTGGCGCGAACTGCATCGCGGACTTTGTCTCGGGAAGGCAGCTTGCCGCCGTTGTCGTCGATCGCTTTCTTCAGACCGTTCAGGATGACGCTCATGGCATCGTAGGCATATGCCGAGTAGTTTTCGACACTTTTGCTGAATTTTTCTTTATACTTATCGGCCCACTCTTTATTCGACTTGGTCATATCCGTTGACACGGAACTGTAAAGCACATCTACCAATTTGTCTCCTGCTAAGTCAACCATAGCCGACGAGTCGAGCGCGTCTCCGCCCATAATCGGAACGGTAATGCCTTTCTCGCGCGCTTGCTTAACGATCAGGCCTCCTTCGTTGTACAAGCCGCCGAAGAAGATGAAGTCCGGCTTTTTGCTCAGGACTTGGTTCAATACGCCGTTGAAGTCTTTTTCGCCGACGGTAATACCTTCATAACCGGAAATCGTTGCGCCTAGTCCCTCGGCTGCGGTCTTAAACGCTTCCGCCAAACCTTGACCGTATGACGTCTTGTCTTGAATGACAAATATATTTTTTGCTCCGAGCGTTTTTACCGCATATTCAGCACCGGCCGGACCTTGGAAGTCGTCGCGGGCAACGACCCGGTTAACTGCTTTCAACTTACGGTCGGTGACCTCCGTTGCCGTATTCGCCGGCGAAACCATCGCGATATTGTATTTCTCATAAACAACGGAGGAAGGAATGGATACTCCGGAGTTCATATGTCCGAGTACGGCCAGAATCGCCTTATCGGCACCGATCATTTCGGCGTTTGCAACCCCTTTTTTCTGGTCGCCCTGGTCGTCGTATGGAACGAACTGCAGGTCGAAGCCAAGCTTTTTAAATTCTTCTTTCCGTTCGTCTAGCGCCATTTGCCCCCCGAGTTTGATCGCTTCCCCTTGAACCGAGCTTCCTCCGGACAACGGAGATTGCGACGCGATCTTGATGACGGTCAGATCGCCGCTCGATCCGCCGGAATCTTTCGATCCGCATGCCGCCAATACACTAATCATAAGTACAGAAATCAATAGTGCTGCAATTTTTTTCTTCATCTTCATATGAACCCTCCTAAGTATATAATTTCTGGTTTTACATTACTCCCACCACTATAGAAACCTACACAATCCTACAAAAACAATTACATCTGATGAAAATAAAATTTACATCAAACCCTTTTTAGAATAATTTAGCAACCTAATATACAAATGTATCCGTTTGCATTGATGTACCGTCATTTTATAATGTAAGAATATATTACATTAAACTAACAAGCATGAACAGAGAAAAGAAATCCAAACCGTCATCCCGGACAATAACTGTTCCCGGATTGACGGTTTGGATTTCTTAGTAACAGCAATCTAAATCACAAAATCATTGTTTTATTTTTTCTAGTATCTCCATATATAAGACTTGCAAAAACTTCTTTATGTTTGCTTTTCCTTTTTCAGGATTCAGCTCTTCGTCCATTACCTTCATTCGCAAACGGACGTCTTGAAAATCAAAGTAAAGCGGAGCATAATGTTCAAACCTAGGGTTGCTATAATCCGTTAAACCGATCGAAGCCAGGTTTGTTAACGCGGCCATGACAGTTCGCCGAATTCGTTGCTCAATCGCTTTGCCCTCTTTCTCAATGTCTTTCTTGTTTTGTTTATAGGTTTGGGCTGCCGATTCATATAATTCTTTTAACGGCGGGAAGCTAGCTGCCTGCCGATGTTCTATTAAATACTCCATTAAGGTAATGATATCTTTACTGCCGATTTCACCGATTACTCCCATGTCCATCAGAATAAACTTCGCGATATCGCGAACGGGCCGTTCTCTATGTGCCGTTGATAATTCTACGACACCCAATTTCGCCAAAGATTGTTTGATTTCTAAGATATAGCGCTCATATTTCCACCCTTCATTTACCTTAACCAATACGGCTTCTACTTCCACTCGGTTAATCGGCTTATGAATAAAAAACTCGATCCCTTTTTGATAGGCTTGTCCGACCATTTCTTTATTCTCTATTTGCGAAATCATAATAAATTTTCCGCTAAAGCCTTTATCTTTTAATTGCGTTATCGACTCAATTCCATCCTGGTCGGGCATTAATAAATCAATTAACACGACATCCGGTATTACTTCAAGGATCATTCGGACCCCCTCTATCCCCCCGCCCGCCGTGCCTGTAACTTCGCCAAGCCCGCAATCCTCTATAATATTTTGCAGCATTCGCCTGCTGACCGCATCGTCATCAACTATCGCGAAAGAAAGCGACATCGACTTCCCCCCCTTGTTTTAACCCTGATATCGGAAGACGAACAACAAATTTAGCCCCGCTTGTTTTCTTTGATGATTCTACTTCGATCTCGCCGCCGAATGCATGAACGATATCGCGTACATGAGAAAGGCCGATCCCTGTTGCGGCTATCCCTTCTTCATTAAATTTAGTCGTAAAACCCGGTTCAAAGATAATGCTGTTATCTTGTTTGGGTATGCCTTTTCCGGAATCCGAAACAGCAAAAATAACTTCTTTATTCTTTTCAACGACTTGTACTTTTATGGTTCCGTTCTTCTCAATGGCCTCTACAGCGTTGGACACTAAGTTATTAAGCACCGTTAATAAAGGAATGTAATGCGGGGTAAAGAAGTTTACTTCTACTTTTTGATCTATGGTGATCTGTTTCTTCAGCATTTCGCTGTATTCTTGATTTCCTTTGATGACAAAATGGAGGATCTCGTCGAGGTTCATGTCAACTACGATTTCAGTGTCATATAATTTTAACAAACCAGCCAAAATCCGTTGAGAATCTTTCTTCACTTCGTGGATTTGTTGAGAGACCCCTAATGCCTGCTCGCTGTAAACGTTCAGATTCTCTGCTTTTAATTTACGGTAAAGATCAAAGCTGTTTGCGGTAATATGCTCGATCGTGTCCATCGACTTTTTCAAATAAAAAGCTTCACCGTATAAACCGGCGCCGACATTCAGCATTTGCTCGATCCGTTTTTCCTGCTCTACATGGAGGATTCGCATTTGGCTTACAGAAATGCTGCTGAACAATCCGATTACAAAGTAACTTCTCACGACCGCAATAGTCGCTAAAAAAAACCATTCATTAAAGTGAAACGTATTCGTGCCAAGCAATAGGCCACGCGTTAATAGCTCCATTAGGTTAGAAACAAAATCGATTGCCGCAACAAGACCGCCTAAAACAAGGGGCTGAAAATAGTTCATCCTTTTTTGAATCTTGCTCATTCCGAATGCAAAAACAATATAATAAAAGCCGGCCGCTACACTATTCTGCAAGATCGCACTTAAAACCCCTGTAATGATCCCGGTTTTGATATAAGGCAAGTGACGCATAAATAATAAAAATAACAAAAATGTGCTGACGCCGAGGCCAATACGAAAAAAATCGCCGTTGAAGGGATTAAACTTGAATTCTGCGCCAATGGCCGTAGCTACGGTTACGACGATCATTTGCAATCGTTGGTTTTTGATGAAATTGTGCATTCTACGCCGCCGCTCTTTCTGGAGAGTCAAACTTTATCCCCCTTCCATGAGCCAGAATGATGATGAAATATATACTAACATATATTTTACATGAAAATAAATCATAATTATGCAACGATGTTAAGAGATAAACGTCAAGAAGAAGGCCAACCCTGTGGGATGGCCATCTTCTTGATCTCAGTCAATAAGGGAACTGCGAGGAATATCCGCTGAATTGCTGCTGTGCCTGCTGAAGCTTCTGTTGTTCTTCAGCTTCAAGCTTATACCAGCCATTCTGAAACATCATATTATAAAGCTCGCGTGCGCTGTTATGTGTTTCGTTCAGAATTTGCTGGATGTCGGCATGAAGCTGCTCGTGGCTGGCTTCGCGTACCGCGACGTTCAGGCTGTCGGTTAAATATTTGCACGTACTGAGTCCGTCGTTCAGGAAGTCCCGATCGTTCATCTCCGGACCTTTCACTTGCGGCAATTGTTGGGACGGCGGATTGGCAATTTGATTCTGGGTAGGCATCGTTAGAGACCCCCCTTATTGCGAAGACTGCTGCGTCTGTTGAGGACGAGGCAGGCTGGCCATGGCCGTATTGTTGTCCACTTGCAGGTGAGTGAGCAGTTTCTGGTAATGCTGTTGATGCATTTTCCCCGTTTTATCGAGCGCTTGTTTAATTTGAGGATTCGTTGCCTGACTGGCGAAAAAGTGAAATTTCTTAAAAGCGACTAATTCCCAAGACAAAGCATCCGTGATGTAAAGCAAATCTTTGGTCGTAATGACGCGCGGCGGAACCGGAATTGGTACTTGCGTCTGCTGAGCCGGAGGATTCAGGGTAGTTGTTGTCATCATGTAGCTCCTTTGTCGTGAAGTCTGTACATTATAGAATTTACTAAATAGGGTCGATTATGCTGTGAAATTATAGGGCATAATGAAAGCGAATTGACACGAAACCATTTGGTTTCGTATAATAAGAAGCGAAACCAAAACGTTTCCTAATTCAGGAGGTAATCTCATGTCCAACAATACGCAAAATACGCTGCCGGATATCCGCCAAACCTTGGTGCTGAAAGTGCCGGTTCAGAAAGTATGGGCCGCAGTCGCGACATCGGAAGGAATTGCCGCATGGTTTATGCCCAATGACTTCGAGGCAGTGGAAGGTTATGAATTCCAGCTGGATGCGGGGCCGTACGGCAAATCCCCTTGCAAAGTAACGGTGATCGATCCTCCCAATCGTCTTTCCTTCAATTGGGGCAAGGATTGGACGCTTACTTTCGAATTGACGGAACAAGGAGATCAAACGGAGTTTACGTTGATTCACAGCGGATGGACTGCGGATGAGGCGACGGAATTCGGAGAGGCGCATAATGTTGTGCGCGAACGGATGAGTCAAGGCTGGGTCGGACTGGTTAAATCTCTGGCCGCCTACGTCGAGGCCTAAGATGGCCGAACCGTCTCCGAAGCACGATGTGTTTCAAGCGATCGCAGACCCGACCCGTCGCGGGCTTCTCCGGTTGCTCGACGATCATGAAATGCCGGTGACACTCATTAGCGGACATTTCCCCATGACGCGTACCGCCGTATCCAAGCATTTGCGGATACTGGCGGATGCGGGACTCGTCAAAGAGAGGAAAGTCGGCAGGGAAACGCGCTACCGGCTCGATCCGGAGCCGCTCCTTGAACTTAAGCGCTGGCTGGCGTATTACGAACGGTATTGGGAGAACAAGCTGGGTGCGCTCAAACGTTATGTTGAATCGGAAGCCGACAGTTGATACAATGAAGACAATAGCATATAAATCCGAATGCGTACGGGAGCATCTGCTATCCGCGTTTCGGGAGAGGTTCTAGCAACACCCTCTATAAAAAACTAAGGAAGCGGTATCTCCTTGGATACCGTTTTTTCTATTGCCGGGAGGACTTATCAGATGAAATCAGGAAAAGCCGTCGTTGTGTTCAGCGGCGGACAGGATAGTACGACTTGCCTGTTCTGGGCGATGCAAAGTTTTGAAGGAGTTGAGGCGGTCACGTTCGATTACGGCCAACGCCATAAGCTGGAACTTACGTGCGCTGCTCAGATAGCGGCCGACCAGAAGATCAGGCACCATGTGCTGGATATGTCGCTTCTGGGACAACTGACCCCGAACGCGCTGACGAGACACGACATAGCCATTGAACAGAAGGAAGGTGAGCTGCCTTCGACGTTCGTGGATGGGCGGAATTTGCTGTTTCTGTCCTTTGCGGCCGTTCTTGCGAAACAAGTAGGCGCTCGGCATATCGTAACCGGGGTGTGCCAAACCGATTTCAGCGGTTATCCGGATTGCCGGGACATTTTCATCAAGTCGCTTAATGTGACGTTGAACTTGGCCATGGATTATGAATTCGTCGTCGATACGCCGCTCATGTGGCTGACGAAAGCGCAGACGTGGCAATTGGCGGACGAACTGGGCGCATTCCAATATGTTCGGGACAACACTCTTACCTGCTACGAAGGGGTCATGGGCGACGGCTGCGGGGAATGTCCGGCCTGCGTTCTGCGTTCCCGGGGATTGCGCGAGTTCGAGACGGCAAGGAAAGAGGGGCGTCGATTATGATTCAGCAAATCTACCCCTCAACCCCTCATCCGTACTCCTATGAATTAAACAAAGACATGCAATTCGCCGCTGCCCACTATGTGCCTAGCGAGAACGCGGGCGAATGCGCGAAGCTGCATGGCCATACCTACTTCGTTAACATAACGATTGCAGGCAACGAGCTCGACGAGAGCGGGTTTCTCGTTAATTTCACTGAGATCAAGAAGCTCGTTCACGACCGATTCGATCATTCGCTGTTGAATGGGCATGCGGAGTTTTTTGGAGACGAGCACCCAAACCGTTACCCGACGACGGAAAATGTAGCCCGAACGCTGTGCGAGATTATCCAGCAATTTTTGAACGAAACGACTAACAAGCCGTTATGCGTGCAAATCTTCGTGCGGGAGACGCCGACCAGCTATGTGGTATACCGTCCGGCCGCAGGAGGATCATATGGCGCCTAGTCGTTTTCCGATTATGGAGATATTCGGTCCGACCGTGCAGGGTGAAGGGATGGTCATCGGGCAGAAGACGATGTTCGTCCGTACTGCCGGGTGCGATTATAGCTGCGCGTGGTGCGATTCCGCCTTCACGTGGGACGGCTCGGGCAAAGATGAAATTCGTTTGCTGACGGCAGAGGAAATTGCGGCGGAGTTGCATAGCATTGCCGGAAACACCTTCTCGCACGTAACGATTTCCGGGGGAAATCCTGCACTGCTGCCGAATTTGAACGAGCTGATCGAATTGCTGCATCGAAGCGGGATCAAAGTTGCCTTGGAGACGCAGGGCAGCCGCTGGCAGGACTGGTTCTTGTTAATCGATGAACTGACGCTCTCACCCAAACCGCCGAGCTCAACCATGACGACCGATTGGAGCGTATTGGATGCTATCGTTGACCAGCTTGCAGCTAACGAACGCAATTTCAGCTTGAAGGTCGTTGTGTTCGATGAGCAAGATTTACGTTATGCAGCTTCCGTTCATCACCGCTACATGGACGTTCCTTTCTTCTTGCAGGCGGGCAATGACGATGTGAGGGAACAGGATTCTTCCGTCTTAGTAAGACGGCTCATGGACAAGTATATATGGCTGGTGGATAAAGCAATGGCATCGGCCGAACTGACGAACGTCCGCGTGCTGCCCCAGCTCCACGCATGGATATGGGGCAATAAGCGGGGATTTTAACAGCCGACAAACAGACCATCATGCACCCTCTACAACTTAGCGGATATTGCCGCCCGCTATCCGATCGCCGGAGTTGCCGGAAGGATCGGTCTTATAATCATCTTCAGCCGCGTGAATAATGAACGATTTGCCCCAGATGGACAGTTCATTGCTTTTCTCAAGCGATAGGCCTTCGATGACGAATTCAGTATTCACCGTACCGTCTGCCCCAACTGTAAGATTCGGGAAGTCTCCCAAGTGATGGCCTTCTGGATTGTCGTGGCCGTGCTTCTTGGCTTCCGGATTGAAGTGTCCGCCCGCCGTCTTGAAATCGTTGTTCTCGAAGTTTTTCTCGTGTAGATGGAACCCGTGCTTGCCCGGCGTAAGCTGCGAAACTTCCAGATGAACTTGGATTCCCTTCTCCGCTTGCGACAACTTCGCATCTCCGATAACCGTTCCGCCGACGCTTACGAGCGGCACATCGACCTCGCCGATCCAGACCGTCTTAGTCGCGCCTTCCCAAAGCACCGGTTGATCTAGCAGATTGCTGACCATCCGGAGCGGCACGTATGTCGTTCCTTTGTACAGAAGCGATTCCGGCACTTTCTGCCCTTGATTGTCAAACTGGCCGTCCACGGAAGAACGATCCGTGCCCTGCACGAGGAAACGCAGTTTGTTGAACGAGACCGGAATGCTGTTTTGCTGCGCCACTGCGAGACCGGAAAAGAAAAGCGACCCACACAAAAAAGCGGCTGTTACATGCATCAAGTTAAATTGTTTTTTCATGACCAAAAAATCCTCCTTTTGTTTGCTTGAACTTATTTTACAAAAGGTATTTGAAGTTTCTGCCGGATTTTAATTGAGTTGGTGCGAAAAAAATACGAAGATTGTGTGAAGATTGCGGTTGGGTTTTTTACTCCACATTACGTATGGCTTCGATTGGAGAGATATGCAACACCTTCCGTGCGGGAAGGCAGGAAAACAGAATCGTCAGGATGATTGTTCCCGAAAAATACAGGAATAAATCTCCGAATGGAATCGTCAATGATTTTCCCGGGTCTTTGGCTATTAATGTATCGAATACAACATAGCTCATATACGATCCTACGAGGAAACCGAGAGATATTCCGAATAACCCGATAAAAGCTCCTTCCATTAACACGCTCCGAAAAACGGTTCCAGGCATGACCCCCACTAAGCGCAGCATGCCGATCTGCTGCCTTCGTTGCCGGATCAGACGGTACATGACGACCATCAAACCGATCATCCCTATGCCTAGAGCGAAAATATTGAAATTTTGAAAGAGCCGAATTATGAACATTCCCATCAAATACCAAGCGTTTTCAGAATCGAGGATGTTTACTACAGGATAAATATTTAGCAAAGCGAGCGTTTTTTCTATTCCCTTCTCGAGTGACGGATCCGAGTGTCCAAGTATTTTAATGAAAAGGGTGGTATGAATATCATTTTCATTTTTCGCCAATGCCGCTATGACGCTCCGGTTCGCCCATATGCCGAAAGACTCAGGATGATAACCCGTCTCTTTCGCAATTCCGATAATTTGTTTGGACACCGTTTTATCGCCGATTTGAATTGGGAAACGGTCTCCGATGTCATACACCCGTCCGTTCGTATGTTTCAACGCATTTTCCGCCAGGATCACGGTTTCCTCATTAGTTGCGATTTCCCGCCAAACTTCCCGGTCATCAGAAAACCCGCTGTCACGCCGAAGCAAGGCGATGTCGTTGGAGTCGGCGAAGCTTCGATCGATTCCGTTCATTTTGAATTCGAAAAGTCCCCATTGCCCTGTCGCTTCTTTCCATAACAGCTGATTGACAGCCGCCAATTGATACTGATTGTGGTCGCTGATCCATTCGAAATTTTTCATTTCCCGTTCCAGTTTCTCGGTAAGGATGTACCGCGAGTCCCTGGCAATAAGGTCGTATCCGCCGATGGATCCTTTCGGATCCGCTTGATTCATCATATCTTTCATAATGCTGTGATAAACCAGAGGAAAACTGATAAAGCACGATATGGCGGCAAACATCAACATAATTAACCCCGTTCGGGTCCGATTGGCATTCATATTTCGAAAAGCTAACCGGAAAATCAGCGAAAGACCGGCGGATTGGCGGAAGAGGAACACGATCCCTTCACAAATGAAATGCATCCACTGGATGAAGTGAAAGACGCAAAGCGGGACGGAGAGAAGCACGGCCAAAAATATAAGAGGCATTCTGTCATCGGTGATCAGTTCCCTCCGCAAGTCGGGAACGGCCGTTATCGTTACAAAGGAAACCGCAGCGATTCCGACAAGAACGGAAGACCACATGAGTTTGAGAGGTTGCTTTTTGGTTGTGGTCTTGGATGAACCAGGGACTTGAAGCGCCTCTACTATGGAAATTTTCGCCGTTTTCCGGGCGAGTATCCATACGCACAAGAAGATGATCAGCAGGCCGATGGAAAAACCGGATGTCAAAGCGCCCGGACCGGCATAAAACTGAAATACTGCCGTGGAACTCGTAAATGTATCGCCAATCAAGTTCTCGATTAACCGATTTAGGAAATAAGCCAACCCGCAGCCGAAAGCAACCCCGATCATTCCCGAAAAAGCGCCGTATAATAACCCTTCCATGCTCAGCAAAATTTTCAAGTCGCCTTTTCCCAGCCCGATCGCCCGCAGAATGCCCCATTCTTGTCTTCGTTCTTCGGTGATCAATTTGAAAATATTCGTGATCAGAACAAGGCCGATTAATACCGCATTAATACTGGTCATGCCAAATATGACCGTAATAAACTTAGTGGCATCCTTTGATTCCGTCTCGGCGTTCGAACGCACCGGCTCCGCTTTCCATCCGGAAGATATTTTATCCGCCAGCAGAATGTTGGTATAGGTCTTCTCCTTTATTCCAGCGAGAAGACGGGCCGTTTCCAAATTGGCTATCACGGTAGCGCGAGCGGTTTGAATCCCTCGGTAACCGGTCAATCCCCGTTCCTGCACAATCTCTTTCACTTTGAAACGGTGCTCCCGGTTCGTTTCATCGAGAACGTATACGATATCTCCCGCCTGCGCCTCCAATTCATCCGCCGCGCTTTCGGACAAGAGCAGTTCATCCGGCAGCAAATCCTCGTCGAACGACGGCGCTAGAGAAGGATCAAAACGAGCCGCTTCATTCCGGTCGACACCCAATGTGTAAACATGCGGAGCGACAAGCAGATTGCGCCCGTCGCCGTCCTTTTTAATGATTGTAGAAACGAAAGAAACGATGGGAAGCAGTCCGCCGGATTGCCGCAAGGATGGATCGGCGATGCTTTCTTGTACCTTCCGGATATGATTGCTGTCAAAAAACGGAGTTTCCAATAAAGGCTGTTCCGTCGAAGGAAGGTCATAGGCAATATTGCCGAAATGCTTCTTCTTGTAAAAGTCCATGCTGTGATTCATGGATGAATTCACAATGAGCGTCATGGAAATCAATGCGGTGCTGATGGTCAGTCCCAGCGAAGTCAGAAGGGAAGTATGTTTTTGCGCCCACAAATTCCGCCAAGCCATTCTCCGCAAATGCGGGTAGCGAACCATCATGAAGAAGAGGTAGAGCAAGAGGAAAACCGAAACGAATCCCAATACCAACATTTATCCCCTACTCCCTTCCGGCATACCTTTCCGAATAGGGTTCGCGGAAACTCGTTCGTCTACCATTTTCCCGCTGTCCATGAAGAAGATGCGGTGGGCATATTCGGCCACGTCGGGATTGTGCGTCACGATCACGAACGTAATGCCGTTCATCCGGTTCAGATGCTCGATCAAATCCATGACCATGATGTTCGTTTTGCTATCAAGCGCTCCCGTCGGTTCATCAGCCCAGACGATGACCGGTTCGTTCACGATCGCCCTGGCGAGAGCGGCCCTTTGCTGCTGCCCCCCCGATAATTCCGAAGGCCTGTGACCGGACCGTTCTCTTAACCCGACTCTGGATAACGCCTCGATCGCTTTCTCTCTGGCATCCTTCGGTTTCATTCCTTGGCAAAGCAGGGGCATTTCCACATTTTCCGCCGCGGTCAGAACCGGTATGAGATTATACGACTGAAAGACGAATCCCATCCGATGCGCCCGATACGCGTCACGCTGCTTGGATTTAAGGATAGACTGATCCACCCCTTCGATAAACACATTTCCATGGCTGATCTCATCTAGACCGGACATACAGTTCAACAATGTGGTTTTCCCGCATCCGGAAGGACCCATGATCGAGATGATCTCTCCGGCCGTAATCTCGAAAGACACCCCTTTCAACGCCTCCACACTGTTGTCGCCGTGTCCGTACCTTTTCCACAAGTCTTGCACTTCGACCAGCGTTTGATTGGAATCCACGATTAAGTCTCGCTCCTTTCTTTTTAATAGGCATCGGAACCCGACTAAACGGCCGCATTCGGGCCTTCCATAATCATAAAAGATCGATATGAATTTCAATGTATGATTTATCGAGGATTTTACGTGGATTTTCCGAAGAATTTATGGAGTTAGGGGAAATACCGGCAACGTTAACGTAAACGCTGTTCCTTCTCCAACCTGGCTGGCAACCTGAATCGTCCCTCCATGAGCTTCCATAAATTCTTTGGCAATGGCGAGCCCTAATCCGGTGCCGCCCGACATCCTGTTTCGGGAAGCTTCCACTCGATAAAAGCGTTTGAAAATATAAGGGAGGTTTTCCGGCGCAATGCCCGGACCGTTGTCGGTCACTTTGACCTGAACCCTTCCCCCTTCATACTTATAATCGATACGGACCATGCCCCCAATAGGCATGTACCTGATGGCATTGCCGATCAGGTTGATCAATACCTGCTTGATGCGCGAGACATCGCAGTAAACCTCGCCATCCCCTTCGCCTTGCAGATGCAATACGATCTCTTTGGCTTCCGCTTCCACCTCCATAATCGATACAATTTCATGTAGCGTGGAACCGAAAGGCACCCAAGTCCAATCCAATTTCAGCCTCCCAGCTTCGGCAAGGTTCAAATCCCGCATTTCCTGGATCAATCTGGACATTCGTTTCGTTTCGTCCAATAGCGGAAGCAGATTTTCCCGGTTCAACTCTTCCGCTCCCTTCAAAATCGTTTCCAGTTGTCCCCGAATAATAGCCACCGGGGTCCTCAACTCATGGGAGACATCCGCAACCAGCTGATTGCGGATCTCTTCCCCTTTCGTCAACTTGGATTTCAGTTCATTCAATGACTTGGCCAAAGAGGAAATCTCGTCATTCGGCCCGGAAATATCGATTTTATGTAAAGAAGGATGGAGGCAGATTTCTTCGGCTTGCATTGCAAGAGATACCAGCCGCCGGCTTAACGTAACAGAGATCAAATACGAGAAACCGGCGATAAAGCTTATGATAATAATAAAAAGAGCGACTATTTTTGTCATGCCGGCGTTACTGTTTGGAAAAAAACCGAGGTAAAATCCGGAAAGACTTGAACACAGTAAAATTCCCATGCCGGAAGCAAACAGGTTTAGAAATAATTTGGTTTGCATCTTCACGACGGATCACTCATTTTATATCCGAAACCGTGTACGGTTACAATGATCGCAGGATTGGAAAAATCGGCTTCCAGTTTCTTGCGGAGGTTTCGGATATGCGTATCAATGGATCTTTCGTACCCTGAATATTCTTCACCCAGAGCGATCTCAAGCAGATCTAATCGGCTGAATACTCTTCCCGGATGTTGAGCAAGTATTGTTAAAATTTTAAATTCCGTAGGGGTTACGCTGAGAGGTTGGCCTTCCAAATACACTGCGTGTCTAGGCAGATCAATTATTATTTGCCCTCTCGTCAACGTATTCGGTTCTTCAGAGGCGCCTACTGCTGGCTTCTGTTTGTTCAGTCTTCGTAAAACAACCCTGATTCTCGCTTCCAACTCCCTCAAGGAGAAAGGTTTAGTGATAAAATCGTCCGATCCGATTTCCAGCCCCAGTATTTTATCGATCTCTTCCGATTTGGCGGTCAGGAAGATAACCGGAACTTCAGAAAATTTCCTCAACTTTCGGCATACATCCAATCCGTTTATCCCCGGCATCATCCAATCCAGCAGCACCAGGTCGAAAGCGGTCCCGGTCCCCAACAGTTCCAAAGCTTCCGCACCGTTATGGGCTTGCCTGACCGAATAACCTTCATTTTCAAGATACGAGGCGATAATTGATGTCATTTTTTCTTCGTCATCAACCACCAATAATTTGATCCGATTCCCCTGAAGCTTCATGCATCTACCTTCTTTCACTGTATAAGTAGTACGCGTCTAAAAGCTTTTTACCTTAGACTAATACCTTCGACGCTATCCGGGTTTCCCCTTTTTACAAAAAAAAAGCAGCTTCACAGAAGAGTTCTGCTACGACTGCTTTCCAATATTACTTATTTACGATCCTATTGTACGAATTCACGCATAACACATAGTATCCGAGATAAATAACTGCATAAGCAATCATGGATATGACGACGGGGACGATCAAATCGCCTACAATGAGCTGGATGCTTGCCAAGGCCTTCAAGATCATCGAGCTATGCAAGATTCCAAGGATTAAAGGTAGCAGGAATACGAACAAAGTTTGCTTGGCGACGGAAGCGCGCACTTGCCGCCTGTTAACCCCGATATTGCGCAGAATTTCATACCTTCGTTTATCCGCATGAGCGTCCGTTAATTGCTTGAAATAAATGATGCTTCCAGTAGCGGCAAGAAAGACGAGACCGAGAAATCCGAGCGTGAAAATATTCAGTCCGGCCGACTCAAGATTCTGCCTGTACTGGCTATAATACGTAGACATTTGCGACGCTTCGGTTTTCATGGCCATTAATGCGGTTGATGTCTCTTTGGAAGTGCCTTCACCTGTTACTTTGTAGCCTTTGTAGGTTACGGATTCGTATGATTTAGATTTTGCCAACTCGTCATATAAGGCATCGCTAACCACGACGCACACATCGGGGAATCCCCAAGGCAATACCCTTCCTTGGACAAGGCCAGTGAACGTCGCTGTCTGGATTCCTTGCGGACTTGGGATTATAACGGCTCGACCCTCGATATCGGAGGGATCTAAGCTCGTGTACATGGGCTGGATCGCAATCGCTTGACCGTCAGCAAGCTGAACGGGGCCTTCCCTGTTCAAGGCTTCGGATGCTTGGTTATACGTGCTCGCCGACAGCAGCTTTATCGGAACCTCATCGACTGGATAGCCGGTGGGATGGTAAGAGATTTCGGACAAGTCTCCGGTGATCAGAAGCAGAGGGACATCGAGAGAGGCAGTAACTTTATGTTCCGTATCACCCGAAATAATCTGTCCGACCTGCCGGTCAAATTCCTCGTTCTGCGAAATATGCATGTAACTGAAAGGAGCTTCCCGCTTGGCGTTGTCCACCACGTTGAAATATTGGCTGATCCCGACGCTGAGAGCGCATAACGTCAAGGCGCTTAGCAGCGCGATCATCGTAAACATACGTGTATTTCCCCGAATTCTGTACAACAGCTGCGTGGCATCGACGAGATTCATCCCTTTGTAGTATCTGGACTTGTTTTTCTGCGCAAGCCTTAACAGATAAATAATCGCTGAGCGGAATAACAAATAGGTTCCGACAATGATGCTAATGAATAAAAGCCCGATATTCCTCAAGAATTTCTCTGTCGTTTCTATCGGCAGGAAAGCCAGCCAATAACCAAAAGCAAGCAGGACAACCGCAATGCCTGCTACCGCTAACGAAGCTTTTGGCGCTTGTTCTCCTTCTTTCTCCGCTTGAAACAATTCCACTAACCGAAAACGATAGATCAACCGATAGCTCTGGATCGACGTGAACAAAATAATGACGGCGAACACGATGACCGCGTTAACGATAGCTTCCGCCGATACGCTGAAGCTCACCTCGACCGCCGAATCCAGCAGCTTCAAGAAAATCATCGAGAACAGCTTGGACAATAAGCTTCCCAAAACGATACCGATAGCCAGAGCCGCCGTTCCCATCAGCAGGTTTTCGTAGAACAACATTTTTCCAATCGTGCTTTTCCGTACGCCGAGCAAGGAATATAACCCGACTTCTTTCTTCCGTTTCTTCGTGAAGAAGGAATTCGAATACCAGATAAACACCGCCGCGAACAAAATAAGAATAAAGGAAGCCTGGAAGAACACCGAACGCATGCCGACCCACGATTGCGTATTCGCCTCGATTTCCTTGCTGTATTGCAGAGAGACGAACGTATAATAAATGACGACCGTGAAGATCATCGAGAGAAAATAAAGCATGTAGCTCTTGAAGTTCCCTTTCACGTTTTTCTTCGCAACATCAAATAACGTCACTCGCTCCGCCTCCCAACACCGATAAGACGTCCAACGCTTTTCTGAAGAACTCCTTGCGTGATGATGACCCCTTAACAAGCTCGGTGAAGATTTTGCCGTCCTTCAGGAACAGAACCCGGTCGCAGTAACTTGCGGCGAATGCGTCGTGCGTCACCATCAGGAGCGTAGCCTTTTCATGAGTGTTCAAGTCCTTCAGGCTTTCCAGTAAATCCGTCGCGGCCTTCGAATCCAGGGCCCCGGTCGGTTCGTCGGCCAGAATGAGGCCGGGTTTGGCGATGATGGCGCGGGATGCGGCAGTACGTTGCTTCTGCCCTCCGGAAATCTGGTACGGATACTTGTCCAGAATGGAATGAATACCGAATTTGCGGGCGATTTCCTCGACTCTTCGCTCGAGCTCTTTGACGTTCATTTTGGCTAAGGCAAGCGGCAGCAAGATGTTTTCTTTGACCGTTAACGTATCGAGCAGATTATAATCCTGGAATAGAAACCCGAGCTTGTCGCGGCGGAAGGAGCATAGCTGGGCCTCGCTCAGCTTGTTCAGGTTATTCCCATCTATGAGTATCTCGCCTGAGGTGGGTTGATCGATGGTGGCGAGCAAGTTAAGCAGCGTCGACTTGCCGGAGCCGGACGGACCCATAATGCCGACGAATTCGCCCTCTTGAACGGTCAAGTCGATCTCGTGCAGGGCGGTATATACGTTGCCTTTCGACCCGTATACTTTCTTGATTTGTTTTGCTTCAACCATTGATTTCATAAGCTCTATACCTCCGTTGATTCCTTCATTGATCTTATATGCCTATCCTACACCTCATCCGATTAGCCAACCATTGATGTACCTTACGACTTCGAAGGGTAACCTTACATTTTTGTCACGATTGTGCTAATCTCGGTTAAAAGCGGCTTCAGGAGCGACTCGGAGGAACCCGATATGAAAATCTTGATCGTGGAAGACGACCGGACAATTAGGGACACGATAGCTGAAACGCTGGGCAAATGGGGGTTCGAAGCCGTTGTCGCCGAGGATTTCGGTTCCGTGCTGGCTTTGTTCATCAAAGAAAATCCCCATCTTATATTAATGGATATTAACCTGCCGTCGTTTGACGGCTTCTATTGGTGCCGCCAAATCCGGGAGCTGTCCAACGTGCCGATTCTGTTCCTTTCCTCCCGCAACACGCCGATGGATATGGTCATGTCCATGAATATGGGCGGAGACGATTTCATTCAGAAACCATTTTACACCGATGTGCTGGTAGCCAAGATTAATGCGCTGTTACGTAGAACATACTCCTATATGGAGACTAGCGCCAATGTTATGGAGCATGACGGGGTCGTGCTGAACTTGAAAGACGGCGACATCGGCTGCGGGGACAAGAAGGCGGAGTTGACCAAGAACGAGTTTAGAATACTGAACATCCTTATGACGCATAAAGGAACGATCGTAAGCCGGGAGCAAATGATGCGAGGCCTCTGGGAAGACGAAAGCTTCGTCGACGATAATACGCTAACCGTGAACATCACAAGGCTGCGCAAGAAATTGGCCGAGCTCGGCAAGGAGGATTTCATCGCGACCAAGAAAGGGCAAGGGTATATTATCCCATGAGCTTCGCACAATATTTGAAGGATAAACGTTATTTTCTCGTCTTCTACGTTACCTTGATGCTATTCATAAGCCTGATTATGCTCGTTAGCGTTAACCGGGAAAATGCCGCGAATAATATTGCGTACGCGAACGCGGGCGCCTTGTTCTTCGCCGGCGTCTATGTGGGGATCGGCTATTATTATCGCAATTCTTTCTACCGGGAGCTTGTCGAGCTGATCGGAAGCAGGCAGGGGAGCGGTGTCGTGGGGCTGCCCGAACCGCAGACCGCCGGTCAAGCGTTATATTTGCAAATGCTCGTTCAACTGAACGCGGAACATGCGGGCGATCTGGACAAGCTGCGCAAAGAGATCGCGGACCACCAGGATTTTATTCTATCCTGGATCCATGAGATCAAGCTCCCGATTGCCGCAAGCCGCTTGGTCATGGAGAACCGTACCGGCAAGACGGGGGAATATCTTGTCGACAAGCTAGAGGACGAGCTGGGTAAAATCGATGGGTACGTCGAGCAAGCCTTATATTATTCGAGGATTGATTCGTTCTCGAGAGACTATTTCATTACGGAGGTTCCCTTCGACTCCATCGTCAAGGAAAGCATCAAGAAATACGCCAAGCTGTTCATCAACAAGCAGATCCGCCCGGATTTGGAGGGGGTTAGCCGCAAGCATTCGGTGCATAGCGATAGTAAGTGGCTCGCTTACATCGTAAATCAGGCCGTTGCTAATAGCTTGAATTATACAGAGGGCGGGGGCAGCATTACTTTCCGTTCCGAAGAGGACAGTCAGGAAAAGCGCTTGCTCATCGACGATACGGGAATCGGTATCCCGCCTGAGGATATCAGCCGCGTATTCGACAAAGGGTTTACCGGTTCAGCCGGAAGAACCCATGCCAAGTCGACCGGGATGGGGCTTTACTTGGCCAAGCGGATGGCTCGGAAGCTGGGACACGATCTGTCGGTTCAATCTTCGGAAAGCGCGGGGACGAGAGTCATCATTCATTTTCCGAAAATCAGAAGTTACCGCGACTTGAATTGAGTAAAGTGCCCTTGCGGATAGAATGCGCGTTATGTTATCTTCAAGTTAACGAAATTAAGGAGGTGAAGGTAGGATGAATCGAGAGTTGGTGAATAACCAAGTAAGCCGGCTGCCCATTGCGATGGCTGGCATCGTTCATGGTTTCGTGAATGACGGGAGCAGTCTGTTCATTTACATCCATAGGTTACACCCATTCACGAGAAGACTCCTACCTTAACCGGAACGGTTTGCACCGACGGACGTAGGGAATTTTCCCTGCGTCTTTTTCTTTTGTTCTGGCGTCATGTTAGGTTCTTCATCCAGGAGGATCCTTTATGTTAACGATCAATTGTCAAAATGTTAAAAAATACAACGGAGCGCAGCTCATTCTCGAGAATGTTACCTTTGATCTTCGCCACGGCGAGAAGATGGGCTTGGTTGGCCGCAACGGAAGCGGCAAATCGACATTGCTGAGACTGATTTCCAAGCTGGATAAGCCGGACGATGGAATGCTGACCATACGTAAAGATGCTCGAATCGGTTATCTGGAGCAGATTCCCGCGGATGTGGCAAGCCGTACCGTATATGATGTCTTAGCCTTGGGGTATCGGGAGCTAATCGCTTGCCGGTCGGCTATGAGCGAGCTGGAGAGGAAGATGGCCGAGCCGGAGATCGTTAATGACTCGGCTCGTCTATCGGTTTTGCTCAGCGAATATTCGGGGCTTCAGGAGCGCTTCGAGCGTGAAGGCGGATACGATTTGGATACGAGGATCGACCAGGTGGCCAATGGCCTTCAGATCGATCGGGATCGATACGGCAGATCCTTCTCCTCACTCTCCGGAGGGGAGAAGACCAAGGTGGGATTGGCTTCCCAGCTGATCTATAAACCTGATATCCTGCTTCTGGATGAACCGACGAACCACTTGGATCTTGCCGGAGTCGAATGGTTGGAAGATTATCTAGGCAAATACGAAGGTGCATGTCTGATCGTATCGCATGACCGTTATTTTCTGGACCGGACCGTCACGAAAATCATGGAGCTGGAGGATGGCGAATCCACGATCTATCACGCGAATTACACGAAGTACGTGAGGGAAAAGGAAGAACGGCTGCTTCTGGAATTCGCGGATTATCAAGAGCAGCAGAAGAAGATCAAGAAGATGAAAGAGACCATCAAGCAGTTGATGGAATGGGGGAAGATCGGCGGCAACGGCAAGTTCTTCAGAAGGGCGGCGTCCATGCAGAAAGCGCTCGATCGGATGGAGAAGCTTAAGCGGCCGGCGGTGGATCGCAAGGGTGCCGAGTTTGAGTTGAGGCCTGCAGACCGATCGGGCAAGAGAGTGGTCGAATTCGAGGGCGTCATTAAGAGGTATGGGGATTTCAAGGTGTTGGACCAAGCCTCGGGCATGCTGGAATACGGGGAAAAAGTCATGCTGGTGGGCAATAACGGATCCGGCAAAACAACGTTGCTGAAGCTCATTCTCGGAGAAGAGCCGGCGGATGAAGGGGAACTGAGATTAGGCTCAAGGGTGGATATCGGATATTTGGCCCAGCAGGAATATCCGGAAGATCGGGAGCAAACCGTTTTGTCCTATTTTCGCGAGCAAGCGGGTTTCGAAGAAGGGGAGGGTCGCTCCCGATTGGCTGCTTATTTATTTTACGGTGCGGACGTATTCAAGCTGGTCGGTCAGTTGTCCGGAGGAGAATGGACGCGATTAAGGCTCGCGTTGCTTGTATTGCGGAAGCCGAATCTGTTGATTCTCGATGAACCGACGAATCATATGGACATTGCGTCAAGGGAAGCGTTGGAAGAGGCGCTGGAGGAATTTCCCGGAACGATTATAGCTGTAACCCATGACCGATACTTGATCAACCGCTTATCCCACAAGATCTGGGAGCTCGATCAAGGACGGATAAATGTATATTTAGGCGATTTCGACGACTATAAGGATAAAAGCCGGCAATTGCGTTCGAATAAAGACACCGGGACGGCCGTTGCCGTACCGACTAGCGGTCCCACACTGCACACGAAACCTCAAAGTTCGAAGAAGGCAGAGGAATACACCCGCGACCGATTGGAGCTTGAAATCGCGGAAGAAGAGCAACGATTGCTGGAAATGGATGCTTACCTGCAAGAGGTGGCAAGTCGTCAGGATTCGGCGGAAATGGAGCGGGGATGGGCGGAACGGGAAGCCGTTCAACTTCATCTAAACCGCCTGTATGAGCTTTGGGTGGAGGAGTCAGAGGGTTAGCGTACGCTATTTCGCATAATTCAGGTTTTTCCGGGTACGCTAGGGTTGAAGTGTAAAGATACGACCGGAAGCGGGAGATGCGATTATGGCGAGAAGAAGAAAGCTGGTTGTACCTGGAGCGGAGCAAGGCGTTAGCAACTTAAAGGCCGAGGTCATGCGCCGGGAAGGATATTCAGTTGATCCCGAGAGACCGGACGACGTGAAGTATGAAGTGGCTCAGGACTTAGGCGTGCCGTTAAAGCCGGGCAATAACGGGAATCTGACGACAGAAGAGGTCGGACAGGTCGGCGGTAAAATCGGAGGATCGATGGTACGCGAGATGATTCGGCTCGCGCAGGAGAAATTGGCAAATAGGCCCTGATATCAACCTCATGCGTATTGTTGAGGGCAATGGGCGCTCCCGGGGAATCGGGGGTGCTCTTTGTTTTGGAACCATTCAAGAATGCGGGCGTATGATTGAGAATGGCGTGAATGAATTATGCCCTGGTACTAATTCTTCTGTTATACTGTAATCATTGGGTTAAGAGAGAGGAAGATTCATTACATGCATCACGACGCTCACGATAGCTTGCGAAAGAACATTGCTCCTTACGAGAAAGCTCAAATGAAACATAGCATTAGGCAAATGGTTAATACGTTCGTTCCTTTTATTGCGCTCTGGTACGGTGCCTATTTGAGCTTATCCCTCTCCTATTTGATTGCCCTGCCTTTAATCATTGCTGCAAGCGGTTTTCTAATACGAATCTTTATTATTTTTCACGACTGTTGCCATAGATCCTTCTTTAAGAACAGGTTAGCGAACGAGATTGTCGGTACGATCACGGGAATTATGACGAGTTGTCCCTATCATCAATGGCGCCACACGCACACCATTCATCATTCGACCAGCAGCAACCTCGATAAGCGGGGCGTAGGAGACGTGTGGACGCTAACGGTAGATGAATATTTGTCTTCTTCGCCTCTGCGGCGGTTATATTACCGCATCTATCGTCATCCGGTTACG
>FWWL01001699.1_pt1 | contig 50621 bp, 39 predicted proteins | sample 2228331 | NCBI WGS metagenome assembly FWWL01 (sample SAMEA103939775, study PRJEB20133) | metagenome | reverse complement strand
CCGTCTCAGCGCTCTGCCCCGTCTCCGGGCTACAGCGTGCGGGCCACCTCGTTCACCACGAAACACTCGATGACGTCGCCTTCCCGGACGTCATCGAAGCCCTCCAGCTGGATGCCGCACTCGAAGCCCGCCGCCATCTCCCGGACGTCGTCCTTGAAATGCCTGAGGGAAGCGATCTGTCCGGACCAGACCTCCTGCCCCTCGCGGAGTACCCGGGCGCTGGTGTTGCGCTGGACCTTGCCGTCCTGCACGTAGCACCCGGCCACCACGCCGCGCGGTGTGCGGAACAGGGCGCGCACCTCGGCGTGACCCAGCACCTCTTCCCGCATCTCAGGCTCCAGCAGCCCGCTCAGCGCCTTGCGGACATCGTCCAGCAGTTCGTAGATGATATTGTAGGTGCGTATCTCGACGTGCTCGCGCTCGGCTGCCTCCCGCGCCGCACGGTCCACGCTGACATTGAAGGCGATGACCACGGCTTTGGACGCGGAGGCGAGCATCACGTCGCTTTCGCCCACGGAGCCCACGCCGCTCTGCAGCACCCGCACGCTCACCTCTTCCGTGCCGAGCTGCTCCAGCTTGTGGCGGATGGCCTCCGCCGACCCGTCCACATCGCAGCGCAGCACCACCAGAAGCTCCCGGACCTCCCCCTGCTTCAGGCGCTTGTACAGGTCCTCGAGCGACATCCGGCCGGACCGCCCCAGGCGCTCCTCCCGCTCGCGCTCCTGCCTCTCCTCGGCGATCTGGCGCGCCGTCTTCTCGTCGGCGACCACCTCCAGCGTGTCGCCCGCGCCCGGGACATCCTCCAGACCCAGCACCTCCACCGGAGTGGACGGGCCGGCCTTCTGAAGCCGCTGCCCCCTGTCGTCCATCATGGCCTTGATCTTGCCATACGTGGACCCGACCACGACGGCATCCGAGACGCGCAGCGTGCCGTCCTGGACCAGCACGGTGGCCACGGCGCCGCGCCCGCGCTCCACGCTCGACTCGATGACCACGCCCTTCGCCGGCAGCGCCGGGTCGGCCGTGAGCTCCAGCATCTCCGCCTGGAGCAGAATGGACTCCAGCAGGTCCTGCAGCCCCATCCCCGTGATGGCGGACACCGGGACGACCATCGTGTCTCCGCCCCACTCCTCCGGGACCAGGTTCTGCTCCGCCAGCTGCTGCTTCACCCGGTCGGGATTGGCCTCGGGCCGGTCCATCTTGTTCAGAGCCACGATGATGGGCACTCCCGCGGCGCGGGCGTGGCTGATGGCCTCCTCCGTCTGCGGCATCACGCCGTCGTCGGCCGCGACGACCAGCACCGCGATGTCGGTGACCTGGGCCCCCCGCGCGCGCATCGCCGTGAATGCCTCGTGCCCGGGCGTATCGATGAAGGTGATGGTCTTGCCCTCGTGCTCGACCTGGTAGGCGCCGATATGCTGCGTGATGCCTCCGAACTCGGAGGCCGTCACGTTGGTGTGGCGGATGGCATCCAGCAGCGACGTCTTGCCGTGGTCGACGTGGCCCAGCACGGTGACCACGGGCGGCCGTATCCAGCTTCCGCGTGCGGCGGAAGGCTTCGGCTTCGGGCGGGGCTTCGCCGGCGCCGGAGCGGCCCCCTCCCTGACGACGAACCCGAGCTTCTCACCGGCCTTCTGGGCCTGCTCCAGCGTGATGGAGTCGTTGAGCGAGGCGAAGGTGCCCGTCTCCAGAAGAGCGGTCTGCACGTCCGCCGGGGGCAGCCCCAGAGCGTCGGCGAAATCGCGGACAGCCACCGGCACGGGGATGTGGACGGTCTTCTGTCCCGCCGCTCCCTCTTCCTTGAAGAACTCCGCGACGAGCTCCGCCGTCTCCCCGTCCACGCTGCTCGAAGGGCCGGCCACCTCCACTCCGAGCTCCCTGAGGGCGTTGACAAGCTCCGCAGGCTGGACGCCAAGTTCCCTGGCCAGATCGTAAACACGCGTCTTGCTCAGACCCGTTCACCTCCTTCGCGCATCCCGGGGACGCGCAAACGTTTCGAGAAATCCCAGTCTATCCTGCCCGCCGCGAGCTTCAGGGACGCCGGTGCTCGAACAATGTCCAGTCTATTCTACACCGATTTCCGCCTTTTCCGTCTCGCGCCGGACGGCCGCCTCCAGCTCCGCGAGCGCCGCCTCCCCCGGCGCGCACCGCAGCGCCCGGCCCAGCCGCCCTCCTTTGAGGGCCTGTCTGAGGCACCGCTCGGACGGGCAGACATACGCTCCCCGCCCCGGCGCCTTTCCCGATTGGTCCACCGACACGGACCCTCCGGGCGACCGGACCACCCGGATGAACTCGCTCTTCACGGCCTTGCGCCGGCAGCCCACACAGCTCCGGATGAGATGGCGCGGCACGTTCTCATCCCCGCACGGGAGGCATCACTCCGCGGCTTCGCCGGATGCGTCCGCGTCCGGTTCCACTTCCCCGGACGGGGTCTCCGCCGCCGGAGCCTCCTGGTGCCCGGCCTCCTCCTGCCCGGCGGCCTCCTGCCTTCGCTCCTGAGCCTCCTGCTCCGCCACCTGCGACTCGCTGCGGATGTCTATCCGCCAACCCGTAAGCTTGGCGGCCAGCCGGACATTCTGACCCGCCTTCCCGATGGCAAGGGAGAGCTGGCTGTCCGGCATGATGACCGTCGCCTTCTTCTCATCGCCGTCCACCTTCAGCGACACGTGCGACGGCTTGGCGGGGCTCAGCGCCTCCGCGATGAACCGCGCCGGGTCCTCGCTCCAGCGGACGATGTCCACCTTCTCGTCGTAAAGCTCGTTGACGACCGACTGCACCCGCGTGCCTCTGTGTCCCACGCAGGCGCCCACCGGGTCCACCCGCTCGTCCAGCGAATGCACGGCGATCTTGGAGCGCTGTCCGGGTTCGCGGGCCACGGACCTTATCTCCACGATGCCCTCGCTAATCTCGGGGACCTCCAGCTCGAACAGTCCCCGGATGAGGTTGGGATGGGTGCGGGAGACCACCACCTGCGGGCCGCGCGTGGTGCGCCGGACCTCCAGCACGTAGACCTTGATGCGGTCGTTGAAGTTGTAGGGCTCCGTGGGCACCTGCTCCGACGGAGGGAGGATGGCGTCCACCTTGCCGAGCGCCACGATGACGTTGCGCCCTTCGCCCCGCTGCACCGTGCCGGTCACGATCTCGCCGACGCGGCCTCCGAACTCCTCGTAGACCTGTTCGCGCTCCGCGTCCCTGAGGCGCTGCACCACCACCTGCTTGGCCGTCTGGGCGGCGATGCGTCCGAAGTTCTCCGGAGTGACCTCGAACTCGATGATGTCCCCGATGGCCGCGTCCGGGTTGATGGCCTTCGCCTCGGCCAGGCTTATCTCCAGGTGGGGATTCTCCGCGTGCTCCACCACGTCTTTCTGACAGAAGACCCGGAACCCGGCCCGGGTGGATTCCACGCGGACGCGCACGTCTCCCGTGGCGGCGAAGTGCTTCTTGTAGGCGTGCACCAGCGCCGATTCGATGGCCTCCATGAGGACCTCGAACGGGATGTCCTTCTCTTTTTCTATCTGACGCAGAGCGTCAAGGATCTCTTCGTTCACGAACCCTGCCTCCCGTCAAGAACGCGTCTGGCAGGGAGGACGCGCCCGCGCGTCCTCCTCTCCGCCGGCGCATCTCGCATCCGGCGGAACCCCCACAAACAAAGCGACCCGTCACGGCCTGTCCGCCCGGGTCGTCCTTCCAGCGACTCTCTCCTGCCCCGAACACGCGCCACCGGCCGGCGGCGGGCATCTCACTCCCCGCCCTCCGCTCCGGGCGTCATCCGGTCCGCCCTCCCCGCACCCCTGCAGGGAAACAAAAAAAGCGGGTCGGGGAACCCACTTCATCGGCTGACCGAGAAAACCTTGCCAGCCATATCATAACATACCCGGAAGGACGCCGCAACACAGCACCCTCCACAGGCCGCGCCGCGGGAGGAGCGCCCCCGCAACACGGCTAAGTCATAGTATCATTGGAGATGGAGGCCCGAGGTCCGCCCCATCGTCCGTGAAGGGAGGTATTCCCGCCCGTGCAAGACAGACGCGCGTTCACTCTCATCGAGCTTCTAGTGGTCATCGCCATCATCGCCATACTGGCCGCCATCCTCTTCCCGGTGTTCGCCCAGGCCCGCGAGAGGGCCCGCACCGCCGGCTGCCTGAGCAACGTGAAGCAGATCACGCTGGCCGTCCTGCAGTATGCCGGAGACAACAGTGGGCGCTGGCCGTTCTCGGTGGACTTCGAAGACGTCAACAACTGGCCCGGCGTGCCGTCCATCCAGTCGGCTCCCTTCCTGTGGGAGGTACTGCTCCCCTACGCCAGGGGCCGGGAGATCTGGCGCTGCCCGTCCGACAAGGGGATGAGGTGGCAGAGGACCGGCCCGGTGCAGGCAAAGACGGGCTGGGTGGTCAAGCGATGCCATGAGATGTGGAAGCTGGGGCCATCCGACCCCCTGCTCAGCCGTCTCTGGTCCAGCTACGTCACGAACCGTGCGAACTCGTTCAACACCCGCACCCATGCCCCCCGGCCGGTTCGTCTGGACCAGGCGCCGGACCCCTCCCGCGCCATGGTGGTCTTCGACCCCTGGCAGGTGGCGGACTGGAACAACGGCCCGGGCGCGGCGGACTGGAACGGACAGTGGCACGTGCGCAAGTTCCCTGAGTGCTCGTGGAACGTGGGCTTCTTCGACGGCCACGCCCGGAACCTGACGTTCCGGGAGATACGCTACCCGCAGGGAGCGCCGGAGGGGGTGGACTCGCTGTTCCACATCTACTGGGTGACCGGGAAGCTGACCGAATAGCATAGGACAGGAAGGAGCAGAAAGCGCAGATGCAGCCCGCCAGCCTGCAGCCGGTCGTCATCGCGAAGAACGTCGTCAACGTCCACGCCGAACCCAACACGGACTCCGAACAGGTCACGCAGGCCATCCTGGGACAGCCCGCGTGGGTGCTGGAGGCGAGGGACAGGTGGCGATTCGTCCAGCTGTGGGACACCTACCGGGGATGGCTTCAGGAGCGGTTCATCCTCCCGCTGGAGCCCGCCCAGAGCTACCCGGGCGAAGGGCCCGCCGTCCGGGTGAGGGCGCTCATCACGGACGCGCTGAAGGAGCCGCGGGCCACCGCTCCCATCGCCACCAAGCTGACCATCTCCACCTGCCTGGAGTGGCTGGAAGAGAAGGGCTCCTACACCCGCGTGCGGCTGCCCGGCGGCGCCTGCGTCTGGGTGCGCAGCCGGGACGTGGAGCCCGTCCCCGCTCCACCGGAGGACGCCCTTCCGTCGCCCGCCGCGCTGGTGCGCACCGCCCGCCGGTTCATCGGGACCCCGTATCTCTGGGGCGGCACCACGGCCTTCGGGCTGGACTGCAGCGGGTTCGTGCAGCTGGTCTATAACGTCAACGGCTACCGGCTGCTGCGGGACGCCGACATCCAGGCGAAGGACCCGCGCGCCCGGCTGGTGGAGCCCGACGCGCTGCGGCCGGGCGACCTGGTGTTCTTCTGCGGGGCGAACGACGAGAAGCGGGAGCGCATCACGCACGTCGGGATGTACATCGGGGACGGAGAGTTCATCCACAGCGCCGGGCAGAGCGTGGGAGTGACCGTCTCCCCGCTGTTCAGCGGATACTACTGGGACGTGTTCTGGGGGGCGCGCCGGATGCTGCCTCCCTGCCGCTGAGACGCCGCCGCGACGGCGCGCGCCGCGCGCCGCGGAAGGAGGGGCCGGTTTGAGAAAAGTGGTGCTGGCATCGATGGCGCTGGTCGCGGCCGTCGCGCCCGTCCGTGCCGAAGAGAAGCAGCCCGAGCGCTTTCTGAACGCGGTGCGGACCTTCGCGGACCTGGTGCTGCAGCACGGGCGGGACACCTTCGGCCCGAAGACGACCCCTCTCATCGTGGACGGGCTGAACGTGGACACGCTCCGGCCTCCCGTCTGGAAGCGGGAGGGCGAGGAGTGGGTGCTCAGCAACCTGGCGACGCAGCAGACGCTGTTCCGGACTCTGGACGGCCTGAGCCGCGTCACCGGCGATGCCCGCTACCGCCAGGCCGCCGTCCGGGCGCTCCGCTACGCGTTCGACAACCTTCAGCATCCCGGAGGGCTGCTGTACTGGGGCGGGCACTACTGCTACGACGCGCTGGGCGACCGGCTGGTGGGAGAGAGCGAGACCCACGAGCTGAAGCGGAACTTCCCCTACTACGAGCTGATGTGGGAGGTGGACCCGGACGCGACGCGCCGCTACATCGAAGCCGTCTGGAACGGGCACATCCTGGACTGGGAGACGCTGGACTTCAACCGGCACGCCAAATACCGGCCGCACAGGGTGACCCCGTGGAAGGAGCATCAGTTCCGGGGCGGCAAGGTGCCTTTCGGGGGAGAGGGACTGACCTTCGTCCACAGCGCGGCCGACTTCGCCTTCGCCGCCGCGATGCTCTACCGGCTGGGAGGCGAGGAGGAGGCTCTCAGGTGGGCCGAGCGGCTGATGGGACGCTTCATGGAGGCGCGTCACCCGGAGACCGGACTCGGCGCGGCCAACTTCACCACCCTGAAGGAATGCCGGATGGCGAAGCAGTTCCCGCAGTTCGAGGAACGCTTCACGGAGGCGACCGTCACGGACATCTACGGCGTGCGCTACACCCACTCCGCCGCGTGCCTGCTGGACATGGGAGCGCACCTCGGAGCGGACGGCCGGCGGTTCCTGCAGTGGGGGCTGGACGAGATGACCGCCCGCGCGAAGCACGGCTACGACGAAGAGACCAACACATTCCGGGCCATGCTGATAGACGGGACTCCCCTCAGCCCGGCCGACCGCATCAACGACGGATACGTCGAAGAGAGATGGCTGACGCCCAGGCCCGCGGACTCACGCTACTTCTATGCGTATGCCCGGGCCTACCGGCTGAGCGGGGACGCCCTGATGTGGCGGATGGCCCGGAGCATCGGAAAAGGACTGGGGCTCGGAGACCTCGGGGAGGCTCCGGGCCCGGTGGCGGAGAGGTCCACGTCCCTGAACGACCCGCTGGTCCTGATGGGGCTTCTGGAGCTGTGGGAGAAAAGCGGCGAGCGAAGCCTTCTGGAGCTGGCGGAGAAGGTCGGGGACAACGCTCTGGGCACCCGCTTTCACAACGGGCTGGTGGTGCGCAGCCCGGACCACGTTAACTGCAAGTTCGACGACGCCCTCCCCCTGGCTCTCCTGCACCTTCACGCCGCGCTGACCGGAGCCCCCGACGGGAAAAGACCGCCCGCGTTCCGGATGTCGCAGGGATACTTCCACTGTCCGTACGACGGGGTGGGACGCACCTACGACAACGAGGTCATCTACTCGCAGCTCCGCGGGCAGCCCGCGCCGTGAGGCAGGCGCCGCCGCTCTCTGCAGAAATCCTCGAAAAAAGCCCTGTTCTGACGGACGGGGGGCGCTGTTTGTGCTTTCATGCCTGAGGCCCGGCCGCTCTGCGTCCGGGACGTCATTCCCCGTCCGGGGAAACGGAGGATTTCCAGGGTCATGAGAAAAGCGCTGATGGTCTGGGGCGGATGGGACGGCCACGAGCCGAAGCAGTGCGTGGACATCTTCGCTCCCATCCTCGAGGAGAAGGGCTTCGAGGTCATCATCTCCGACACGCTGGACAGCTACCGGGACGCGGACCTGATGGGTTCGCTGAGCCTGATCGTGCCCGTCTGGACGATGGGGACGATCGAAGGGGAGCAGGAGGCGGGCCTGCTGAACGCCGTCCGCTCCGGCGTCGGGATAGCGGGATGGCACGGGGGGATGGGCGACTCGTTCCGGAACAACACGGAGTACCAGTTCATGGTGGGAGGGCAGTGGGTGGCCCATCCCGGGGGCATCATCCCCTACACGGTGAACATCGTGCGTCCGGACGACCCCATCGTGCAGGGCCTGTCGGACTTCGCGATGAACAGCGAGCAGTATTACATGCACGTGGACCCGTCGAACGAGGTCCTGGCCACCACCACGTTCTCGGGCGAGCACGCTCCGTGGATAGAAGGGTGTGTGATGCCGGTGGTCTGGAAGCGGAGATTCGGCGAGGGGCGGGTGTTCTACAGTTCGCTGGGACACGTGGCAGAGGACTTCGATGTCCCGGAGGCCCGGGAGATCATGGTCCGGGGGATGCTCTGGGCCAGCCGCGAAGGCTGAGCACCCGGACGGAAAGAAAGAGGTACACACCATGGCAGCCAGACCGGCAAAGGTCGGCATCATCGGATGCGGCAACATCAGCGGGATCTACTTCCAGGCGGGCAGGACGTTCGAGATGCTGGACATCGTGGCCTGCGCGGACATCATCCCCGAACGCGGGAAAGCCGCCGCGGAGCAGCACGGGGTCCCGCGGGCCTGCAGCCCCGAGGAGCTTCTGGCGGACCCGGAGATTGAGATCGTCCTCAATCTGACCATCCCGCGGGCGCACGCGGAAGTCGCCCTGAAGGCGGTGGAGGCGGGAAAGAGCGCTTACAACGAGAAGCCGCTCACCATCACCCGGGAAGAGGGGCGCAGGCTTCTGGAGGCCGCGAAGGCCCGCGGGGTGCGGGTGGGATGCGCGCCGGACACGTTCCTGGGGGCGGGGATACAGACCTGCCGCAAGCTCATCGACGAGGGATGGATCGGGGAGCCCGTGGGGGCGACGGCGTTCATGATGTGCCCGGGGCACGAGAGCTGGCATCCGGCTCCAGAGTTCTACTACCAGAAGGGCGGCGGCCCGATGTTCGATATGGGGCCGTACTATCTGACCGCTCTGGTGAACCTGCTGGGGCCGGTCCGGCGCGTGAGCGGCGCCACCCGCATCACCCGGCCGGAGCGCATCATCACCAGCCAGCCCAAATACGGGACGCGCGTGAAGGTGGAAGTGCCCACGCACGTGGCGGGGCTGATGGACTTTGCCTGCGGGGCGGTCGGGACCATCATCACGAGCTTCGACGTGTGGGCCGCGGAGCTGCCGCGCATCGAGGTGTACGGCACAGAGGGGACCCTGAGCGTCCCGGACCCGAACGGCTTCGGAGGGCCGGTCAGGCTGAGAAGGGCGGGAGCCGGAGAGTGGTCCCTGATGCCGCTGTCCCACGGGTATGCGGAGAACTCCCGCGGCATCGGGGTGGCGGACATGGCCTACGCCCTGCGTTCGGGACGCCCGCATCGCGCGAACGGCGAGCTGGCATATCACGTGCTGGACGTGATGCACGCGTTCCACGACTCCAGCGACCAGGGGCGGCATATCGAGGTGGAGAGCACCTGCGAGCGGCCGGCTCCTCTCCCGCTCGGGCTGCGCCACGGGCTGCTGGACGAGTAGAACGCGAGCAGGGAGCACGGTATGACGCGGGTCCCCGCCGGGCGCCGGCGGGGACCCTGCTTCATTTGACAGTGGCAGGCGCGGGTGCTAACATCTTAGAGACTCACACAGTGGAGAATACAAGCACCCAGCCGGCTGGTGAAGGGGCCGGCCTTATTTGCGCAGGAGGAAACGGCAGTAATGCCTCTCCCTAAGGAAAAGAAGACCGAGATCATCGGCGACCACAGGACCCACGAAGCGGACACCGGTTCTCCGGAAGTGCAGGTTGCTCTCCTTTCCGCGCGGATCGCACAGCTGACCGAGCACCTGAAGGAGCACAAGAAAGACCATCATTCCAGACGGGGGCTCCTGATGCTGGTGGGCAAGCGGCGCCGGCTGCTCAACTATCTGAGCAAGAAGGACATAGACCGCTACCGCCAGCTCATCGCCAGGCTCGGACTGCGCAGATAGGGGAAAGAACCAGAGTACGTATGGAAAAACAAGAGATTGCGCTGGAGCTCGGCGGCAAGGAGCTCCGGGTAGAGACCGGCCGCGTCGCCAATCAGGCGAACGGGGCTGTTCTGCTGTACACGGCAGACACTGTGATGCTGGCGACGGCCACAATGACGAGGGCCGCGCGGGAAGGGATAGACTTCTTCCCTCTGATCTGTGACTACGAAGAACGCAAGTACTGCGTCGGGAAGATCCCGGGAGGGTTCGTCAAGCGAGGCGGGCGGCCCTCCGAACGAGCCATCCTCACCTCCCGCCTCATCGACCGCCCCCTCCGCCCCCTGTTCCCCGATGGAATGCGCAACGAAGTCCAGGTCATCGTGATGCCTCTGTCCGTGGACCTGGAAGCCGTGCCGGACGTGATGGCCGTGAACGCGGCAGCGTTCGCGCTGGCCGTGTCGGACATCCCGTTCAACGGCCCGGTGGCGGCGGTCAGGGTGGCGCGCGTCGAGGGGGAGATGATCATCAACCCCACCTTCGAGCAGACCCGGCAGGCCGACATCGACCTCATCGTGGCCGGGACGCCGGACCTGGTGAACATGATCGAGTGCGAAGCGTCGCAGGTGCCGAACGAGGACATCGTGGCGGCCATCGCGCTGGCGCACGAGAACATCAAGGTGCTTTGCGACGCCCAGGTGGCGCTGGCGGAGAAGGTGGGGAAGGCGAAGGCCGAGCCCATCATCAAGCTGCCGGACCCGGAGATCGTGGAGAGGATCCGTTCGGAGTATCTTTCGGATATCGCGTCGGCCATCTGCGACCCGGACAAGGCGGCGCGCGAGTCCGCGCTGGACGACCTGGTGGCGGACATCACTCAGAAGCTCGCGGAAGCCTATCCCGAGCGCGAGGCGGACATCGCTCTGGCGGCGGACAAGGTCATCAAGACGGAGGTGCGCCGGCTCATCCTCGATGAAGGCAAGCGCCCGGACGGCAGGGACGCGGACACGGTGCGTCCGCTGAGCGCCGAGGTGGGCATCCTGCCCCGGGTCCACGGGTCCGGGCTGTTCACGCGCGGCCAGACCCAGGTGCTGACCACCCTGACACTCGGGGCCGTGGACGAGGCCCAGATCGTGGACGGCATCGAGGAAGACACCGTCAAGCGCTACATGCATTATTACAACTTCCCGCCGTTCTCGGTCGGGGAGGTGCGCCCGCTGAGGGGACCGGGCCGCCGCGAGATCGGCCACGGGGCGCTGGCGGAGAAGGCGCTCCGGCCGGTGGTGCCGGACGAGTCCGAGTTCCCTTACGCCATCCTGCTGACCAGCGAGGTGCTGGAGTCCAACGGGTCCACGTCCATGGCGAGCACCTGCGCATCCTCGCTGGCGCTGATGGACGCCGGCGTTCCCATCAAGGCAGCGGTGGGCGGCATCGCGATGGGGATGATCTCGAACGGAGAGCGCTACACCATCCTGACGGACATCCAGGGGATGGAGGACTTCTCCGGGGACATGGATTTCAAGGTGGCCGGCTCCCGCGCGGGAGTGACCGCCATCCAGCTGGACACCAAGATCCGCGGCATCACCATCGACCAGGTTCGCGAGACCATCGAGAAGGCCACCGCGGCGCGCATGACCGTGCTGGACGTGATGGACGCCTGCATCGACAGGCCGCGGCCCGAACTGAGCCGCTACGCGCCGCGGGTGATCATGATCGAGATCCATCCCGACAAGATCGGGGATGTCATCGGCCCCGGCGGCAAGATCATCAAGAAGATCGAGGCCGACACCGGCGCCAAGCTCTCCATCGAGCAGGACGGACGGGTCTTCATCACCTGCACGGACGCCGAAGGTGGAGAGCGCGCCGCGAAGATCGTGCAGGACCTGACCCGCGAGGTGCGGGTCGGGGAGACCTTCCTCGGGACGGTGGTGCGCACGGCGACGTTCGGCGCGTTCGTGGAACTGCTGCCGGGGAAGGACGGCCTGCTTCGCATCCAGGAGATGTCGGACCAGCGCATCGGCCGCACCGAGGACGTCCTGAACGTGGGCGACGAGGTGATGGTCAAGGTGGAGGAGATCGACGACATGGGCCGCATCAACCTGTCGCGCCGCGGGCTGGTGGCCCAGGGTCTGGCTGAGCCTCTGACCGTCAAGCCGGGCGGCGGGCCGCCGCCCCACGATGAGCGCCGGGGCGGCGGCGAACGGGGCGGCCGCGGAGGCGGAGGCGGCAGAGACCGCGAACGGGGCGGTGGGCGCGACCGCGGAGAGCGTCCGCAGAACCGGGACCGGGGCGGACGGGAGCGCCGCGAGGAGCGCCCGCAGCAGCAGCAGCGCCCCCGGCCCGACCACAACATCACTTCCCTGCCCGAGGAGCCCCGCCCACCGCAGGCGCGCTTCCGCCCTAAGCAGTAGGACTCATCCGGCAGACACGGACAGGCACGGGCCGCGGCTCTCAGAGCCGCGGCCTCTTCTTTTACGGTCGCCGCCGACCTTGCGGTCAGTGGCGGTTTCGCCATCACCACCGGCCGCAAGCAGAATGCTCCGGGACCTCCCCGCCTGACTCCGGGACCGGCAGGATGAGGCATCCTCCCTCTTTGCAGAGCGGGCAATCCCCCTCCCGATCAAAAACCTGTTGACAGGCGGGCATTGCCGTATATACTGTAGTATATCACCAATACAGCGAGGCGGCCGTGTTCCTCCGGATCGATACAACCAGTGCGGTGCCGGTCTATGCTCAGATCGTGGAGCAGCTCCGCAGGGCCGTGGCCACGGGGATGCTCAGGCCCGGGGACGCCCTGCCCTCGCTGCGCGAGACGGCCGTCCGGCTGCGGGTGAACCCTCTCACGGTCGCCAAAGCCTACAGGGTGCTGGAGCACGAAGGACTCATCGAGACGCGGCACGGTCTCGGGAGCTTCGTGTCGCAGGACGCGGCGGCCCCTCTCGCAGACCTCCGGCGCGCGGAGATCCGCCGCTCCATCGACTCGCTTCTCGAGGACGCCCGGCTGCTCGGCGTCTCCATCGACGAACTGAAAGCTCTGCTGGACGAGCGCATCAACGCGTCCGGAGACGGCCGCGAGCCCCACGTCCCGGAGGACGGCAAGAATGAACAGGCCTGACGAAGCAGCCTTCGCAATGCGAAGATTGAATGTCCCGGCTCCTCCGGAAACGCTGGGCGGACCCCGCTCCGCTGTCCGTGTCGAGCCCTGATGGCGGGTGGCAGGAGGGAGGCCGAAGCGTCCCGGAGTCCGGCAGACCGCGCCCGGAGAGGAGCAGCGGCTGGAGAAGCGCGCCGGCCCGGTCGCAAAAAAGCGCCCGGCCGTCCTGAAGGCCGGGCGCCCGGAAACTGTCTCGTGAAACCCGGGACAGGCTTACTCGCCGCCTGCCATTGCTGCCGGCGCCATCCGGGCGAGGCTTCCCGTGCGGCCGATCTGGACCCCGTAGAGCCGCGCCAGGGTCAGAGGGATGTCCACGTTCTCGGCCGCCTTCGCCAGCGCTTCGGCCCCTGGCCCGAAGGCGTAAAGAGGCACCCTGGCCGAAGTGTGGCCGCCGGTGCTCCACTTTGCCTGGAACTCTTTGCCGCCTTTCGGGATTATCTCCAGGCCCCCGGTCTCGTGGTCCGCCGTCACAATGACCAGCGTCCGGCCGTCGCGCCGTGCGAAATCCAGAGCCGCTCCCACGGCGTCGTCGAACTTCAGCGTCTGGTCCACGGCGCCCTCGAGCCGGTTCGCGTGGCATTCCCAGTCGATCTGCCCGCCCTCCACCATCAGGAAGAAGCCTCTCCCCGTGGCATCGAGCGCCCGGATGGCGCGGGCGGTCATCTCGGCGAGCGAAGGCTCCGGAGGCCGGGTGGAGAGTCCCCCCATCTGCAGCAAGGCCAGGATGCGCCCGTCTTTCAGCGACGCGAACTCCTGCGGGGTCAGGGCCACCTGGTAGCCCCGGGAACGGGCCTCCTGCAGGAGGTCCCGCTCGTCCGAGCGCTTCGAGCCCTGCATGCTCTTCGGCAGGAAGAACTCGAGCCCTCCACCCATCAGCACGTGCGTTCCGGACGCGACCATCTGCTCGGCGATGCGCGGCTCCATGCTGCGGCTCTTCACGTGCGAGGCGAACCCGGCCGGAGTCGCGTGCGTGATGGCGGTGGTGGTGACCAGCCCCACGGCTTTACCCTCGTCGCGAAGGGCCTGCAGAATGGTTCGCAGCGGCCGTCCCTCGGGGTCCAGCCCCAGAGCCCCGTTGGTGGTCTTGACGCCCGTCGAGAGAGCCGTCGAAGCGGCCGCGGAGTCGGTGGTCTTTCCCGCGGCGTTGTCCGTGCCGACCAGCGTCCTGACCGGCATCTGCTGCATATTGAGACGCTCCTCTTCCCCGTGGCGGGACAGCTGGGCAGCCAGCACCTGACCCGTCCCCATCCCGTCACCGATGAGCAGGATGACGTTTCTCGGGACATCGGCGGCGCGGCAGACGCCTCTCAGCTGAACAGCCAGGAGAGCGAGCGCGATGAACTTCAGAGATAACGAGCGGCGGTTTCGAAGCACAGTGTTGCCCCCTGTCAATGTCGGTCAAAGGAATGGACTCAGGTTTTCTGCGGATGGTCACTGCTGAGGGGGAAGCAGCGCTCTACCTGCAGGCTACCGCTATTATACCCGGTATCTCCCGGTCGGAGAGGCCTCACTCCTCCCGGACCGCCTCCGCCGGGCTCAGGCGCGAGGCGTATCTCGCCGGCCAGAAACCGGCGATGAGGCTGGCGCCCACCACCCAGGCGGCCGCCTCCACGAACCAGAGCGCATCCACGACCGGGATGATGGTCCACCCGAAGAACAGACGGTTGATGACGCGGATGAGCACGAGCGCCAGCACGGGTCCGCACAGCGCCCCCATCAGCGTGCCGAACAGGCCGATGAGCGCGCTCTCGATGAGCGTCATCCGAGCCACCTGCAGCCGCGATGCGCCCACAGCCCGCAACACCCCGATCTCCCGCTGTCTCTGGATGATGAGGGCCGCAAGAGTCGTCAGCACCCCCATCACGGCGATGGCGACGGCGACGATCTTCAGGGCATTGGTGATGGCGAACGTGCGGTCGAAGATTCCGAGAGCCCGCTCTTTCAGTTCCCGGTTCAGCAGGATGGCGAGGTCGAGACCGGAGAGCTCCGCCTGCAGACGCTGCCGGAACTCGCGGGCGTCCACCCCCGGGGCAAGATAGGCCGCCGCGCTGTTGACCGAAGAATCCCCCCACAGCCGGGCATACAGCGGACGATGGATGACGATGAGTCCCTGCTCGCTGGTATAGTCGTAAAAGACGCCTCCGATGGTCAGCCGCCGGACCCCGAGCGGCGTCGGGACCTCGAACGAGTCCCCCACCCCCTTCCCTGTGCGGTTCCGAAAGGTCTCGCTGACCAGCACGTGGCCGTTCCGGAGCGCCCTCTGGAGCACATCGCGGGACTCCCCCTGCAGGAACACCAGCGCGCTGTGGTCGCGCTGCGTCTCCAGGCTGAAGGCGAAGATATCCACCGGGCGGCCATCGACCGTGGCCGTGTTCCAGCGGAGCGCGTCCACCGCGAGCACGCCGGGCTGACGCGCCAGGATCTCCGGCACCTCCGGGGGCAGCTCCGAGTAGGAGCCCGTCTGCAGGCGGGATGCGGGCTCGACGAACACGTCCGCGCGGACGCTCTGGTCCATCCACACCTCCACGGTGCGGCGGAAGCTGCCCACCATCATATTGAGGGCGATGAGCATGGTGACGGCCGACGCCAGGGCGGCGATGACGACGGCCGTGCGCTCCAGTGACCGGACCAACCACCTCGCCGACACGAGCCCCTCGACCCCCCAGAGCGCCCGCGAAGGAGCGGACACCATCCGCGCCAGCAGCACCGTGACGGCGGGCGAGGCGAGGGCCGCCGCAAGCAGCACCAGCCCGGCGGCCGCGAAGCCGAGCGTCCCGCTCCCGGAACGCAGCGACCAGAAGCAGGCCAGCCCTGCGAGCGCCGCGGCAGCAGCGGCCGCAAGGGTGACGCCGGCCAGGCGTCTCGACCGGCCCTGCATCAGCGAGCCTTCTCTTGCGGCAATGCCCGGGCGGGCCAGGGCAGCCTCCAGCGCTGGAGCGACCGCGCTCACCACGGATGCCGTCACTCCGAGAAGGAACCCGGCGGCAAGAGTCAGGGGGTCCAGGACGATGCGTGTGGCGCGGACCGAGGTGTAGAGGGCGCTGACCGTCTGTCCCACGCTCTCGAGGGCTGTCGAGGAGAGCGCCACCCCGAGCGCCACGCCTCCCAGGGAGCCCGCGACACCGTACACCAGGGATTCGCTCAGGAACATCCCCATGACCTGTCCGCGCGACACTCCCACAGACCGCAGGATGCCCGTCTCCCTCCGTCTCTGGATGACCGAGAGAGACACGCTGTTGAAGATGAGGAACGAACCGACGAAGAGGGCCACGAGCGCGAGCGCGAGCAGGTTCATCCGGAAGCTGGCGGTCATGGCCTCCACGCGTCTGCCGCGCGCCGCGGGCGGCGCGACCTCGGCTCCGGGGACGAGCCGGGAGATGCTCCGCGCGGCTGCCTCCGGAGAAGCTCCCTCACGGACGACGATGTCGAACCGGTCCACCCGGCCGGGCGTCCCGAGCACCTCCTGTGCGGAGGCGATGTCCATGACGGCGACATCCCCGCCGTAAGCGCGGGCCAGCGAGTCGCCGCGGAACAGGAACTTGACCGTGAGCGTGACCGTCCGCCCGCCGGTGGAGATGCGGATGCGCGAGCCGGGCTTCCATCCGTATCGGCCGGCGGCCGCCTCGGACACCGCGACGCAGCCCGGCTCGACCAGGAACTCCAGGAGCGTCTCCCGCGTCACGCCGGACTCGCCGTCCAGAAGCCCGGCGATGCGCGGGTCGGTGTAGAAGTCCATCCCGGCCACCAGCAGAGAGGCGCCGGGCGTTCCGGGAAGCGAGACGAGCCGCTCGATGGCCGGCCAGGCTTCCCGGACATCCGGGTCCCGGAGCACTGCCGCGAGCCGCGTCTCATCGACTCCAGACGACCCGCCCGACGCCTGGAGGTCGGCGGGGCCCGCCAGAGCGTCCACGCTGTCGTTGAAGGCGGCGAGAGCGCTGGCCCCGGCCAGGCGGATGGCGACGAACATCGCGACGCCCAGCGCGATCCCCAGGATGCTGACCCCGGTGCGGAGCGGATGGCGGAGCAGATGTCTCAGGGAGATGCGGCTAAGAAGATGCCGCACTGCCGTCCACCTTTCCGTCCACCATGCGGATGATGCGTCCCGCCGCCGCAGCCGCCTCCGCACTGTGGGTCACGAGCACGATGGTCGCGCCGGTCTCGCTCCGGACCTCTCCCAGAAGGGACAGCACTTCGGATGCGGACCGCGAGTCCAGGTTCCCGGTGGGCTCGTCCGCCAGAAGGACGGCCGGGTCGTTGATGAGGGCCCGGGCGATGGCGGCGCGCTGCATCTCCCCTCCGGAGAGCTGATGGCTGCGGTGGCGGAGGCGGTGCGCCAGACCGACCCTCTCCGCAAGCCGCGCCGCCTTCCTGACAGCCTCGGACTCCGGCGACCCGGCCAGCAGAGCCGGAAGGGTGATGTTCTCCTCCACCGTCAGGGTGGGCAGCAGGTTGAAGAACTGAAACACCACGCCCACCACCCGGCGCCGGTACTCCGTGAGGCGGGAGTCCGGCAGACGTCCCGGCTCGATTCCGTTGACCCTCAGCATGCCCGAGGTGGGAGAGTCCAGACCGGCGATGAGGTTCAGGAGCGTGCTCTTGCCGCAGCCGCTGGGGCCGACAACGGCCACGAACTCGCCCTCGCCGATATCGACGTCCACACCGTTGAGCGCGGCGACGGGTCCGGCATCGGACGGGTAGTGCTTCACGAGCTGTCTGGCTTCGATGGCTGGCATACGCGACGAGACTTCCTTCCCGGGACGCGGCACTGCTGCTCAGGAGAGTGTGCCCGAAATGCTGAACGCCGTCCCGCCCCTCCCCGTCACCCGGGCGCAGCTGACCGGCAGGAGCCAAAAAAAGCCCGGCGGACCGCGTGGTCCGCCGGGCCTTTCTGAAAGGAGGGTGGGAAGCTTTCAGCCCCCATTCTAGCGCGTTGCGGCTCTGCTCGCAACACTTCTCCAGCGAAAATAAAGAGATTTTTTCACAGAGCTGCTTTCACCCGAGAGCTGCCGCCCCAAAGAAGAAGCCCCCCGGTGGACTTTCGGGGTCCACCGGGGAGGTGAAAGGAGGGTGGGAAGCTTTCACCGGCAATCATATCGGACTTCCGCCCGCTCCGCAATAGGGTGCGGTGAATTTTTTATCACTTTTTTCACTATGCTTCCGGCTCACAGCCGTGGCGGAACGCGGCCTTGACAGGAGAGGACGTCGGCCTTACAGTATCAGAGGAGAGACCGGCGACACCCGGGCCGGGACCGACCCGCCGGCCCGGAGGAGGAAAGGAGAAAAGACCAAGATGAGGATCGCACTCGTGCTGCTGGCCGCGATGGCCGCCGCATCGCCAGGACTGACTCAGGTCCTGGTGGACACCGGCTTCGAGCCCCCGGAGTATGTCCCGGGCGACATCACCGGTCAGCAGGGCTGGATCACGGACAGCACCAACTACACCGTCACGGCGCTTCCCGACTTCGTCATCAGCGGGCAGCAGTCGCTGCTGGTGACCGGCAATGCCGGACGCGCGGGAAGGCTGCCGCTCAGCGGAGCCGGTCCGCTGATGACGATCGAGGTGACGATGGCGAAGGCCGCCGTCAACACCGCCCAGTGGTGGGTCACGCTGCAGACCGCCGCCGGCAGCGGCCGGAGCGCGGCTTTCGGCTTCAACAACGGGTTCATCCAGTACTACCAGGCCGGTCCCGGCTGGACCACCTACTCCACGTATGAGGCCGCGACGGCATACCGCTTCCGGGCCGACGTGGACATCGACGCGAAGGTGTATTCCCTCTGGGTCAACGGGACTCTGGTGGCGGAGAACATCCCGACCTTCTCCACCACCCCTGCCGTTCCCGAGCAGGTCTACTTCTATCGCGGATTCCTGAGCATCACGGGCCAGCCTGCGTGGTGGAACTACGCCGTGGCCGACGACCTGAAGGTCACGGTCATCCCCGAGCCCGCCAGCCTGCTGACGATGGCTGCCGGTCTGGGCGCGTTCGGACTCAGGCTGCGCCGCCGCTCCTGAGGCCGGCGCACACCGGCACGGACTGCTGCCTGCGCCGCCGCTGCGGCGGCGCAGGCAGACTTTGCCTTCCATTCTGAAGGCCGCAAGACTTTGGGCATCCGGAACCGCCTTCTGGCGGCGTTATCCATCCTCGCCTTCTCCCCGGCGCCCCCGCTGAGCGCCGGGATGGTCACCGTCTGTCAGGCGAACATCTACAACGGCGGACGGTGGACCGAGCAGGACCAGAGCCGCGTCACCTACGACACGGCCCGCCGCTTCGCCGAGTGGGTGGCGACGGTGAACCCGCCCGGCTCCCCCTGGCCCCCCATCGCGGTCATCGGCGTCCAGGAGCTGATGAGCGAGACCGACCGCACGACGCTTCAGGGATTCCTGCAGCAGACCACCGGAGCGACCTGGCAGAGCGCGCGCACCGCGCAGGGAGTGAACGGCACGAGCGGCATCGGGATGTTCTGGCGCCCGGACCTGGTGGAGACCTTCACCCAGTGGCAGTTGGGGGAGCGGGTGCTGGAGCAGTTGGACAACGGATATGTCATCAAGTTCACGGGACGCCTGTTCCGGAACCGCGGCACGGACGAGGCGTTCGGACTCTTCACGGGAAAGCTGGTCTGGGACGGCGCCATTCTGAACGGCCAGACCGTCACCGAAGAGATACGGCGGTCTCAGGCGGCAGCTCTCAAGGAGTGGATCCTGAACGGGGCGCCGGGCGCTCCGGGGATGAGCCAGTATCCGGGCACGGCCCGCATCATCGCCACCGACCTCAACAGCGGCGTGGGGACCGCCACCTGGCAGGAGATGAACGCGGACTATTCGGACCCCTCGACGCAAAGGACCCACAACTCGTTTCTCGGGGCCCTGCTGGACATCGCGGGGAGGCGGCTGGACTACATCTGGTGGGACCGGGACGCCGGAGTGAAGCAGCCCGGCGGCTTTCTGGACGGCCCGAGACGCAGTCCTCACTTCGGAAGCGACCACCGGGCGGTGTACGCCACAGTGGAGGTGCACCCCGTCGACCTGACCCCGCCTGCGGTCGTCCTGCAAAGCCCCTCTCCCGGCATCGCGCTGAACGGCCCGGCGGTGGCGTCCGCCTCCGCGACGGACGCCTCGGGAATCCTGCAGGTGGAGTTCTTCGCTGACGGCGTGAGCGTCTGGACGGACACCGTCCCTCCGTTCGAGTTCGTCTGGGACCCGGGCGCGCAGGCGCCGGGGTTCCGCGTCCTGACGGCTGTCGCCACGGACGCATCCAGCAACCGCACGAAGGGGACGAGCCAGCCGGTGGTCGTCTGGGCGGGGCCTTCCGACGGCCGGCCCGGAGCGGGCGGCGTGAAGCTGCTGCCTGACGGGACCCGGGTGGCCCTGGAGGGGCAGGTGGTGACGGCAGTATTCAGCGACGGGTTCTACATCCAGGATGAGAGCCGGGCGGCTGGCTTCCGGGTGACCGGGATGGCCGGCCCGTCGCCGGGAGACCGGGTGCGCGTGACCGGAACGCTGCGGACGCTCAACTCCGAGCGCATCCTGGCGGCAACGACTGTGGAGGTCATCGGGACGGGCGCCGCTGCGCGCCCGCTCCTGATGGGCGGCCGCGATGCGGGAGGGGGAGCGCTGGGAGAGTCCACGCCGGGCGTCGAGGGGATGACGGGGCTGCACAACTTCGGGCTGCTGGCCGGCATATGGGGCCGGGTCACCCACGCATCCCCACCCTCCTTCCTGTATGTGGACGACGGGAGCGGCCGCCGCGACGGCTCGGGATTCGCGGGCATCCGCGTGGACATCTCGGCCGTTCCCGGACTGCAGACCCCGCCGGTGGGAGCGCTGGTCCGGGTGGAAGGGATCTGCATGCCGCATCCGGTCGCGGGCAGGGTGCAGGGGAAGATGAAGATCCGCACGGAATCCGATATCCGGGTGCTTTCCGGCTGACGGGTTGCTCCCGGACGGTGTAAAATGGGCTGGAAAATGTAACCGGTTCCAGAAGGAGCGGCGGCGGGAAGCGCCAAGGAGGACCTGCAATGTTCCATCGGTCGCCTGCGAAAAGCCGGTCGGGATTCACCCTTATCGAGCTGCTGGTCGTCATCGCCATCATCGCCATCCTGGCAGCCATCCTCTTCCCGGTATTCGCTCACGTGAAGAAGATGGGCCTGAAGACGCAGTGCGGCAGCAACCTGCAGCAGCTGGCGAAGGCGTTCTTCATGTACTGCAACGATAACAACGGGCGGGTTCCCAGGCTGTGCCGGGTCAGCCTGAGCGGTGTGGAGAACTGGGCGAACACCGGTCAGTACAACTGGTATCAGCGAGCGACGAGCGGCGTCTTCCTGGACCTGAACAGCTACGTGAAGAACGACCAGATCTGGCTCTGCCCCGGGCCGGTCTGCAACCTTTGCTTCGACTCCTCCGGGACGCGCTATGAGATCGACTACCGGTTCAACGACCGGATGAACCTGTCCGACGGACAGCCCGTGCGCACCAAGAAGATGGACTCCTGCACCCACCCGTCCAGCTTCTACATCGTGAGCGACCGCCACAGCCGCCACCATTACGAGCGCAACGCGAACCGCCAGAACGAGTGGGTCATGCTGATGGTCATGGCGGACGGGCGGCTGGTCAGCAACGTGAAGCCGTACAGTCCGGAGTGGTCGGACTCCCGGGGGACCCTCAAGTACGCGCACTGGGACTTTCCCTTCTGCCATCAGATGGACCGCTTCGTGACCTCGGAATACTGAGCGGTCCACGGTGTCGCGTCTCCCGGCGGGCTTCCCGCGCTGCGCTGCCGACGGTGGCGGTCAGCCCGAAGCCCCGTTTGCTCAGGAAAGGACCCTGTCGCTGATGCGAGCCCTTGCGGCGGCGCTTGCCTGCGTCTCGGCCGCCTGCATCCCGGCCGGGGCGTCGGCTGAGGCGCCGCGATATACACTCATCACCCTGCTGCACACCAACGACCTTCACGGACGGGTGCTCCCGGAGGACGGAAGCGGCGGCCTGGCCAGGGCGGCCACCGTGGCCGGTCAGGTGCGGGCGGAACACCCGAACGTGGTCTGGCTGGATGCCGGAGACATCATCCACGGCACTCCGGAGGACTATCTCTCGGGCGGCCTTGCGACCGTGAGCGCCATGAACGCCGCCGGCATCGCGGCGGCGACGGCGGGAAACCACGAGTTCGATTTCGGCCCGGACGTGTTCCGGCAGGCTATGGGCCACGCCCGTTTTCCGTTCCTCGGGGCCAATGTCCGCGCGCAGGCGGGAGGAGCCTGGCAGAGTCTGCAGCCTTACACCATCCTCGAAGTGGACGGGGTGCGCATCGGGGTGCTCGGGCTGGTCACGCTGCAGACCGTCGACCTGCAGTGGCCGGGCCGCATCCGCGACCTGGTCTTCGAAGACCCGGTGAGCACCGCCAGGGAGCTGGCGCCGGCGCTGCGCGAACGCTGCGACGTGCTGGTGGCGCTTTCGCACCTGGGCGCGGTGGAGGACGAGAGGCTGGCCCGAGAGGTGCCGCTGTTCGACTTCATCATCGGGGGGCACTCGCATACGGTCATCGCCGACTGGAAGTGGGTGGGAGAGACGCTCATCGCCCAGACGGGGGCGTACGCCCGGGCGCTCGGGCGCATCGACTTCGTGGTGCGGCGTGACGGCTCCGGACGCTCGGAGATCGTCTCGGTGAACGGACGGCACACCCGCTGGAGCGAGCTGGACCGGCAGGCGCTCGGCATCCGGTTCCCGGCGTCCCCCCTCATCCCGCTTGACGGCAGCATCCCTCCCGACCCCGCCGTGATGGAGGCCTACGCTCCGTTCCGGCAGCAGGCGGAGAGGATCCTGGCCGGTCCCGCCGGAGAAGCGCTGGAGGATATCCCTTCCGGAGATGCGGACTCCCCGGCCGCCGCACTGGTGGCCGACGCCGTGCGGGAGATCACCGGTGCGGACGTCGCCGTGGTGGACGCGAAGTCGGTCACCGGGAGCCTGCGGGCGGGGCCCGTGACCGCCGGGGACGTCTACAACCTCATCGGGGGCTACACCCGGCAGCATCTCGTCACCGTCCGGATGTCCGGCGGCCAGCTGCGGAAGGCCCTGGAAGGGGAGTTCGCCCGCAAGGGCAGGGTCGAGCTGGCCGTCTCGGGCTTTTCCCTCGACGTGCGGGAGGGCGAAGCAGGTCCTGCCATCGAGCGGATGGAGGTGAACGGCCAGCCCGCGGGAGAAGACACTCCGTATTCCGTGGCGGGGCAGGCATACGTCATCACGAACCTGATGAACGCGGCGGGACCGGTGGAGGTCCTGGCGGAGCTTTCCGAGACCACCCGCGAAGCGGCGCACGAACGGGTGAGGAAGCTGGGACGCTTGGCCCGCCCGGAGACGGGCCGCATCAGGCTGCTTTCGGGAGCGGGGAGTCCGCGATGACGGGAACGTGCGTCCCTGAAGGCGCGCGGAAGTGGAACGCGCCACCATTCCGGAGACGATGAGACGCTCGAAAGCAGGAATGCTTTTCCTTGCGGCGCTGCTTGCGCTGACATGCGGGAGCTGCTCCCGGCAGCAGGAGGGGCCGGCCCGGGTCACGCTGACCCTTGCGTGCTGGGAAGGGCCGGAAGGACTCGCCAGCCTGACGAAACTCCTGGACCGCTACCGCGCGGAGAATCCCCACGTCCACATCGAGATCCAGCAGGTGCCGGGAAGCCAGTATTACCAGAGGCTGCAGATACAGTTCGCGGCGGGGGTCGCGCCGGACATCATGCAGATGGCTTACGACAGGCTGCCGTCGTTCGCGCACCGCAACACGCTGCATGCGCTGGACGAGCTGATAGAGCGGGACGGCTTCCCCGTGGACGAGATGTTCCCGCAGCTGCTGCCCGCCCTGCGCTATCGCGGCCGCTTCTACGGCCTGCCTCGCGGATGGACCACCTTCGTCCTGTACTACAACCGAGATATGTTCCGTGAAGCCGGGGTCCCGTTCCCGCGCGAAGGCTGGACCTGGGACGAGTTCCTGACCGCCTGCCGGAGAATCACCCGGGACCTGGACGGCGATGGCCGGCCGGACCGTTTCGGATGCGACGCTCCCACGCAGATGGACGGCATCGCCTTCTGGATATGGCAGAACGGAGGCCGTCTGTTCACGCCGGATATGTCCCGCAGCCTTCTGGACTCCCCGGAAGCCATCGAAGCGGTCCAGTTCCTGGCGGACTGCCAGTACAGGTACGGGGTCTTTCCCACTCCCGAGCAGGCTCAGGACCTGGGCGGGGGAGGCGAGATGTTCCGGAGCGGCCGCCAGGCGATGTTCATCCAGGGACGGTGGGCCTGCCTGAACTTCCGCGGCGCGACCTATCCCGACGGACGTCCTCTGGACTGGGACGTGGGGCCTCTGCCGATGCGCAGGGAGAAGGCAACGGTGCTTTTCGCCAACTGCTACGTGCTCCGCCGCGACGGCCCGAACCTGGAGGAGGCCTGGAAGCTGATGAAGTTCCTGACCGGATACGAGGGCCAGAGGCATCAGGCGCGGACCGGACGCGACATGCCCTCCTTCGTCAGCGTGGCGAATTCGCCGTACTTCCTCGACCCCGATACCCCGCCCGATTCCGACCGGGTGTTCCTGGACGCCGCCGGATACGCTCGCCCGCTGGAGGTGGATGCCAACACCAGCACCGTCTCGGAGATGGTCTCCGAGGAACTGGCCCAGATCTTCACCGCGCGCAAGGACGTCCGGAAGGCCATGACTTCGCTCGCGCGGCGCATCGACCGCGTTCAGCAGGAGAGCCGCACGGACAGGGGAGGCGCCCGGTGAGGAGACGCAGGGACGGACTCACGGCGGCGGCGTTCCTTGCGCCCAGCTTTGCGGGGCTCCTTCTCTTCTCGGCCATCCCCATCCTGGGGGTGTTCGCCATCAGCCTTCTGGAGTGGGACATCCTGACCCCGCCGCGCTTCGTGGGGTTGGCGAACTACGCCGAGATGTGGAGCGAACTGCGTCACGGCGAGACGCTGAGGACGGTCCTGGTGAACACGCTCTACTTCACGGCCGCGACCGTTCCCCTGGCGATGGCGGTCTCTCTGGGCGTCGCCATGCTGCTGAACCGGAGACTGCGCGGGCTTGCGGCGTTCCGGGTCATCTTCTTCCTGCCCAGCGTCACGAGCATCGTCGCGCTGGCGATCGTCTGGCGGCTGATGTACAACCCGGAATACGGCATCGTCAACAGGTTCCTCCGGGCGCTGTGCATCCCGTGGCTTTCGGACGGACGACTCACGCTCATCCAGCTGGTGCCGAACCCTCCGGGGTGGCTGGCGGACCCGAACTGGGCGATGCCCGCCATCATCATCATGAGCGTGTGGGCCGGGCTGGGGTACAACGCCATCCTCTACCTTGCCGGTCTGCAGGGCATCAGCTCCAGCTACTATGAGGCGGCGCGAATCGACGGGGCCAACGCCTGGCAGACGTTCCGGCACATCACCTGGCCGCTTGTGTCCCCCACCACGCTGTTCATCTTCACGATGTCGGTGATATCCGGCTTTCAGGTGTTCACGCAGATCTATATGATGACGGCCGGACGCCCGACTCCGCAGACCATGGTCTACGTGTATCACGTGTATTCGCAGGCGTTCACGTCGTTCAAGCTGGGCTACGCCTCGGCGCTGGCGTTTGTGCTGTTCCTGATGATCCTGGCGGTGACGCTGCTCCAGCTTTCCATCACCAGACGCTGTACGCATTACGGCGGTTAGATGAGACTCAGAAAGACACTGGGAGACCTGTTCGCCTATCTGGTGCTGGGAACACTGGGCGTCAGCATGCTGGTCCCGTTCGGCTGGATGGTGCTGGCATCGCTGCGCGACAGGACCGAGTTCTTCCGACCGGTGGAGGGACTGTTCCCCTCCGGGGTGCACTGGGAGAACTACCTGCAGGCGTGGACCACCGTGCCCTTCGCCGCGTTCTTCCGGAACAGCGTCATCGTCGCCGTCACCGTGACCGCCTGCCAGCTGTTCACCTCCTGCCTTGCGGCGTATGCCTTCTCGAGGCTGCGCTTCCGGGGTCGGGACGCTCTGTTCATCGGCTATCTGTCCACGATGATGGTGCCTGCACAGGTGACGATGATACCGCTGTTCGTGATGATGGTGAAGCTGCGCTGGATAGACTCCTTTGCGGCGCTCATCGTCCCGTTCGTCGCCAGCGCCTACGGTTGCTTCCTGCTGCGCCAGTTCTTCCTGACCATCCCGCAGGAGCTGGAGGACGCCGCGGCGATAGACGGCGCGAGCCACTGGTCCATCCTGGCGCGGATCGTGCTCCCGCTGTCCCGTCCCGCGCTGACGGCGTTCGGCCTGATCGCCTTCCTGGGCAGCTGGAACAGCTTCATCTGGCCCCTCATCGTCATCAACCGGCCCGCGATGAAGACCATCCCCATCGGCCTGCAGTCCCTGCAGGGATTCTACGGCGACGGGAACTGGGCGGTGCTGATGGCCGGGGCGGTGATGGCCGCCCTGCCGATAATCGTGGTGTTCCTGTTCGCGCAGAGGCACTTCATCGAGGGGATAACTCTCACGGGACTCAAGGGATAGGGTCCACCCCACATCTCCAGGCAGCGGGTGGGCGGCCTCATACGACCCCGCGCGCCGGCTCCGGCGGGACAGGGCGGAAGGGGCGATTCGACCCGGCAAAAATACCTGTTTTCCGGGGGAAGGATTGACAGACGCCGGCGGAATCCGTACTCTTGAAACAGGTTACTCTTGGATACGTGAGGACTTCCTCCTGTTCCGGGCGCCCCGCCGCCTGCGGCGCGGCAGGGAATTGCCGGGAAGGGGGGGTTTGTGCTATAATTCGATTGTCGTGCCGTCGGCGGACACGACGGGAGAGTCAAGACGGGTGACGCTCCTGTGGAGCAAGCCCGAAGGACGGTTCTGGAGAGACAGGATTCAGGTGCGGAAGACATCCTGGGACGATCGCGGAAAGGAGCTCACTAGGGAGATGAAGGGAAAGATCCTCATTGCCGGACTGCTGGCGCTGTCCCTGATGACAGCGTGTTCGCAGGGGGCCTTTGCATACGGAACGCAGACATTCACGTTCCTGGGCTACGGGAACCCGGGGATTATCGGTACCAACGTGACGATCTCGCTGGACGGGTCCAGCAGGGCCGTGTACGCGGGCCGCTACCTCGGGAAGTTCAATGATTCCCCGGCGTTCAACATCTTCTGCGTGGACGTGCGCCACACCATCAACTGGAACGCCAGCTTCACCACCCTGGTAACTCTGGGGCGGACGATGGACCCGGCCTATCCGTGGCAGCCGGCGACGGGCTTCTACGAGAACGGCCCGCAGGGTGCGCCCGGCGGTCTGGCTTCGGCGCTGACGGAGGCGGATTACAAGCCGGTGTTCTCGCCGGGTTCGCTCAATGTGACCCAGCGCTCCCGCGCGGTGGCGTGGCTGGGGTCCACCTATCTCAGCGCGAACCTGACGGCGCAGCAGGCGGCGGCCATCCAGCTGGCCATCTGGGACATCGTCCAGGATGGCGGCGACGGTCTGGCGGCGGGGTCCTTCCAGGTAAGCGGAAACGGTGTGGCTTCGCTGGCGCCCACCTATATCTCGGAAGCGATCGCCAACGCCGGATGGGGCGGGCCGGATGAGACCGTGTTCATCCAGGCGCGGCGGCCGCTGGGGCCGGGCGACCATCTGCAGGATTTCATCTTCCACAATCCGGGCACCTATATCCAGGTCGTGCCGATACCGGAGCCGGTGTTCTTCCAGTTCGGGACGCTGGCCGGACTCGGCGGGCTGGGGCTGCTGCGCAGGAGGTTCCGCTCCTGAGGAGACTTCCCAGCGGGACCGCGTCCCGGATGTCCGAGATGAAGACGGCCTGAGCCGGCACTGTCCGGCAGGGCATTGAGATAAGGAGAAGGCAGCCCCCGTGACGGGGGCTGCCTTGACCGGCATCATGATGGGGCCGGCAATACTGCGAGGACGGAAGACTTCAAAGACCACGCTCGACGCCGGCGTGGGCGAGCATCGGGTGGGAAGCCGGCAGGGAGCGTTTGCGGAGGTTTGGTATAGTAATGGCAATCGCCGAGAAGAAGCTGGGCGGAAAGCCTGACGACGAGATGGACTCTGCGCCGCAGGAGGGCAAGGAGGCGGGCTCGCCGCAGGAAGGCGAGCCGGAGATCTCCTACCCGTTCGCCTGGCCGGGAGTCGCGGGCGGCGGGCTGGGTCTCACGAGGGAGCAGGAAGAGCTGTTCTTCCTGTGCATCCTGTCGCCGGAAGCTTCGGACAGCCCCTGGTATCCCCGCATCAAGCGCGCCCTGGATATCGTCATATCCGCGGGGATGCTGGTCCTTCTGTCGCCGCTGTTCCTCCTCATCGCGCTGGCCATCTGGCTGGAGGACCGCGGGCCCATCTTCTACCGTCAGACGCGCATCGGGCGGGAGGGGCGCCCGTTCACGTTCTATAAATTCCGCAGCATGGTGGTCAATGCGGACGAATTGAAGCATCATCTTGCTCAGCAGAATGAGCAGGACGGACCGGTCTTCAAGATCCGCAACGACCCGCGCGTGACGCGCGTCGGGCGGCTTCTGCGCAAGACTTCGCTGGACGAACTGCCCCAGTTCTACAACGTGCTGCGGGGGGACATGAGTCTCGTGGGCCCGCGTCCCCACCTGCCGCACGAAGTGGAGAAGTATCTGCCGCACGACGGGCTCAGGCTGACCGTGCCGCCCGGCCTGGTCTGTCTCAGGGAGGTATGCGGCCGTTCCGACATCCCGTTCGAGCGCTGGATAGAACTGGACCTGATCTACATCCGGAGGCGCTCGTTGAGGACGGACTTCAACATCCTGAAACGGGCCGTGCGCGCGGTGCTGCGGGGCGAAGGGGCTTACTGAAGAGCGATGGCGAGAGGAAGGACAGGTGCTTTGGTTTACCGGAGCACGGCCTCTCGGCGGGAGGCGGATGCGGCCGTCCGTGCCTGCAGGACAAACTCCGCCGCGTGTGGAGAAGTCTGGAGGACACTAACAGATGACTGACGCGACCGAGCAGACCGCTCCGTCTCCCGCCGAGCCCGGCGTTCAGGAGGCTCCGGCGTCGACCCGCCGGGCCGCCACGCCGCGGCAGGCCGCAGCAGGCGCCAAGGCTGCCGCGAGGAGGAGTTCCCCTCTCGTTCTCTGGGGAGTGGCGCTTCTGGCGCTGTTCATCGGGCTGGTGATCGGCGTGTTCGGCATGCGAGCGCGCTATCACGCCAAGGAGGTGGTCTTCTCCGTCAACGGGGCGACTGTGGACAAGAACATGTTCTTCGACCGGCTGCAGAGGGCGGCCGGCGTGCCGGTGGCCCGGGCGCTGGTGCAGGAGAAGCTCCAGCTGCAGTTCGCGGAGAAGGAAGGGGTTCTCCCCACCGACGAGGAGGTGGAGGCGCGCTTCCAGGAACTTGCGCAGCGCAAGAACTTCCGGGAGAACCTGCAGCGTCAGGGCCTCACCGAAGAGCAGTTCAAGAGCAACCTGAAGCTCACCATGGCGCAGGCGAACGTGCTGACCAAGGGGGTGCAGGTGACAGAGGCGGAGATACGCGAGTTCTACCGCCAGAACACGGACCCGAAGAACCCCAACGCCCGCTTCTACATGCCGGAGACCGTGCAGCTGGCGGTCATCGTCACGCGCACGGAGGAGGACGCGCGGAAGGCGCTGGCCGACCTGAACCGCGGCATCGCCTGGGCGACGGTGGTGAAGAACTACAGCCTGGACGACAGCAAGGAGAACGACGGCGTGCTGCCTCCCACCGTGCGCGGGCGGACCCGCGCCAGCACCATCCCGGGTCTGGAGGACGCGGTGTTCGGGATGAAGGTGGGAGACCGCATCGGGCCGCGGCAGTTCGCGGGGGCGTGGTGGATCATCCGCTGTCTGGACAAGCGTCCTGCCGAGACCCTGCCGTTCGAGCAGGTGAAGACGGAGTGCGAAGTGGGGGCGAAGCTGGTCAAGGCGGGGCCGGAGACGGCGAAGAAGGTGGAGGCCAGGTTCGCGGAGTTCCAGAAGAACGCGGAGATAAAGGCGTTCTGGCCGCAGTATTCGGAGGCCATCAAGGTCCAGTAGCAGACCGGTTTGGCCGGGGAGGCACCGTGGCTGCCTCCCCGGCTTGAGACAGAAAGCAGTCAGGAAGGCGGATCTCGAAGAGCAGAAGAAAATAACTGAAAGGAGTATGGCCGGCTGTGAAGGACACAGGCGCAAGCCTGCTCCGCGGGCAAGGAGAGCGGCCGGCATCGAGACCCCGCGGCACGGGTGATCCTTCCCCGCGCGCGGAGACGTTCGGAGGTAAAGGAAGGGAGGTAACAGAAAAATGGATATCTCGAAGATATCCCGTGTGATGGTGTTGACGTTGGCGCTGGCGGTGCTGGCCGGCGCGGCAGGCGCTGCCACCCTGCAGCCTTTCAAGTTCCTCGGCGTGGACACCAGCGTATCGGCGATTCTCGGCGGTGTCTACGTCGGCGGCTACACGGGTCAGGTCAATGGCGTGGCCTACCGGATGTTCTGCGTCGACTACAACCATCACGTCGCGTTCAATGAGACATACCAGACACTGGCCGCACTCGGCCGGGTGACGGACCCGTCAGCTCCCGATGTGAGACCGACAGGGACGCCCGACGGGTATCCCGACCTGTCGCAGGAGCCGAACAGCCTCTGGTATTATGAGAACCCGAACGACTCGAGCCAGGGGGCCGGGTTGAGTTCTGCGTTGCACAACCAGGACTACCTGAAGTCCAACGCCAAGCTGCCATCCGGAGCTGACACGCCAGCGAAGCGCGCAGCGGCAGTCGCCTGGCTGACCGACAACTACGTGAACGTCTGGACCCAGAGCGTCCAGGTGCCCGTGCAGCTGGCCATCTGGGACATCGTCCAGTACGGTGGAGACTACACCCTGATCAACGCCATCGGCGGCTCGTGGGCTACCTTAGCTCAGAGCTACGTCACAATGGCGTTCGCGAACTCCGTCGGCTACACGGGCAACGCCATCTGGGTGCAAGCGCCCCGCTCCGGCGAGTTCAGCTGGGACGTCCACCGTCAGGAGTTCGTGTATTCCATCCCCGAGCCGGTGTTCTTCCAGATGGGAGCGCTGGCGGGAATGGGTGGACTGGGCCTTCTGAGGCTCCGCAGGCGCTGAGAGCCTCAGTCTGACAGGAGACGGCGCAGGTGGCGCCGCCGTATCCGACAGTGAGGGCCGCGCAGACCGTCTGAGGCGCGCGGCATAGGTTTCGTGATGCCCCCCTCCCCGCGAGGGGGGCATTTGCGTCTTTGCGCCGAAGGCTCTGCCGCGCCGTTGACGCGGGAGGGACGCATGTGGTAGGAAACCCGTGGAAGCCGCCGCGCCTCCCGGCGCGTCTAAAAATTCGAGGCCATCCCCGCGCGAAGCCGGTCCGGGCTTCCGCGGGACAGGATGGAGAAAGGAGCCGGCTGACCATGACGTTCCCTGTGAAAGGCACTCTGAAGACTCTCATGACGGCGTGTCTGCTCGCGGCCCTGTGCCTGGGCGCGGGAGCGGCGCTGGCCGCGCCGAAGATAAGCTTCGAGAACACGCAGGTGGATTTCGGCACGCTGGGACAGGGCAAGTCCGTGGACCTGGTCTACCGCTTCCGGAACACCGGGGATCAGGAGCTGACCATCGGGAACATCCACACCTCCTGCGGCTGCACCAACGCCACCGCCCTGAAGCGAACGCTCAGGCCGGGGGAGGCATCGGAGATACGGGCCAAGTTCAACTCCGGCAGCTTCCGCGGGAAAATCACCAAGACCATCACCGTCGAGACGAACGACCCGGGCAACCGCGCCGTCCAGCTCACCGTGGTCGGCTACGTGAAGCCCTCCGTCGAAGTGTTCCCGCAGAGTGTCAACTTCGGGAACCTGAAGAAGGGGCGCACATTCCAGCAGACCGTGGTGGTCAAGCCGGAAGACCCGTCCAGGTTCACAATCCGGAGCGTGGACGCCCGCGCGCCGTTCATCACGGTCAGTCAGCCGGTGCGGTCGAAGTCCGTCGCCGGCGCGTGGGAGCTTCACGTGAAGATAGACCCCTCCAGCGTGAAGCCCGGCCGCATCTATGAGATGATACAGATCCGCACCGACCTCCCCGTCCAGCCGCTGGTGGTGGTGCGGGTGCTCGGGTCGGTGGTAGAGTAGGCGTCCGCGGAGATGACCGGAGGCAGCGGGCGCGTCCGCGGCGCCGTCCTCGGCGCCGCCATCATCGTGCTGGTCTCCGCCGTGCTGGGCGTGGCGGTGACGGCCGCCCTGCCGGGCGGCATCCCGGTCCTCACGCCGCCGCCTGCCGCGCCGGGCCCGCCGCTCGATTTCCTGCAGGTCTGGGAGGCGTTCGACCGACAAGACGCGGTGTTCATCGATGCCCGGCCCGCTGACGAATACGAATACGGGCATATCCCGGGCGCCATCAACGTGCCCTGGCTGGACCGCGACCGTCACCTGGCCGCGCTCCGCCGCCAGGTCCCGCCGGACCGCAGGATAATCGTCTACTGCGACGGGGAGACCTGCGAGGCCTCCGAGAAGCTCAGCGCCTGGCTGAAGGACAGGGGTTGGAAGCAGGTGTTCGTCTTCACCGATGGCTATCCCTCGTGGCTGGCGGCCGGCATGGAGATATCCAGGGGGGAGTCGCCGTGAGGCCTGCGCCGGGGTGGCGGCAGGCTGTGACGCTCGTCCTGCGCCTGGCGCTGGGCGGCGTCTTCATCTATGCGAGCTACGACAAGCTGGGCGGCTCGCAGCTGTTCGTGGACGCTGTGGAGAACTACCGCCTGCTTCCCCGTCCGCTGCTGCACCCGTTCGCCATCCTCCTGCCCTGGGTGCAGTTCGTGACCGGGATATGCCTGGTGGCCGGTGCTCTGGTGCCGGGCGCAGCTCTGGTGTCGGCAGGAATGTACGCGATGTTCATCGCCGCGATGGCGAGCGCCATCGTCCGGGGGCTGGACATCAGCTGCGGCTGCTTCAACCTGGCGGAGGAGGGACAGAAGCTGGCCTTGGCGTCGCTCTGGCCCAGGGTGGCGGGGCTCATCGCCAGCATCTACGTGCTTGCTGCATCGGGCGACACCGGCCGGCCGCTGTCCCGCATCCTGCGCGGAAATACACGACAGGACGGAGAGGTAAGCGTATGATGCAGGTGACGTGTCCGGTCTGCTGGCATTCCGTCGTGACGGTGGCCACCTGCCAGTCGTGCGGATTCCAGCAGTGTCTGGAGTACGAAGGTCCGGTCTGCCGCGTGTGCGGAGGGGTCTGCCGCCCGCAGGTGCGGCAGCAGGACGGCGCGAAAGAAGCGCCCGCGGCCTCCTCGACCGCCTGAAGCCGGGGCCGCCAAGGGGAGATTCTCAGCGCAACGAGACCTCGCGCCGGCGCAGGCGGAATCAGGCCGTCAGGGCCGGCTCCTCGCGGCGGCCCGAGAGGATGAGCCCCAGAAGCCGGAGCGCCCCGGCCTTGTCCAGCGGCTCGTTGCCGCTTCCGCATTTCGGAGAGTGGATGCAGGACGGGCAGCCGTCCTCGCAGGGACAGCGGCGCAGCAGGTCCAGCGTCTCGGTCAGCAGCTGCTTCAGCCTGAGATAGCAGGCCTTCGCGATCCCCACCCCTCCCGGATACGCGTCGTAGATGAAGATGGACGCCAGGCCGCCGGTGTCCAGATGATACGGATGCGAGATGCCCCCCACGTCCCAGCGGTCGCAGGAAGCCACCAGCGGGGTGAGCCCGATGGCCGCGTGCTCGATGGCGTGGATGCTGCCCATCAGGTCGAAGCCGTCGTCCCCCAGCCTGCGCACCAGCCGGTGCGGGATGGTGAACCACACTCCCTCCGTGACGAAGCTCTGCTCCGGCAGGTCCAGGTCCACCACCGCCTGCACGGCGTCGGAGTACAGGTCTATCTTCCGGTAGGCCACCACCCGCCAGGTCACCTCCACGCGCCCGAAGTGGGCTGTGGCGGCCTCCAGCGGGGCGCTCTCAGCCTCCCCGACCACCCGCAGGTCCACCTCCTCCGCCGCGCGGGTGTAGTAGTGGAACTCCCCGGGCTCCACCACGGCCTCCCGCGACACCAGGTTCAGCGACACCACGCGGTAGCTTTCCCCCTGATGGAGGTAGATGGCCCCCTCGTGCACCTCCCGGAAGGCGCGCTCCGCATCCACCTCGCCCAGTTCCTGCCCGCTGCGCGTGACGATGCGGTAGCGCGAGGAGGATGACGAGCGGATGCCCACCAGCGCCGCCGGGTAGTCGGACGGCAGATAGTAGAACCTGCCGCCCCGGAAGGCCAGGTCGCCCTCCGCGCAGATGCTCCAAGCGAGCTCCGGAGCCTGCTCTCCGAACTCCCGAAGCTCCTCCTCCGAGACGGGAAGCTCGAACGCGGCGCAGCAGATGTGGGGAGCAAGGATATACTCGTTGGACGGATTGACCAGCACCCGCTCGTGAGCGCTTTCGAAGAAGTAGGAGGGGTGGGTCATCAGATACTGGTCCAGAGGGTCCTCCAGCGCCACGAGCACGCTGAGGGCCTCGTCGCGCCCTCGGCCGGCCCGTCCGGCCTGCTGCCAGGCGCTGGAGATGGTGCCGGGGTATCCCACCAGCACGGACGCGTCCAGGCCGCCCACGTCCACGCCCAGCTCCATGGCGTCGGTGGACACCACCCCGAGAAGCCTGCCGTCGAAGAGCTGCTGCTCGATCTCCCGTCGCTCCTCCGGCCGGTATCCGGCGCGGTAGGACATGACCCGCTCGCGCAGTTCCGGGGTGAAGTGCTCCAGCTGCTCCCGCGCGTAGCGCAGGATGAGTTCCGCGCTCCGCCGGGCGCGCACGAAAGTGATGTTGCGGATGCCATCGGCCACCAGACGGGCGAACAGGGCCGTGGCCTCGGCGTTCGCGCCGCGCCTGCGGCCGTCGCTCCCCAGCACGGGGGGGTTCCAGAACACGAACTTCCGGGGACCGCGCGGCGACCCGTCGTCGTCGATGACCTCCACGTCCAGACCGCTGAGACCGTGGGCCAGCTCCCGCGGATTGGCGATGGTGGCGCTGGTGAAGATGAACTGCGGCCGGGCGCCGTAATGCCTGCAGATGCGCCGGAGCCTGCGCAGCACGCACCCCACGTGCGAGCCGAACACGCCCCGGTAGGTGTGCATCTCGTCCACCACGACGAACTCAAGGCGGCGGAAGAAGCGGCCCCAGGCGGCGTGGTTCGGCAGGATGCCCTGATGCAGCATGTCCACGTTGGAGACCACCAGCCGGGCGGAGCGCCGGGCGGCGGCCCGGTCGTCGCGGGAGGTGTCCCCGTCGTAGGCGCAGACTCCCACCCTGGCAGGGAGGCGGAACTGCTTCAGCTTTCCCAGCTGGTCCTGCGCGAGCGCCTTGGTGGGATACAGATAAAGCGCCGTGGCGGAGTGATTGGTGAGCAGGCGCTCCAGCACGGGAAGGTTGTAGCAGAGCGTCTTCCCGCTGGCCGTCCCGGTCACGACGGCCACGCTGCGGCCCGCGCGGACGGCGTCCAGCGCCTGCGCCTGATGGGTGTAGAGCGCCTCCACGCTCATCTCCCTGAGCCGCAGGCCGAGGGCGTCCGGAATAGGACGGGACGGCTCGGCGAAGCGCGCCGGCCGCGGCGGGATGTCTTCGATGTGGACGATCTGTCCGGAGTAGCCCTGCGAACGCCGGACGTGCTCCAGGAACTGGAAAGGTGTCATCCGGGAAGCCTCGCCTCCTCCGGATTGTGCCAGCGAACGTCCGTTCGCGTCAAGCGTGCGCCCGCGGCGCAGCAAAGACGGCGGGCGCTCCCCTGCCTGTGCAGACGGAGCGCCCGTGAACTGAGCGGACCCCTGACCGGCTACAGCCGCTCTATCTGGCTGAACTCCAGCTCCACCGGGGTGTCGCGTCCGAAGATGGAGATAAGCACCTTGACGGTCTCCCGGGGGACGTTCACATCCTCGATCTTGCCGGTGAACTCGGCGAACGGGCCGCTGACCACGCGGACCACATCGCCCACCGCCCATTTAACGCGCGGCGGCTGCTTGGGGCCATCCACCGCCTGAAGGATGCCCTCGATCTCCTTTTCCTGCATGGGCACCGGCTTGTTGCCGGACGAGACGAAGCCCGTGACGCCCGCCGTGCTCTTCACCAGGTGCCAGGTGGTCTCGTCCAGCACCATCTCGATGAGCACATAGCCCGGAAAGATCTTCCGCTGGACCTCCGTGCGCTTGCCCCCGCGCGTGCGAAGCTCCGGCTCCGTGGGGACGAGTATGCGAGAAATCTTGTCCCTCAGGTTGAGCGATTCAGCCCGGCGCTCGATGCTTGTCTTGACTTTGTTCTCGTGGCCCGCGTATGTATGAACCGCGTACCAGTGCTTTTCCATTCCTGAGTCAGTGCTCCGTGCCGCCCCGCCCGTCCTTCCGGATGGGCATCAGCGGCCCAGTCCGAAGAGCGTCTTCGTAATGTACGCCAGGATAGAGTCTATGACATAGACGTAGAGGGTCACGAAGATGACGCCCGCGAAGACGGCGGTCGTCAGTCTCCGGATATCCTCCCACGTCGGCCAGGTCGCCCTGCGGGTCTCCGCGTAGGACTCCTTGACGTAGTTGATCGCCCTGGTGATGAAGGAGGGCTCGCGCCTGGCCGTAGCCATCTTAGTAGCCATGCTCCGATGTGTCCTGTATCAGTCGCCTGAAAAAGGGGTTGGCAGGCCCTGCCGGATTCGAACCGACGACTTCTGGTTTTGGAGACCAGCGCTCTACCAGCTGAGCTAAGGGCCTGCGACTCTCCGAGGAGAGAACCTGCGCCCGGCAGACGGACGAGCCGGATGCAGCGTGCCCGGGTGCGAGGGGCAAGCTACTTCGCCTCCCGGTGCACAGTATGTTTTCGGCACACCGGGCAGTGTTTCCTCAGTTCCAGCCGCTCCGTCTGCTTGCGGCGATTCTTGGTGGTCGCGTAGTTGCGCGCACGGCACTCCGTGCAGGCCATCGTCACGACCACTCTGATATCTGTCGCCAACGTTGTCCTCCAGACAACAGGGTGGTGCTCCGCCGCCGCGAAGCAGGCAGGCGGCGGAGCATCCGGCCCTGGACTCCTACTCGATGATCTTGGAGACGACTCCGGCGCCGACGGTGTGGCCGCCCTCCCGGATCGCGAACCGGAGACCCTCCTCCAGCGCGATCGGAACGATCAGCTCCGCGATGATGTGCACGTTGTCCCCGGGCATCACCATCTCCACCCCCTCAGGCAGCTCCACCGAACCCGTCACGTCCGTCGTCCGGAAGTAAAACTGCGGACGATACCCCTTGAAAAACGGCGTGTGACGGCCCCCCTCCTCCTTCGTCAGCACATACACCTCCGCCTCGAACTTCGTATGCGGCGTGATCGACTTCGGCTTCGCAATCACCTGACCGCGCTCCACGTCCTTGCGCTCCACTCCCCGAAGCAGAAGCCCCACGTTGTCCCCGGCCTGGCACTCGTCCAGCATCTTCCGGAACATCTCGATCCCCGTCACCACCGTCTGACGGGTCTCACGGATCCCCACGATCTCCACAGGCTCGTTCAGCTTCAGCGTCCCGCGCTCCACACGGCCCGTCGCCACCGTCCCGCGGCCCGTGATCGTGAACACGTCCTCCACGCTCATCAAAAACGGCTTGTCCGTCTCTCGCTGAGGCGTCGGTATGTAGCTGTCCACCGCGTCCAGAAGCTCCCCGATCGACTTCGCCCAGTCGCTGTCCAGATTCCCCGCCTCGATGTCCTCAAGCGCCTTCACCGCGCTCCCGCGCACCACCGGAACATCGTCCCCGGGAAACTCATACTTGCTCAGCAGATCGCGGACCTCAAGCTCCACCAGATCCAGAAGCTCCGGATCGTCCACCATGTCCGTCTTGTTCATAAAAACCACGATATACGGAACGTTCACCTGACGCGCCAGAAGTATGTGCTCCCGCGTCTGAGGCATCGGACCGTCCGCAGCGCTCACCACCAGGATCGCACCGTCCATCTGCGCCGCACCCGTGATCATGTTCTTGATGTAGTCCGCATGACCCGGACAGTCCACGTGCGCGTAGTGACGCTGCTCCGTCTCATACTCCGCATGGAAGATGTTGATCGTCACACCACGCTCGCGCTCCTCAGGCGCACCGTCGATCTGGTCGTACGGCGTATACTTCGCAAGCTCCTTCTTCGCCAGATACGCCGTAATCGCCGCCGTCAGCGACGTCTTCCCATGGTCCACATGACCGATCGTCCCAATGTTCACATGCGGCTTCGTCCGCTCAAACTTCTGCTTTGCCAACTCCTCGTCAGTCCTTTCCTGAACACAACCGGGAAGCCGGGGCGAGCCCGCTCCTCGAACCGGTCCTCACGCCCCCACAGGCTGACCCTGATACCTCGCCAGCAGTTCGGACGCCAGCGTCTTCGGCACTTCCTCGTAGTGCGAGGGCTCCATCGTGTAGGAAGCCCGTCCCTGCGTCATGGAGCGCAGCGTCGTCGCGTAGCCGAACATCTCGGCCAGCGGCACATACGCCCGGATCACCTGGGTGTTCGCCGGACCGGCCTCTATGCCGTCGATGCGGCCGCGCCGGGAGTTCAGGTCCCCGATGACGTCCCCCAGGTTCTCCTCCGGAGTGATCACCTCCACCGACATGACCGGCTCCTTGATCACCGGAGCGGCCTGACGGACACACTCCTTCAGCCCCATCGAGCCGGCGATCTTGAACGCCATCTCGGAGGAGTCCACCTCATGGTAGCTCCCGTCCACCAGGCGCACCTTGATGTCCACGATGGGATACCCGGCGAGCGCCCCGGTGTCCAGGGCCTCCCGCACTCCGGCCTCCACGGCCGGGATGTACTCCTTCGGGACCACGCCGCCCACGATGGCGTTCTCGAAAACGAATCCCTGCCCGGGCTCCAGCGGCTCCACCTCCAGCACCACGTGCCCGTACTGTCCGCGCCCACCCGTCTGCCGGACGAAGCGCCCTTCGGCGCGCGCCGGCTTCGTGATGGCCTCACGGTAGGCCACCTGCGGCCGCCCGTGGTTGGCCTCCACCTTGAACTCCCGGTAGAGGCGGTCTATGATGATCTCGAGATGGAGCTCCCCCATCCCGGCGATGATGGTCTGCCCCGTCTCCTCGTCCGTGTAGGTCCGGAAGGTCGGGTCCTCGGCGGAAAGCCTCTGCAGAGCCACCCCCATCTTCTCCTGGTCGGCCTTGGTCTTGGGCTCGATGGCCACGGAGATGACCGGCTCCGGAAAAGTGATGGACTCCAGCAGGATGGGGTTGTTCGCGTCGCAAAGCGTGTCGCCCGTCCCGGCCTCGTTCAGGCCGACGGCGGCGACGATATCCCCGGCATAGACCTTGTCCACATCCTCCCGGTGGTTCGCGTGCATCCTGAGAATGCGCCCGATGCGCTCGCGCTTCTCGCGGGAGGCGTTGTGGACCTGCGCGCCCTTCTCCAGCGTTCCGGAGTATACACGGAAAAACGTCAGACGTCCCACATACGGGTCGGACATCACCTTGAACGCCAGCGCGGCGAAGGGAGCGCTGTCCGAAGGCTCCCGCGTCACCGTCTCTCCCGTGCGCGGATGCACCCCCGAGACCGGCCCGATGTCCACCGGGCTCGGCAGGAAATCCACGATGGCGTCCATCAGCAGCTGGACACCCTTGTTCTTGAAGGCCGTCCCGCACAGCACGGGAACAACCGTCCCGCGGATCGTAGCCTGACGCACCGCGGCCACCAGCTCCTCCTCCGACGCCGGGTGCCCTTCCAGGTAGCGCTCCAGCAGATGGTCGTCCACCTCGGCCAGAGACTCGTAGAGCTTCTCGCGCCACTCCTCCGCCTGGTCGCGCATCTCCGCGGGAATCTCCACGACGTCCATCTTGACGCCCAGGTCGTCCCCGTAGATGACGGCGTTCATCTTCACAAGGTCCACGATGCCGCGGAACTCCGACTCCTGCCCGATGGGCAGCTGCACGGGCACCGCGTTCGAGCCGAGCCGCTCCCGGATGCGCTGCACCACCTTGAAGAAGTCCGCCCCGACCCGGTCCATCTTGTTGACGAAGCAGATGCGCGGGACGTTGTAGCGGTTGGCCTGCCGCCAGACCGTCTCGGACTGCGGCTGGACGCCCTCGACCGCGCTGAACACCGCCACCGCCCCGTCCAGGACCCGCAGGCTGCGCTCCACCTCCACCGTGAAGTCCACGTGCCCCGGAGTGTCGATGATGTTAATCTGATGGCCCCGCCACTCGCAGGCCGTCGCGGCGGACGTGATGGTGATGCCCCGCTCCTGCTCCTGCTCCATCCAGTCCATGGTGGCGGCGCCGTCGTGCACCTCGCCCATGCGGTGGATCCTGCCGGCGTAGAAAAGGATACGCTCGGTCGTGGTGGTCTTCCCCGCATCGATGTGCGCGGCGATCCCGATATTCCTGACTTTTTCCAGGGCGAACTTCCGCATCCTGATTCCTGTCTGCTTATGTCAACCTTACGATAGAAAGCTCTTCCGTCTCGCGACGGCTCATCGGCGTCGCGGGCAGACTCGCGTCCGACCGCGCCTGCCCGTCCACGCGGCAAGTTCGGGGGCGGACATCCCGCTACGTCAGCCCGCCCCCGAAGAGAATCCGAACCGTGTCTAGTACCGGTAGTGGGCGAACGCCTTGTTCGCCTCGGCCATCCGGTGCCCGTCCTCTTTCTTCTTGATGGACGCGCCCTGGTTGTTGGCGGCGTCCATCAGCTCTCCCGCCAGCTTCTCGATCATCGTCCTGCCGCCGCGCTTGCGCGCATTGGTGACGATCCAGCGGATGGCGAGAGAGATCCTGCGCTCCGGACGGACCTCCACCGGGACCTGATACGTCGCGCCTCCGACGCGCCGGGGCTTCACCTCGAGCACCGGCATCACGTTGCGCAGCGCCTGCTCGAAGATCTCGATGCCGGGACGCCCGGTCTTCGCCTCGATCTCCTCGAGCGCCCCGTAGACGATCTTCTCGGCCAGGCTCTTCTTCCCGCGCATCATCACGCGGTTGATGAAGCGCTGCAGCAGCACGTTCCCGTAGATCGGGTCCGGCGCGATCGGCAGTCTTCTGGCAGGTCCTTTTCTCGGCATTTGCTTCTGGTCTCTCCAGACTCCTGTGACGGCGCCTCCTATAGAGGCCGGCGCCGGTCTTCCGGAAACCTTACTTGGGCCTCTTCGTCCCGTACTTCGAGCGGCTGCTCTTGCGGTCGCGCGTGCCCGCAGTGTCGAGCGTGCCGCGCACCACGTGGTAGCGCACCCCCGGGAGGTCCTTCACGCGGCCTCCCCTGATGAGCACCACGGAGTGCTCCTGCAGGTTGTGTCCGATGCCCGGGATGTAGGCCGTCACCTCCATCCCGTTGGTCAGACGCACTCTGGCGATCTTGCGGAGGGCGGAGTTCGGCTTCTTCGGCGGAACCGTCCTCACCACCAGACACACCCCGCGCTTCTGCGGGTTCTTCTTCAGAGCGGGCGACGCCGTCCGTTTCCGGACCTTGTTCCGCCCCTTGCGCACCAGCTGACTGATCGTTGGCATAACCTGACTCGCCTACTCCAACTCCAGAAACGACTCACGCTCAGCCCCCCATCGGGGGCATCCCGGTCCTCGGGATAAGCGTCTCCGCCCGTCCGCGCCGCCCGCAAACGGGCAACAAAAAACCCCTCGACACACACGAGGGGCATACAGACCACTGGAAGCCCAGGTCAGAATCGGTCAATTGCGACTGGCCTGCTGGATGCCGTATCGCCCCCTTCGTGAGCCGGAGCGCCCCGGAAGAATGCTGGACTGGGACAGCCCCGGAAAGTCGAACCGTGACAATATACCGGAACACCGCGGCGTTGTCAACATCCGCCGCAACGCGCCGGCAACAAAACGCGCCGTTTTCAGCCTCTCTTCAGACCGCCGGCGCCCGGACTGAGATTATCGGCCGGGGAGGGCGGCATCTCCAGCCTGCCCTCCCCCTCGTTCCAATGTCCGTCCCGCGCCCGGGACGTCAGATCTCCGCGTCCTCGGAGGTGGGGTCGAAGTCGGCCTCGATCTCCGCGTCCACCGCCTCCTCGTCCAGGTCCTTGAGGTCCTCCACGTCCTCCAGACCCAGCGACTCCAGCGCCAGGTCCACCTCCTCCTCGGCGCTCTCGTCCAGGTCCGGCTCCGGCGCGGGCTCGGCCAGCACATCCCTCGCCCTGTCGACGGGCAGGATCTCCGAGAAGTCCTCCTGCTGGCGGGAAGCCTGCTGCGCGCGGCTGGTGATGGGCGCAAGGAGCACGCCGTTGCCGTCGGTCACCACCAGGTCGCGATACATCGGCAGACCCGTTCCCGCCGGGATGAGCCGCCCGATGATGACGTTCTCCTTCAGCCCGACTAGGTTGTCCACCTTGCCGCGCACCGCAGCGTCCGTCAGCACCCGGGTCGTCTTCTGGAACGAGGCCGCGGACAGGAAGCTCTCCGTGGCCAGCGACGCCTCCGTGATGCCCAGCAGCACCCACTCGGCGGTCGCCGGAGTCCCCGGCGGGTCCTGCGAAAGCACCCGCTGGTTCTCGTCCTCGAAGACGAACTTGTCCACCACCTGCCCCGGCAGGAACGTGGTGTCTCCCGGGTCCACCACCTTCCGCTTCCGCAGCATCTGGCGGACGATGACCTCCACGTGCTTGTCGTTGATGTCCACGCCCTGGGACTTGTAGACGCTCTGGAGCTCCCGCACCAGGTAGTCCATCACGCCCCGGACTCCCTGGAGCTGCAGCACCCTCTGCGGGTCCAGCGGACCTTCCGTCAGTCGGTCGCCCGGCTGGACGATGTCGCCGACCTCCACCTCCAGGTTGCCGCGGTACGGCACCAGGTGGGTCTTGCGCAGCATCACCTCGGTGACCGAGGTCTCCCGCAGCTTGCGCAGCAGCTTCTCGTTCGCCTCGCTCCCTTTCGGAGCGAGCACCTCGCCGGTGTCGGGGTCCACGACGTCCTCGGCGAGCACCTCTCCGGAGCCGATCGGCTCCGAGACGGGGTGCGGCGAGTGGATGATGACCCGCTTGCCTCCCGTGGTGTCGATGTCGGCCACCCGGCCGCCGACCTCCGTGACGATGGCCTGCCCCTTGGGCTTGCGCGCCTCGAACAACTCCACCACCCGCAGCAGGCCCCGCACCTGGTCCTCCAGAACCTTCAGCACCTGCTGGATGGCCCGGGTGCGTTCGCGCTCGGCGTGGTGCTCCCCTTCATCGAAGGAGATGATGCCCTGCCGCATGTCCTCGTGGAGCTCGCGGAGGGACTCCTGCTTCTTCTTCTTGACCTCGGCGACGCCGGTCAGATACTTGCCCGCGACGCCTCCCGTATGGAAGGTGCGCATCGTCAGCTGGGTCCCGGGCTCCCCGATGGACTGCGCGGCGATGATGCCCACCGCCGTCCCGATCTCGACATCGGTCCCCGTGGCAAGGTCCAGTCCGTAGCAGCGGGAGCAGACCCCCTGCCTCTGCTCGCACATCAGCGGGCTGCGGATCCAGACCTCCGTCACGCCCGCCTCCTCGATGCGCGCGGCCTGCTCGTTGGTGATGATCTCCCCGCCCCGCACCACGGGCTCCCGCTCTCCCGGAAGCACGATGTCCTCCAGCGCGGTCCGTCCCCGGATGCGGTCCCGCAGGGTCTCAATGACCTCTCCGCTCTCCTCGATGGCCGCCACCTTGACTCCCTGCGTGGTCCCGCAGTCGTGCCCCCGGATGATGACGTCCTGGGCCACGTCCACCAGCCTTCGCGTCAGATATCCCGCGTCAGCCGTCCTCAGCGCGGTGTCGGCCAGACCCTTGCGCGCCCCGTGCGTGGAGATGAAGTACTCCAGCACGGAGAGCCCCTCGTGGAAGTTCGACTTGATGGGAAGGTCCTCGATGAGGTTCCCGAACGGGTCGCTCATGAGACCGCGCATCCCGGCGAGCTGCGTGATCTGCTTCGTGCTTCCGCGAGCTCCCGAGTCCGTGATGATATGGATGGGGTTGTCGTGGGAGATGTGCTCCAGAATGGCGTCGGCCACCTCGTCCGCCGCCTTCATCCACAGCTCCTGCACGTTGCTCCGGCGCTCGCTCTGGGTGATGCGGCCCATCTCGTAGAAGCGGTTCTGCTTGACGACCGCCTCCTCCGTCCGCCGGATGATCTCATCGCGCTTGGCGGGGATGTCCATGTCGGTCATCGAGATGGTGATGCCGCCCTTTGTGGCGTACAGGAACCCGAGGTCCTTCAGGTCGTCCAGCAGGCGCACTGTCCGCATATGCCCTTCGGCGGCGTAGCACCGGTTGACGAGCTGGGCAAGCTTCTTCTTGTCCAGCAGGTCGTTGACCCACCTGAGGCTCTCCGGGAGGATGCCGTTCAGGATGAGCCGTCCGGCCGTCGTGACCTCGACCCGCCTCTCACCCGTGGCCGGGTCGGTGATCCGCACGCGCAGAGGCTCCTGCAGACGGACCACCCCGTTGTCGTGCGCCAGCAGCGCCTCCTCCGGCGAGGAGAAGACGAACTCTTTCGGCTCCCCGGGCGCCATCTGCGTCAGGTAATAGGCCCCCAGCACGATATCCTGCACCGGCGCCACGATGGGACGCCCGTCCGCCGGGCTGAACAGGTTCGACGTCGAGAGCATCAGCACGCGCGCTTCCGCCTGCGCCGTCCACGACAGCGGGACGTGCACCGCCATCTGGTCCCCGTCGAAGTCCGCATTGTAAGCGTGGCAGACCAGCGGGTGAATCTGGATGGCCTTCCCGTCCACCAGCACCGGCTCGAACGCCTGGATGCCCAGCCTGTGCAGCGTGGGAGCGCGGTTCAGGAGCACCGGGTGCTCGTGGATGACCTCCTCCAGCGCGTCCCAGACCTCCGGCTTCATCCGGTCGATCATGCGCTTGGCCGTCTTGATGTTGGTGGTGAAGTTGCGCTCCACCAGCGTCTTCATCACGAACGGCTTGAACAGTTCGAGCGCCATCTCCTTGGGCAGCCCGCACTGGTGCAGCTTGAGGTGCGGCCCCACCACGATGACCGACCGCCCCGAGTAGTCCACGCGCTTGCCCAGCAGGTTCTTGCGGAAGCGCCCCTCCTTGCCTTTCAGCATGTCGGAGAGCGACTTCAGCGGCCTGTTGTTCGACCCCACGACCGGGCGCGCGCGCCGGCCGTTGTCGATGAGGGCGTCAACGGCCTCCTGCAGGAGGCGCTTCTCGTGGTTGACGATGGACTCGGGCGCCCGGATCTCCGTGATCTTCTTCAGACGGTTGTTGCGGTTGATGATGCGGCGGTATAGGTCGTTCAGGTCGCTCGTGGCGAACCGTCCGCCGTCCAGCTGCACCATGGGCCGCAGCTCGGGCGAGATGACCGGGATGCACTCCAGGATCATCCACTCCGGACGGCTCCGCGACTCGATGAACGCATCGACGATCTCAAGCCGCTTGATGGCGCGCGCCCGCTTGGGACCCTGAGTCTGGGCAATCTCATTGCGCAGCTGACGCTGCAGGGCCTCCAGGTCCACCTCGGTCAGCAGCTGCCGGATGGCGGCGCCGCCCATGCCGGCTTCGAAGACCCCGCTCAGGTCGCGGTCCAGCCGCTCGGCCACCAGTTCCAGCAGATGCTCGATCTGCCGGTACTGGTCGTCGGTGATGAGTTCGTACTTCTGGACGGTCTCGATGAGGCGCAGGGCGGCTTCGATGTCCGCGATGCGCTCCTCGGCGTCCTCCTCCTCCTCGCGGATGCGCGACTCGACATCCCTCTGGACGCCTTCGGCGTCCTCCTCCGGGAGGGCCTCGCCCTCTTCGCCTCCCTCGCGGATCTGACGGACTCCCTCCGAACGGATGCGGGCGATGTTCTCGTCGCGCTGCTCCCGGATCTGCTCCATCTCAGCGGCCGCGACCCGCCGGATCTCCTCCATCAGCTCGTTGAGCCGCTCCCGGTCCACCTTCGTCACGATGTATGAGGCGAAGTAAAGGACTTTCTCCAGGTTTCTCGGAGGGATGTCCAGGATGAGGCTCAGCGGGCTGGGAACGCCCTTCAGGTACCAGATGTGGCACACCGGGGTGGCGAGTTCGATATGCCCCATCCTCTCCCGGCGCACCTTCGAGCGGGTGACCTCCACCCCGCACCGGTCGCAGACGATGCCCTTGAACTTGACCTTCTTGTAGCGCCCGCAGTGGCACTCCCAGTCCTTGACCGGACCGAAGATCTTCTCGCAGAACAGCCCGTCCCGCTCCGGCTTGAACGACCGGTAGTTGATGGTCTCCGGCTTCTTGACCTCCCCGCAGGACCAGCTGCGGATCTCTTCCGGAGAGGCGATGCCGATGCGGATCTTATCGAATGTCCTGGCGTCCGTCATAGTCTCGTTTCCTCGGGGGTCATCCGGATGATCTGCGAACGTCTGCGCGCCGCCGCCCTCACCGGATCGTCGCTGTCCGGATACTCGTCGTCGCTGTCGCGCAGGTCGATCTCGCGGTCGTGGTCATCGGCCACCGACACCTTGAGACACAGGCTCTGGAGCTCGTTGACCAGGATCTTGAACGACTCCGGCACTCCGGGCTCCTGGATGGTCTCTCCCTTGACGATGGCCTCGTAGGTCTTGACGCGTCCGACCACGTCGTCGGATTTGATGGTCAGGATCTCCTGAAGCGTGTAGGCGGCGCCGTATGCCTCCAGCGCCCACACCTCCATCTCACCGAACCGCTGCCCGCCGAACTGCGCCTTCCCGCCCAGCGGCTGCTGGGTCACCAGACTGTAGGGGCCCGTCGAGCGGGCGTGGATCTTGTCGTCCACCAGGTGAGCCAGCTTCATCATATAGATGTGGCCCACCGTGACCGGGTTGAGGAACTCCTCGCCGGTCATCCCGTCGCGCAGACGCGCCTTGCCTGTCTGAGGGTCGATTCCGCAGCGATCCTCCACCGTCCGGCCGATGGCCTCGATGATGCGGTCGACCTCCAGCCCGGCCGGCGTGAGCCTGGGCTCGGGCAGCGGGGCGGAAGCCATCTCGCGCGCCCGCGCCTCGCCCAGCTCCTCGCGGATGTTCACCCCCTGAGCCTCCAGCCTCTCGCGCAGGCGGGCGTCCATCAGCGAGGCCTGATACTCCCAGGCCTTCTCCGGCTCCGCGACGGCCGGCGGCAGGGCCAGCTTCCGGGCGATCTCCTCCACGTGCACGGGACCCAGCCGCTCCAGGATGCCGCGCGCCTCCGCCAGCATCTGGCGGTAGCGCTCCGCGAGCGGCTCCGCCGCCGCCTCGAATGGCGGCTCGCTGCGCCGGGAGAGGTCCAGCAGGCACCGGTCCACCAGCTTCTTCAGGTCCCTCTCCGGGATGCGCTTCACGGGCAGCCCCAGGTCCGTGGTCAACAGGTCCTGCAGGATGTTGATGCGCAGGCGCCAACCCAGGATGGCCAGGTCCGCCAGAATCTCGGCCTCGGTCGCCCCCTGGAAGATGGGGTTGACGAACTTTACTCCCAGATAGCGCGACACCAGCCCGAGATGCGTCTCCAGGATCTGCCCGATGTTCATCCGGCTGGGCACCCCCAGCGGATTCAGGACGATGTCCACGGGGGTCCCGTCCGGAAGGAAGGGCATGTCCTCCTCGGGAAGGATCTTCGAGATGACCCCCTTGTTGCCGTGGCGGCCGGCCATCTTGTCGCCTTCCATCACCTTGCGCTTCTGAGCCACATAGACGCGGACCACCATATTGACGCCCGGGCTGAGTTCGTCCGGCTGGGACGCGCGGGTGAGTTCGCCCTCGCAGCGCTCGCAGGTGTTCCGGTCCGGCTTCTTCGAGAAGTTGAAGACGGCCCCGCAGCTCTCGCAATGGTACTTGAAGCGCGAGAACACCTTGACGTCCACCACCTTGCCCTTCTCCCCGTGCGGAAGGCGCAGCGAGACGTCCCGGGTCTCCTCGGCCTTCTTCCCGAAGATTGCGATGATGAGGCGCTCCTCCGCCGACAGCTCGCTCTGCCCCTTCGGAGCCACCTTCCCGACGATGATGTCCTCGGCCTGGACCTCGGCCCCTATGCGCACGATGCCGTTCTCGTCCAGGTCCTTCAGCTGATCCTCGCCCACATTCGGGATGTCCCGGGTGATCTCCTCGGGACCCAGCTTGGTGTCGCGAGCCTCCGTCTCGTACTTCTCGATGTGCACGGAGGTATAGACGTCATCCTTGACCAGCCTGCTGGACAGAAGGATGGCGTCCTCGTAGTTGTAGCCGCGCCACGGGACGAACGCGACCAGCACGTTCTTCCCGAGCCCCAGTTCGCCGTGGTCGGTGCAGGGCCCGTCGGCCAGAACGTCGCCCGCCCGGACGCGCTGCCCGGCGCGGACGACCGGCTTCTGCGTGATGCAGGTCCCCTGGTTGGAGCGCAGCAGGTTCAGCAGGCGATGCTTGTCCACCGTGCCGTCCTCGCGCTCCACGACGATCTCCTCGGCCGTCACCCGTTTGACGACGCCGTTCCCCTTCGCCAGCACCATGGCGCCGGAGTCGCGCGCCACGCGCTCCTCCAGCCCGGTCTTGACCTGCGGGCTCTCGGCGCGCAGCAGCGGCACCGCCTGGCGCTGCATGTTCGAGCCCATCAGGGCCCGGTTCGCGTCATCGTTCTCCAGGAACGGGATGAGCGCCGTCGCCACGGACACCATCTGGTCCGCGGAGACTTCCATATAGTCCACGGTCTTCGGGTCCACCGTGGGGTACTGGCTCCCCTCGCGCACGATGACCCGCTCCTCCAGGATGCGGCCGTTCTCGTCCAGCTTCGCGGTGGCCGGAAGGATGCGCGGGATGTGAGGCTCGTCGCTCAGGTGGGTTATCTGCCTGCGCTCCTCCTCCTCCGCGGACAGCCACACCAGCTCCTTCGTCGCCACGCCGTCCCTCACCACGCGATACGGCGTCCGCAGGAAGCCGTAGTCATCGATCTTCGCGTGGCAGGCCATGGACCCGATCAGGCCGATGTTGGGCCCTTCCGGGGTCTCGATGGGACAGATGCGCCCGAAGTGCGAATGGTGCACGTCGCGCACTTCCAGCTTCGCGCTCTGGCGCGACAGCCCTCCCGGACCCAGCGCCGACAGCCTTCTCTTGTGGGCCAGCTCGGCGAGCGGGTTGGTCTGGTCCATGAACTGGCTCAGCTGGCTGGAGCCGAAGAAGCTCTTGATGCTAGCGGAGATGGGCTTCACGGAGAGCACGACGTTGGGCAGGACGTTGCCGGGGTCCGCGCTGGTCATGCGCTCCTTGGCCACCTTCTCCATCCGGAGGAAGCCCAGCCTGAGCTGGCTCTGCAGCAGCTCACCGATGGAGCGGACGCGCTTGTTCTCCAGATGGTCGATGTCGTCCGTGCTCGCCAGGTCGTCGTCGGAGGTCTGGCTCAGACGGATGATGTAGCGCAGGATCTCCAGCAGGTCGGTGGTGGTGACGTGGGTCACGCTCTCCGGGATGCTGGTCCCCAGCTTCCGGTTCAGCTTGTAGCGCCCCACCCGCCCAGGTCGTAGCGCCGGTTGTCGAAGAAGATGGAGTTGAGCAGGTTGTGCGCGCTGTCCTGCGTGGCGGGGTCGCCCGGGCGCATCTTGCGGTAGATGTCCAGCAGCGCCTCGCTGGCGTCGTGCGTCCCGTCCGCCTCCAGTGTGGCGTCCACGTAGCGCGGCACCACCAGCACCTCCAGCCTGTCCAGCGCCAGCCCCTCCAGCTTGCGGGCAGCCTCCTCGCTGATGCGCTCGTAGGCGCCCACGAGGGGCTTGCCCGACTTCGGGTCGATGATGTCCTCCACCGGCCTCCGGCCCTTCAGCGCGGCGCGGTCCGGCTTCTCCAGCACTTCGCGCGTGCTGAAGTAGTCCAGAATCTCCCGGGTGGTGCCGCAGGGCACCGCCGGACGATGCACTGCGACCTTCTCGATGCCGGCCTTGCGCAGCTTCGAGATGTCGCGCGTCTTGAGCTGCTTTCCGGCATCCACCAGCACCTCGCCGGTCTCCCGGTCCACCACCGCCTCGCGCAGGACCAGTCCGGCCGCATCCGCCACGGGGACCTCGGCATCCACGGACGGGCACGCCTGCGGGAAGCTGCTCAGCGCGCGGATAAGAGTGGTGAGCGGGAACTTGCGGGTCTGCCCGATGCGCACGGTCACCACGTCGTTGGCATCGGACTCCACCTCCACCCACGCGCCTTCGTTCGGGATGATGGTGGCGTAATACAGGATGCGCCCGGAGATGTCCATGGTGTCCTTGAAATAGACCCCGGGCGAGCGGGCGAGCTGGCTGACGACGACGCGCTCGGCGCCGTTGATGATGAACGTGCCCCGCTCGGTCATCAGGGGCAGGTCGCCGAGGAAGACGTCGTTCTCGATGATCTCGCCGTCGCGGTTCTTCAGGCGGACTTTCGCTTTGATGTTGGCCTCGTGGGTGAGGTCGCGGTCGCGGCACTCCTCCACCGTATACTTCGGCGCACCCATCTCGAAGTCCAGCAGCTCGAGCTCCAGGGTCCCGGTGAAATCGGTGATGGGCGAAAAACTCCGGAGGAGTTCCCGGAGGCCATCTTCAAGGAACCACTTGTAGGAGTCCAGCTGGATCTGGACCAGATTGGGCAACTCAACAACAGGGTCGGCGCGCTTCAGCCTGTGTTGTACCTGCATGATTTAGAGGTCCTCCTGCGGGTTACACGCAAACCGTCATTATAACATGGGCCCCCGCGCCCGGCCACAGCCGGAAAGCCCGCAGACCTGTGTCGGGTTTGCGGTCTGCGGGCGCTGTCGCCGCGTCGCGCGGACACGGCCGCCATATTGCCCTGCGGGAATAAGCGTGAGGATGACGGGATAGCGAGAACACCGCGAGGATTATACGCGTTTTCGCCCGCCGGTGTCTCGCTGGCAGCACAACTTTCCTGCGCTTTTTGCGCCTTTTGCCGGACACGGCCGGGCCG